>Ga0307978_1000015_pt1 | contig 166639 bp, 141 predicted proteins | sample OrgLakmetage1056_FD_203151 | JGI IMG/M metagenome (GOLD analysis project Ga0307978, IMG submission 203151) | Saline water microbial communities from Organic Lake, Antarctica - #1056 | ecosystem: Environmental > Aquatic > Non-marine Saline and Alkaline > Saline | place: Antarctica: Organic Lake... | reverse complement strand
TTTTAATGCCAAAATTAAAGAGTTCAGAGCGCAGTTTAGAGGTGTTAGAGATGTGAAATTCTTTCTATATAGATTAACTAAATTATTTGCTTAATCGGAACTGCTCCCCTAAAATAGTGTTTGATCCCTTAAACTCCTAGGCCTCCACATTTGTATTTTCACCCTATCTAAAATTCAAGAAAATACAGTCAATATGTTTTAACTATAAATCGATTAATTAGAGGCCTCCTAACAAAGCATAAACTGACTATTTAATTTTCTCCCTCACAAGATCAAAGAAAAAGCCCTCAATTAGTATTTTAATTAACTTTTTTGAGTGCAATTAGTCTTTAAACCTTGTACAAAGGCTTAATTATGTTAAATATTTTTTATAAAAACTAATTTAAACTTAATTTCAGCATAGATTATATAAATAAATCAAAAAATATTAACATGAAAAAAAATTATGTATTGCAGTTAATGGTAATGTTTTTATTCAGTTTTTCTTTCTTTGCACAGGAGGTTGAAATAAATGGAGTAATCACAGACCCAGACAACCAGCCGCTCCCCGGAGTTACTGTGGTGGTTGAAGGAACAAATAGAGGAGCTATAACAGATTTTGATGGCAACTACACCATCAAGGCAGAAAAGGGAGAAACACTTTTATTTTCCTACGTTGGTTTTGATCCACAAAAGATTAAAATCGAGAATAACACGACTATTAATGTCACCTTAAAAATGGGTATGCAGCTTGATTCTGTAGTCGTTATAGGTTCTAGAAGCCCAGGAAGAACGACTGTGAATTCTGCAGTAGCTATAGATGTATTTGATATTCAACAACTTACAAAAGCTAGTCCGCAGGTAAACTTGAACCAAATATTAAACTATGTGGCGCCATCTTTTACGTCCAATACACAAACCATATCGGATGGAACAGACCATATTGATCCAGCTTCTTTGAGAGGTTTAGGCCCAGATCAAGTTTTGGTTCTTATCAACGGAAAAAGAAGACATACGTCTTCTTTGATCAATGTCAACGGAACCTTTGGTCGAGGAAGTGTAGGAACAGATCTTAATGCTATACCAGCAGCAGCTGTTCAGAACATTGAGGTGTTACGAGACGGTGCAGCGGCTCAATATGGATCTGATGCTATTGCTGGTGTTATCAATATAATTTTAACAGATAATACAAACGAGCTTCGACTCAATGTAACTTCTGGAGCCAATTTTTCAAGAAACGCCAACAGCCAGACTGGAGGTGTTGATGGAGAGACTACAAATGTTAGTGCCAGTTACGGTTTGGACTTAGGAGATAAAGGTGGATTTATCAATTTTAGTGGAGATTTTGATATTCGTGAAGATTACAACAGAATGAAAGAATGGGAAGGTGATGTATACAATAGATACAATACTATAGAGCGATTTGCCAATGCTGAGGGTTACGATATCTCCGATCTCCTAGATAACGATGTTTCTGATGTGATCCAATATGGCAATCAAGCTGGTTTTAATTTGGATCCAAATGCGACAAAAGAACAGCTACAAGATATCTTATCGGTAGACAATACCTCTGCTGAACTTAGTGCAAGAAATCAGGTAAGAAGTGATTTCAATATGAGAGTTGGTCAATCTAGGCTTAGAGGTGGTCGCTTGTTTGTGAATTTTGCCTTACCCCTAGATGATAATGGTACAGAATTATACTCGTTTGCAGGAATAAGTTCAAGAAACGGAAATTCTGCAGGCTTTTACAGACTACCAAATCAGAGTAGAACATTTACATCTACTTATATCGATGGATTTTTACCAGAGATTAATTCTGAAGTAAAGGATGAATCTCTTTCAGCTGGTATTAAAGGTTCAGTTGGAGACTGGAATGTAGATTTCAGCAATACTTATGGGAAAAATAGTTTCCTTTATGTCATTGGTAATACTTCCAATGCGTCTCTGCAAAATGCGTCTCCAACTGTTTTTGATGCTGGTGGATTTTCTTTTGCTCAGAACACTACCAATCTTGACGTCAGTCAATTTTTTGAAGACGTATATGAGGGGCTTAATGTTGCTTTTGGTGGAGAACACCGTTTGGAGACTTACGAAATTGTTGCTGGACAAGAGTCATCTTATTCTCAATATACCTCAGCAGGAGAAGTTATTACTTTAGCTTCACAACAGCCAGCAAGAGACTTTTTTGGAGCAGCAAGGCCTGGAGGTGCACAGGTATTTCCTGGTTTTAGCCCAAAAAATGAATTAAACAGAAGTCGTTCAAGTGTTGCCGGTTACTTAGATGTAGAGCTCGATGTGAGTGAAAAATTTCTATTAAGCTTTGCTAGTCGTTATGAAGACTATTCAGATTTTGGTTCAACTGTTAATTTTAAACTTGCATCTCGTTACAAACTTACAGACAATGTCAACTTGAGGGCTTCTGCCAATACTGGATTCAGAGCACCATCTTTGCATCAATTAAACTTTAATTCTACGTCTACTATTTTCGATCAAAATGGTGATCCACAAGAAGTGGGTACGTTTACCAATGATAGCAGAGCTGCTGAATTGCTAGGTATTCCCGTATTAAAACAAGAAACCTCCAGAAGTATAAGTTTAGGATTAACAGGGAAATTCCCTGAAGCTAATCTTACATTCACAGCAGATGCCTATTGGGTAGGAATTGATGATAGAGTGGTTTACACGGGCCAATTTACTGGACCAGGAACGGGAACTGAACTGGATAACCTCCTAAGACAAGCCAATGCATCAAGGGCTTCCTTTTTTGCTAATGCTATTGATACAGAATCCAGAGGTTTTGATTTTGTCATTACTCATAAAATGAATCTCGGTGCCAAGTCCAAGCTTAATACAGATCTTTCTGGAACCCTAACACAAACACGACAAGTTGGCGATATTAAGGCTTCTGAAGTCTTAAGTAATGCAGGACTCGTTGGTACTTATTTCCCAGAAGATAGCAGAGTATATCTTGAAGAAGCTGTGCCTAGAACCAAAATTAATCTAACCAATAATTATACAATTGGAGATTTTAATGTATTCCTTAGAAACGTATTTTTTGGTGAGGTCACCGAAGCAACTCCAACAGTAGGAAATCAGCAAATTTTTAGTGAAAAATTAGTCACCGATTTGTCCTTTGGCTATGTTGTATCTCCTAGTTTAACTTTTACTGTTGGTGCTAATAATATATTCGATATTTATCCAGACCGTGCAGAAGATGCATTTGGAAATAGAAGCGGTGGTCGTTTTGACTGGTCAAGGCGTGCTCAGCAATTTGGTATTGCCGGCCGTTTCCTTTTTGCTAGGATGAGTATTACACTCTAATGAAATTGTTTAACTTATAAAATGAGACCCTATTTCGAAATTGAAATAGGGTCTCTTGTTTTATTAGGTCACCCATTAGGTTCTAAAAATTAGTACTTATTAAGTGCTGTTTTTGAAATCCACTCTTTAATATACTCCACAACTTAAGGAGACCTTGTCTTTTTTATACTACTATCCTCGGTTTCTGCCTTATGAAAAAACAGGGTTTAAGCCTCTTAAACTCCATAGTCTCCACATTTGTATTTTTATCCTTTTTAATTTCCAGTTCCTATTTTACGATTTTTGAAACCCAGTCTGAAATCAATCTTAGGGCTACTGGAGACATCGTTTGCTCTATAAGTTGATATTCTAAAATATCTCCTGTTTCACTGTCTTGGAAAAGGTGATTTAAACCTTCTAGCTCGTGAGTTTCAACTTCCGTATTACCCCCATTACTCAACGCTTTATATATAGCTGCTAAATTTTCTTTGGCAGACACTTGAAAGTCTTTACTTCCATTAAGAGCAAGTACAGGACAAGATACTTTTTGGAAGTAATTGGCAGGACTAGATTTAAGGATTGCCATCAATTCTTGATTATTGACAATAGAATTTACCATATCGCTAAGCTCCTTCTCAGGTATAATAGTTTGGTATTTGATTGCTAGATTTTTTTGCAATTCAGATTTGAGAGCTTCGCCTTCTAAACTTGATCTTCTGAGTTCTGAGTATAGGCTAGCCAGCATTTCATTGGTTCCTTCAATTTGCTTATCTGTTGCTCCTCTCAGCATAAGGAGGTCTTTGCGCTGCTTAAGCATCATCACATCACCATTAACCCCGGGAGCAGCCAGTAAAACCAAAAAGTCAATATCATTTTCAATAGCAAGTTTTGGGGCAAACAGGCCTCCCAAGCTATGCCCTAGCAAACCTATTTTAGATCTATTTATTTGAGTGTTGGATAAAAGATAATTGATGCCCGCTTGTGCATCTCCCATTTGAGTAGCCATGGTCATTTCTGAAGTTCGTCCTCCAGACTCTCCCACCCCTCGCTCATCGAACCGCAAAACGGCAATCCCACTTTTGGTAAGTTCATGAGCTAGAAGTAAAAAAGGCTTATGACCAAATATACTGCTATCTCTATCTTGAGGTCCACTACCACTTAAAAGCAATACAGCAGGAAATGGGCCATCTCCTTTTGGTAAGCTAAGAGTCCCTGCCAAGATAACATCATCACTTGTGTTTTTGTAGTTCACCTCCTTAATCATATAATCATATGGTGGCTTTGGTTCCTGAGGTCTATTTGGGAGAGTGTTCCCTCTTTTAAAATCAAGTTTAAAAGACATTCCGTTTTGTGAAAAATTACCAATGATGGTATCTTTTATAGCAAATTTTCCCTCATATTGAATTCCTAACTCCTTAATTTGGATGGTTAACAAAGAATCAATATAAGTGGTAACGTCCGACTTATATCCTTCTACACCTTGTAAAGGGACATCCATAGTTGAAGCAAATCCGTTTTCTGTTGCGGTGATATGAAAATTGATACCAAGCGAATTCCCTTGGAACTTCAACTCACCTTGCCAGTCTCCTGTAATATTTTGAGCTAAAGCAATTGAGGATAAAACTGTTGTCAATAAAAAAGTGCAAAGTGTTTTCATAGGAATTCATTTAATTTACAAATTTGGTTACCCTTTTAAAAATGCCTTTAGAAAATCAACTTAATCAAGCATAGTCTTTTTTAATCCATCTTCCAGAATTCGTGTTGTAATCCAAGAGAATATTATTTTTAAGATGCTTTCGCTGAGTAAAAGATCTAATTTAGAACTTTCAGATGTAAATGCTTCTAAAATACACCTTCTAATTAACACACTATAAATAAGCTCACTTTATATGTCTAAGACAGGAATCACAGTTTTAAAGTCATGATATGTGATTATAATGATCTTGTTTTTGCTTGACCTGATGTTCAAATATAATTCAACTTTTATTATGCAGTTAAATTGATGCTATTGCCTTTATTTGCAAAAAAATAGAAAATGCAGATAAGTATAAAACCTTTTAGTTCCTCTGAAGTTGAATCCCTCGCTGAGTTGGGGCAAAAGACCTTTAAGGAGTCCCATGGACATAGTGCTACTGAAATAGATATCCAAAACTATGTTGACTATCATTTCAACACCGATACCCTATTGAAAGCTCTTAGTGATTCCACTATCTACTTCCATAAAATACTTTTTGACAACCAACTGGCTGGATATTCAAAATTAATACTAGACAGTCCTCATCCTCTTACCGGTATTTCGCCAATAGCTAAATTTGAAAGGCTTTATCTCTTAAAAGATTTTTATGGACTTGGTCTTGGCAAAGAGCTTTTAAAACACAACATAGAGATCGCAAGAGCACATCAGCAAAAAGGCTTCTGGATATTTGTATGGACTGAAAATGAAAATGGACTTAAGTTTTATAAAAAAAATGATTTTAAAATTATTGGCACTCATAACTTCAAAATAAGTGACCAACATTCCAATCCCAATTTTGTAATGTTGAAATTATTTTAAGCTTTTCAAAAATTGTAATCCCCTCTGGTATAGATTTAAACCATTTATAAATTCCTCACCTATTTGAGAAGAAATTGTTTGGAAAAAACTGAAACCAAATCTCACAGTTTTAATTAGGAATCCTCATAACATGAATCATCAAACTTTTAAAAACTCATGGTCTTTAAAAATTTTAAGCTTAAAAGGAGGCACTTACAAGCTCATTTGGGTTCTAAGCCATCCTTACAAAGGATATAATTAGCGACAAATAATTAAATAGAATTAAATAAAATTAAAGTATGACGGGCAAATCTTTTAAAGATATAAGACCTCTCAAATTCTAGCAAACCTCATGATATTGTGGCTATTTTCTTTTGAATTTAGAGACAACTCGCCTTACCTTTCCCTAAATAAATTTAAAACCTATGAAAATACTTGGTATTTCAGGCTCAGCTAGTCGGTATAGTAGTAATTACTATCTTCTTCAAGCGATACAAAGTTACGCTGAAGGTGAGCATACTATGAGCGTTTATGATCTCCTACCAAACTTTGAATTATTTACTCCTGATAAACTTAAAAATGGAGTCCCTCAAAACATCTTAACCTTCAAAACCCAAGTGCTAGATGCAGATGCTATTATTATTTGCACACCAGAATACACCCATAATATCCCAGCTGTCTTAAAAAATATGATAGAATGGTGTACCGCCTCGGGTGAATTTGCTCATAAAAGAATCTTGCCCATCACCTTTACTCCTATTGCTCCCAGAGGTGAATTTGCGATGTCCTCTTTACTGATGTCGTTGCAAACTATGGACGCTAAAGTCGTTTCTCAACTTCCGCTTTATAAAACCGATGTGAACATAGAGCACCAGCAGATTAAACTTTCAGAAGACGTCCGAGACCTCATTGGAGCTGCTCTGGAATTGTTTTAAAGTATTGTTTTAAATTTAACAGTTATAGAAATAAGAATTTAATCTGTTAACAAAAAGCTGTTGTCCTGCTTATAAGCGAGACAATCCTATAAAAATAATTTATTTTATCGCTCTTTTAAAGAGACATTGCCCCAGACATCCAGTCTATTTCTGTAAGCAAATCAGCTTTTTGAGATACTTCAGGATAAACGACAAAGTTGTACAAGATGCGTCCATCATTCTCCAATTCTACCCATTCGTGATGCCTAGGTGACTTTTCTAAGACTTCTAGATCTGATTGTGCTGATATTGTAAGGCTGATAAACAGCAAGCTAATTGTCAAAATTTTTGAAAGCATAATATCAATGATTTAAGTTCAATTTTTAAGTTAAAATATCCAATAAATTTAGATCACTACTGCCGAAGGGCCCACAAAGCTCCTAAAGCAATAACAATAGCAAGCCCATAACTCAGCAAGGTCCCAATAAGCACATATTCTGTTAGCTTTCTATCCTTAGATCTAGATAGATCGCTAAAGCGAAATATGGATTTAGTTGCAATCAAAAACCCTATACCAGCCCAATACTCCATAACTACGAATCCAAAAATGAATAAACGTTCTAAGATTCCTATATATAAACCTGCCTTTTCCAAAGCTTCATCTTCAAAGGTCTTAAGATCCCACTTGGATAAAACTACTTTTAAAACAACAGCAGAGACGGAAGTCAGCATTATAAAAGCTAAAATCCATATGATCCATCGCTCTGAAGGATCTAAAAAGCCAATCCAATTGATATCAAAATAAAGCCCTAATGTCCCTACAAGGCTAAGAAGGTGTAACAACTGATCTCCAAAAAAAAGAGACGAAGCCAGTAAGCGATCCTTTAATTTAATTTTAATGACATCAATGATCAAATGACTTAATCCTATAGCTACGATGACTGGAATTAATTTCACCTTAAAGCTCGTCAAGACAAACATCAAAAGGAAGTGAATCCCTATGTGCACCCATAAGTAGATAGACTTCAATCCTTTTTCTTCCTTATCTTTTACCCACTTGGTAGTTTGTAAGACAAAATCTCCCAAAAAGTGTGCTAATAAGAATTGAAGAAAAATCGTTGTCATTGGTTTATCATAATTGATTTATAATACTTCAGTAAACTTTGAATTTCCTTATATCCGATCTTTCGAAGCGTAAAACTTAAAGTACTTGGCGACTTTTTGAGCAGTCCTGCAATTTGCTTTTGAGTATACCCAGGGTGTTCTAAGAGAACTTTAAGAGTAACCGAATCTATACTTGACCAAGCATTAAAAGTAAGCAAACCCAAATTCAGCATTAAATTCAAAATTGTATCTTGTTGTTTATCCCCTGTATTTACGGCTAAATGATCTGATTTTAAATTTTCAAAACATTCACCCGACCTGTAGAATGCCTCGCCTTGCTCCTCTGTTATTTTACCAATAGGCCCTTTTGAATTCCCTATACCTATAGCCATTCTTACGTCTAAAGCACTAAATTGTTTAATACAGGCTTTAATGTATAAACAGGCTTCTAAACTAGATTCTATGTTGGTCTTTAATTGAAAGCTATCTCCTCTATAAACGTCCCAGTCTTCAGGAAAATTTCCATACCGGTTCAAAGCATTCTTTAAGGACTCAAGCCAATCTGAAGCTTTACCTTCCCTAGAATTAATAATGTCTCCTGTGATTACCGCTATCATAAAAATTAGTTTGAGCAGTATAAAAATACAAAAATATTCGATACATAAATAGGATTACTAGTTATTCGACATATGTATCGAATTATCAATTATTCGATGCATGTGTCGAATATTACTCAACTTTATAAGTTAAGATATGTCTTGGTCAATAAGATAAAGAAAAAAGCATTAATTTAATGTCAAGCATAGGCTGATAGACTTATCTATTTCTGCTTTACAAATAGAAATTCTATATTTAATTACATCTTAAAACTAGATCTAATGGCTAAAAAAACGAACGAATTTCAGGTCACTTCAAAGATAAATTTAAACAAAGCCCCCACTTCTTTAACTCCAAAAAAGGGAAATAAAAAAATGAAAAATGAGTTAAAAAAAGTGAGGAGAGAATTGGGTGATTTGCAGAATATACTTTACGCTCACGGTAAATATTCTGTACTTGTTTGCATACAAGGCATGGACACTTCAGGAAAAGATAGCTTAATCCGTGAAGTGTTTAAAGACTTCAATATTAGAGGAATTATTGCTCACAGTTTCAAAAAACCCACATTACAAGAACTTAAACATGATTTCCTTTGGAGACATTACAAGGCTTTGCCTGCTCGTGGAAAGTATGCCGTCTTCAATCGGTCACATTACGAAAATATTATTATCTCAAGAGTTCACCCAGAGATTATTCTCCATGAAAACAATCCATACATCGACTCTGTTGAAGATATCACTGAGGAATTTCGGAAAGAAAGAATTCAGCAAATCAAAAATTTTGAACATACTATCACTAGCAACGGGTGTATCCTCTTCAAGTTTTATTTGCATATTTCTAAAGAAGAACAAAAACATAGACTCTTGAGAAGATTAAATAAGCAAGATAAAAATTGGAAATTCGCCCCTGAAGATATAGAGGAGCGGAAATTGTGGGAAGAGTATAGTCTAAACTATGAGAAAGCTATTAATGAAACTTCCACAGAAAATGCTCCATGGTATGTCATCCCTTCAGATCATAAAAATCAAGCTCGGCTATTAGTAGCTAAAATTTTAAAAGAAAGAATGTCGTCTTACAAGGATATCCGAAATCCAAACTTTCCTCCTCATTTGGAAATGAAGTTGGAGGAATACAAAAGAATATTAAAAGAATAATATGTATTATTCTGAAGACATCCACTTGAAACTTAATATTAAAGTGAGCTTAACTTTTTTACTCTAACTTATGTTTACAATTGACATCAGATTCAATGAAAACTCAAATTCTCATATTATTTATTTTTGCAATTCAACTTAGCCATTCTCAATCTATATTTGGAGAAGATAAAGTCATTAGAAAAAGCATATCAGAACGCTGGGAATTAGATGATAAAGATAAAAATGGCACTTTCAAGTTAACTTATTACAAGCCTGTTTATGTTTTACCTACGCGATGGTCCAACAACCCCAACGAACTCCCACAAAGTGAAAACCAAGATAACAGCTTCGAAGACCCTGAAAATTATAATCAGATAGAAGCCAAATTTCAATTGAGTTTAAAAACTAAGCTTATTCAATCCTTTTTATTCGGTCATGGTGATATATGGTTAGGTTACACTCAACTAGCAAATTGGCAAGTTTACAATGACCCCATCTCAAGACCTTTTAGAGAATTAAATTATGAGCCCGAACTTATTGTCAACTTCCCACTCAACATCAATCTATTTGGGCTGGATTTGAGAATGGCTGGTTTTGCTTTAAATCATCAATCCAATGGTAGAGATTTACCAAGGTCTAGAAGCTGGAATAGATTCATATTCCATGCCGCTTTCGAAAGAGATAACTTTCAAATGTACTTAAGACCATGGATAAGAATAGAAAGTTCAGACAAGGACGACAACCCTTCTATAGAAAATTATATAGGTCGTCTTGAAGCTACTTTTATATATAATATAAATGAGCATAGCTTATCAGTTATAGGGAAAAATGCAATGGATTTTGATGAAAACCGAGGGAGTTTGGAATTTAACTATTTATATTCAATAAAATCTAATCTTAGACTTCACTTGCAAGTATTTACAGGCTACGGAGAAACCTTGATCGATTATAACCATAAACAAACTACAATTGGTCTTGGAGTTTCCTTTATAGATTGGTAAAACACTGCAAGTCAATTTTTTGAAACCTTTCTATGGATCTATAGCGGGTGGATTAAAAAGAATTCAAATAGCATGGTAAGTTAGATGTAAATCACTCTTATTTTGTAGGTTGATTTCTAAAAATCAAGCAGATTTTATGAATAATTCTTTTGCGCAGGATTAAAATGTACATTTGCAAACAAGTATATAAATGACCTATAATCCTATAGATTGTCATTTCAAAAAAACACTCTATGTCATTTAAGTCATTAGGACTCTCTGAAGCCCTTGTAAAAGCTGTAAGCACACAAGGCTATGATACCCCAACACCTATTCAAGAAAAATCGATCCCTGCTGTATTGGAAGGGAAAGATGTTTTGGCATCTGCTCAAACAGGGACTGGTAAAACTGCAGGTTTTACTTTACCTCTACTCCAGTTATTATCTCAAACACCTCCCTTAAGAAATAGACCTGTTCGTGCATTGATATTGACGCCAACTCGAGAGTTGGCTGCCCAAGTTCATCAAAGCGTAAAAGACTATGGCAAATTTGTTGATTTAAGATCCACTGTTATTTTTGGTGGCGTCAATCAAAAATCTCAAGTATCTACCCTTCGAAATGGAGTAGATGTTTTAGTTGCAACTCCGGGTCGACTTATAGATTTAAACAACCAAGGTTTATTGTCTCTCGCTAAGGTTGAAATCCTGGTTTTGGATGAAGCAGATCGTATGTTAGACATGGGATTTTTAAGAGATATAAAAAAAATAATGGGACTTATCCCAAAACAAAGACAAACTCTATTGTTCTCTGCTACATTTTCAAGAGAAATAAGATCGCTAGCCAATGAGTTTTTGAAAAACCCTGTGTCGGTAGAATCCACACCAGAAAACACAACGGTGGAAGCTATTGAGCAGCAAGTCTATCGCGTTGCTAAAGAAAAAAAGACAGACTTGTTGATCAAATTAATTTCTGAAGGAGATTGGGAGCAAGTTCTTGTGTTTTCAAGAACCAAACACGGTGCCAATAAGTTGGCTAAAAAATTGGAAGCTGCTAAAATTGGAGCTGCTGCTATTCATGGTAATAAAAGTCAGGGTGCTAGAACCAAAGCTTTAGCAGGTTTTAAAAGTGGTAGTGTAAAAGTGTTGGTAGCCACAGATATCGCTTCTCGTGGATTGGATATTCCTTTATTGCCTTATGTGGTCAATTTTGAATTGCCCAATGTATCTGAAGATTATGTGCATAGAATTGGGAGAACAGGAAGAGCAGGTGCTAGTGGACTTGCGGTTTCCTTGGTATGTGCAGACGAAACTGTATTTCTAAAAGATATTGAAAAGTTAATCGGTAATAAAATCCCTATGGATATTATTGAAGGTTTTGAGCCAGACCCTAATGCCTCCACCAAGCCTTTTAATCCTCAGCAGCGGGGAAGAAAACCACAATCTAATGGACCTCAAAGAGAGAAATCTGGTAGCTCTAGACAAAGCTCAAACAAATCTAGGCGATAGACTTCAAAAGGGAAACATGAGCGTTCAAAAGAATAACCCTTTACACGGCATTACCTTAGAGCAAATTTTAACCGATTTGGAAGCTTTTTATGGCTGGGAACACCTTGGTTTAACCATCAACATCCGTTGTTTTAAAGAAAACCCTTCTGTAAAATCTAGCCTTAAGTTTCTTCGTAAAACCCCTTGGGCAAGAACCAAAGTAGAGCAGTTATATCTAAAGTTTCAAACAGAAATTAATGGATAAGGCCCCACCAGAATTTTGGCTTAGGGGCTCTGTTGAAGGTGTTCCAGATTTGTTACAGCCTGCTGCTCATGCCTTATTACAATCCAAACTAGAAGCTTATAAATATACTGAATCCTTTGATGAAACCTTGCTTTGGAAAACACCTCATAGCAGAGCAAGCGTTGGATTCCACCTTCAGCATATCACAGGCGTTTTAGACAGAATGCTATCCTACGCGCAAGAAAAAGGCTTATCTGAAATTCAATTTAAGAAATTAGAAAATGAAGGTGTCCCTAATGCTGAAATTACAATAGATACTTTATGCCGTAACTTTGATACTAAAGTGGAAGAGGCGATAGATTACTTTAAAAAACTTTATAAAACCGATTTAACCACTAAGCGAAATGTTGGTAGGCAAAAGTTACCCTCTACCCTTATTGGTGTTTTATTTCATGCGGCTGAACACAGTCAACGTCATATTGGACAACTTCTAGTTACTGTGAGTAGCCTTGAAACCGGAGATGATAGAGCAAAATCTGCTCTTCTATAATTCTTATAATTAAGAGTTTCTATACTTTAATTGAAGCCCATATAGAAAATTCCTTAGGTATTGGTCCATAAGTTCTTTGTATTGAGGTTGAGTAGGTCTCCTTAAAAAAGCACTTAATTCGTGCTTACTTACCTTTTTTCCTGCTAATTGATAAAGCTCTATAATATCATCTGACTTTAGTTGAAACGCTATTTTTAATTTTTTTAGCACATCGTTATTGTTTAAAAAAGTTTCTAAAGCGGGTTGAGGTCCCTCCTTCTTTCCTCTTTTATCGACAATAAGTCCATTTAAAAAGATAGCGAGCATCTTATCTTCCATTTCCACATGAGCTTCGTCTTCCTCATCCTTCAACCAATCACTCACTTCTGCCCTAGTGACTTCTTTGCTCCCCATGGCAAAAAGAGACATCATTTTAGAATCGGAATAATCGAATGTATAGCGTAATCTTCTCAAAATATCATTAGTGGTCATAAGTCATTATTTAAAAATACAGGAAGTTTCCTTCTCTTATTCTTGTTATATAATAGTGGTCAAAAATAAAGAAGACTTCGAGAAGATATCCGTATTTTTCCAGAATATATGTAAACTTGTAGAGTTATTTTTTTCATGTACAAACAACTACTTAGACATTTATCCAAGGATATTGAGCTCTCACTTGAAGAAGAACAAGAGTTCCTCAGCATATTGGAACATCATACTTTTTTAAAAAAAAGCCTCCTTATACAGCCTGGCCAAAAAGTCACCAAAGAATATTTTGTACTCAAAGGTTGCTTAATAGCCTATTATCTCGATAAAGCTGGACAGAAACATATTATACAATTTGCTATAGAAGATTGGTGGATTAGTGATTTTGAGGCATTTTTCAATGCTCACCCAGCCCAATTGCATGTGGAATGTATCGAGGATAGCGAAGTTTTAAGTCTTGACAAATCGATTTTAGAAGATCTGTATTTCAGAATCCCAAAATTTGAGCGTTTTTTTAGACTTAAAATCACTAAAGCCTTTGTAGCTCTAAGAAATCGAATACTTTCTTCACTTCAAAAAGATAGCAAAACACGGTATCTGGAATTTTGTGAGCAATATCCCAACCTTCAAGGCAGAGTTGCTAATTATCAAATTGCCGATTACCTAGGTATTACACCCGAAAGTTTAAGTAGGCTTCGAAAAAAAATTTAATGATTTGTGGTATTTAATTAATAACTAGTACTTTAAGATTAACATAGATTAACGCTATGAATTGATCTACATCAATTTCTAAGGAAACCTGAGTCTGTATATTCGTGTCAAATAAAATACCATGAAAAAAATACTTTTTGTTATAACAAGCAATGATAAATTAGGAGATACGGGAAACAAAACTGGATTTTGGATAGAAGAATTCGCGGCCCCTTACTATAAATTAAAGGATGCAGGTTTCGATCTTACTTTAGCTTCTCCAAAAGGTGGACAACCCCCAGTAGATCCAAATTCTGAAACGGAAGATGCTGCTACAAAAGCAACAGAACGTTTCAATCTGGATAAAGAAACTCAAGCCTTACTTTCCAAGACTCATTCTTTATCAGAGATTAAAGAATCTGATTATGATGCCATTTTTTACCCAGGAGGTCATGGTTTGCTTTGGGATTTAGTGGAGGATGAAAAATCGAAGGAATTGATTGAATCTTTTAATGCCAATAAAAAACCACTCGCCTTTGTATGTCATTCCCCAGCGATATTAAAAAATATAAAAGGGACAGATGGACATCCCCTTGTAAAAGATAAAAAAGTAACAGGTTTTACCAACCAAGAAGAGGACGCTGTTCAATTATCGAGTGTTGTTCCATTTCTATTGGAAGATATGTTAATTGAAAATGGTGGTGCATACACCAAGATTGAAGATTGGCATCCTTATGCTGTGGAAGATGGTAACTTGATTACTGGTCAAAATCCTGCTTCATCAGAAAAAGTAGCTGAACTTTTAGAAAAACAACTTAATGCATAATTTTATGTTTTGAGTACAGAGAACTTAAGCCTCCTTTCTAGGAGGCTTTTTTAATGGGGAATCCTTATTTTCTCATAAATTTCAACTTGGATTTGGTTACCTTTACAGAATAATTTAAATCATGTCATCCCAACCACATCATATTGATATAAGAGTTAATCCAGAAGTTGCTCATGATAGTGAGGGCTTAAGAAAAGCTATTATTCAGCATCTCGTTATTCCATCAAGCGACCTTTTAGATTTTAAAATTCTTAAACGTTCGATTGATGCCAGAGCAAGGCAAATTAAGTTTCAGTTGCGCATAGCCTATTATGTGAAAGGAGAAGAGGTAGATTGGCCATCACTACCAGTAAAAAAATATCACCTCGCCAACGAACAGACTCCTAAAGTCATTGTAGTAGGAAGTGGGCCTGCAGGACTCTATGCCGCTTTAAAGCTTCTTGAAAAAGGTCTAAAACCCATTGTCATAGAACGCGGAAAAGAAGTAAGAGCCAGACGCCGTGATTTAGCAAAAATCAACAAAGAGCATTTGGTAAATCCAGAATCCAATTACTGTTTTGGTGAAGGAGGTGCTGGCACCTATTCAGACGGAAAATTATACACCCGTTCCGGTCATAAAAAAGCGATAAAGGAAGTATTGGAAATTTTTGTTGAGCATGGGGCTAGTGAAGATATTCTCGTGGATTCGCATCCGCATATCGGTACTAATAAACTGCCGAATATCATCACCAAGATGAGAGAAACAATTTTGGATTTTGGTGGAGAAATATATTTTAGCAGTAAGCTAACTGACTTTATAATAGATGGAGATCGCCTTAAAGGTGTCGAAATTAATCAGGATCTAAAGATTTATGCAGAGGCTTGTATTCTAGCTACGGGACATTCTGCAAGGGACATCTTCTATCTACTTCATGATCGGAACATAAAAATAGAATTCAAAACCTTTGCTATGGGGGTTCGAGTGGAGCACCCTCAATTACTTATAGATCAAATACAATATAAAAAACCAGAACGCGGGGAATACCTACCCCCTTCTGCTTATAGTTTGGTCGAACAAGTAGATGACAAAGGAGTTTATTCCTTTTGTATGTGTCCTGGAGGTATAATTGCCCCGTGTGCTACTTCCCCTGGTGAAGTGGTCACCAATGGTTGGTCACCTTCCAAGAGGAATAATCCTTATGGTAATTCTGGTATTGTAGTGACTGTTGATGAGGAACAATTGGAAGATTATGAAAAATATGGACCATTAAAAGGTTTGAAATTTCAAGAAGATATTGAGAAAAAATGCTGGACATTGGCTGGTGAATCTCAGAATGTTCCCGCTCAACGTCTTCAGGATTTTATTAAAAAAAGGAAATCTGACTCCATCCCCAAAAACTCATACCAACCAGGAACAACTTCAGTAGAAATGGATGTTATTTTTCCTGAAACCATAACAAAGAGACTTCGACAAGGGTTTATAAATTTTACTCAAAAAATGAAAGGCTTTGATCATCCTGATGCTGTTATTTTAGCGCCAGAGTCTAGGACGTCTTCTCCTGTGAGAATTCCAAGAGACAGTGATACGTTAGAACATCCTGATTTAAAAGGCTTATATCCTTGTGGTGAAGGAGCAGGATACGCTGGAGGAATCGTTTCAGCTGCATTGGATGGCGAGCGTTGTGCCAATGCCATAGCAAAACTAGTGATGGATTCTCCTCAAATTTCTAAATAAAAAACTGCCTATTTGAGATAAATAGGCAGTAACAAACTAAACTAAAATTAATCGGCTTGGTATATCTCTAAGACCCGAGCTGAAGGATCTTTAACATCCCCACACCATTTAGGCAACCACTGGTAAGGGGTGAGGTGAAAGTGTGATTTATAATAATAGTTAAACGTTTTGAGATAATAATATGCTTCTTTTGTTGCAGGTTCAGGAGAAAATTTAAACTTTTCAGTTTTAAATTCTTTGTCAGATACTAAAGTATTAACATGCTCTTGGATAACTGTACTCCACGATTTTTTCTTGCTACTCACGCTATCTGAAAATCCGTTTTTACGTCGCCATAGTATTTCTTTTGGAATTAAATTTTCATTTTCAAAAGCCTTTCTAATCAGGTATTTTTCAATTTTTTGGTCGGAAAATAGTCTGCTTTCAGGAGGAATAGACATAAAGAATTTCACAAAAGCTTTGTCTGCAAAGGGAACTCTTGCCTCTAGTCCTGCGTTTGAAATTGACCTATCCGCCCTCTTCATATCAAAAAACTGAATATCCTTTAGCAATCTTATGGATTCATTCTGAAAGCTTTCTGAGTCTGGTGCATTTTGAAAATACAGATAAGATCCAAATTCATCCGCAGTTTCTCCAGAGAATAAGACTTTCACATCGGAATGATCTCTTACATATTTGGCGACAAGTTGATGACCTACCGAAGCGCGTATAGTCGTGACATCATAACTTCCTAGCATATACACTGTAGGTTCTAGTTCGTCTAAGAAATCTTGTTCTGTGCAAACGATGCTATGGTGTTTACTTCCAATATGATCAGCTACTTTTTTGGCAGCAACAATATCTGGGCTTCCTTCTAAACCAATAGAAAAGGTTTCTAGTTGTTTCCCTTTTTCTTTTAATTTTCTAGCTAGTATTCCTGCTACAAGACTGCTATCTAAGCCTCCGCTTAATAGACAGCCTAGAGGTCTTTCACTCATCATCCGTTTTTCAACAGATCGAGTTAATAAGTCATTGATTTTTTCACAATACTCTTCTTCAGTGAGATCTGTAGTGACATAATCATGAAAAAAATAAGGTGTCATTTTATCGGTATAGGAATCCCAATAATGCCCTGGAGGAAATTGGTTTAATTCTTTTGAAAAGCTAATAGCTTTAGCTTCTGACGCAAAATAAATTTCAGAATCGTCATATCCCATATACATGCCTCTCACCCCCAAATGATCTCTTGCAGCGATGTATAGATCTTTGGATTCATCATAAAGAACAAAAGCAAACTCCCCATCTATCTCATGAAGCATTTTCTCTTCGCCAATCAGCTGGTATAAATCAATAAGAATTTCACAATCCGATCCTGTCTTTAATTCAATATCATATTTATCTGCTAATTCTAAATAATTAAATATCTCTGCGTTGGCCACTAGCCAAACACCATTTTTATACATCGGTTGATTTCCCTTTGGTGTTAAGCCATTTATGGCTAAACGATGAAAACCAAAATAGGTGTTTTCTTTAATGGTTCTAAAGTCTGAGGAGTCTGGCCCACGGTGTTTAATTTTCATGAACTCATCCACTAAGAATTGACTAGATTTTGCACTTTCAATGGCTACAAATATTCCACACATAACAGATTATATTTAAATTATATAAAGCAAATAAGGAATAATACTTAATATAAAACAACTAAAAAGCTATAATTATTGAAAATAAGTTTTAATTTGGCTAAATACTAAAAATTATAAAGATGCTAGATGTAACTGATAGGAAAATCTTAAATATATTAAGTAAGGACGCTAGGGCTCCTTTAAAGCAAATTGGAAACGAATGCAACATGAGTCCTACAGCGGTGCATCTCCGAGTTAAAAAACTGGAGGAACAAAAGATTATCACTGGTTCGAAGAGTGTCATAGACACGTATCTATTGGGCTATCAAACTCAGAGTTTTATCGGTATTTACTTCAATAAAGCCAATATTTATAGGAAAGTAAGTCAAGCCTTGTATGAAATTGATGAAGTAGTAGAATGCAATTATACAACAGGTAACTTTTCACTATTAGTCAAAGTGATATGTAAAGACAATAAACACCTCACCGAAGTTTTAAGCAACAAGATCCAAACAATAGATGGCGTCGCTAGAACTGAAACCTTTATTTGTTTGGAACAGACCTTCACTAGAGAAATAGAATTTTAGAGTTGATGATTCAGAGTTAATGCATTGATTTTTTTTCTAAAAACTTATTCCTTATGATTTGATCTACAGATACGTTTGTAATTTTACTTTCCAGCCAAGATATAATATCTAGATATAGAAATGCTCGACGCTCGTAAGGGTCATCTTCGTATGCCTTGAGTTTTTCTAAAACTTCTCTAAAAGCTGATTTGAGGTCGTGAGGAAAAATATCTGGTAAGGCTTTCATAAAACTGATAATTTCCATTTGCACATTATTCAACTCGTTCATTTTGATAAGAAACTTATAAGTACTTCTTAAATGTGACTCCAAGTGGTAATCCATACCAGCGTCATAATGTGCGAAGAGGTTTAATATTCTTGAGAAGCACATCAAATCTTCTCTCATGATTAAAGATTTATTGGAAATAATTTTATCCAAATAATGTATACACTCTTTATTGTTTCCTACACAAAAATGAAGGCTCGCTATTTTGTAATAGAAAACCATAATGTGGTGTTCGTCAATTCTGTTTTGAAAATGCTTTATACCCTTTAAGATATCAGTCACTAAGCTAAGCCCCTCATCAAATAGGCCTTTTATAAAACAGAGGTTTAATCTATCGGTATTTAGATATAAAAAGACGAGCCCCTCAATATTATCATCTTTTGGAAAGGATTTTTTTGAGATATTCATTTCCATATCTTCCAACACAGCTTCAAACCTTTTGTGATCTTGTATGTAAAATAAAGATTCCAACAGGTATTGATTTCCTTTTAAAAACCAAACAGGGTTGAGGGAAATCATTTTGGGATAGTCTTGAAATAATTCTACCCATTTTTTGGAATATTTATAACAGGCTATAAAATCTTGGATCAAAAAACTCAACCATAGGTAAGAATTATAAAGCCATAGTTTTTCTCTAAATCCTAAATCTTTAATATCAAATTTTGGTAGATTAGAATTAAAGTAGTTAAGTACTTCAACTTTCTCTTTGTCACTTTTTACATAGCCTGATTTTAAAATAATACTATAAAGTTTAAGTGACAGATTGGATAAACGACTTGCGATCAAGTTAAGATGGCTAAATCTACTAGACTGCTCAATCAAATCATCTGCCCTACTTTCAATACTTCTGGTGATATACTGAGACTCTATGAGTTTTTCTAACTCAACAATTTCGAATACCAAATTCTTTTCTTCATGGCTTACTGCTATTTCTTTAGCTTTACCTAAGATTTTTAGACTTTGCTTATACAAACCCTTATGGTAAAGAATAGTAGCAAATTCTGTTTGTTCTCTTATTTGCGAACGTACATTCTGATGAAAAGGATTAAGCTTAAGGCTGATTAAAATCTGTTTATATAAATGTGCTTTTACATTGGCTAATTGTTGTTTTTTCACAAAGCCCGTCGTCAAAATATCCTTTTCTTTATACTTAGAAGCCTTTTCCAAAAAGTTGAATAAACTCAAGAATTTTGAATCCTCATTATCTTCCAATCGACCTACATAAAGCTTAAACTGCCGCTTTTCAGATTTGGTCAAAGACTTTATCAATAAAAATAAATTGTCCTTTTGATCTTTAATCATCAATAAAATTTTTATATACAATTCTAGTTGTCAGTGTTTTACTTAAAAAAACAGAAGTTGAACATCGTAAAAATACCAATTATCGGTTATTTTTCAACACTAATAACATATAGTTTTGAAATAGAAACACATAAATAATTTTGATATGTCACATGATAAAGTTGAAATTTTCGATACTTCACTAAGAGATGGAGAGCAAGTTCCTGGATGCAAACTCAATACCGAGCAAAAGCTTATTATTGCCAAAGAGCTTGATGAGTCAGGTGTAGATGTTATTGAAGCAGGTTTTGCCGTATCGAGTCCTGGTGACTTCAACTCTATTGTTGCTATTTCTAAACTCGTTAAAAATGCTAGAGTGTGTAGCTTAAGTCGAGCGGTTGAAAATGATATTAAGGTTGCTGCAGAATCTATCATCTACGCTAAAAGGCCAAGAATCCATACAGGTATAGGGACTTCAGACTCTCACATCAAATATAAATTTAAATCCAACAGAGAAGAAATCATACAACGAGCTTACGATGCCGTAAGGTATGCTAAAACTTTTGTCGAAGATGTTGAGTTTTATGCTGAAGATGCTGGCCGTACCGACAACGACTACCTAGCTAAAGTTTGTGAAGTTGCTATAAAGGCAGGAGCCACTGTATTGAACATTCCTGATACGACAGGGTATTGTCTACCTAGCGAATATGGTGCAAAAATCAAGTACCTAAAAGAAAATGTAAAAAACATTGATAAAGCCATTATTTCTTGTCATTGTCACAACGATTTAGGGCTTGCGACGGCCAATTCTATAGAAGCTATTATAAATGGAGCAAGGCAAGTGGAATGTACTATTAATGGCATAGGAGAACGCGCTGGAAATACAGCTTTAGAAGAAGTCGTAATGATTTTAAAACAACATCCCTACTTAAATTTTGATACTAATATCAATACCAAACATCTTTTTAAGTTAAGTCAGTTAATCGCTAAGCACATGGGTATTTACCCACAACCTAATAAAGCAATAGTAGGAGCCAATGCCTTTGCGCATAGTTCTGGAATTCACCAGGACGGAGTTATCAAAAGAAGAGATACTTATGAAATAATAGATCCTGCAGATGTGGGTGTTACAGAATCTGCTATTATTCTTACAGCAAGAAGCGGTAGGGCTGCTCTAGCTTATAAAGCTAAAAACGTCGGGTATGATTTAACTAAACTACAACTCGATGAAGTCTACGCTAACTTCTTAAGTTTTGCAGATCAGCGTAAAGAAGTTAATGATGAAGACATTCATCAAATTATAGAAACAAGCAAAGTTTACAGAGATATTATGTCGGCTTAAAGATAAAACTATGAGTAAAACATTATTTGAAAAGGTCTGGGAGGCACATGTTGTTGATACGATCGAAGATGGTCCCCAGATTTTATATATCGATAAGCATTTAATCCATGAGGTGACCAGTCCACAAGCTTTTCAAGAACTTGAGAAAAGAAATATTCCAGTTTTCAGGCCTAAAGAAATTGTGGCCACAGCAGATCATAATACCCCAACCGTTGATCAACATTTACCCGTGAAGGACGAATTATCAAGAAAACAACTTGCTCAATTATCCGAAAATTGTAAAAAGAACAACATAAAACTATACGAACTTGGACATAAGTACAATGGAATAGTACACGTTATAGCACCAGAATTGGGGATTACCCAACCTGGCATGACCATAGTTTGTGGTGACTCACACACATCTACACATGGAGCCTTCGGTAGCATAGCATTTGGGATTGGAACAAGTCAAGTGACTCAAGTATTTGCAAGTCAGTGTTTGCTACTGACCAAGCCAAAAAGCATGAGAATAAAAGTTAATGGAACCTTGAAAAATGGTGTCCTCCCCAAGGATGTGATTCTTTATATCATCTCGGAGTTAGGAACCAATGTAGGAACTGGATATTTCTGTGAATATGCAGGAGAGGTATTTGAAAATATGTCCATGGAGGGTCGAATGACCGTTTGTAATATGAGCATTGAAATGGGCGCTAGAGGCGGAATGATTGCTCCTGACCAAACTACTTTTGAGTATGTAAAAGGTAAAAAGTTTGCCCCTAAAGCTAAGAAATGGAAGTCTTCACTTGAGTATTGGAAGACTTTACCATCTGATAAAGATGCCATTTTTGACAAAGAATTTGTTTTTGATGCTGAAGATATTGATCCGATGATCACTTTTGGTACAAACCCTGGAATGAGCATTAAAGTAGGTCAGAAAATTCCTGACAAAAAAGAGGCGTCTTTTGAAAAATCTTTGAAATATATGAACTTTCAAAAGGGTGAAGCTATGGCAGGCAAACCTATCAATTATGTATTTATAGGGAGTTGTACAAATTCTAGAATTGAAGACTTTAGAGTTGTTGCTCGCTATGTAAAAGGAAAACAAAAGGCTAAAAACGTAACCGCTTGGCTTGTTCCAGGCAGCAGACAGGTAGAAAACCAAATTGAAAAAGAAGGCTTAAAAGATATATTTCAAATGGCAGGGTTTGAATTGCGACAACCTGGTTGCAGTGCTTGTTTGGCTATGAATGATGATAAAATTCCTGAGGATGAATATTGCGTATCTACCTCAAATAGAAATTTTGAAGGACGACAAGGTCAAGGCTCTAGGACTATTTTAGCAAGCCCTTTGGTCGCAGCTGCTGCAGCTATTGAAGGTAGAATTGTAGATATCACTAAACAACTGAACTAAAATGGAAAAATTTATAACACTAAACACAAGAGCTATACCGCTAAATATTGAAAATGTCGATACAGATCAAATCATCCCAGCGCGTTTTTTAAAATCAACAAGTCGAGAAGGTTTTGGAGAAAACCTTTTTAGAGATTGGAGATATGAAAAAGATGGAGCAGAACAATCTGATTTTATTTTAAACAACAAACATTACTCAGGTAGTGTTTTAATAGCTGGCGATAATTTTGGCTGTGGATCCAGTCGAGAACATGCTGCATGGGCACTTTCAGATTATGGTTTTAAAGCGATAGTGTCTAGTTTTTTTGCTGATATTTTTAAAGGTAATGCCCTCAATAATGGTTTATTACCCGTTCAAGTAAGTCCCGATTTCCTTAAGACAATTATGAAATTGATTTCTGAAAAGCCTGCTACGCTGGTAAGAGTCAATCTTGATAGTCAAACTATTTCAATAGAAAATTCAAAGCTTAAAGAAAGTTTTGAAATCGATACTTATAAAAAAACTTGCATGATCAATGGGTATGATGACATCGAATTTTTATTGAGTAAAAAAGATAAAATAGAACACTTTGAAAACCAAAGAGAATTACTCCACGTTAACGGTTGAACGCTATGTATAAGCTCTATTTCCCTTAATTAAAGAAAAAAACGAGTTGTGAAAGCACGACTTTATTCTCGTATCTATAAATATAAAAAAACGCTAAAAATAATAATAATTATAAAAAATATTAAAGATGAAATTGAATATAGCTGTTTTAGCTGGAGATGGAATTGGGCCGGAAGTAAGCGATCAAGCTATTAAAGCATTGAATGCAATTGCTTTGGAATTTGACCACAAGTTTTACTTTACAAACGCTAAGGTTGGAGCTGCTGCGATTGACGACTGCGGAGATCCCTTCCCACAAGAGACCTTGGAACTTTGTAGAACTAGTGATGCTATATTGTTTGGAGCAATTGGTGATCCAAAATACGATAATGCTGAAATACGTCCAGAACAAGGTTTACTTAAAATGAGAAAAGAATTAGGTCTATTTGCAAACATAAGACCTGTAAAAGCTTTTGACTCATTATTGGATAAGTCCCCTCTAAAAACACATCTTATAAGAGATGTTGATATCAGTATTTATCGAGAATTAACAGGTGGAATTTATTTTGGAAAAAAAGAGGTGAGTCAGGATGGTAATTATGCCTCTGATCTGTGTGAGTATTCCAAAAAAGAAATTGAACGCATAGCTCATTTAGCTTTTAAGGCAGCTAAGGATAGACGCCAAAAGGTCACCTTAATTGATAAAGCAAATGTCCTAGAAACTTCTCGCCTATGGAGACGAACCGTTACTGAACTTTCAAAAGCTTATCCTGAAGTAAAACTGGAGTATTTATATATAGATAATGCAGCGATGCAAATGATATTAAACCCTAAACAATTCGACGTGATTTTGACTGAGAATATGTTTGGCGATATTATAAGTGACGAAGCGAGTGTTATCGGTGGTTCTATAGGTTTGTTACCCTCAGCTTCTATTGGAGATAAGTATGCATTATTTGAGCCTATTCATGGCTCCTACCCCGAGGCTACAGGAAAAGGCATTGCCAATCCTATCGCAGCTATTCTATCTGCAGCTATGCTTTTAGAACATTTCGGACTATTTGATGAGGCTGAAATGATAAATCATGCCGTAGAAAGATCACTAAAACTAGGCATCACTACCCCTGATTTAGCTATGGAACATGAGGAAGCCTCGACTTCTAAAGTCGGTGACTTCATAGCTGATTTCATCAGTAACCCAGCTGACTCCAACCATAATTTTTTAAATATTCATATTGGACAATCGACCATAATTTAGACTTTATAATTTCTTTTTATTAACAACTTCCAAAACACAGCATTTCTTAATAAATGCTGTGTTTTATTTTGGAAATTTAGCTTTTATTTCTTCTAAGCAAAGATTTCCTATACTGCCTTCGTGAGTGTGGCTTTTAGCAGAATCTGAAGTATAAGTGCCTTCTTGAACTTGTTTCCCTATAGTTTGATAAGCGTCTCTAAATGACATTCCATCAATTACCAGATTGTTTATACTATCTACAGTAAATAAATGCTGGTACTTTTCATCCGTTAAGTCAAAGTCTTTTACTATCACTTTTTGGATGGCATAATTAAAAATGTCAAGTATGTCTTTTACATCTTCAACTGCGGCAATGCTGTTTTCTTTTAATAATTGGAAGTCTCTATGATAACCGCTTGGCAAATTATTGGTAATTAAAACCATCTCTGTATGTAAAGCTTGAATTTTGTTGCACTTCCCTCTTATAAGCTCAAAGACGTCTGGGTTTTTTTTATGTGGCATAATACTACTTCCTGTCGTCAGTTGGTCTGGAAAGGCAATAAATTCAAAATTCTGACTGTTATACAAACAAATATCCATTGCAAAACGCGACATGGTATTGCATAAACTTCCCAGAGCTAATGCTAAAGTTCGTTCGCTTTTACCACGACTCATTTGAGCAGCCACCACATTGTATTTTAATGTCGAAAAGCCTAGTTCTTTGGTGGTAAACTCCCTATTTATAGGGAATGAACTTCCATATCCAGCAGCGGAACCCAAAGGGTTCTGGTCTACCGTTTTTAAAGCAGCATCCAATAAAAAGACATCGTCTATTAACTGTTCGGCATAGGCTGAAAACCACAAACCAAAAGAGGAAGGCATAGCCACTTGTAAATGAGTGTAGCCAGGAAGCAAAGAGTTTTTATGGGTGTCTGCAAGAGAGAGGAGCGTATCGAAAAAAGTTTTCGTTTTCGTTTTAATTTCCTTTAAATGATCTTTATAAAACAAATGTAAAGCCACCAAGACTTGATCGTTTCTAGAACGTGCTGTGTGAATTTTTTTACCGACTTCACCTAAACTAGTGGTCAACTCAAATTCAATTTTAGAATGAACGTCTTCAAACTGAGGTTCAATTGTAAAAGTGCCTTTTTCAATTTGTTGTGCTAAGCCTTTTAAACCTTGTTCCAATAAAATTAATTCATCAGTAGTTAAAATACCGATGTGCCTTAACATTTTAGCATGTGCTAAAGATGCTTGAACATCGTATTTAGCAATATGTAAATCGATTTCACGGTCGTTACCAACGGTAAATTGTTCTATTTTTTGGTCGATTGAAATACCTTTGTCCCAAAGTTTCATAAGTGTGGTTTTACTAGTTTAAAATCTCAGTTTTATAATACTTTTTTTAATAAATTAATGTAAGTTTTAATCCCATCTTCAATTTCATTTATATAAATAAACTCATCTGCAGTATGCGATCGCGTACTATCGCCTGGACCTAATTTTAACGAAGGGCAAGTTAATACCGCTTGGTCTGAGAGCGTTGGTGAACCATAAGTTGTCCTTCCCAATTCGGTTCCCGCTTTCACCAATTCATGATCGATAGGGATAGAAGACGAGTTTAATCGAGTACTTCGAGGTATAATACTTGAGCAAGGTGCATTTTCTTGAAGAGTTTGTACGATTTCCTCGTTGGTATAGCATTCGTTCACTCTCGCATCGACGACCAACTCCACCTCTGCTGGTATCGCGTTGTGCTGTTTACCTGCCTTTATTTGTGTTACGGTCATTTTTACATCGCCTAAAACAGACGATGTTCGTTCAAATTTATAATCTTGAAACCATTGCAAAACGGGTATACAGTTATAAATAGCATTGTCGGTATTAGGATGAGCAGCATGACTAGGTGTGCCTTTTATTTTAGCATCAAAAACCACCAAGCCTTTTTCGGCAACAGCAAGCTGCATTAAGGTGGGTTCACCAACAATAGCCACCTCTATTTTTGGAATAATAGATAACATACTATTTAAGCCATTACCACCGCTCTTTTCCTCTTCAGCAGACGCTACGAGTACTAAGTTGTACTTCAAGTCTTTCTTTGCATAAAAATAGGCGAAAGTGGCTAGTAAAGAGACCAAACATCCACCAGCATCATTACTCCCCAGTCCATATAGCTTTCCGTCTTCAACCATAGCCTTAAAGGGGTCCTTGGTGTAACCACTATTAGGTTGCACAGTATCGTGATGGGAGTTGAGTAAAATTGTAGGCTTACTTTCATCAAAATAGGCATTGGTCGACCAAATATTATTTTTTTGACGGTTAAATGGAATACTTTGATGTTGAAACCAATGCTCTATATGTTGCGCTGTCTGTTCCTCTTCAAAAGAAAAGGATGGCGTTTCTATGAGTTGTTTCAATAAGTTGATGGCTTTAGTTGTTAATTTATCTATCATTTTGTTATACTTGTAAAATGTGTAAATGGGTTGAAAATCATTTCAGATTTGCCGATACAGACTTTATTGACTTTATGATTAACGGCGTTTATGCTATTCTGAATTTTGGGAAGCATACCATCAGAAATTATTTTATTTTGAATTAACTCTTGCACATTATCCGGAGTTATAGATTCTATAATTGAAAGTTCATCGTTTATATCTCTTAAAACTCCACTTTTTTCAAAACAGTAATATAATTCTGTTTGGTAGGTCTTAGCCAAAGCGATAGCTAATTCTGAAGCAATAGTATCGGCGTTAGTATTTAAAAGTTGTCCATTTTTATCATGTGTAATGGCGCAAAATACAGGCGTTATATTTTGATTAATCAATAATTCCAAAACCTCTGTATTGACTTGAGTCACGTCGCCTGCAAATCCAAAATCAACTGGAATAGTAGGTCTTTTTGTAGAGATAATGCTATTTCCATCTGCGCCTGAAAACCCGATAGCATTGCACTGGTTAGCCTGTAGATTTGCAACTATGTTTTTATTGATTTTACCGGCATACATCATAACAATTATATCTAAAGTGTGGTCATCGGTTATACGTCTGCCATCAATCATTTTAACTTCTACACCCATTTTTTGAGCCAAATCTGTCGCCAATTTCCCACCACCATGGACCAATAGCTTAGGACCTTTAAGGTTTGAAAAGTCCTTCAGAAAGCCCAACAAGGCTTCATTATCATCTATGATATTCCCTCCTATTTTAATGACTTTAAGTGTTTTCATTCCCATACTAATCTTCCCAACGGGAAGGAATTTATTTATTTAAATCTTCTAAGAGTTGCTTCAAAATCACTTGTGCAGCGTAGGTTCTATTATTAGCTTGTTGCATCACAATAGACTGATCACTATCTAAAACAGCATCCTCAACAACCACATTCCGCCTTACAGGTAAGCAATGCATAAATTTCGCATCGCCAAGCTTAGCCTGGGTCATCCTCCAGCTGTCATCTTGAGATAAAATCTGACCATATTCTTTATAACTACTCCAGTTTTTTACATACACAAAATCGGCATCTTTCAAGGCGTCCTCTTGATTGTAGTTAATCTGTGAGTGTTTAGTAATTTCAGGGTCTAAATCGTAACCTTTGGGATGCGTGATAGAAAAATTAACCTCCATAAGCTGCATCATTTCAACAAATGAATTGGCTACAGCTTGAGGTAAAGCTTTTGGATGTGGTGCCCAAGATAACACCACTTTAGGTTTTCGTTTAGTGGTTAATTCTGAAATTGTTATCGCATCTGTCAATGCTTGTAAAGGATGTGACGTTGCACTTTCCATATTGATAACTGGAACCGATGCATATTTTACAAAGCTATTTAATACGTATTCAGACTCATCCTTTTTTTTGTCCTTTAGCGTTGGAAATGCTCGAACTGCAATCACATCTGCATAGTGCGAAATAACTTGAGCCGCCTCTTTAATATGCTCAGAAGTGTTGGTATTCATAACCGTGCCATCTTCAAATTCTAACTGCCATGCATCGTTTACATTCAAAATCATGACTTCCATACCCAAGTTTCTAGCTGCTTTTTCCGTGCTTAATCGGGTACGTAAGCTGGCATTAAAAAATAACATGACTAAGGTTTTATGCTTGCCTAATTCCGAATAAAGAAAAGGATTATTTTTCAGCGATATGGCTTGCATAATAGTCTCACTGAGATTTGAAATATTTGAAATATCTGATATATTGGTATATTTTTTCATTTTACAATTCTAGTTTTAGGGCTTCAAAGAAGAGGTCTATATGTTTTTTTTGAATAGTCAAAGGCGGGAGAATTCGTATAAGGTTAGGATTTTTTGAACTTCCTGTAAATATGTGTTGATGATAAAGAAGATTTTTTCTTAAGGTAGCAACGGGAAAATCGAACTCCAGACCTAGCATTAATCCACGCCCTTTAATAGATTTTAATTTTGAGATTTTTTCGGCTTTACCAACAAAATAATTAGACATTTCTTTGGCATTTTGCATCAAGTTTTCATTCTCTAGCACGTCTAAGACAGAAAGCGTTGCAGCACAAGCTAAATGGTTTCCTCCAAAAGTAGTTCCTAACAGTCCGTAAGAGGCTTGGATCCTTGGATGGATTAAAATACCCCCAACTGGGAAGCCATTGCCCATGCCTTTTGCTATTGAAATAATATCCGGTTTAAAATTATGCTTTTCAAAAGCGAAAAAATCACCAGTTCTGCCAAAACCTGATTGTACTTCATCAGCAATTAGTACTGTATTGTATTGCTTACAAAGTTTTTCTAAACCTTGACAAAACTCAGTTGTACTTTGGTCTAAACCACCAACACCTTGAATGCATTCAACAATGATGGCACAAGTTTCGTTTTGTTTTAGAATATTTTCAACTGTATTTAAGTTTCCCAACTCTACAAAATCAACACCTTGTTGAGCATTTAAGGGCGCTACAATCTTTGTATTATCTGTGGCAGCTACCGCTGCCGAGGTACGACCGTGAAAGGAATTTTTAAAGGCTAAAATTCTGTGCTTTTGATTATGAAACGATGCTAATTTTAGAGCATTTTCGTTAGCCTCTGCTCCTGAACTACACATAAATAAATGGTAGCCTTCACAACCAGAAAGAACTTCGAGTTTATTAGCCAATTTAGCTTGTAACGGATTCTGAATAGCATTACTATAGAATCCGAGAGTTTGAATTTGTTCTGTGATTGCAGCCACATATTTTGGGTGGGAATGCCCGATTGAAATGACGGCATGTCCACCATAAAGGTCTAAATATTCAATGCCTTTATCATCGTAAACGTAAACATCTTTTGCGCTAACAGGTGTGACATCAAATAATGGGTACACATTAAATATACTCATATCTGTTCTTTTTTTATGTTGTTAATCTTATTAAATGAAGCGACCATACCTTGTATTAGAGATGAGCTCAATCCTTTATGCTCCATTTCATTTAAACCTTCAATGGTACACCCCTTAGGCGTGGTCACACGGTCAATTTCTTCTTCTGGATGTAGACCATTTGTAATCAATAAATTGGCAGCACCTTCACTGGTATACATAGCTAGTTCTTGAGCTTCTTTAGCATCAAAACCTAGTTGAATTGCGGCTTGAGTTGAAGCGCGAATGAGTCGCATCCAAAAGGCAATTCCACTTGCACAAACTACAGTTGCTGCTTGCATTTGAGATTCTGGAATAGCCAAAGTATGTCCTAATCTATTGAAAATAGCTTGAGCCACTTTTATGCGTTTAACGCCTTTTTGATTACTACATAAACAGGTCATAGATTTTCCGACAGCAATTGCTGTGTTTGGCATAGCTCGAATAATGAATTGATCGTTACCAACTAAACCTTCAATCTTTGGAATTATAAATCCAGCTACGGTTGATATTAAGATGTGATTTTCTGTTAGATAAGGCTCAATATCTATTAGGATTTGTTCAAAATGTGTCGGCTGAACTGCAAAGATTAAAATATCAGAGTGTTTTACAGCTTCAAGATTATCTGAAGTTAACCTTACATTTTTATAGCCATCAAATTCTTGAATATCATTCAAATCTCTTTTGGTTAAAAATAAAGATGTTATCGCATTATTTATAAGGAGTCCTTTTGCGATGGACTTCCCTAAATTTCCCGTTCCTATGATTGCGATTTTCATGTTGTTGTTTTTTTTTGACACCTGACAGGTTTTTAAAACTAACATGTCATTAGTGAAATTATTAAAAATAATTTGCTTTCAATTGTAAGCCTTCTGTTTCATTAAAACCAAACATTAGATTCATATTTTGAACCGCTTGCCCTGAAGCCCCTTTTAAAAGATTATCAATGATACTTGTCACTAATAGTTTGTCGTTGTGCTTATGTAAATGAAGAATACATTTATTGGAATTTACCACTTGCTTTAAATGAATAGGATCATCGGAAACAAAAGTAAATGCTGCATTTTTATAAAAATCTAAATATATTTTTTTTGCTTCTTCTAGACTCCCTTCAAACTTTGTGTATAGTGTAGTGAAAATTCCTCTGGAATGGTTCCCGCGATTTGGCATAAAATTAATTTCTGAATTAAAATCAGACTGTAATTGATTTACAGTTTGATTGATCTCTGCTAAATGCTGATGTGTAAATGCTTTGTAATGCGAAAAATTGTTGTCCCTCCAAGTAAAATGTGTTGTTGCTGATAGAGAGGTCCCTGCTCCAGTAGCACCGGTCACTGCGTTAATATGTAGATCATCTTTTATCACATTGGACTCAGCTAATGGTAATAATGCCAGTTGAATTGCTGTTGCAAAACAACCTGGATTTGCAATATAATTTGCTTTTTTAATAGCTTCTTTTTGTAATTCTGGCAAACCATAAACAAAGCCTTTTCCATTAAAATTCAAATCTGCTTCTAATCTAAAGTCAGTGCTCAAATCAATGATTTTTGTGGTTTCAGAAAAGCTATTTTTTTCTAAAAATACTTTAGAATTGCCATGACCTAAGCATAAGAACAAAACATCAATCTCTGGATTTATTTTGCTTGAAAACACCAAGTCTGTTGACCCAATTAAATCCTGATGGATTTTACTGATTTTATGGCCAGCCTGAGAAGTGCTATAAATAAAATTAATGTGGATTTCAGGATGATTGAGTAGTAGTCTAATCAATTCTCCCGCGGTGTAACCTGCTCCACCAATTATACCTGCTTGTATCATGATTCTGAGTTTACCTGTTGATAGATTTTATTCTGATTGCCAAGTATTTTAATGAATCCTTTGGCTTCTTCTGCCGTCCACCCTTTGTTCTCTTCTCCATAACTCCCAAATTTGGGATTCATTAAATCATGCTTAGACTCTATACCATCCAACATAAAATGATATGGCTTCAAACTCACAACTACATTTCCAGAAACTTTGGCTTGACTGCTTTCTAAAAAGGCTTCCATATCTCTCATCACAGGATCTAAATACTGACCTTCATGTAAGTGCATCCCGTAGAAACTAGATAAGTATTCTTTATGCTGAAGTTGCCATTTGGTAAGTGTATGTTTTTCCAATAAATGATGAGCTTTGATAGTAATCAGAGCTGCAGCGGCTTCAAAGCCAACTCTCCCTTTAATGCCAACAATTGTATCCCCTACATGAATATCTCTGCCTATCGCATAAGCCGAAGCTAATTTGTTTAATAGCTCAATATTTTTCTCTGGTGAATTTTTAGTGCTGTTTAAAGCTACCAATTCACCTTTTTTAAAACTTAAGGTAACTTTTTCACCTCCTTCTTTTTGAAGTTGTGAAGGATATGCTGATTCTGGTAATGGATTTTGAGAGGTCAAAGTCTCCTTGCCACCAACACTTGTGCCCCACAGCCCCTGATTGATAGAATATTTTGCTTTATCCCATGGTACTTCAATACCATTGGACTTCAAATAGTCTATTTCTTCTTGTCTGGTTAATTTTCCGTCTCTTATTGGTGTTATAATTTCTATTTCAGGCGCTAAAATTTGAAAGATCATATCAAAACGCACTTGGTCATTACCAGCACCTGTACTGCCGTGAGCTATATAGTGGGCATTGATGCTTTTTGCATAGTGAACAATTTCAATAGCTTGAATGATACGTTCAGCACTTACAGACAATGGGTAAGTATTGTTTTTTAGAACATTACCATAAATTAAATATTTAATCACCTTTTGATAATACGATTGAATAGCATCGATATTTTGATAGGTTGTCACACCCATTTTAAGAGCTTTAGCTTTGATTTTTTTAATTTCTTCTGAAGTAAATCCTCCTGTATTTACACTTACGGCATGTACATCATATCCTGCTTTAGAGAGGCTTACTGCACAATATGACGTATCTAAACCACCACTATAGGCTATAACTAATTTTTTCATTTTTTATCTTTTTTTAGAAAAATGGACTGTTTCAACTTTTTTATTCGTTTCCATATTTTTTTGTCAAATGGGTGTTTTTTCGTTTTATGTTCTTGTTCGGCTTTAGGGTCGAAAAGCATTCCTGTACACAAGCACATTTTTTGATTTGTTCGTTGAAGTATATCGTAATTTTTACAGGTTTGACAACCGTTCCAGAAAGACTGATCATCGGTTAATTCAGAAAAAGGCATAGGTTTATAGCCCAGATCACTATTCATTTTCAAAACAGCTAATCCCGTGGTAATGCTAAATATCTTAGCGTCTGGGAATTTGAGTCTGGATTGATCAAAAATTTTCTGCTTAATCTGTTTTGCCAAGCCAATATTTCGATAATTGGGATCTACAATTAAGCCTGAATTGGCTACAAACTTACCATGGCTCCAAGATTCAATGTAACAGAAGCCAGCAAATTGGTCTCCATCTAAAGCGATAACAGCATCACCCTTTTTCATTTTGGTGTTAATGTAGTCAGGCTCTCGCTTAGCGATACCAGTCCCCCTAATTTGAGCAGCTTTAGCAATAGCTTGGCAAATAATTTCAGCATAAATGCTGTGCGACTTATCAGCAATAAGAATTCTCATTGTGATTGATGTTTTAAAAATTAAAAGAAATATTAAAGTTTGGAAAGTAGAACCGAACACATCTAAGTTCTGAAAATAGAATAGCCCCTAAGGGCGACGAAATAGATTAGAAAAATTAAAAGAAGCTGTAGTAGTATTAAAGCTGACTAATGAATTTTCACATGTGATTTGAATAGACATAATAATAAAATAAAATTATAATAATAGAACTTAATAGCTTTGGAGAGATAAAAACTAGCTACAGCGGAGAATTCCTATTATTAGGAAATGTGGTATAATTTTATTTATTGATAATATCATATTTCAAATATATAATTATTATTCATATAACCAGTTAAAGATCAAATATTTATTCCAATTTTTAGCATTAAACTAAAAATTGGAATAAATCTGGTTTATTGTTTAAGTAATCTCCATAAAAATTATTGTCTCTCATACGCTTTACCAAAGGATCAAAGTCGTCTTTCGATTTCAGTTCTAATCCTACTACTGCGGCACCGTTTTTTCTATTGGTTTTTTTGGTATATTGGAAGTAAGTAATATCGTCATCAGGCCCTAAAATTTCAGCAACGAACTGACGCAAAGCTCCAGCCCTCTGAGGGAATTTGACAATAAAATAGTGTTTTAACTGAGCATACAGCATAGCTCGTTCTTTTATTTCTGCAGTTCGCGTAATATCGTTGTTACTCCCACTTATAACGCAAACTACATTTTTACCTTCAATTTCTTCTGCATAACGCTCTAAAGCAGCGATACTAAGAGCTGCTGCAGGTTCCGCAACAATAGCCTCTTTATTATATAAATCTAATATAGTCTGGCAAATATGACCTTCATCTACAGTTATCATATCGTACAAGTTTTGCTTAGCGATAGAAAAAGTCAAATCACCTACACGTTTCACAGCTGCTCCGTCTACAAAGTTTTCAATTGTATTCAGTTCAATATTTTCATCATTCTTTATAGAATTTGACATGGAAGGAGCTCCTTTAGGCTCTACCCCAATTATTTTGGTAGACGGAGATAAATGCTTAAAAACAGAGGAAAGTCCTGACGCTAATCCACCGCCGCCAACGGGAAGAAACACGTAATCTATTGTTTTTTCTTCAGATTGGTTTATAATTTCAAGACCAACCGTAGCTTGTCCCTCAATAACCTTTGGATCGTTAAACGGGTGTATAAAGGTCTGGTTTAATCTGTCGCTTTGTTCCACGGCTGCATGATAAGCGTCATCAAAACTATCTCCAATCAAAATGATATTTACAAATTCTTCCCCAAACATTTCCACCTGATCTATTTTTTGATTGGGTGTTGGGGAAGGCATAAAGATTGTTCCTTTAATCTTTAAAATTTTACAAGAAATAGCAACACCTTGGGCATGATTTCCGGCACTAGCGCAAACAATTCCGTTTTTTATTTCATCTTCTAAAAGTGAAGACATTTTATTGTAAGCTCCTCTTATTTTATAAGAACGAACTTGTTGTAAATCCTCTCTTTTGAAAAAAATATTGGACTTGTATTGCTTCGAATATCTTAAATTATGGCTTAAAGGAGTAACAATAGCGACCCCTTTAAGATTTTCGGATGCTTTTATCACATCCTCAAGTTTTGGGAAATAAGCAGTTTCTACTTCCATATTATAAAGTTACTTTTTCTTTAGATTCTTTTTTGAGACCTTTCATGGCTATCATGGCTGTTCTCAAGCGTTTACCTACTTTTTCTATAGGGTGATTTCTTATCTCAGCATTTACCTCTATCAATTTAATGTTATCGAGTTCATCTGCGTTAGGATAAGGCTGCCCAATAACTGAAGTATCTAGAGACTCCATAAAATCGGCTAACAAGGGCTTGCTGGCATGATCAAATAAATAGCAACCATACTCTGCTGTATCAGAAATGACTCTATTCATTTCAAATAATTTTTTTCTCGCAATAGTATTGGCTATTAGAGGTAATTCATGTAAAGATTCATAATAGGCAGAATCTTCAATTATCCCGGCACTTACCATGGTTTCAAAAGCTAATTCAACTCCAGATTTAGCAAAAGCAACAAGAAGGACAGCGTTGTCAAAATACTCTTGTTCATTGATATGTACTTCGGTTAATTTTGTTTTTTCGAAAGCAGTTTCACCTGTTTCAGCCCTCCATTTTAAGAGATTAGCATCATCATTAGCCCAGTCTTCCATCATAGTTTTAGAAAAATGGCCAGAAAGGATATCGTCCATGTGCTTTTCGAATAAAGGTCTTAGAATAGTTTTTAATTCTTCGGAAAGTTTAAAAGCTTTTATTTTAGACGAGTTAGAAAGACGATCCATCATATTGGTTATCCCTCCGTGTTTAAGAGCTTCGGTAATGGTTTCCCATCCGTATTGAATTAATTTTACAGCATAGCTTGGCTCTATACCTTCATCTATCATTTTGTCGAAAGATAAAATAGCACCAGTTTGTAGCACTCCACAAAGAATAGTTTGTTCTCCCATCAAATCACTTTTCACCTCAGCAATAAATGAAGATTCTAGAACACCCGCTTTATCTCCGCCAGTGGCTACTGCATAGGCTTTTGCTTGTTCCCAGCCTTTCTGTTCAGGATCATTTTCAGGATGAACCGCTATGAGAGTTGGAACCCCAAAACCTCTTTTGTACTCTTCTCTGACTTCTGTTCCAGGACATTTTGGTGCAACCATAATCACGGTGATGTCCTTTCTTATGTCCATTCCTTCTTCCACAATATTAAACCCATGAGAATAACTTAAAGTCGACCCAGTCTTCATCAGAGGCATAATACTTTTAATCACATGAGTATGTTGCTTATCTGGGGTTAAATTCAAAACCAAATCCGCCTCTGGGATCAATTCTCGATAAGTTCCCACTCTAAAATCGTTTGACTTCGCATTATTAAAAGAATCTCTCTCCTCATCAATAGCCGCTTGTCTAAGAGCATATGAAATATCGAGGCCAGAATCCCTCATGTTAAGTCCTTGATTTAAGCCTTGAGCTCCGCAACCAACGATCACGATTTTCTTGCCTTTAAGGACTTTTACTCCACCTTCAAACTCAGAAGATTCCATAAACCTACATTTACCCAACTGTTTGAGCTGTTGTCTTAAGCTTAGTGTGTTAAAATAATTTGCCATTTTACTGTGTTTTAGTTTTAAAATACCTTGAGCATTTCACTTATTTTCATTTCATCCTTGGTTACCGCTATGCGACCAGATCGAGTAAATTGCATGATTCCAAAGGCTTTTAATTCTCTATGAAATAATTCGATATCCTCAGTTCTCCCCGATTTTTCTAAAACAAAAAACTCTCGGTTCACATGAACTATCTTTGCATTGCTATCTTTGATAATGTTTTGAATTTGTCGTTCTTCAAAAAGGAATTCTGATTTTATTTTGAACAAACACGATTCTTGGTAAATGATCTCATCTTCTTTATGATAATAAGCCTTGATCACTTCCACTTGTTTTTCTATTTGTCCGATGATTTTCTTCATTCGATCTTCTGACAGTTCTACAACAATAGTCCATTTTGAAATATGGTCAATTTCAGAAGACGACGTATTAATACTTTCAATATTGATATGTCTTCGTTGAAAAATAGCAGAGATCCTATTTAGTAATCCAATGTTATTTTCGGTATAAATCGAAACGGTATAAATTTTATTTTCGCACATATTATTCTAATCTTATTTCTGAAACACCTGCTCCTGAGGGTATCATTGGAAATACATTACCTTCTTTTTCAACACAAACTTCCAAGAAATAAGGCCCATCACTAGCCATCATTTCTTGAACAGCCAACTTTAATTCTGATCGCTTAGTCACCTTTTGAGCATCTATATAATATCCTTTAGCAATAGCTACAAAATCTGGATTTGTCATTTCTGTAGAGGCATATCGTTTATCAAAAAACAACTGTTGCCATTGCCTTACCATACCCAAAAACTCATTGTTTAAGACCACTATTTTTAGGGGTATTCTTTGTTGAAACACAGTTCCTAACTCTTGAATAGTCATTTGGTAACCTCCATCACCAATAATTGCAATGACATCGCGTTCTGGTGCAGCCATTTTAGCTCCAATAGCTGCCGGAAGAGCAAAACCCATAGTTCCTAATCCCCCAGAAGTAATATTGCTTTTTGTAATATTAAAGTTTGAATATCGACAAGCGATCATTTGATGTTGACCGACATCACTTACAATAGCGGCATTACCTTTTGTCTGGAGATTGATCTGGTGAATAACTTCACCCATAGTGAGGCCTTCTTTTGTAGGATGAATATCATTCTTGATAACTTTATCATATTCAATAGCATATAAATCTTTGAATTTCTGATGCCAATCGGAATAGGTTTTTTCTTCCAAATAAGGTAATAACTGAGTCAAACTATCCTTAGCATCGCCAAGAATTGCAATATCCGCAGTCACATTTTTATCAATTTCAGCAGGATCAATTTCAAAATGAATGACTTTAGCCTGTTTGGCATAAGAATCCAAATTTCCTGTGACTCTATCATCGAATCTCATGCCTATAGCAATAAGTACATCACATTCGTTTGTGAGCATATTGGGGCCATAGTTACCATGCATACCGACCATCCCAACATTCAAGGAATGAGAAGTAGGCAAGGCAGAAGCTCCTAGAATAGTCCACGCTGCTGGAATACCTGATTTTTCAACTAGGGCTTTAAAAATGTCTTCAGCTTCACTTAAAATGATCCCTTGACCCCAAACAATAAGAGGCTGCTTTGCCGAATTTATTAATGCTGCTGCTGCTTCAATTTGTTTTTTGTTCACTATAGGAACAGGCTTATAGCTTCGTATACCTATACATTTTTGATAAGAAAAATCAAATTCTTCAAACTGAGCATCTTTAGTGATATCGATTAAAACAGGACCCGGTCTTCCGCTTTTAGCAATGAAAAAAGCTTTAGCAAGAACCTTGGGAATGTCCTCAGCTTTTGTAATTTGGTGATTCCATTTGGTAACAGGTGTAGAAATTCCTATAATATCTGTTTCTTGAAAAGCATCACTTCCTAATAAGTGAGAAGACACTTGACCCGTAATGCAAACCAAAGGAGTAGAATCTATTTGAGCATCTGCAATACCAGTTACTAAATTTGTCGCTCCTGGGCCTGATGTTGCTATGACTACTCCTACTTTACCCGAAATTCTAGAATAGCCTTGAGCCGCATGAGTCGCTCCTTGTTCGTGGCGAGCCATGACATGGTGAATTCGATCTTGATATTTGTAAAGTTGATCATAAACAGGCATTATAGCTCCACCAGGATAACCATATAAGGTTTCAACTCCTTCTGCCATCAAACATTTCATCAATGCCTCACTACCCGAAATACTTTCTTTAGTGATTGTTTTTTCTTTTTTTTCAAGGGTATAACTTTCTTCCATTCTTGCCGATTTTTTCTTCTTTTTAAACTATTCTTAAAATTCGTCTGTTACGCACCCTTTTGATGCAGAATTAACCATTCTCGCATATTTATAAAGAACACCTCGTTTAAATTTTAAATTTGGTGCCTTCCAATTTTTTTTCCTTTTGATGAGCTCCTCATCAGATACTTCTAAATTGATACTGTTTGTCTCGGCATCAATAGTGATATAATCCCCTTCTTCAACAAGGGCAATCGTGCCGCCTTCTTGGGCTTCTGGTGTGATATGCCCAACTACAAAACCATGAGTTCCTCCAGAGAATCTTCCATCGGTAATCAAAGCGACATCTTTGCCTAACCCTGCTCCCATTATTGCAGCAGTAGGTTTCAGCATTTCTGGCATACCTGGACCTCCTTTAGGGCCTTCATAACGGATAACCACTACATCTCCTTTTTGAACTTTTCCATCTCTAATTCCGTCATTAGCTTTGTATTCGCCTTCAAAAACCTTTGCCTTACCTCGAAATTTTAGACCTTCTTTCCCTGTAATTTTAGCAACACTGCCCTCTTCAGCTAAATTCCCAAAGAGCATTCTTAGATGTCCCGAAATTTTAATGGGGCTTTCTATTGGTTTGATGACCTCCTGACCTTCTTTAAGATCCTCTACATCACGTAAATTTTCTGCTAAAGTTTTTCCTGTGACGGTTAGGCAGTCTCCATAAATAAGGCCTTTTTTAAGCAAATATTTTAAAACTGCTGGAATTCCACCTACCTCATGTAAATCTTCCATAAGGTACTTACCACTCGGTTTTAGGTCTGCTAAAAAAGGAGTATTATCGCTAATCGTTTGAAAATCAGTTAAAGTAAAATCAATTTCAGCAGCTCTAGCAATCGCTAAGAAATGTAAAACAGCATTTGTAGATCCTCCTAAAATTGTAATTAACCGTATGGCATTTTCTAAAGATTTTCTTGTAATTATATCTGAAGGTTTGATGTCTTTTTCCAATAAAACTCTCAAAGCTTCACCTGCTTTAATAGACTCTTGTTTTTTTTCTGGACTGAGTGCTGGATTGGAAGAATTATAAGGTAAAGTCATTCCTAAAGCCTCAATAGAAGAAGCCATCGTATTAGCCGTGTACATCCCTCCACAAGCACCAGCACCGGGACAGGCTTTTTCTACAATGCTTTGGTATTCTTCTTCTTGCATGGTTCCAGCCACTTTACTTCCCCAAGCTTCAAAAGCGGAAACCACGTCCAATTTTTTTCCATTATGACAACCAGAATCGATGGTTCCTCCATAAATCATAAGACAAGGTCTGTTGAGTCGAATCATGGCTATTAAGGCACCTGGCATGTTTTTATCGCAGCCTACGACAGTAATTAAGCCATCATAACTCATAGCCTGAACAACCGTTTCCATGGAGTCTGCGATGACATCCCTAGAAGGTAGGGAGTAACGCATTCCTGGTGTGCCCATAGAAATTCCATCGCTTACCCCTATGGTATTAAATATTAAACCTATAATATCCTTATTTGCTGTCCCTTGTTTAGCGAGTTTAGCGAGATCATTTAAATGCATATTGCAAGGATTCCCTTCGTATCCGGTACTAGCAATACCAATGATAGGTTTAAAAAAATCTTCTTTGGTTAGACCTATAGCATGCAACATAGCTTGAGCCGCTGGTTGGGTAGGATCTTGAGTAACGGTTTTGCTATACTTATTTAGTTCCATTGTGACTGTTTCATTTTAGAAATCAAATCTAAATTTTAAAGAAATGATGACTCTTTTAAAATGAAAGTGTTTGTTAAATTCAATCACTAAGAAATAAACACAGAATATTCATAGTCAGATGTTTAATCAATGCATATTGGAATACTCAACTCTTTAAATTTTTAATTTTTTTTTGAACACGATGAAATCGCTTAGCCCAAGATTTAATTTTAAAGTGTTGTGATCGCTTTTGGAATGGAGTAGAAAAGTCTTTCTACAGGCATTAAATACTAGTCAGGCATAGACAATTTGTTATGCCAATTTAAACCTATAATGTCGCAATAAATCGTTCTACCAAAACGAATTCGGCACAGGCTTTTTTAACTTGCTTTTTATCAAAAATAAGTATTGCAGCTAGAGCTATGCTTGTCATTTTTAACTTCTATCAATCAAGAAACCTCTGCTTAGCTAGGTTGCATTAGACTTCAATTTTGTATCATTTATATATTTCCAAGCTTCAGTACTATCGATGTCCAAGTTGCTAGAAAAAGTGAACTAAACGGTTAACATGAGTAATGTCTCATTAGCAGTATTGGGAGTAAATTCAGAAGAAAATATAATCTGTTAAAAGCTCAACTCCTTTAGTTGAGTAAAATAGATTTAAGTTCATCGTAAGTAGAGATTTTGATGGACTTTTTCTCTTTATCAATCACAGCTTTTATTTGTGATGGCAGCTCTACTTTCGTGTCAATAGCTTTTTCTACAGTTTCCAAAAATTTGCTAGGATGAGCGGTCTCTAAAAACACACAATGGGTATCTGGATATTTTTGTTGATACTCTTTTGCAGCTAAAAAACCGATTGCTCCATGCGGATCTGCTATATAATCATAATCTTTATATAGCGCTTTAATCCCTTCTACAGTTGAACTATCTGAAAAGCTATTCGAAGATAAGTGGGCCTTGAGATTGCTAAACTCATTTTTGAATAGTTCTTGAATTCTAATAAAATTACTAGGATTACCAACATCCATAGCATTACTTATGGTCTGTACTGTAGGTTTTGGCTGGTAATTTTCGGTTTTCAAATAGTCCGTAACAACTTGATTAGTGTTGTTGGCGGCAATAAAATGATGAATAGGTAAGCCTAATTTTTGTGCCATAAGCCCAGCACAAATATTTCCAAAATTACCGCTAGGGACAGAAAAAACAATTTTTTTATGATTTTTATAAAGCTGTTTGTAAGCAAAGAAAAAATAAAACATCTGAGGCAACCAGCGCGCCACGTTGATGGAATTAGCCGAAGTGAGTTGAATGTGATCTGTAATTTGACGATCTAAAAATGCTTTCTTCACCATGTCTTGGCAATCATCAAAAAAACCATCGACTTCCAGTGCGGTAATATTCTGTCCCAAAGTAGTGAGTTGCTTTTCTTGTACGTTACTCACTTTACCCTTTGGGTAAAGTATGACCACCTTGACACCTTTTACACCTAAAAAACCGTTAGCGACTGCTCCCCCCGTATCTCCAGAGGTAGCCACCAAAACCGTTATATCATTTTTTTGTTCAGAATGAAAAAGCCGGAGGCATCTGGACATAAACCTCGCGCCAACATCTTTAAAAGCCATCGTTGGACCATGAAATAACTCTAGAGAAGATATGTTTTTATCTAAAGTCACCACGGGGAAGTCGAAACTAAGAGTTTCAGAAATAATCCGTTTTAAGTCCTCATTTGAAATTTCTGCTGTAACAAATTGATGAATAGCTTCAAAAGCAATCTCTTCATAAGATAAATCCCCTATGGATTCGAAAAATGAATTTGGTAATGGTTTTATTGAGGTTGGAAAATATAAGCCTTTATCCGATGCTAGTCCTTTGAGGACCGCTTCTTTAAAACTTACTTCTGGGGCTTGTTTGTTGAGTGAATAAAAATTCATTTTGGTATTTTTTATAGAAACTTATGCCTCTATGATTTTAATGCCTTTTGAGTTGATTTTGGAAACGTAAGTTTCGAATTGAATGGCTGTTTTGGTATATACTTTGCGCATGGCATCTTCCACATCTTTCGCTGTTTTTTCTCCTTTGGACAAAGCAAAAATTGAAGGTCCAGAACCAGAAATACCAATTCCAAGGGCTCCTGAAGCTAAAGTGGCTAATTTTATATCTTCAAAATGAGGAATAAGTTTACTGCGGTAAGGCTCTACTATGCTATCGTGAAGAGACCGCTGCAAGAGCTCATAATCTTCATTATGTAAGGCATGGACTAAACTTCCTAAGTTCGACCACTGTGCAATAGCGTCTTGCAATGGAACGGATTTTGGTAAAATAGCTCTGGCTTCAGCCGTTTTAATCTCAATTTGAGGATGTATGATGGTCGCATAAAGCTCATCTGGAATTGGAAGCCTTAAAATCTCTAAAGGGCTTATACTTTTCACCAATGTAAAGCCACCAAAAATAACAGGGGCTATATTATCAGCGTGTTCACTTTGACTTGCTAAGGCTTCGCCTTTCATTGCAAAACGAGCCAGTTCTGTTTTGGTATAAGGTCTTCCCATGAGTTCATTAATAGCAAATACACTACCTGCAGCACTTGCAGCACTACTCCCTATTCCGCTACCCGGTTTTATAAATTTATAGATTTCAATTTCAAAACCACAGTCTGGTTTTAAATCGTCGATGAGCGCTTGAGAAGAAACTCCAGCTACATTTTTATGTGTTTCAAAAGGCAAATCAAAACCTTCAATCTTTGTTATTCGGACCCCTTTTTCTGAAGATATTCTCACGACCATTTCGTCACCAACAGTATCTAAGCAGAATCCCAAAACATCAAACCCACAGGATACATTAGAGACTGTTCCTGGGGAAAATATGCGTATTTCTTTATTCAAAACCACTCTGTTTTATAAGGTTATCAAAATTTTTACTCTTTTTTAATTCAATTTATCTATTGCTTACTCTTATGATATCTGCAAAGAGTCCAGACGCTGTAACTTCTGCTCCAGCACCAGCTCCTTTTACAAGGATAGGCTGTTCTGGATATCGCTGAGAATAAAACATAACAATGTTATCTTTCCCTTCTAAATTGTAAAAAGGATGACCTTGAGGAATCTCTTTTAAAGCGACATTAGCTTTTCCTTGGTTAAATTGTGCAACATATTTCAATTGAGAATTATTGGCTTGAGCAGAATCGAATAGATCTTGGAAATGCTTTTCATCTTCGATAAGTGTCTCATAAAAATCGTCCACATCGTCACTTTTTAGATTGGCTTGAGTCAAAAAAGAGTCGTTAACAATGTCATCCAAATTCATTTCATAGCCGCTTTCCCTCGCTAGTATAAGTATCTTTCTAGCGACATCTACACCGCTTAAATCTATTCTAGGATCTGGTTCTGTAAAGCCTTCTGCTTGAGCTTGCTTTACGACGTCATGAAATTTTGTTGAACGGTTGAAATTGTTAAAAACAAAGTTTAAACTTCCAGATAAAACAGCTTCAATAGATGCTATTTTATCTCCTGAGGCCACCAAATTATTTAACGTATCAATTATAGGTAAACCCGCTCCAACATTGGTTTCAAAAAGAAATGAAGCATTGTATTTTTTAGAGAGATATTTAAGGTTTTGATAATTTTTGTAGTCACTAGAACAAGCAATCTTATTGCAAGCAACTACAGAAATACTTCGTTTTAAATACTCTGCATACATATTGGAAACCGCTTCACTTGCTGTAATATCTATAAAAATGCTGTTTCGTTTATTCAATACAGTAGTTTTCTCTAAAAAACTATGAAGAGAGGCTGGTTCGCCAGACAAAAGCAATTCTTTCCAGTTTTCTAGTGGAATGCCATCATCATCAAAATGCATTTTTTTAGAATTTGAAATTCCTATAACTCTCAAATTAATATGTAGTTCCTTTTTTAAAAATTTGCTTTGTTGGTGAATCTGAGACAGCAATCGTTCACCAACATTTCCTACGCCAGTAATAAAGACATTAAGCTGTTTAGTCTTGACTTCAAAAAGAGTTTCATGAAGAGAATTCAACGCCTTTTTGACGTCTTTTTTAAAGATAACTGCTGATATATTTTTTTCAGATGCTCCTTGAGCTATTGCTCTAACATTAATATTGTTCTTTCCTAAAGCACTAAACATCTTGCCACTTATCCCTTGATGGTTTTTCATATTATCCCCGACCACAGCAACAATTGACAAGTCTTTTTCGACAGTTACAGGTCTGATTTTTCGTTTTGAAATTTCATATTCAAATTCATCATCTACAGCTGTGGCTGCAAGCTCTGTATCATAGTCTGAAATTCCGAAACAAATAGAATGCTCGGAGGAAGCCTGAGTAATAAATATGACATTAATTTTTTCAAGAGCTAGGACTTCAAACAAACGTTTGGAAAAGCCTGGAATACCGATCATTCCATTACCTTGGAGCGTAAGTAAAGCGATATTATCTACGCTGGATATCCCACTCACTACATTAGATCTAGGACCTAGGTTGCTTTGAGTTTTAATTAAAGTCCCTTTATCGTTGGGTTTCAGCGTGTTTTTAATCAAAATTGGTATTTCTGAATCTAAAGCGGGCTGTATGGTAGGTGGAAATAAAACCTTAGCCCCAAAATGAGACAACTCCATGGCCTCCTGATAAGACAATACTTCTATAGGAAAAGCTTGTTTTACAAGCTTAGGATTAGCGGTATACATACCGCTAACATCAGTCCAGATTTCTAGTTGTTTTACTCTAAGAGCCGCAGCAATGATGGAAGCTGTAAAATCTGATCCTCCTCGACCAAGAGTTGTTATTTCTCCACTATTAGATTTTGAAACAAACCCTGGAAGAATTGTAAGCTTGTGGCTTTCTTGAAAATAATCCTGAATGTTTTTGTTGGTGACCAGGTAATTAACATCTGCTTTTGTAAATATAGAATTGGTCACAATAAGGTCTTGACTGTTTTTTCTTACAGCGTCAATACCTCTTGCCTTAATGGCTTCCGTAAGAATAAATGAAGACATTAATTCTCCAAAACTCACCAGTTTATCTGACGTTTTAGGCGTTAATTCGTTGATGAGAAAAATCCCATCCAAAAGATTTTTCAAGTAATTTAATTCACTGGACAAATAATCTTGAGCTATTTCATTGCCAGATGGAATTAATTCTGAAAGAATTTTAAAATGGATGTTTTTTATAGCCTCAAATTCAGTGTTATAGTCTTCATTTTTATTTAAAGCCAGTAAGCCAGAGTTAAGCAGTTTATCTGTAATACCGCCTATAGCTGAAACCACACAAATCACTTTTCCTTTATTTGAATAACGTTCTAGAATATCCATAACCTTAGTTATGTTTTCTGAGTTGCATACTGAAGACCCTCCAAATTTTAATACATCCATGACTTACTTTTTTCGTTATTGAGCTATAAATTTTTAGTTAAAACATATACAAATGACGGTTAATTTATTTTGAAGGAAAAGATTCTGTAGCTCTTTTCTTTGAATTTAAATAATTCTAAGAAAAAGCCCTTTTTTACTTAGAATTATTTATTGGAGGAGCGACCAAAGATATAATACCAAATTATATTTATAATGCCGTATGAATAAATTGAATTATTTTTTGATTGATTGAAATCAAAAATAACTAGCATAGCCTTAGCTACGGTAATTATTTTTGATGAAAAGCAGGCGAAAAAGAAACAATTTATTGCGTCATTATAGGTCTAATTTGGTATAAGAGATATAATAAGGAGATTTTTTCCAAAGAAAAAAGACCAAACGGAAGTTAAGTATAGACAAATAAAGGGAATAGAAAGAGGGTTAAATGACAGACCAATCAGAAAATTTAATCAACATAACCCAATTAAAGCTCAAAAAATTAAGGTTTCGTACTTAGGGGTTAAATTTAGCTTGAATTATTTTTTGACTCCTTAAAGCTGAAAATAATCAGCATAACCATAGTTAAGGAAAAATATAGGCATAATCAGGAGTTACGATTCTATTTTATGACGATTAGTAAGTGAAAAAAAACTTATTTTACACGCTATTTAAACGCTAAATTAGCACAAACCCCATCTCAGACATCTAAACTACTCTTTACTAAGCCTTGAAACTTCTTCTAAAGTGACTTGGGAGAGCTTCCTATCCGCATTACCAAAGTTATTCAGTATATAATTCATCACATCAGCAACTTCTCTATCGGTTAGCCCCATAGAGGCCATATAGTTATTGTATGTTTTTCCATTAACCTCTATTTCCCCTTTGAGCCCATATTTGATAGACTTAATACTTTCAATTCTTTTTTCTGAAAGCCAATTTGAATTTGCTAAAGGTGGATATATTCCTTCTACGCCCTCACCTTTTGATAAGTGGCAACGCATACAAAAGCCTGAATATATCCCTTCTCCGTCTTTGATGCTTTGTTTTAGATCTTTTTCCTGACTAATAGGAGAATAATCTGGAGAATTTTTGGATTCAAATTCAGGACCAAAGGAGTATAAATTAAAGGCGATAAAAAGCAATACAAACAAATATTTCATACTTAAGATTTAGGAAGTATTTTAACGACACCAACTCCTTCTATACCAACATAAATAAAACCATCTGTGCCTTGTTTTACACTTCTCACACGGCCCACCTTATTTAAAAGTTTTTCTCTTTTCTGAACACCATTTTCGTTGATAACTAAATGTTCTAAGTATTGAAACTTGAGAGAACCCGCTAAAATATTGCCTTTCAATTTTGGATATTTATTTGAGGTAACAAAGGTCATCCCACTAGGAGCGATAGAAGGAACCCAATAATAAAATGGCTCTTCCATGCCTGGCTGTGAAGTTTGATCTGTCAACTCGGTACCGTTATAATTGATTCCATAACTGATGACAGGCCAACCGTAATTAGCCCCTTTTTTGATAATATTGATCTCATCCCCTCCTCTTGGTCCGTGTTCGTGCACCCAGATTTTACCAGACTCTGGGTGTATTTCCATGCCTTGAGGGTTTCTATGGCCATAAGAATAAATAGCTTTTATAGCATTTTCATCAGAATAAAAAGGATTATCCTCAGGAATGGACCCATCATCGTAAAATCTATAGATTTTACCTCCATCTCTACGGATGTCTTGGGGGTTTACTTCTCTCTCCCCTCTTTCTCCTATGGACATATATAAGTAGCCGTCATTATCAAACTCCAGTCGGCCACCAAAATGAACCCCTTTTGTTGTGTTTGGTGATGCTTTGTAAAGGGTTTCCATATTAGAAAGCTCTCCATCGATAAAGTTGGCTTTTACTAGTGCTGTATGACCTCCCTCTTCAGCCCCTTGTGTAGATGCATGTGTAAAATATATCCAAGGTTTTTGAGGATAATCTGGGTGGATTTTCACGTCTAATAATCCACCCTGCCCTCTGTTATATACATTTGGTACGTCAGCAACTTTAGTGGTTATTCCGTTTTTGTGATAATAAATTTGACCTTCTTTTGAAGTTGCTAAAAAACTTCCATCTTCAAAAAAATCCAGTCCCCATGGTATTTCTATATCTTCGATGACGACTTCAAGAGAATAGTCTTCTTCTAAAGTATCAATTGTACTATCGTTCTGAGCGCAGGCTATAAAGCTAATGCTTAACAAACCAAGTGTCAATGTTTTTATATTCATAGCATAAAATTTCAAATCTAATTTCAAAAATAGATCTTTATTTCACACTTAATTAATAAAAATTTATTGTTTTGCTTCTAGACTTTCAATTTTAGTTTGGAGCTCTTTGATCGTTTTTTCTTGATCATCGATTATCCGCTTGCTATTTATGTATAAAAAAACCGCCATTACTGCGGATATCACAAAAAGATATAAGTAGATATTTTTAGCCATTACACTTCAATTTTTAAGTTATCATAGGCCAGAAAAACACCCTCTGGTAATTCACTTTGAACCTCATCGTGAAATCCCATATGGTGGCTCAAATGAGTGAAATATGCTCTTTCAGGTTTTAGATAATCAACCACATCCAAGGCTTGGTTCAAATTCAAATGAGATCTGTGTTCCTCCTTTCTTAAGGCATTTAGCACTAAAGTTTTTACACCTTTAAGCTTTTCTAGTTCTTTATCTGGAATGATCTTGGCATCTGTTACATAAGCGAAATCACCAAATCTAAACCCATAAACTTGGAGTTCTGGATGGTAAACGTTCATGGGAATAACTTCTTTGTTTCCTATTAAAAATGGTGAATCATCTATAAGAGTGGTATCTAAGGTTGGTGCACCAGGGTATTTATTTTCAGTTTCGAATACATATTGAAACCTTTGTTTTAGACTCTCCAGAACTCTTTTATGCGAATAAATTGAAATATTTCCTTGCCTGAAATAAAATGGCCTTATGTCATCAAGGCCAATAACATGGTCATTATGTTCGTGAGTAAATAAAATACCATCTATTTTTTTGACATTGTTGATTAACATTTGCTGCCTAAAATCTGGACCACAGTCAATTACATATGAATAGTCTTCCCATTCGAGAAGCACTGATACCCGTAAGCGCTTGTCTTTTGGGTTTTTGCTTAAACACACTGGATGATCACTACCTATAATGGGAACTCCCTGAGAAGTCCCTGTCCCTAAAAATGTTACCTTCAAAACGTTATATTTCATACAAAACTATAGTTTTTTTTTCTTAAGATAAGAGTATTACCTATTTTTGTTCTGAGTTTAAAAACTGTTTAAGACTTCATAAAACTTCAGCTTATGTCTATTACAATAATGGGTGACAAAGACTTTGAGAGTGCACTTTCCATCAAAGATAAATCCCTGAGAATAAATCTCAACGAAAACATTTACGGAACTTTTGCTGAAATTGGTGCAGGTCAAGAAACCGTGAGAAATTTTTTTCGTGCTGGGGGCTCCTCAGGAACAATAGCTAAAACCATGAGCGCCTATGACAAGGACTTTAGCGATGCCATATATGGTGTTGAAGAGGATAGACGCTATGTGACAGAAAGTAGACTCCAGAAAATGCTGGACCACGAGACCAATCTAATTGAAGAAAGGATTCACAGAAGCAAACACCCCAATAAATTATTTTTCACCTACGCGAATACGGTCGCTACAATAGATTTTGCAAAGCGCTACAAAGGCCATGGGTGGGTTGGCATTAAATACCAATTAAAGCCTAAATCTGAATATAACAAGATAGCTTTGCACATCCGTTTTAAAGAAAATGATGCCAGATTACAGCAGAACACGTTAGGAACTTTAGGAACGAATCTTATATATGCAGCTTACTATGCTCATAATAATCCTAAGCAAATTCTAAATGAACTTTATGATCATTTACATAAAGACCAGATAGAAATTGATACCATAAACTTTTCAGGACCTGTTTTTAAAGATGTGGATAACAGATTAATGAGTCTACAATTGGTTAAAAACGGGATGACAGAAGCTGTTATGTTTGCTCCAGACGGTAATAACATCTTGCCAGCTAAAGCATTATATAAAAAGAATATCTTAGCCTTAAGAGGAAGCTTTAGACCTGTAACTAAGGTAAATATGGATATTTATGATACCGCTTTGGAACTTTTTGAAAAGGAAAAGAAAGTTAAAAAAGAGAATATCCAAGCTGTGTTTGAAATTACCTTATCCAATTTAAGATCCGAAGGAGAAATAAACGAAGGGGACTTTATGGATAGAGCTAAACTTCTTTGCTCACTAGGCCACACGGTTATGATTTCTAATTTTCAAGAATACTATAAACTTGTCGAATACTTTTCTAATTATACCAAGGAAAGAATGGGACTTGCTATGGGTGTAAATAACCTCATAGATGTTTTTGATGAAAAATATTACAGGCACTTAAGCGGAGGGATTCTTGAAGCCTTTGGTAAATTATTTTTTAAAGATTTAAGGGTTTACTTATATCCTTATAAAGATCCAAAAACACAAAAAGTAACCGATAGTGACAATTTAAAAGTTCATCCTCGTATGAAAGAGCTTTACAAGTTCTTTAAGCATAACGGAAGAGTTGTTGATATTGAACATTATGATAAAGATATTTTAAGCATATTTTCTCGAGATATTCTCCAAAAAATTTCAAATGGTGAAAATGGTTGGCAAGAGGCTCTACCTGAAAAAACAGCTAAAATGATCGAGGAACAAGAGCTATTTCAAAGGGAGTATAAAAAAATGCCTGAAAAAGTCGGTTTTTAAAATCTTTTTTGAATCCTGTATTATAAGCTGCTTAGGATAATACCAAATTATATTTATAATGCCGTATGAATAAATTGAATTATTTTTTGATTGATTGAAATCAAAAATAACTAGCATAGCTTAGCTACGGTAATTATTTTTGATGAAAAGCAGGCGAAAAAGAAACGATTTATTCCGTCATTATAGGTCTAATTTGGTATAATACCTTAAGCAGCTTTTGTTTTAAGTGGTTTTCCAAAAGTATGGTGTAAATAGAATCAATACTGTAAATAATTCTAATCTACCCAACAGCATTAAAAAAGAACTCCAGAATTTACCAAATACAGAAAGTGAAATATAATTATCTACAGGACCAAGCTCTCCAAAGGCTGGCCCAACATTTCCTAAAGAAGAGGCAGAGGCTCCTAAAGCAGTTTCAAAATCTAGCCCAGTTCCTGCAAAAACTGCAGCACCTATGATAAAAGAAAGAGAGTATAATATGAAAAAACCAAGAATATTATAAACGATTTTTTGATCTATAGAGGATCCTTTATACCTCACTGGAAGAATAGCGTTAGGGTGAAGTATTCTTCTGAATTCTTGGAATCCATTTTTGATCATAATAAGATGTCTTATCACTTTTATTCCACCTGAAGTTGACCCTGCAGAACCTCCTAGAAAAAATAATCCAAAAAATAAAACAGTAAGCAAAGGTGTCCATAAGGTATAATCTGCAGAGACGAATCCTGTTGTTGTTATTATAGCGAGTACTTGAAATAGACCATGACGTATAGCACTTTCAAACTCACCAAAAACCATAGGATATCCTATGCTCGAAATAGTTGGATCTGAAAAATAATAGATCGATAATGAAGTGATTGCAGTAGCCCCAATAATAAATAAGAAATACCATTTAAACTCTTCATTATGAAGAACATTGGCCATTTTGCCTTTAAAGGCATAATAGCTTACTACAAAATTGGTACCTGCCAAAAACATAAAAAATATAACGATATATTGTATAGATGGGTTATCATTCCAATAGGCTAAATTTGCATTTTTTGTTGAAAATCCTCCAGTAGAAAGAGTGCTAAGAGCGTGATTGCAGGCATCAAACCAAGTCATGCCAGCTACTTTTAGCAAAATTGTTTCTGAGACAGTGTATCCAAAATAAATAAGCCATAAACGCTTAGCTGTATCTGCTATTTTAGGCTTGACTTTGTCGGCACTAGGGCCAGGAGATTCCGCAGAAAATAATTGCATCCCTCCTATTCCAAATAAAGGCAATATAGCTACAGCAAGAACTATAATTCCCATACCCCCAATCCAGTGCGTGAGGCTTCTCCAAAGTAAAATCCCATCAGGTAAGGCCTCGATATCATTTATAATTGAAGCCCCTGTAGTGGTATATCCCGACATTGTTTCAAAAAAGATATTTTCAATTCCCTTTATTTCTCCAGACAAAACATAAGGTAACATTCCACTTAAGACCATAAAAAGCCAACCCAAAGTCACGATCAAATATCCTTCTCTTTGGGAAATATCTTTGTCGTGATTTCTAGTAAAAAACATGGCCAACAGACCCGTAAATATTGAAATGATGGCGGAGACCGCTATAAAAAAGGCTACAGACTCTTGGGAAAACCAGCTATAAATAGCGGGTATAAGCATAAAGCCCCCGTTGAATACAAGAAGCACGCCCATGATGTGCGCGACTATTTTAAAATTCAGATTCAACACATTAACAGAATAAATTCTCTACACTTTTTATGGACTTAGGAAGCGTACACACGACAATCCTATCTCCTTCTCTAATTTTAAAATCACCGAGAGCGATAATCCCTTTGCCATCTCTTATCACACCACCAACGACTGCTGTTCGAGGGAAATTGATGTCAACTATTTTACTATTAGTCACTTTAGAATTTGCTTTAACCACAAACTCGAGCAATTCAGCATTCATATTGTTGAGTTTGGTCATAGCAATAACATCACCTTTTCGCAAATATCTAAATATACTATTGGCAGCCAATAGCTTTTTATTAACCAATGAGTGAATCCCTATGGAATGGCTCAATTGAAAATAATCGACATTTTCAACCAATGCTATGGTTTTTTTTACGCCTTTTGAATTGGCCACAAGGCAAGTGATAATGTTTGTTTCGGAATCCTCAGTCACAGCGATAAAGGCATCCATTTTGCTTATGTTTTCCTCTTTTAAGATTTCAACATTTCTACCATCGGCATTTATGATTAAAGCATTTGGTAAAATATTGGCTAGGTGAGTCGCTTTCTTAAGATCTTTCTCAATAATTTTAACTGAGAATTTTTCCTTACACAGTTTTTCCGCAAGTGTCCTACCAATATTGCTACCTCCCAATATCATTACTTTTTTAATAGATCGCTTTTCCGCGCCAGTGAGTTTATACAACTCTTCAACACCTTCAGAATCTGTAATAAAATAAACCCTATCCCCTCTTTTAAAAATAGTATCTCCTCGAGGCATAATAGTAAGCTGAGTTCCATAGCGTTGTAAAGCTATTGGTACAAAGTGTAAGCCTGGAAAAATATCGGCAGCCTCTTGTACTGTATTCCCTATAAATGGTGCTTTAGACCTCAAAGTGAGCCCAATCATAGTGAGGGCACCGTCATCAAATTTAAAAGTGTCTGTAAAGGCAGATTGATTTAAGAGCATTTCCACTTCCTTGGCGGCAAGGGCTTCAGGGGAAATCATTTCATCAATCCCTAAAGCTTTCATATCTATAACTTTTTCATTTCCCAATTGGTGAAAATCTAAGAGTTCTTGGTTAGAGACTCTGGCGACAGTTCTACCAGCTCCCATTTGCTTAGCAAAAACGCAAACAGATATATTGATAGACTGGTTAGAGGTAACAGCGATAACCATGTCTGAATGATCAACGTCTGCCTCTTTCAACGAACTTGGAAGAGTTGCGTCGCCTACAAGCGTTTTAATGTCTAAATGTTTATTAGCATACTCTAGTTTACCTTCATCGATATCTAAAAGAGTGATAGCGTGAGATTCGTAAGAGAAAAGTTTAGCAAGATGAAAACCAACTTCTCCAGCACCAGCAATAATTATTTTCATAGATACAAAATTAGGGTAAAATTTTAAAAAAGTACCATTAACTGCTTATATATTGGACAAAGGTATTCTTTAGAAGATGTATCTTTGCGAGAAATAATAGACTATGAGTAAGGACGTTAAGCCCTACAAAGATTCTGAAGTAGAAAAGAAAAAACAAGTCGAACAGATGTTTGATAATATCTCAGGAAATTACGACAGTTTAAACCGTGTAATCACTTTCGGAATAGACCTTAAATGGAGAAAAAAGGTAATAAAGATGGTGAAAAAGACCAATCCTAAATACATTTTAGACGTTGCCACTGGTACTGGAGATTTAGCTATTGCCATGGCAGATTCCCATGCCGAAAAAATTGTAGGCTTGGATATTTCTGCTGGTATGCTTCAAGTTGGAATAGATAAAATTCAAAAAAAAGAGTTGAACAAACGCATTGAAATGGTTCAAGCTGATTCTGAAAATCTGCCCTATCCAGATCATACTTTTGATGCTATTACTGTTGCCTTTGGTGTTCGTAATTTTGAAGATTTAGAAAAAGGCTTATCAGAAATTTATCGGGTCCTTACTCCTGGAGGTATATTTGTCATTCTAGAAACATCAGTCCCTACTAAGTTTCCTTTTAAACAGGGCTATAAATTTTACTCTAATAGCGTTTTACCAATTGTAGGAAAACTTTTTTCTAAAGACAAAAGTGCTTATCAATATTTAAGTGAAAGTGCCTCAGTTTTTCCTTTTGGAGAAAAGTTCAACAATATTTTAAGAAAAGCTGGGTTTACAGATGTAGAGAGCCTTCCACAAACATTTGGTGTTTCCACAATTTATTCCGCAACAAAAAAGTAATTATGAGGCTTATTTTTCTACTGGTTTTTTTATTGGGCTTTAACTATATGAATGCTCAACTTTTCAGTCAAGAAAAAGTTCTTAATAAGGAGAATTTGGATAAAAAAAGATGGTCTTGGGGCTATTTTCTTGGGTTTAATATGTATGATTTTCAAATTAAATATAAAGACCGAAAAGACCAAGGGGAAGAGATTAGTGTTGAAAAAAGCCCGAGTTTTAGTGTGGGATTGATCGGAAACTTTAGGCTTAGTGACTATGTAGATTTAAGACTGGAACCAGGTGTTGTATTTACCAGTAGAAACTTGAATTTTAACTTTCCTCCTAATTTCGGGAATCAGGGCGATAGCTTTAGGGAGGTTAAATCGTCTTACATCCACATCCCTTTACTTTTGAAATTTTCGGCTGAGCGTATTAATAACTTTAAGCCTTTTGTGATTGGAGGTGCCTCCATCTCCCATAATTTATCTAGTAACGAAGACAACCCACAGGATAACTCTGCTGGCCAATTCCGTCTAAAAACTCAAAATTATTATTACGAAGTAGGATTTGGAATAGATTTTTATTTTGACTATTTCAAATTCACCCCGTCAATTAGAGGTATTTTTGGGATGGGCGATGAGCTAGTTAGAGACAAGGATCTAAATAGTCCATGGACTGCTAATATTGAATCTTTAAAAACCAGAGGTGTTTTTATCAATTTAACGTTTCAATAATTCACATCAAATTAAACCTATAATATCACAGCAAAGCCTTTAGGTTGTGATTGCTTTTTATCAGAAATAAGTGCCGTAACTAAGACCATACTAGTTATTTTTAACGCCAAACTACCAAAAAACCTGTGCTGAGCTACGTCGTAGTATAATTTGATTTATTTACAAGACGTCATTACTTTAATTGGGCATTATCTGCGTTTAAACTCACTAAGCAGAATAGCCCCAGCCATGGCGACATTTAGACTTTCCGCATTTTTCACAACACCATGTCTGGGTATAGATATCTTAGCATCCAATTGTGAATAAATCTCTGAACTAATACCGTTAGCTTCATTTCCTAAGATTATAATGGCATTTTTAGTTTTTAAAGGAGTTTCATAAATATTTTCACCCTCCATAACAGCTCCATATTTAAAATTGGGTGTGTTTAACAAGTAAGACTCTAGGTCTGTAAAAATAATATTCACCCTTGTTAGAGACCCCATCGTGGCTTGGACTACTTTAGGATTAAAACAATCCACGGTATCTAAAGAGCAAATTATCTGTTTTATCCCAAACCAATCGCACATTCTAATTATTGTTCCTAAATTCCCAGGATCTCTAATGCTGTCTAGGGCTAGAGTTAGTTCTGCTTTGTCGTCGGGAACAGTAGATTTAGGAATCTCAAAAACAGCCAATGCAGTTTGAGCTGTTTTAAGGTTTGAAATTCGCTGTAAATCTTTTTCTGAAATGATATAACTTTCACCTTCTTCACTATGAAAAATATCAGCTATTGAATATAATGCATTAAGCCTGAATGGACTTTTTAGAAATTCTTTGATTACTTTTACCCCTTCAGCCACAAAAAGGCCGTTTTCTACCCGGTGTTTCTTTTTAGTTAGACTTTTTATGAGTTTAATTTGATTTTTACTAAGCATTTAGAATTACATTTTTGAAAACAAGAAAGACTTGAACAATCGACTCACAAAACTACTATTAATTCCTTTAATAGTAGTCCTATTTTTTTCTTGTGATGTAACTAGAAAACTAAAGGATAATGAGTTTTTAATTACAGAGCAGTCTATCTTCAGCAAAGATTCTCTAGTCATAAGAAGAGAACTTTACAATCAATTATCTCAGCAAGTCAATACCAAACTTCTTAGCTTCCCTCTTAAGCTTCATATCTATAATTTAGGACAACGCAATCCTGAGGAGCGATTTGTAAATTGGGTAAATAAGAAAGATAAAAGATCAGATAAGTTAGTTTCATTTTTGTCAAAACGGCAAGTGATTCAATTAAAAAAATCATGGGTCAATATCAATAATTCTATTAAAAAAACAGGAGAAGTTCCTACTCTTTATGATAAAGCTAAAACTGAAAACTCACTTAAGAAATTAGAATCTTGGTATTGGAACAAAGGTTGGTTTAATGCAAAAGCTGAGTATTCAGTTAAGACTGATTCTATTCGACAAACGGTTGAAATAGACTACACTATTGATCCAGGCATTTTATACCTTATCGATTCGGTTTCAGAAAACATTGCATCCCCTGCAGCAGATTCTTTATATCAAATTATCAAAAAAGAATCAAAAGTTAAAATAGGTCAGCCCTATAATACCATTCAATTTAATATTGACAGAGATAGAATTAGCGCCTATTTTAGAAATCATGGACTCTATCATTTTGAGAAAGAGTTCATCACTTACTACGCAGACACAATTAATAATGACAAAAAGATAAATCTAGAATTAAATATTTCAAACCGCAGTATTGACGTGAGAGATACCGTTTCATTTATCCCGTTTAAGATCCACAATATAAGTGAAGTCAATGTCTTTTCAGATTATGATGGAACCTCTACCAAAATAGAAGATTCATTGCGCTTAAGAGGCTTAAATATCTTCAGTTTTAGAAGCTTAAAAATCAAACCTCAAGTCTTATCTGACTTTATTTTTATTAAAAGAGATAGTGTTTATCGGGATGTAGATAGGACAAGAACCAACAATAGGATATCTGAAACTCAAATTTTCAAATACCCAAACATTCTTTACCAAGAGGACCCCAGAGATAGTACTGGCACAGATTTAATAGCCAATGTTCTTTTAACTCCAAAGGAAAGATTTTCTACCAACTTTAGTGTGGACGTAAGTCAAAGCAATATTCAAGAATTTGGTATTGGTTTTAACACTTCTATTTTATCGAGAAATGTTTTTAGAGGAGCAGAAACCCTAGAGCTTTCAGGAAGAGGGAATTTTGGTGCTTCCCGAGACTTAGCCAATTCTGAGGACCAATTCTTGGATATTCTAGAGTATGGGGCGGATTTAAGATTAAATTTTCCAAAAATTATTTTCCCTTTCTCAACTCAAAGCATCGTGAACAACAGGATGTCTCCCTTTACTTCGGCAAGTATTGGGTTTAGCACACAAGAAAACATCGGTTTAGATCGAAGAAATCTAAATGCTACTTTCGGCTACCGTTGGAAACCTAAAGACAGAAAGTCTTATCAATTCAATTTAATGAATGTCCAATTTGTTAATAATTTAAATGTAGATAACTTCTTTAACGTCTTTAGAAATTCCTATACGGAGTTAAATGAAATAGCAATAGCGAATATAGCGCAAGTAAATCCAGAATTTCTTATCAGAAATAATGAAGGCGACTTCAACCTTATTATTCCTCAAGGCGCTGAAGGTTTTATTAATTCTATTAATAATGGAACAACCAGTCTAAATGTAGATGAGCAACAAGTAGCGAATTCATTAATAGAGAGAAAAGAACGACTTACAGAAAACAACCTTATAATCGCTTCTGATTTTGTGTACGACTACAGCTCGAAGCAAAACATCTATGATGAAAATTTTTCACAATTTAGAGCTAAGGTAGAATGGGCTGGGAGCCTTTTGTCAGCCTTAGCCAACCCCTTAGGGTTAGAACAGACTGAAGCTGGAAATTATAGATTATTTGGTGTTCAATTTTCTCAGTATGTCAAAACAGAGCTTAACTACATAAAGCATTGGGATCTAGGTAACCAAAGTATTGTTGCAGCAAGAGCTTATGGTGGCATTGCCATTCCTTTTGGAAACGCAAACTCTATTCCTTTTCCAAGAAGTTTTTTTGGAGGTGGTCCTAATGACAATAGAGGATGGAGGCCTTATGATCTTGGGCCTGGAAGCACCAATGCTGTAAATGATTTTAATGAGGCTAACTTTAAATTATCCTTTAATGCAGAATATAGATTTAATCTCTTTGGCTCACTAAACAGTGCCTTGTTTATAGATGCAGGTAATATTTGGAATGTACTGGATAATGTGGAAGACCCAGCAGCGAGGTTTGATGGGTTGAAGGACCTTAGTGAGTTGTCCATCGCTTCAGGTTTTGGATTAAGATATGATATTGATTTTTTTGTGATCCGTATGGATCTTGGTTTTAAAACCTATAATCCTGGTAGTGAAGGATCTAAATGGTTTAAAGATTATAATTTTAGCAACGTTATTTTTAACTTTGGAATCAATTATCCATTCTAGAAGATTATTATTTCTTAATTTTACATTTTAATTTTTTAAAACATAGACTATGAGTCATAACATAAAACCTGGCGTTGCCACTGGTAAAGAAGTACAGGAGATTTTTCAACACGCAAAAGAGAACAACTATGCTCTCCCCGCTGTAAATGTTGTAGGATCTAATACCATCAATGCAGTTTTAGAAACTGCTGCAAAACTGAACTCACCAGTTATTCTTCAATTTTCAAATGGAGGTGCTCAGTTTAATGCTGGGAAAGGTTTGAGCAATGATAAAGAGCTTGCAGCCATCAAAGGAGCCGCTACTGGCGCAAAGCATGTTCATGATTTAGCAGAAGCTTATGGCGCAACCGTCATTTTACATACAGACCACTGTGCTAAAAAATTATTGCCATGGATCGATGGTTTATTAGATGAAGGTGAAGCCTTTTTTAAAGTTCACGGTAAACCGCTTTATAGTTCTCATATGATTGATTTATCAGAAGAGCCTATAGAAGAGAACATAGAGATCTGTAAGGGATACTTGGAGAGAATGAAAAAGATGGGAATGACTTTAGAAATCGAACTTGGAGTAACAGGGGGTGAAGAAGATGGTGTAGACAATACAGATATCGATTCTTCTAAGCTTTACACCCAGCCTGAGGAAGTTGCTTATGCTTACGAAGAATTGAGCAAAGTATCCGATCAGTTTACAATCGCTGCAGCATTTGGAAATGTACATGGAGTTTACAAGTCAGGTAATGTCAAGTTAACCCCGAAAATTCTTAAAAATTCTCAAGAATATGTATCCAAAAAATACAATGTCAAAGAAAATCATATCGATTTCGTTTTTCATGGAGGAAGTGGATCTACAGTAGAAGAGATAAAAGAAGCGATTGGATACGGAGTCATCAAAATGAACATTGATACAGATCTTCAATATGCGTTTGCGGAAGGCATCAGAGATTACATGACTGATCATGCTGACTATGTTTCTACTCAAATTGGAAATCCTGAAGGAGGCGATGTTCCAAACAAAAAATATTACGACCCTAGAAAGTGGCTTAGAGAAGGTGAAAAAACATTAATAACCAGATTAACGAAAGCTTTTGAGGATTTAAACAACGTCAACACGTTATAACAGTTATATAAAGAAGGATATGGCAGCTTGGTTTAAAAGAAAGAAAAAAGGAATACAAACCGCTACCGAAGACAAGAAAGATGTTCCCAAAGGTCTTTGGTATAAGTCTCCTACAGGTAAAATTATCGATTCTGAACAACTCGCAAAAAATTTTTATGTAAGTCCGGAAGATGGGTATCACGTTAGAATTGGTTCAGCAGAATATTTTGATATTTTATTTGATAATGGAAAATTTGAAGAACTCGATGTAAAACTCAAGTCGAAAGATCCCTTAAAATTCGAGGATACCAAAAAGTATAAAGACAGACTTAAAGAAGTTCAAGAAAAAACCCACTTAAATGATGCTATCAGGACAGGCATTGGCAAATCTAAAGGAAAAGAGATAGTCATTGCAGCAATGGATTTTAAATTTATTGGTGGCTCTATGGGCTCTGTAGTTGGTGAGAAAATCGCTAGAGCTGTAGATCATGCTATTGCCCATAAATGTCCCTTAATCATCATCTCAAAATCTGGAGGAGCAAGAATGATGGAAGCTGCTTTATCGTTGATGCAATTGGCAAAAACATCTATAAAATTAACACAACTTGCCAATGCAAAATTACCATATATCTCTCTTTGCACAGATCCAACTACAGGGGGGACTACAGCTTCTTTTGCTATGTTAGGAGACATTAATATATCGGAACCTGGTGCTTTAATAGGCTTTGCAGGACCTAGAGTTGTAAAAGATACTACGGGTAAGGAACTTCCAAAAGGTTTTCAGTCTTCAGAATTTTTAAAAGAACATGGGTTTTTAGATTTCATTTCACACAGAAAAGAATTGAAAAATAAGATCAATTTATACTTGGATCTGATTCTGAATCAACCAGTAAGAGCTTAAAAAAGGCAGCATTATTGTCCTCTTTTTATTTATAAATACCTCACTATTTATCCTGTGTCTAGTCCTAAATAATCTGTACAGATTATTAAAAGATTAAATCCATAACTTATAGCTTAACGATGCTAGCATCGTTAAGCTATTTTAATTTGCATTGTTTTCTTTTGAGTTTTTTGTTTGTTCGTCTCTATAGGTGTTATACAAAATTAGACCTATAATGACGCAATAAATCGTTTTACCGATATGAATTCGGCACAGGCTTTTTTAGCCTGCTTTTCATCAAAAATAATTACCATAGCTAAGGCTATGCTAGTTATTTTTTTATAGAAAGCAGATGGAAAAAAGACTATACCTTAATAAATCGTTTTGATAAAATGATCTAAATAAGCATGAGTATGATACAAATTGTGGGGTTTCTAAAAACTGGCGTCAATAATTAAATTGAAGCGTTCACATTGATAACATCACGAAGATGAACGTTTAGCTTTGCGTGTCATTAGGGTGCTGTAGTAAATATTCTTTCGGAAATAATAATTTGATATTGGCGTAAGATTTTAAAAGAGCTCTTTGAGATTTTTCAAAATTTTTCCATTTAGCTTTTTTGATACCCTCGGAGGCTTCCGGTATGAGTTTGCCCTGGAAATCAGTTTTCATCTCGTACCAATGGGTTTCTTTTAACTTATATTTCCCGTTGCGATTGATGATATGATAGGTAATCTGTAAAAATCTTACAATCGTCAAGCCTTGAACATGGGTTTCTTCTTCGACTTCTCTGATAGCGGTTTCCTCGATGTTCTCATCCTTTTCAGCCTTGCCTTTAGGTAAGTCCCATTTTTTATTGCGGTAAATAAATAATATTTCTTTTTGGGAATTATACACCAAACCTCCAGCAGCCACAATAACTTTCAATTTCTTTTTAAGATGCTTCAAAAGTTTATCTTCCTTTTTATGGTAAAGGTTGATATAGTTGAGCTCCCCAGCTTCAACCTCATGAATAAGCTTTTTGATTTTAGCCTTTTTAATGTGTATATTGATATATTGTGAACCTGTATTTTCTTGGGTAGATAATATTATTGGCACGTCATTCACGAAAACTTTATACATTTGTAAACATGATTTTAGATGAAAACACAGCTCATAAGACCGCAGAACTATTACTGCAAATTAACGCAATAAAATTAAACCCACAAGACCCTTTTATTTGGGCAAGCGGTTTAAAATCACCCATATATTGCGACAATCGAATTATCCTATCCTATCCTCCTATCAGAAATTTTATTGTTTCCGAATTGGCCAAACCTATAGAAACCCTTTTCGGTAAACCTGATGTCATTGCAGGTGTAGCCACCGGTGCGATAGGAATTGGAGCTATTATCGCAGATTATCTAGGATTACCATTCGTATATGTTAGGCCTGAGCCTAAAAAACATGGTAGAAAAAATCAAATAGAAGGTAAATTAGATCCTCATGCCAATGTGATTGTTATTGAAGATCTCATCAGTACAGGTAAAAGTAGTTTGAACGCTATAAAGGCTTTAAAAGAAGAAGGTCAAGCGCATATTAAGGGAATGATGGCAATCTTTTCTTATGGATTTGATGAAGCAGAAGCCAGATTTAAAGAAGAACATATCGACGTTTACACTCTTGGTAATTATGATATCTTACTTGAAGAAGCTTACAAAACCAATTATTTAGATAAAAAAGAACTTGAATTATTAAAAACCTGGCGAGAAGATCCTGCCAATTGGAACCAATAAACTATGCACCTAGAAAGCGAAAAAGTAAGTATTGCTAAAAGTCAGAAAGAAACTTTTGATTTTTTAAAAAATGTAGAGAACTTTAAAAAATTAATGCCTGAAAGTATTGAAAAATTTGAAATGCTTTCAACAGACAGTTTCCTTTTCCAACTTAAAGGAATGCCTACCATAAAATTAGAATTAGAGAGAACAGAACCTAATGACCTAGTTGTTTTAGCAGCCGCAAGCGACAAACTCCCTTTCACTTTAAGAGGAGAGATTAAAGAAGTAAACGAAAGAGAGTCTTCAGTTCAACTTATTTTTGAAGGTGAGTTCAATAGCATGATGGCTATGATGATTAAAAATCCTATCAAAAAATTCATTACCACCTTGGGCGAAAACCTCAAAGCTATTTAAATTTTAAACTATTACTTATTGTTGTGCCAAGGGCAATTGGCGTGTATTTTGCACGTTAAATAAATATTGGCTCTAATTAAAATATTATTCTAAATTTAGGCTTTAATACTATTTCTTATGGAGGAAGAAAGATTGCGAGCACTTTACAGTTATAATATAATTGATTCTGAAAAAGATGAAAGTTTTGATAGGCTCGTAGAAATAGCTGCTAAAGTTTGTGGTTGCTCCCATGGGCGTATCACCTTTGTTGAGAAAGACAAACTTTGGATTAAAGCCAAGTACAATTCCGAAACTAAGGACATTACAAGAGAGGATTCATTTTGTAATATGACCATCAAAAATCCTGAGGTTTTAAATATCATTCCTGATGTTTTAAAAGATAAAGAGTTAAGAAACAAAGCTATCGCCTTAAATAATCCTGATATTAGATTTTACGCAGGTAAGACTATTATAGATCATAATGGTTATGCTCTAGGTACATTAAGCGTATTTGACCTGACTCCTAAAGAGCTAACTGAAGCTCAAAAAGATGTTCTTGAGAAATTATCCCAAGAGGTCATGGATAAAATAATCTCCAATAAAAAACAGGTGGAATTAAGAAAACTAAATGAAAGCATTTCTGATGGAAAACTTCGTTTTCAAACCCTTTTAAATAATACTGGAGATATGGTTTTCCTTTTGGATGCTGATTTGAAATTTTTGGAGTTTTATGGCAAGGAAGACAACTTACTATTAGACAAACAAATGTTTATTGGTAAGAAAGTAGATGATATCAATCTCGATCACCAACTGGTTAATGAATTTAAATTAGCGATTGAGTCCAGCAAGAAGAACAAGACGAGTATTCCTGTGAAATATAATTTATTGGCCGATAATTCTCAAAAATGGTTCAATATGAACGTAACTGTCGTAAAGCGAAAAGACTCAGAAACAGAAATTTTATGTGTTATACAAGAGGTTACAGACCGAAAAAATGCAGAAGAAGAATTGAAACTGATCAATACTTTATTTAGCGAAGCAGAGAGCTTAGCACGAATTGGAGGTTGGCATTATGATGTAAAGAAAGAAAAATTATTCTGGACCCCTACCCTTAAAGAGATCCTTGAAATTGAAAGTCATGAACAGCCAGATCTAGAAGGAGCGCTCTCCATTTATAAAAGCGGTGGAAATGCTGAACGCATGACCAAAAGTATCCAAGATTGTATTCATAACCATATCTCTTCTACAGGAGAGTTTGAAGCACAGACCGCAAAAGGAAAATTAATATGGGCTTTAGTGAACATAAAGCCAGAAATTGTTGATGGAGAATGTGTTGGAATATACGGGACTTTTCAGGACATTACTGATATAAGAAATACAAAAATAAAACTCAAAAAAGAAAGAAGTAGGCTTAATAACATCATTAATGCCACCAATTTAGGCACTTGGGAATGGAATGTACAAACTGGAGAAGCTTTATTTAACAGTAGATTTGTAGAGATGCTAGGGTATACCACAAACGAAATGACTCTTAACAATTCTATAGATGTTTGGAATAATATAACACATCCAACTGATTTACCTGAAAGCGACAAGGCATTACAGGAGCATTTTGATAAAGAAAGTGATTTCTACAAAATGGATTTACGCTTAAGGCATAAATTAGGTCACTGGATTTGGGTACATGATAAAGGAAAAGTAATTTCATGGACACAAGATGGCCAACCAGAATGGATGTTTGGAACACATCATGATATAACAGATAAAAAGGTTTTAGAAAAAGACTTTGAACAAAATGTCCAGCAGTTCAAAAATATTTTTGAACTGTCTCCTGTAGGTATAATTATTACAGACTTTGAGAGTGGTAACCTTCTAGATGCCAATCGAGCAATGCAAAACATGATAGGTTATACCAAAGATGAAATTCTAAGCATGGATATCTGGTCGATTACTCCTGAAAAGGAAGCTGTTGAAGAAGATCGCCAAGCGATTCAAAAATTGAAGGATTTAAAAAAGATAGGACCATTGGAAAAGGTCCTCAAGGCCAAAACTGGAGAATTAATTAAGGTTATGATCAATGGATTAATCCATTTTGATGAAAACGGAAATCGCATTGTTATTTCAACAATACAAGATATTACAGAACAAAAACGCTTTGAGAAAAAACTTGAAAATTCTAAAATTGAGGCTATAAAAGCAAGTCAAGCCAAATCTGAATTTGTTGCTAACATGAGTCATGAAATTAGAACGCCCTTAAATGGAGTTATTGGATTTTCAGACCTATTGATGAAGACTCCTTTGAATGAGGTACAGCATAAATATATGAAAACGGTGTTTCAATCTGCCAATACCCTTTTAGACTTGATCAACGATGTTTTAAATTTTTCAAAAATTGAATCTGGACAACTTCAGCTGGATATAGAGAAGACCAGCTTGACCAAATTAATAAACGAAGTAATAGATCTTACTAAATATGATGCACATAAAAAGGGTCTTGAATTTGTTTTAGTGATAGAGGATGAGATCCCAGATTATATCTGGATAGATGGGGTTAGGCTGAAACAAATCCTGATGAATTTAATAAGTAATGCCATTAAATTCACTCATAGTGGTTATGTGAAACTAAAAGTAAATTTCAGAAATAAAGCAAGTCAGTTGACGGCTATTTCATTTTCTGTAGAAGATAAAGGGATAGGTATTGCAAAAATAAATCAAAAAAAGATCTTTAATGCGTTTATACAAGAAGACGCTTCGGTCACAAAAAAATATGGTGGCACAGGCCTAGGCTTATCGATATCTGGAAAAATTTTGGGGTTGATGAATAGCAAACTAAAACTGAAGAGTCAGCTTGGAATAGGAAGTGAATTTTATTTTGACGTAACTGTTAAGTCAGAAAATGAAAATAAAGTTAAACAATCTCTGCCTAAAGATATAAGTAGAGTCCTGGTTATTGGAGATATAAATGAACACTATGAATCTGTTAAAGGTTACTTAAAGCAAGTAGACATTCAGACTGAAAATGCGCAAGATATAGACAGTGCCTGTCAAAAAATGATGGACTACTTACCTCAAATCATATTTATAAATCACAAAGTTTCAGGAGTCAATAGCTCTGATATAATTTCGAAATTAAAAACTCATAAAGTTTCAAAATCTGTGCGTTTCGTCTTACTTAAAAATTCGAATTCAGAAGAAGAAGATATTGATTACTATGCTTTGGGTTTTGACCGATGCATCAATAAACCTATAAAACAAAAATCTTTATTTAATGCTATAAGAAAAATCAATAGCACAAAAGTCATCAGTAAACGAGAAAACAAGGAAAATATCAGTTTTGATGAAGAGACGAGCCTTAAATTTTTAATTGCAGAGGATAATTTGATCAATATGGAATTGATTAAATCCTATCTTAAAAATATATACTCTAATGTAAAAATTTACGAGGCTGAAGATGGCCAAATTGCCTTAAACTTATTTAAGACCCATCAACCTGATTTTATTTTTTCAGATATACAAATGCCAAATATGAATGGCTACGAACTTACAAAAGCTATCAGAAAAAATAAAAAAGGCAAACATGTACCTATCACAGCTGGAACAGTAGAAGGAACCAAAGAGAAATGTTTAGAATGTGGCATGGATGATTATATATCAAAACCTATTTTACAGGAGTCTATAAAAAATATTATTTCTGAATACTCAACTAAAATTCAAAAACAAAAAAACAAGAAAACGGATCCTCCTATAAAAAATCCTGAGAAATTAAATTCAAACTCTTTTAACAAAGATTATTTAATGGAAGCTATTGGGCATAAAGAGGAATTTTATAACGAGTTGATCAAATTGGCTATCGAAACGCTATCTGAGGATAAAGCAGAATTGAAAACAATCAATTCTCAAAAAGATGAAAAGCGTCTAAAGCAACTTGCTCACAAAGTTAAAGGGACTGCGCTTAATTTAGGCGTTGGAAATTTATCGGAGTGTGCATTAACTATCGAAAAATCAACTTTCTCTAATTCTATAGACTTTTCAAAAGCTTGTAATAAGCTTTCAGATAAGATTAAAATATTACTTGATTCTTTATCTGTATCCTTCACCTAAAACGCACATATTTACAGAAAAGGCTAAAAGAGCAATTATCATAAAAGCTTAAACAGAGCATAAAGCCCATAAATTTTTGCTAAAAACTTAGTGATAATGTTTTTTCAAAACCTATGTTTGTAAAAAAATATAAATGGAAAAAGTCAAAATAAGTCTAGAAGATGTTGCCAATTTAGACTTTACAACTATTATTTGGATTGCAGCTCCAGTTATGTTTAGTCTAGTAGCTATAGAGTCCTATTTCAGTTATAAACAAAATAAAAAGCTATATGAGGGGAAGGATTTTATGTCCTCTACATTTATTGGAGTAGTGAATATTCTTTTAAATGGTGTGATGAAGTTAGGTGTTTTCGGCTTTTTCATTTTTTTTTATAATCTTACTCCTTTTCATATACCACAGACTTGGTGGTCTTATCTCCTTTGTTTTATCGCTTTAGATTTTGTGAGATATTGGTCCCACAGAATCGCCCATGAGCAGCGTTTCTGGTGGTCTACACACGTCGTACATCATAACTCTGAATATTATAATCTTTCTACATCTTTTAGATTGTCATGGACCCAAAACCTTAAAATTATTTTCTTCTTACCTGTAATTTTAATGGGTTTTCACCCTTTTGTCTTTTTAGTGGTTCATCAAATAGCAGTTCTATATCAATTCTGGATACACACAGAGTATATTAAAAAATTACCAAAACCTATTGAATTCATTTTTACAACGCCTTCTCACCATAGAGTTCACCACTCTAAAAATGAAAAGTACATAGATAAAAATTATGGATCAACCTTAATTATTTGGGATAGATTATTTGGCACTTTTGCGGAAGAAGTCGAAAAGCCAATCTACGGGATTACTAAACCTATTAATACCTACAATCCCTTTACGCTAGTATTTCACGAATGGATTGCATTATTTAAAGACTTAACCAAAGTTAAATCTATTAAAGAGGCCTATGTAACTGCTTTTGGAAGTCCTGTGGATTACCATAAGTCCGAACTTAAAAAAATGGACCTTAGAAGTGAAGAAATTTTAAAGAAATAATTTTATAAAATCTTTTGGAATAGATTTGATGTTAGATGTTTTCTTATAATTTTACGAAAAACACCCATGACATGAAATACATCTTTACTCTAGTGTTAATCGCTAATTTTTTTGGACTAACTAATGCACAAAACTTGAAGTCTCCAGATGAATTTTTGGGCTACACAATAGGCTCAGAATTTACTCGCCATCATGAAGTTGTTAGTTATTTTGAACACCTTGATGAAAATAGCTCACTGGTTACTTTTTCGTCTTATGGTCAAACCAACGAAAGAAGAACTTTAAGCTATGCGGTAATCACTTCAGAAGAAAATCATGCTCGTCTTGAGGAAATACGAAAAAACAATTTAAAACAAACAGGCATTTTGGATGGAGACTCCTCTCCTGAAATCGCTATTGTTTGGTTGAGTTACAATGTCCATGGTAATGAGGCCTCTAGCGCAGAAGCTTCTATGGTGACGGCCTTTGAACTCATAACTAATTCGAAAAACGTATTAGACAATACAGTGGTTATAATAGACCCAACTGTAAATCCAGATGGTAGGGATCGTTATGTTAACGGTTACAACCAAGTAAAATCTTCACCTTACACGGCATACCAAGATGCTATTGAGCATACTGAACCTTGGCCTGGGGGAAGATCCAATCACTATCTTTTTGATTTAAATAGAGACTGGATGTGGGCTACTCAAATAGAAACTCAACAGCGACTTAAAATTTACAACTTATGGATGCCTCATGTTCATGTAGATTTTCATGAACAAGGCATAAACAGTCCTTATTATTTTGCACCAGCAGCAAAGCCCTTTCATAAGATTATTACCAATTTTCAAGAGGAATTTCAAACCCAAATTGGAAAAAATAATGCTAAAGCATTTGACCAAAAAAAGTGGGCCTACTTTACTAGAGAACGCTTCGATTTATTTTACCCCAGTTACGGAGATACCTACCCTACTTATAACGGAGCTATAGGTATGACTTATGAACAAGCGGGAAGTGGCCAGGCTGGTCTTGGTGTAAATACTGATGAAGGTTACGAGCTCACCCTTAAAGATCGCATAAGACATCATGTGCAAACTGGATTATCAACGGTAGAAACATCTTCTGAAAATGCTGAAAAACTTAATTCTGAATTTAAAACCTATTTTAAAAACACTTTAGATTTTGATTATTATGTCCTCGTTGGTGAACAGAGTAAACTAAACACACTAACTAAATTGTTTGATCAACACGACTATGAATACCAGTTTTCAAAAGAAGAAAACCTAAAAGGAAAACCTATTTACAGCACTGCAGAAGTGTCTTTTGATGCCGACAAAGCTTTAGTGATACCCACTGATCAAGCTAAGTCGAAAATGCTAAAAGTTTTATTGGAAGCAGATCCAGAGTTGAGCACTCCTCTCACCTACGATATCACCTCTTGGAATATTGCCTTAGCTCACGGAGTAAAAGCCTATACAGTAAGCGGAGACATAGATAGTCAACCAAAGGAAGACCCTTATGTTCAAGAATCTATTAAAGCGGAAACGATAGGCTACATTGCTCCATGGAAGAGTACAACTAACGCCAAATTTTTGGTGGAATTACTCAAAAATAAAATTGATGTAAGAGCGACAACAAAACCTTTTAAAATCGAAAATAAGTCCTACGATAGAGGTAGCCTAATTCTGACGAAGACCAATAATAGAGATTCCAATTTTGATTCTCTGGTTGTTGAACTCGCAAATAAGTATCGCATCAAATTAGTCGCTACTCAAACTAGTTTTTCAGACTCTGGGACAGATTTTGGCTCTCCAGATGTCAAAAAAATCAATTCACAGCGCATTGCAGTTTTAAGGGGTGACGAAGTATCATCTCTGAGTTATGGGTCTGTTTGGCATTTTTTTGAAAAAGAACTCAACTACCCTATTATTTCTATAGATACTAAAGATCTTATAAAGATAGACCTAAACAAGTATGATGTTTTAATCCTACCAAGTGGGTCTTACCTTAAAATTTTTAATAAAAAGAAGCTATCTTCTTTGTCAGATTGGATTAAAAATGGGGGAAAGCTTATAGCTATGAGCACTGCTCTATCCACCTTTGAAGGAAAGAAAGGATTTGGCCTAGAAAAAATGGAGGTTGAAAAGGACTCCGTTAAGAATAATCTCATTTCTTATGCTGAAAGAGAAAAAGAACGCACTAAGGATAATATCACTGGTGCCGTTTTTAACATTAAGGTAGATAACACCCATCCTTTGGCCTTTGGATATGCAGATTCTTACGCCACTTTAAAAACCAGTTCCGCAGCCTATAAATACCTTAAGAATGGATTTAATGTTGGTTATATTGAAAATACTCCAGAACGCTTAAGCGGTTTTGCTGGTGAAAAGGCTTTAGAAAAAATCTCTAAATCTCTAGTTTTTGGTGAACAACGCCTAGGTCGTGGAAGTATTATTTATATGGTAGACGATGTTTTGTTCCGTTCATTTTGGGAAAATGGTAAACTCTTTTTCGTTAACGCTTTATTTATGGTTAATAATAGAAGTCAGACTTTTAAATAATCCCTAACTTAGTTTAATTTTAGATTACTATAATTTGCGATAATATTGAATATCTGTGAACTCTTTTTTGAATTTGGATTCGTGTAGATAATATCATCAAAACTTTTGGTTTTGCTAAAGTCCAACTCCGAATTAACTTCAATCTTGGAGTTAGAGGATTTAGCGTAAAACCTAAAGTTTTTATCAATTGGCAATTTTAAATTTGCGCTGGATTTCTCCAAATGAATATCTATAAGTGAAAAGTCATCGTCTATCCTATCGATATTTAGGTTTCCATAGGTGCCTTTAATAATGGCTTGGTTTTGAATAGAACCGATCTTTAATTCCGACATTTTAGAGATCACATTTAAGTGGTCAACTTTTTTTAAATCGACTTTTTTGGAATAGTCTATATCCAAGTTTAAGCTCTCTGCGGAATTAATAGAAAGCGTTGAATAACTCATCACTATTTTTGAATTCTGACCAGTGGCAGTATCCAATTGCAATCCAGAGTAGTTCAGGTTGGCATCAACATTATGGAGACTTGAAACTTCCATGGTACTATGTCTTAAATTCATCTCGAATTTTGCAGACTTTGGCACCTTTATTTCAATCAATCGCTTAACCGACGGCTTCGTCATCCAACCGTTCTTCACTTCTTGATATCCTTCTTTAAATCCTTCTACCCAAGGTTTTATATTTTCTCTTACGACACGTGCATACTGTCTTAGAGAATCTTGGAAGCTTCTATTACCCTTAAGATCATCTCTAAAGTTTTTAAGCTCGTCTCTCCAAACCAGCATGGTCTCCCGAAAATTAGTAGAATCCAATTGCTCTTTAAATTTCTCTAAATAGTCTCTCCCCTCTTCTTTAAAAGCTTCGTAGTCAAAATCTATTTCGAATAAAGGCTTTGAATGTCTTGGTGGAAGTGGTGGATTTGGAGGAACAGGAGTTTGAAAAAACCCAGTGCTGTTAATTTTGGTATTTTGATTTTTAATAGACGTAATTTCTACTCGTTTGCTCTTGCCAAGGACTTTGACTTCTGAGGCATCAAAAGCTTCGTTTAAAGCCTCTTTATTCTCCTCATCAGATGTTAAAGTAGTTTTGACCTCTACTTTATTTTTATTCCAGGTTTCAATAATAACTGTAGAATGCGATAGCTCTAAGATGATTACTGGGCTTTCCTCCACATTAAAACTTTCAGTTGAGATCCTTTTTTGCTGAGAAAAAATAGAGAGTGGTGTTAGTAATAAAAAGGCTAATAAACTACAATTGATATATACGTTCGCTGTCATGATTTAAGGTTTTTAATTCGGTTAATTTGAGTTTTAAATTTTGAAGCAATTCTAACCTAAGTTGTAAGTTTTCTATCATAGCCTCTATGAGAGTTTCATTGAAGACTTGTTGAATTAATTCATCTTGAAGACGTTTATATTCATCATCAATTTTTTCAACTTCCAATACATAGGAATTTACTAGATCCTCATAATTACCCGCTTCTAGTGTGGCTAATTCATAATTGATAGAAGCTTGATAAAACGATTCAATTTTTTGAAATTCCAGAGAAAAATTTCCCAAACTTATCGAATTTAGATCTTCATTTTGCTGAATTTGATCTGGTGTAGTTTGAAACCATAAAATGGAGCTCACAAGTCCTACAATAAGGAGTGCTGCACTCCTTTGCAAAGTTTCACTCCTCGAAACCGTTTTCGATACTTTTCTTAATTTGGTTTTAAATAAGTGTTGATGACCTTTAGACATATATAAAGGCTCATCCTCGTAATTAAAATCTTTACACAAATCTTTCATAACCCTGTTTTATTAATTCGTTTTTCAACATCGTTTTTCCTCTGTGCAATTGAGTTCTAGAAGCATTTTCTGAAATTTTTAGGATTTCAGAAATCTCTTGGTGATCATAGCCCTCCATCAAAAACAGTTTCAAAACAAGACTGTACTTTAAGGGTAGGTTTTCTACTATAGATTTTATAAGTTCTACAGAAGTTGAATCCCCTACATTCCAACTTTTTTCTTCCTGCTCAGGTAATATCAAGTAATCATAATCTAGACTGAGATCATATGTCCTCCTTCGTAAACAATCGATAGATTGATAAATAACAATCTGCTTCAACCAGGCACCAAAAGTGCAGCGACCATCGAAGGTTTGTAAGTTTGAAAAGGCTTTAATAAAAGCTTCTTGGGTAATGTCCTCAGCGAGATCTTTTTGCTTAACATATCGGAAGGCTATGGTCAACATAGCATCACAATAGGAATTATAAAGCTTCAATTGTGCTTTTTCATTTCCTTTTAAACATTTTGATATCAAATCGGTTACTAACAAATTCAGAGGAGATAAATTAAAATTGTTTCATCTTAAATACGTTTGAAGTTATGAAACGTTACAAAATTTACCTTTTATTTAAATATTCTTTTCTGTACTAATTCAGTTCTACAAAGAATGAAAACAGCAGTGAGTAAAGCTCAATGACAAAGTCGCACTTATCATGACGGTTTAGATTGAGATATGAGTTTTTGATGAATGATGATATCAGATGGATAAACTTCGGAACATTAAAAGTCTAAAACGATGGCATCACCACTCTAGAAATTAATTTTGAAACTCATAATCAATGCGATATGAAAATCAAGTAAGTAAAAAACAACTCTATAGTCTAGTGATTGGCGAGTAAGGAGCAAAGGGGAAAGTATCTAGTTAAAAAGGAACTCACAAAAAGGATAAAAGAGCTGAAATTTTAAAAATTTGTATTTTCTCTTATCAACAAAAAATTGACTTTTGGATATAATCGAGCTTCGATTAATCTCTCTAAAAATAATTTTTTACCAAATGTAACCGCTAGTAAAGCAATAAACCTAAATCAGATCTATGTAGATGAAAATAAATTTTCAATTCTAGTAATCTGGCAAATAACGAATCTGTTAACATCATAACTTTTACATTTAAATTTGATGTAATGGAAAAATCTAATTTCTTATTGGCAGAAGTACCTATCTTAAAATTATCACTTTAATAGTATTTTAATTTAATAAGCATATCATTTATGGGTATTTTAAATAAATTAGAAATGATAATTTATACATTTGTGTGAATTATAAATACTTAAAAAATGCAAAATATTTTAGTTATTGGTGCAAACGGAACCACAGGACGGTTGATATCTAAAATCCTTAGAGATTCCTCCGATTTTAAACCATTTGCCATGATAAGAAAAGAGATTCAAAAGCCTTTTTTTAAAAATCAAGGAATAGAAACTAGAGACGGCGATCTTGAAAAAGATTTTTCTAGTGCTTTTAAAGGAATGGATAAAGTTATTTTTGCTGCTGGATCTGGAGGAAAAGGTGGTGATGAAAAAACAATAGCAGTAGATCAAGAAGGAGCGATAAAAGCTGTAGAGTTAGCAAAAGCTCACAAACTTCAAAAATTTGTTATGTTGAGTTCTATGGGAACAGATATCCCTGGTAAAGTGGAAGGCTTGGAACAGTATTTAAAATCTAAAAAAATCGCAGACGATTTCTTAAGAGACTCTAATCTTGTTTACACGATAGTTCAACCTGGGAATTTAACCGACAAAGAGGGAACTGGAAAAGTAGAGCTTGCTTATAAGCTAAAAAAAATGGGGGAAATCTCTAGAGAAGATGTTGCATATACTCTTGAATATGCTCTAGAACTTCAGCGCGCTAAGAACACCTCTTTTGAAGTCGTTTCTGGTAAAGATAACCTCACGCAAAGCATAAAAAATTATAAGTAAAATTTAGTGAGTTAAATCAAAATGAACTTTTTTCTTTTGACCCTATGCTGGGATTTTAAATAATCGATCTAAGGAAAAATAATTTATTTATTAAATTAAGTATAGTCTTTAAGTCCAAAACAAGTAGAACAGAAAATTAAATTATGCCTTTTCTTACCTTAGAAAGTAGGAGCGATTGTTCGGCTGTGAAATTTGAATAGAAAACAAATACCTTGATTTTTTAAATCTTGAAAACAAAAAAACCTTGAAACTAGTCGATAAAATGAAAAATCTTCAGATGATGAGATTACCAAAATTTAATATTGCAAGGTGAATAAAGACCATTTAAATTTTAGACGTGCTTTTATTTTTCGCACACTAAGATCTAAAAATCATAGCTTTATATGAATTTATTTTTTTAAAAGTTTGAATTATTTTCTGCTTAGTTGGAGAAAAAAATATGAGCATGGTGGTAGTTATGGTCCTATTTTATAGCGATTAATAAGTGAAAAAGAAGCTGTTTTCATGCGACATTTGGATGTTAAATTGGTATCGTAATATAAGAGAACCATAAACTCCTTAAAACTAAAAAGAAACTTATATATAAAGCTTTTTAGTTTAAACGATCTAGAGATAATTCACCTTGCAAGCACCAAAAAATAAAAGCTTTTTCTACTTTTTAACTCAACCAAATGATGATTTTTTAGGTTTATCAAAAAGTGAGATTAGCAAACTGATCATAGATTTTGAAGAAGATTACCCTTATTGAAAAAAAATTATAACGCAATTTAAAGAGATCAAATAATATCTTTGTTAACTCAATAATAGCATAAATTGAGATTTTAATTCCTAATTTTATACCTAAATTTATATTCAAAAAATTCGACTACATGACCTTAAAATATGTGCTAGCTTTTTGTTTCGTAAGCCTATTGAGTAATTTATCGCTTAGCCAGACTTCAGAACTTCCCTCCTTCAATTTTCAAAATTATGAATTTCCAAAAGTTATTGTAGTTGACATTAAAGGAAAAGAAGAAAACACCATAAGAGATAAAACTCAAAGTTGGATCAAAAGTTACTTTATAGATGAACAACTTATCGAAAGTGAAAATTCTGATGGAGTACTTTTTGTTAACGCTGTTAGCCCAAATCTTCTTAGTATTAAAAATTTATCCAACGATTTAAAATATACAATCAAAATCTCATTTAGAGATCAGAAATATAGATTGGAAATTATGCAAATGAGCTATAAATACTACACAGAATTTATAGGAATAACACCATTAAATCTAAAAACGGACAATGCTCTCAAAAAAGATTTAGTTAGGAGTGAACTTATTCTAACCTCTTTTTTTGATGAGATAAATTTAAGTCTTTACAATTCAATATTAAATGACATTGATGAATGGTAATTCAAATACCACTAACACTCTCTATTTTTTTTTAAGATTTACATAAAAAAATGACATTGTCATAAGATTCAATTTTATTTTTTTGTGTAAATATAAGTTTACGTTGTAATTATATAAACTTTAGTGAGGTTTAATTCCTTGATTTTAAGCATTTAAATACCTATAATTAGAATGATTTTAAATCTTTTCTTTATGCTTTAATAATTGATTTGACATTGTGGTATTTGTTATTAACATCAGAGTATATATTACCTGATTATATTTTAAATTTTCTTTGACTCAAATTTGCACCTATTTTTAGAGAGAATTACGGCTACTAAAACAAAATTATTTAACTCATTTTTTATTGGAAGTTATTCAATTGTAAGACTAGTCGTCTTTGGTTTAAAAGCAAAATCTAGCACGAGAGAAACGAAACGTATAGCCGACAATATCACTAATTTTAAATCAGGTAAATCTGTTGAATTTTCTTTTTAAAATTTTATAAATTAAGCCTCAAATCCACTTTTTATTCCAAAATTAGATCTGAAAATTGTTTTAACCTGTTGGATATTTGAGTCTGACAAACAATGTGTTACAAATACAGTTTAAAGATGCGCTAGCCATTTTAACACTAATGAAAATTTCAATTCTTTTTGGTTCTAAGCTACCTCTTATACCAAATTATATTTATAATGCCGTATGAATAAATTGAATTATACTACGACGTAGCTCAGTACAGGTTTTTTGATTGATTGATTGAAATCAAAAATAACTAGCATAGCCTTAGCTACGGTAATTATTTTTGATGAAAAGCAGGCGAAAAATGCCTGTGCCGAATTCGTATCGGTAAAACAATTTATTGCGTCATTATAGGTCTAATTTGGTATTATTCCATGTTTTATGGACTAGGGTGATTCAAAAACACATACTCAAGTCGAAAATCTTATAAATGCAGTAGGTATACTATCGTTTGGAATACAGGAGACACAATATTGAACAATCTAACCCCGTAAACTTATAAAGTCACCGGTATTGACAAGCAAAATTGTAAGGAAAGTGTTAATGCTAAAATTGAGGGTACAAATGTTTTATAAATTGATCATGTAGCTAAATATATATTCTTGTTTTATAGGAGTCAAAACATTTTTATAAAACTGATGGTCTTATAGGTGTTAATGTAAGTCGCTGCAAATAGTTTATAGATGCTTCTTAAAAATACCTGTGGATCGGTCTCAATGGATCACAATCTGTTGAGATTCGTTGTTTTTAAATTCAGTGTTTATGTTACTTTTACACAATTAATACCAAATTATATTTATAATGCCGTATGAATAAATTGAATTATTTTTTGATTGAATGATTGAAATCAAAAATAACTAGCATAGCCTTAGCTACGGTAATTATTTTTGATGAGAAGCAGGCGTAAAAAGCCTGTGCCGAATTCATATCGGTAAAACGATTTATTGCGTCATTATAGGTCTAATTTGGTATAAAGTCCACTTCATTTAATGGAATATCAACTCACTCAAAAAGAAGAATTCTGGAACACCTTAACACACGCTTTTGGATTTGTTTTAGCTCTCCTTGGTTCATGGTGGCTATGGTACAACATTGACTGTTATAGCAATAGACTTTTACTTGGTGTTTCGCTTTATTCTGCTTCACTTATATTGCTATACAGCGCCTCTACCTTATATCATCACACAACAGAAGTCGGTTTAAAGCATAAACTGAGAGTTTTGGATCATATCAGTATTTATTTTCTAATTGCGGGAACCTATAGCCCTATTGTATTAACGGTATTAGAAGATAGCCATGGGACTTTATTATTTTATATCGTCTGGAGTATCGCCGCCTTGGGAGTGATTCTTAAGCTTTTTTTTACTGGTAGATTTGAAAAACTTTCTCTTCTACTCTACTTGGCAATGGGTTGGCTCATCGCTTTAGATGGCTTTGCCCTCTTTGAAAAATTTTCAAGTTTAGAACTTACGATGCTTTTCTCTGGGGGAGTGTTTTATTCTGCTGGCATCTATTTTTATGTCAAACAATCAATGCCTTATAACCATGTGATTTGGCATATTTTTGTTCTTTTAGGAAGTGTCTTTCACTACCTGATGATTTACTTTTCCATTGTCTGATGCAGAGGAATAATTATGGCACTAAAGCTCAACAATTCCTGACCTTAAGCCGTCTGCACAAAATTCAGAATATATAATAATCAACGAATTTCATCTTGACTTTAGACATAAATAAACCCAGGTTAAAATTGTCTTAGAGTTTCTATAATTGAAGCATTGTGAGCCACAAACAAATGCTTAGCTACTCTTTATTTATTACATTTGTATAAAATTGCTAGATATGGATACTGCAGTATTAGAAAAAGAAAAATTAGTTACAGAAAATAAAACCAAAACAAGAAGTGGCAAGCCTAAATGGTTGCGCGTAAAATTACCAACTGGTGAGAAATACCGAAACCTTAGAAAGCTTGTTGATAAATATGATTTGCACACGATCTGCACCTCTGGAAGTTGTCCAAATATGGGTGAATGTTGGGGAGAAGGAACCGCGACTTTTATGATCTTGGGTAATGTCTGTACTCGCTCTTGTGGTTTTTGTGGTGTAAAAACTGGAAGACCTGAAGATATCGAATGGGACGAGCCAGAAAAAGTAGCACGTTCAATAAAAATTATGGGCGTAAAACATGCTGTAGTCACTTCTGTAGATAGAGATGACTTAAAAGATATGGGTTCCATTATCTGGGCAGAAACAGTAAATGCTATCAGAAGAATGAATCCTAAAACAACTTTGGAGACCTTAATTCCTGATTTTCAAGGAAATAAAAGAAATATAGACAGAATTATAGAGGTAGCACCTGAGGTTGTTTCTCATAATATGGAAACGGTGAGACGTCTAACTAGAGAAGTGAGAATACAAGCGAAATATGATACAAGTCTTGAAGTTTTGAGATACCTAAAAGCACAAGGTATTAATAGAACTAAATCTGGTATTATGTTAGGTCTTGGTGAAAGAGAAGAAGAAGTCATCCAAACCATGAAGGATTTAAGGAGTGTAGATGTAGACGTTGTCACAATTGGTCAATATTTACAACCGAGTAAGCAACATTTACCTGTACAGGAATTTATTGTGCCTGAGCAATTTGAAACGTATAAGCGAATTGGTAAAGAACTAGGATTCAGACATGTTGAAAGTTCTGCACTGGTAAGATCTTCTTATAAAGCTCACAAACATTTAGCATAAGAATGCAAAACCATATTAAAGTAGGAATTAATGGCTTTGGTCGCATTGGCCGAAGCCTTTTTCGTTTATTATACCAACATCCTTCTATTAAAGTAACAGCTATCAACGACTTATCGGATGCCAGAATGCTCTCTCATCTTTTGAAATACGATAGCGTTCATGGTCAATTTCCTTTTGAGGTGTCTTACACTGAAGAAGGCATTCTTGTGGAGGGTGAATTATTTCCTTTAACTAGTAGTCCTAAACTAGAAAACTTAAACTGGTCAGACTTTGGAGTCGATACATTAGTAGAATGTACGGGTAAATTTAAAACTGAGGAAAAGCTAAAACACCATCTTGACGCAGGCGCAAAAAAAGTGATTTTAAGTGTTCCGCCAAGTGATAACTCAGTAAAGATGATAGTGCTAGGCGTAAATGATCATGTTTTAGACGTGGATGACATCATGATTTCTAATGCCTCTTGCACAACCAATAATGCTGCACCAATGCTAAAAGTAATCCATGATGCTTTTCAAGTAGAGCAAGCCTATATCACTACCGTGCACTCATATACATCGGACCAAAACTTGCTGGACAAACCCCATCGAGACTTGAGACGAGCTAGAGCTGCCACACAATCTATCATCCCTACCACCACGGGAGCAGCTAAAGCACTGACCAAAATTTTTCCAGATTTAAGTAATGTTATTGGAGGTTGTGGCATACGGGTTCCTGTTCCAAACGGTTCGTTGACCGATATGACTCTGAATGTAAAGACATCTACGAGCATAGAAAAAGTGAATGAATTATTTAAAAAAGCTTCAGAAAATGAGCTTAAAGGAATCCTTCAGTATAGCGAGATTCCTTTGGTAAGCATCGATATTGTTGGCAATCCTTATTCCTGTGTTTTTGATGCAGAAATGACCTCGGTAATCGGTGGAAACCTCATTAAATTGATCGGCTGGTATGATAATGAACGAGGATATAGCAGTCGCCTAGTAGATCTTATTTTGAAAATGAATTAATCTGACTTATTTTTTGCTTAGCCAAAGACATTATTTTATCAAACTGTTCCTGCTGTGATAAATTGCTATTGTCAATTTTAATAGCATCTTCTGATTGTATTAAAGGCGAGTTTTTACGGTTTGAATCAATCTTGTCTCTGTGTTCCACATTTTCTAACACCTCATCAAAAGAGATGTCTTCCCCCTTATTTTTCAATTCTGAATAACGACGTTTAGCTCGTATTCCTGAGCTTGCTGTCATAAAAATTTTGAGTTCTGCATCAGGAAATACCACACTTCCAATATCTCGACCGTCCATCACGATACCTTTTTGGTCTCCGAGTTCTTTTTGAATTTGAACCAATTTTTTTCTAACCTCATCAATTTTTGCCACGCTACTCACGTGTTCAGAAACTTTCATCGCTCTTATGTCTTGCTCTACATTTTCTCCATTTAAAATCACGTCATTGGTCCCTTCTTCTGGATTATATTCAAAATTAATATCGATAGAAGGTAAACTATTTATAATATGTGTTATACCCGCAGACCCTTCTTCAATCCAATCATGCCTTATACTATAGAGTGTAACTGCCCTGTACATAGCACCTGTATCCACGTATTTATATTCTAAAGCTTTAGCTAATTGTTTGGCAACTGTACTTTTTCCGGTTGAAGAATGGCCGTCTATGGCGATAACGATAGGTTTCATATTAATCTGGATATTCAATTCTTAAATGATAGATGTTATTCAATTTTGCTTTTAAAATTTTCTTTATAGATTGGATCTCTTTAAAGGTGATATTGGCGTTGATAAACTGATCTTCTTTAATCTGTTTGTTGATAATTTTTTCAACAAAATCATCAATCAATTGTGTATTGGGTTCTTTTAAAGATTTACTTGCAGCTTCTACAGCATCACACATCATCAAAATAGCGGTTTCTTTGCTAAATGGAATTGGACCAGGATACCGAAAGTCATCAATAGCAACTTCACCATCTTCTTCCTCTTTTTGTTTGGCATAGAAGTAATAAACAGTGGAAGTCCCATGATGAGTTCTTATAAAATCAATAATTCGATCTGGGAGATTTCTACGCTTGGCGATTTCTATACCCTCCAATCTATGACCAATAATAACTTCTGCACTTTCGGTTGGGGATAATTCGTCATGAGGCGAAACAGAAGTGGTTTGGTTTTCTACAAAATAAATTGGATTTTTCATTTTACCTATATCGTGATATAAGGCTCCAACTCGTATTAAAAGTGAATTCGCACCAATTTCGTTGGCTGCTGCTTCAGCCAGATTGGCTACGTTTAAAGAGTGGTGGAAAGTCCCTGGAGCAACATTGGATAATTCCTTTAATAATTTTGAGTTCGTATCTGACAATTCTAAAAGAGATAGGTCTGATACCAAACCAAATACCTTTTCATAAGCGTAAATAAGGGGTTGAACGAATAATAAGCCAACGCCGCTCAATAAGAAATAAATAAAATTATTGTAATTAATTTCTGCAATACTAGCTTCTTTGATCATATTGAAAGCGAAATAGGCAAATATATATACTAAGGTGATCTGAACTACAGATATAAATAAGTTCGCCCGTTTATACAATTCTGAAACCGTCAGAATAGTTACAATTCCAGCAATGATTTGAAGAAACATATATTCAAAGCTATTAGGGACAACAAGTCCTAAAATAAGTACTGTGATCACATGTGTAAAAAGCCCTAACCTCGCGTCAAAAAAAGCTTTTAAAGTAAGGGGTAAAATACAAAGAGGAACTACATAGATATAATCTGTATCCAATCTCATGATCAATAAAGTGAGAAATACTAAAAACAGAATATTAAAAAATATAAAAGTAATTTTATTGTTATTATCGTAGATATCAGGCCTATATTGTCTTATGAATAGCAACAACATTAACAAAGACAAAAGCACCAAAAAGGTATAGCCAGTGACCACCACGACAAAAGCTGAAGATTCTAAGCTTTGCGACTCATATTCATTCTTAAGAGACCTCAACATTCTTAATTTCTCACCTTCAATAGTTTCTCCTTTTGCAATAATTTTACTGCCTTTACTCACTCTGCCTCTAGTATAAGAAATCTGATCAAATTTGGATTGGATTTGATTTTTATTGAGTGCTTTGTCAAACTTGACATTGATTTTAAAAACTTCAAAGAAAACCTCTAATAAATCATTTCTACTGGACAAAAAATCTGACTCGTCAATTTTTGAATTCAAAAAAGGTTTTAAATCTTCTTGTGTAAATATGTCTTTGTATAAAACTTCATTGACGACTTTGTCTTTAATTAAAAAAACAATAGAATAGGTGTCAATCCTTTCATCTTTAATACGTATCCCATTTTCATAAACCTCGTCTATTGTTTTAGAGATAAATTCTGAAATAGCTAGGTCGTTTTGAAATAAAGAATCCTGAAAGACCTTTAATTGATTTTGCCAGCTGCTTTTCACCTCCTTTACCGTATTAACATCATAGTTAAAATAAGGGATATGAGTTTCTAGTATTTTAGATTTTTCTGTAGAGAGTTCTTCGCTTGACTTTAAAATCGCAAAATCGAATGGCGCATACAAGTTTTCATATTGCCATGGTTTGCTTTTTATGATTTCATACTTGAATTGACCACCAGTTGGAAAAAAATAAACGATCATGAAAACACTGAGTGCTAGAAGAAAAGACTTGTAGATTATAGATTGATTTTTATAAAGATTGTCTAAAAGGTTCTTCATCACTTGGAGTTGCCCAAATTTAAAAAATAATATGGTGTAAGACTCTATCTAAGTTTAATAGTTTTTTGAAGTCCCAAATTTCAAAGAAGAGGAAAAAGAAGACTAACAATTATTGCTAAAGGTCTCCTCTAACCTAATTGAATTAGTATAAAATTCTTAAATTTGCTTTGATAAAATAAAATTATTATGTCCAACGATATCGTTATAGTAAGTGCAGTAAGAACTCCTATTGGAAGTTTTTTAGGAAGCTTAGCCAATATTCCTGCAACTAAATTGGGAGAAATTGCCATAAAAGGAGCTCTTTCCAAAATCAATTTAAGACCAGAATTGGTAGATGAGGTCCTCATGGGAAATGTCGTACAGGCCAATAATGGCCAAGCACCAGCAAGACAAGCAGCTATGGGTGCTGGTATCCCAAATACTGTTCCTTGTACAACCATTAATAAAGTTTGTGCTAGCGGTATGAAAGCTGTAATGCAAGCCGCTCAAGCTATTGCCTTAGGTGATGCTGAAATTGTTGTTGCCGGAGGAATGGAGAATATGAGCATGATTCCTCATTACTTGCATTTGAGAAAAGGTCAAAAATTTGGACCAACTCAAATGGTTGACGGCTTGCAGCGGGATGGTCTAGTGGATGCTTTTGACAATAACGCCATGGGAACTTATGCAGACTTGTGCGCCACAGAACACAAAATTTCTAGAGAAGAACAAGATGAATTTGCCATAGAATCTTACCGAAAAAGTGCTGAGGCGTGGAAAACTGGAAAATTTGATGATGAAGTTATTCCTGTAGAAATTCCACAAAGACGGGGAGAATCTATCATTATGAAAGAAGATGAAGAGTTTAAAAATATCAATCTTGATAAGATCTCTAGCTTAAGACCAGCATTTAGTAAAGACGGGACTGCAACAGCTGCAAACTCCTCTGGTATAAATGACGGTGCTGGTGCTGTAATTTTGATGACTAGAAAAAAAGCAGAAGAATTGGGGCTTGAAATTTTAGCGACCATAAAAGGCTACGCTGATGCTGCTCAAGAACCTGAGCGTTTCACCACTGCGCCTGCAAAAGCATTACCTTTGGCGCTTAAAAAAGCAAAAGTATCTAAAGAAGATATTGACTTTTTTGAATTTAACGAAGCCTTTTCTGTTGTTGGTATTGCCAATACTAGATTATTAGGCTTAGACAGTAATAAGATCAACGTAAATGGTGGTGCGGTTTCTTTAGGACATCCATTAGGCTGCTCTGGTGTAAGAATATTGATTACGCTGATAAATATAATGAAACAAAATAATGCTAAGCTTGGAGCTGCCGCTATTTGCAATGGCGGCGGTGGTGCTTCTGCTATGATTTTAGAACGATAAATTTTAACACCTTAAAATGCTGCTATACGGAATTTGTCCTCTAAGTGTCGTGCCTGTAAGAGCGGAAGCTAACGACACTTCAGAAATGGTGACCCAATTGCTTTATGGAGACCATTTCGAAATTACTAAAATAAGACCTAAGTGGATTAAAATTCGCATAGCTTTTGATAGTTATGAGGGCTGGATAGATGAGAAACAAGCTTTTAAAATCGATGACTTGACATTTCAAAACCTTCAAGAAAAATCGACTTATTCTACAGATTTAATCAGTTTAATGACCACCTCTTCCAGTCAATTGATTCCTGTTTGCCTTGGTTCTGCAGTTCACGCTTCAAAACTCCTTAGTCATGACTTTGATGGCTCTACCAATGTGGATTATAACAAAATTCAACTAGTAGATACAGCTACGCTTTATCTCAACTCTCCCTATTTATGGGGAGGTAAATCTCCATTTGGAATAGATTGTAGTGGATTTACCCAAATGGTTTATAAAATAAATCTCATACAGCTTCATAGAGATGCGTATCAACAGGCTAAACAAGGTCAAGCTCTTTCTTTTATTGAAGAAAGTGAATCTGGTGATTTAGCTTTCTTTGATAATGAAGAAGGACAAATCATTCACGTTGGAATTATGATGAAAGATAATTATATTATTCATGCCCATGGCCAAGTGAGAATTGATAGAATAGACCATTTGGGTATCTTCAATGAGGATACCAATCGCTATTCACACACTCTAAGAGTGATCAAAAAAATAGTTTAAAAGCTTGTGCTAAAACCAAAAGAGAACCAAAATCCATCTTCACTGTTGAAAAAATTGAAAGTTCCCGCAAATAAATCAGCGCCATTCACCCAAAATCCAAGTCCGTAATTATTTCTCCACTGGTTAGATTCTGGAACATCAGACCAAACTCTGCCTATATCTAAACCGCCAAACATTCCAAATTGAAGTGGCATTACACTAGTCCGTATCGGATTGAAGCTATATCTCAAATCGACATTACCTACTAAGCTTTGCTGCCCTATAAATCGATCTCTTCGGAAACCTCTCAACCCATTATTTGCTCCTAATATAGCTGCTTGATAAAATTCATAATTATCGTCGAAAATAAGCTGAGAAGCTGCTTTGGTTCTTAACACCCACTTCTTATCTAAAGAAACAGGATTATAAAATTCTAAATATGGATTCAAAAAGAAAAAATGCTGATCTGTCTTTTCTACATTCATAGTCGCTCCAGCTTCAATTTTGAAATCCATTCCCCGCTTAGGGTTTAAGTTATCATCCAAGCTTTTATATCGGTAGGAAGACCTGTAAGACACAAAATTTTGGGTATCAAAAAAATCAGGATTATTCGATAGTAATTGTGCACTAGCGTCGTCAATAAATCGTCCTTCAGTTCTTTGGACTCTATAATTTTGGTAGCTCAATTTATGTTCAAAAATACTACCATAGTCGGATGTTTTTCGAAGACCAATTTCAGCCTCAATACGTCTTATTTTAACCCTGTTATAATTTTTACCCAACTCTTCATCACGGTTTTCTGAATCATTTCCAATTCCAAAAAAGTTCCTGGCAAAATTTGGACTTGTATAGGCTATACTCGTCACAAAATTATAATTCCCTATTACGTTAGCGAACTCCCCTTCATAACCCAAATCAAAACCACCTGTAGAAGTGTATAATCCTGCCCTTAATTTGTGACGGTATGTAAACGGATTGAGCTGAAATCCTTTAAATACATGTGTGGTTTGTAGACCAAAAAGCAATCCATCATCTGGATTAAAACCAAGTCTTGGCAAAAATGTATAGGAAGAGGATATTTTTCTGTTTTTGTTGAATAAGTTCTGTTCATAATCGTCAGATTTTACGACTCGAGCCTTTGACTTCTTTTTAACTGTATTTTCAAAAGATTTATAATCGTAAATCACAGTTCGTTGACCGGAATTTATGGTGTACTCGTCCTCGTCATGCCCTCCTATTAATCTTACTTTTATTTTGCTTTTAAAATCGCCATTAACGTAAAACTCATCTGTTTCATCTAAGCCATAAATCCATATTTCTTTGGTCTGCTGGGCATCAAAAGTTTTATCGATCATCAAACTTTCACGATCTCCACCTTTGTTTCTGAATACCCGAACTCGAGTCTTTCCATTCTGAAACCTGTCAACATCAATAATATCATCTTTATCCGTAGCACTCAAAATGGCATATTCATTCAGTATATCGCTATAGCGTTTTGCCAGAGACTCTAGATTTCCGAGTCTCTCTTTAAAGGTTTTGATTAAAACTTGAGTAGTCCTGCTGTTGATCTCTTTTGGGAAATGACTGAAGGCTTTTTGGATCACTTTATCAGACAGGTGATTTTGAATATAAAGGGCTTCTTTTCTCCAATCTTCTTCATCTGCATTCCGTATGATAATTCTATCGAGTCCCAAGCCAGAATTATTAAACCATCTCAAGTATTTAATATCACTAGCATAAGGATGATAAATTTTAGGAAAGCTACTGACGGTCCGAATCGCATCAAAAAAACCACCGTCAAAATTGGCGAAAACTTGATCTCTATCTCTTGGAATAGGTTTGAAAATATGATTCCCATCTTCATCTTCAAACTCAGACCAGCGCCATTGGTCTGAATGCCTGTCCCAATCTCCCAATAGCATATCAAACAACCGAGCTCTTAAATATCCAGATTCATCAATACTGTATTTTTCGTCACGACGAAGGCGTTCTATCAAATCTGCTGTACTGACTATATCATGGTTGGGGTTTCCGAACATACCCTCTGTTCCCATCCAGTTATTTTCTGGACGTTCCTCTATCATGTAGACTGCATCACCGTGTTTAACATTAAACTCCCCTAGAGCTTTTTGTTTTGGGATGTAAACTAATTTTGGATTGGTATGGTATATATCTATGGCTTCTGCTAGATCTGGCACTGCCATAAACGAAAATGGGTGTGCTGAGGTTAGAAAATCTAGCAGTAATTCTTCTACCGCAGTATCATCGAATTCACCTGTTAAGTTCTTATCTGGATAAACGAACTGCTGCAATAAACGTATAGGATTTTTCTTGATTTGCCTGATATTATATTGACGGCCTAAACTATCTTCTAACCTTAAAGAATTAGTTTGCATGCCGCCCCCTAAACGCATTGGACGAAGACCTCCATATGCAGAACCCAAATCAAGGACTGGCATCTCAATGGATTTTCCATACATATCTCTGTACCGCTCTCCCCATATACTCTCAAAAAAATTGGTTCGCTCTAGTTTAAACTCTTCATAAATAGAGGCTTTTATTGTTTTTGGAAAATTTTCTGAGAGTTGATTCAAATCAAAAATCTCATCTGGACTATAAACCTCCTTCTGAAATATCAGTTCTGATTCATCTTCATTAGCTGAGTAAAATTGTACCCAAGAGGAACCATCCTTGAAAACGTCAAAAATAGCAAACCCATAACCAGGATAAGCAAACTCCCCATCACTCCCTAGTTTGGCATAAGACACTTTGGATCCAGAACCAGAGACAATCTGCTTTACTAAATCGTGCTCAATGTATTGTAAACTATGCTCATGGCCAGAAGCGAAAATGACTTTATTCCACCGACTTGCAATAGCAGAAATCCGATCTACCATCTCTCGATATTGATTATTTTGGGTGTCTTGTACAGAAACCCCACCTGTAGCTCTTATCATATTGGCTAAAGATCCTAAAACAGGTAAAGGAACTTTGCGTTGTGAAGGAAACAAATGTTTTACAAATTCAAAAGTCCCCCCGTGAATTCCATTGGTGTACAAGGGATGATGAAGCGCTACTAATGTCGTTTTATTCTGATTTTTTTTTAGCTCAGTTTCAAATTCACTGTAAAATTGATCCCGTGTTTTAATGTCATCACAGTTTCTATTGATTTGTGGTGTGTTGTCCCAATTCTGTAAAACCCATTGAGAATCTAAAATAATAAGATGAACATCGTCTGAAATGTCTACAAAAGACATCCCGCAGCCTGGTTTAGGCAACCAAGGTGAATCTTGGTTAGGCATAGCGTCCTTAATTCGCTCCTTCTGGTTTTTTAAAGACTGAATACCCTCTGAATACCAATCGTGATTCCCTGGAATAAAGTGAACATCACCTTCAAAAAAATCAAGACTTGACGTCTGCCTGTCGATAATTTGTTCTGCTTGGCTCCTATCCTCTTCCCCTTTACTTGGCAAGCCTGCAGGATAAATATTATCTCCCAAAATAATAAGCTTATCTGTTTGGGTATCTATTTCTTTTGCAAATTTTCTAAAAGCATGGAGGGCTAGTGGAACAGAGTCCAACTTTTCATATCCTGTATCTCCAATAAGATAAAAGCGCTGTAACCTAGTTTTATCCTCAGGATAAACAGTCGATTCAAATTTATCTAAATTTTTATAATTAACTTCGTAAGTTGCACAGGAAACAAATACTAAGCAAAGCACAATTAATTGTATTTTTTTTCTCATTCTTGAATAAAAATTGAGTTATAGTCACTTAAATATAAAAAAATGACAGATTTACTTCTTAAGGTTGAAACTTTTGTTTTGCATTTATTCAAAGATAAGTTATCTAGTATATATGTATACCATAATTTCAATCATACTAAAAGAGTTGTCAAAAATGCTGAATTTCTAGCGGAGAAAAAAAACTTAGGCCCTCAAGACAAAAACATACTCCTTCTTGCTGCATGGTTTCACGATACAGGGTTTACCCGTTCTAATGAAAGTCATGAAAAAGAAAGCAAACTGATAGCAAGGAGCTTCCTAAAGGAGCATAACCTGTCCGAAGAGGATCTTTCAGTTATTGAAAAAACTATCGATATCACAAAACTTGGTGTGCAACCTACAACTGATATTGAGAAAGTGCTAAAAGATGCTGACTGTTCACATTTTGCTAGAGAAGATTTTAAAGAAATCAGTGAATTATTGAGGCAAGAATTATATTTACAAGGAAATTCGTACAGTCCTAAAAAGTGGTTAGATCTTAATATCGAAATGCTTTCAAGTCAGCATGAATTTTATACAGATTATGCCATTAGAAATTGGAATTCTTTAAAACAAAAGAATTTAATCGATCTCATTGAAAATAAAGAAAAGAAGAAGAGAAAAGAAGAAAAAGAGGAATTAAAAGCAAAATTTAAAGCCCAATACAAAAACAACAATCCAGAAAGGAGCATACAAACCTTATTTAGAGTCACCTTAAGAAACCACATTAAACTTAGTGATATTGCCGATACAAAAGCAAATATTCTCTTATCGGTAAATGCGATTATCATCTCTTTAGCTTTGGCCAATATCATCCCAAAATTAGATAACCCGAGTAACCAACATTTGATGATTCCTACTCTTATTTTAATCTGTTTTAGTGTAGCGTCGATTATTTTGTCAATATTATCTACAAGACCCAATGTGACTTCTGGGGAATTCACCAAAAAACAAGTTGAAGATAGAGATGTGAATATTTTATTTTTTGGGAATTTTCATAAAATGAGCTTCAAAGATTATTTATGGGGAGTAAAGGAGATTATAAAAGACAAAGACTATGTCTATGAGGCTTTGGTAAAAGACCTTTACTTGCTAGGGAAAGTATTAGAAAGAAAATATCGCCTTCTAAGGTTGACTTATACTACGTTTATGGTAGGTATTATTATCTCTGTTATTAGTTTTTTTGTCGCTTTTAACATATCTTGATTTCGAATACTAAAACAAAACAACTTCAGATAACCTTTGATTTCTTAAATTAATTCAAATTTGACTCTTCAAAGATTCTATCAAATCTTCATAAGTTAAGCCAGAAGCTTTGCTCTTATCAGTATGATATAAAATTCCAACCCTTAAGGCTTTTAGGCCTGAAATCCCTTGTAAATCTTCAACGTCGAGCACTTCAACATTACCGTCTAAATACTTCTTTCTCTGCAAGTAATGAATATATTTCAAGTATTCTCTTTCAGATTCTTTTTGAGAGTAAACGATAGCTAGTTTCCCTTTGGAGGTAATACGCTCTTGAGTATGTTTTATAAAAGCTTTGTCTATTCTTTTTTTGATGATTTCATAGCGAGCGTTATAGGACCCATCAACATCAAAGTGCTTTTCATCCATTCTATAATTGATACTTAAGGTATTATTGAATGCTAAGATTAAAGATCTAGAACTTAACTTTAAGTTATTGGAATCTTGCAATTTATAAAATTTATTTTCCATCTCGCACATGACGTTGAGTTGCCATAATCTCAAATTTTGAAGCATCACTTCACTAAATTTTTGTTCCCGGGTAATGGATTGACCTATGTACATATTATGTTCAACACCATCGGTTTTATAACGGTCAAAATAATGTGGAAATATTTTTTGTGCTTCCACTTGTTTTAAATCAATATAGTTGGCCATGCAAAAATTTATGTTAGAAACAGTCTCATCAAACTCGTCTCTTTGTTTATGAAAAGCTTTGGCACCTGCCTCTATTTTTTTTAAGTAAGTATCAACTATAACTTTGCAATCTGAAACATTATTTTTGATATGCTCCAAGATGGGAAGAATATCATTTTTTAAAAGGTTATCGGTCTTCTGCTCCGTTGAAGCAGTGATTCCCTCCATTAGACTCGAAAGATTATCTGTAATTCTATATCCCATTTGTTCATACACAGAAATAGGTTGAGCTTCAAAGGCCGAATTAATGATATTTAGCACTTGATTGAGTTGGTGAACCAAATCATTTTGAATCGCAGAATTTCTTTGAGTTGACGATCCTGCAATGTCTATCTGCCCAAAAAGCGGATATACTTTTTTAAAGGTAATTTCATTTAAGTTAGCTTCTTCTTTATTTGCATAACCTTCTAAAAACTTTTCTGCTTCTTCTTGAAATTTCCATTCTACACTCGGGTGTATAGAGGTGTATTCACTTTGAATGACTGCCTTTATGCGATTTTGCTTTTCTTGTTTGTAATTTTCTACAGTCTCAGCGATGTAAGGAACAATATCATCAAGCTTTGTAGCGTTGATGTTATTCAAATCATTTTTGGAGTAGCTCACCAGTTCGAGAATAGCTAAAAGTTTTTTATTTTTAATCACCGGTGCTAGTATAGCTGATTTTATAGACCGTTGATGCAGATGCTTCGCGAATTTATTACTAGGATTTTTCTGAGCATAACTTTCCACATCTGGAATACTGAAATAAGCATGTCGAGTGACGATAGAATTATAAGCTCCTTCACAAAAAGCTTCTCTACATCCATTTTCAGAAATTGAATCTAAAATAAAACTGTCTATATACTTTGAATTTATATGTTGAAACTTCTCTTTGACATCATCAAAAAGAGCAAAGCCAAATTCTAACTTGGGTAAACTAAAGATAGAGCTTAAAACATCTCTCATTTTCGTAGAAATAATCTTTGAATCTGATAGTATATTGTTGTTTAATAACAGGGTTTTAATTTCAGAAATACTGTTGTCTGCGGTAACATCAGAAAGGTTTAAAATTGCAAAACCTTTGAAAATCCATGAATCTGGAGGAAATTTTTCCTTCCAAAAATCAATATCATCGTAGCGATTTAAAAGCTCATCTATATCTTCATCTGTGATATCTAGAGCCTCTTTTGTCGGTATGAGTTCAATAAAATCCGCATTTATAAAAAGACGGTAATTCTTTAGATTGCCATTTGCATCTGGAACGTCATAATATTCTGGACGAAAAAAATCGATATTGTAGTTGTAATACGTGTTTAAAATTATGATACACCCTAAGATATAATCCTTTTCAATGTTGAAATTTCTAGGTAGAAATTCAAAGTCTTTATCTTTTACTGAATTCAGTATAGATTCAAATCGCTTGGTTTTTCTAAACATTTTAGAACGAAAAGGAACTGTAGCCACTTTTATTTCGTTGTAAGTCAGCACATCCGGAAACAAATCATCTAAAAGAATTTTTATTTGATCTTTATAAATTTCTAAGTTTTCAAAATCCTCGATACCTTCAAATAACTCTGGGTAAGACTTAGAATACTCTAAAACATCGTTTATATATGTTTTGGAAATAGGATTGGTTTCCGTTTTCAAACGCTTACTAAAGTTGTCCAATATTTTTTGGAAACTCAATTTTATTCTAAAAGGATAAATATCTTTATAGCGATCCATAATTAAATATACAAAATACAATACTACTTATAAAGGGAAGATTTGATTGTTCACTTAAGGTACTTTTATAAGTTTTGGCTATTTTATTCTTAAGTCATTCTTCTACTCTTTTGGAGTTGTCTATTTTTGCGTAAAATCAAACTCCAAGTAAATGAAAATTTTATATGCCTTTTCGATCTTAGCCCTTCTTTTAGGATGTAGCTCACCCTCTCCTAAACTCATAGCCTCTATTGACGAAGTTCCTGATGGAACCAATGTCTTTTTGGCTCTATTAGGGCCTCAGAATGTTCCCGTTCCAATAGATACGACTCAGGTCAATAACAATTCTTTTAAATTTGATTTAACTAATTCCAAAAATCAAGATATCAACCTTATTCAAATTGAAGGTGTGGACGGTAACATTATTTTTATCAATGATGCTGAAACAATAAATATTGATGCTTTAAATGAAAATTTGAGGAATTCTAAAATAAAAGCAGGCGAACACAACATCTTATTAAAAAGTTATATCGGTATCATTACCAATTTTGCAGAAGAGAAAAATTTTATCAAAAATCAATATTCACAGGCTACGCAAAATCAAGATGAAATTGCAATGCTAGATTTTAAATTAGATATGGATGCTTTGGCAGAAGAATCGAAAAAAGCTACTTTAGACTTTATTAAGTCCCATACCAACTCTATAGTGGGAATGATGGCTTTGTCTGATGTTATGAATTCTAAATCCGTTCCTTCAAATAAAATGAAATCGCTTTACGAAGGCTTTGTTGACAGGGTAAAGGACACACCCCTTGGTAGGATGTTGGGTAAAAATATTGCAAAGATAGGCGCCACAGATGTTGGAGCAGAAGCTCCAAAATTTTCAGGACCTGCACCAAGTGGAAAGGTGCTAACTCTCGATGAAGCCATGGGAAAAGTAACTCTTATTGATTTTTGGGCGTCTTGGTGTAGACCCTGTCGTGTCGAAAATCCTAATATTGTAAGCATCTATAACGACTATAAAGATAGAGGGTTCTCTGTAATAGGTATTTCTTTAGACAAACCCAACAGTAAAAATTCTTGGTTAAAAGCTATTGAAGATGATCAATTAGAATGGAATCATATTTCAAACTTGATGTATTGGCAAGAACCTATAGCCCAAAAATATGCGGTAAAAGCCATCCCAGCAGCTTTCTTGATTGATGAAAAGGGTGTTATTGTTGGTAAAGACCTTCGAGGAGAAGCTTTACGAGAGAAGGTAAAAGAAATTTTAGGAGACTAAATCATATTAAATTTTTACTTAAAAAGGGACTTTTCACCATGGTGAAAAGTCCCTTTTTAAGTAAAAACAACACTAATCTGGAGATCTTATTTTTTCTGCTTTAAAAGGCCTTACAATTAAACGTGCCGCTCTATCATAATTGATATAGCTATAAGTCCAATTAAAAAAAGTAACTATTCTATTCCTAAATCCAACTAAAAACCACAAGTGAACAAACATCCACACAAACCAAGCAAATGCTCCACCAAATTGGATTTTACCTATGTCAACCACAGCTTTATTTCTTCCTATCGTTGCCATGGTACCCTTATTGAAATATTCAAAAGGAGTAAGAGACTGCTTATTTATAATTCTCAGCAAATTTTTGGCCAGATGCGCCCCTTGTTGAATAGCAGGCTGGGCGACCATAGGGTGGCCTTTTGGGTATTTTGCACTTGTCATTAAGGCAATATCACCTATTGCAAATATAGTTTCGTAGCCTTCTACTTGGTTAAATACATTTACATTATATTGATTTGATTTATCCATCAAAGCTCCACTCTTAAGTCCTTCTACATTTGCTCCGGTAACACCAGCACTCCAGATAAAAGTCTCTGCGGGGAAAGAGAGATCCTTGTTACTTGTTCTTACGATGTGGTCATCATAAGATTCAACGAACGTATTGAGATGAATTTCAACACCAAGTTCTTCTAGATATTTCTTCGCATTTTTAGAAGATTTTGCACTCATTGGAGGTAGGACTTTATCCATCCCTTCTATTAAATGAATATGAATGTCTTCAGGATCAATATCTTGATAATCTTTAGGGATTACATTTTTACGAAGCTCTGCAATAGCTCCGCTAAGTTCCACCCCTGTCGGTCCTGCTCCTGCAATAACAAAATTCAATAAAGCTTTTTTTCTTTCAGGATCTTCAGTGATAGTAGCTTCTTCAAAATTTTCCAAAATCAAACTCCTCAAGTTTAAGGCTTGGGGTACTGTTTTCATCCAAATGGCGTTATCCTCTACACTTTTATTTCCAAAGAAGTTGGTCCTTGACCCTGTGGCAATCACCAAATAATCATAAGTAATCTCACCTATATTTGTATGAATTAATTGCTTGTCAGAGTCGATATGCTCGACATCAGCCATTCTGAAATAAGCATTCTTATTTTTTTTAAGAATTTTTCGTATGGGATATGCTATGGAATCAGGCTCTAGACCTGAAGTTGATACTTGATATAACAAAGGCTGAAAAGTATGGTAATTCCTTTTATCTAGCATAACTACCTGAAATGGTTTTTTCTCGAGGTCACTAACTAAACTTACTCCACCAAAACCAGCTCCTATAATAACTACTCTCGGCAAATCTGTAATTGGAACGTTCATAACTTTTTTTTCAAAACTACTATCTTTTCCTGTTTAGTATGTAACTTTTGGTAATTTTAACGACATATAAACGTAATGTATAGTTTTGAAGACCTCATTAGAGAAAAAATTTATCGATCTACTAGAAAAGCATCAGAACATCGCTCATAAAATCTGTAGGATGTATACCTATGATGCCGATTCGCATAAAGATTTGTTTCAAGAGATCACGGTTCAACTTTGGAAAGCTTACCCCAAGTTTAGGGAAGAATCTAAGTTTAGCACATGGATGTATCGTGTCGCTTTTAATACAGCCATAACTCTTTACAGAAAGAAAAAAAGAAGGGTGCAAACTTCGCCTTGGGAAGATTACGATTTTAAAATTTCTTCTGAAGGCTATGATTCAACCTTAGATGATAACTTAAAATTGATGTATGCCGCTATTAAAGAATTGAATGATATTGACAAAGCTTTGGTTCTCCTCTACCTAGAAGACAAACCTTATACTGAAATATCTGAAGCCTTAGGAATTTCTGAGGTTAATGCTAGAGTGAAAATGAATAGAGTGAAAACAAAGTTAAAAAATATACTGAATCCTTAATCATGGATGAATTAGATCTTATAAAAAAGGACTGGCAGAATAGAACAAAGAATTTGCCTAGCTACTCAAAAGAGCAGCTATTTCCTATGATTCATAAAAAATCTTCATCTAACGTGAAGTGGATTTTGATTATCAGTATTTTAGAATTTTCATTTTGGATTATTGTAGAGTTACTGAGCTTTTCTCAAGACTATAATTCTATTATTGAAAGCATCGGATTTACTTGGTTTCTAAGACTATCTTCTATCGTTAATTATACAGTTCTTATTGGGTTTATTATTGTTTTTTTTAGAAATTACAAACGTATTCAAGTGAATGATTCTGCCAGACAACTTATGAAGCAGATCATTAAAACACGCTCAACTGTTAAATACTATGTGCGTTATAACATCATATTTCTAGCTATTATTTTTATAATAACATCCGCAAAAATTATTTTAAGTCAAACTGAATTGGATCCTACAGAATTATGGATCATAACGGGAACCATGATTTTTATTTTGTTGGTCATCCTTGCCTTTTTCTTGCTTCTGTATAGATTGCTGTACGGGATACTAACCAAGCGTCTTTACAAAAACTATAAAATATTAAGTAAAATAGAAGTTTAGCAATTAAGCTCTTGGATGATAATTTTCTAAAACTGACTTAAGGTGAGTTTTATCCAAATGCATATAAATTTCTGTTGTTGTGATGCTTTCATGACCTAACATTTGTTGAATAACCTTTAAGTTGGCTCCATTCTCCAGCAGATGAGTCGCAAAAGAATGTCTGAAAGTGTGGGGACTGATGTTTTTTTGAAGATTTATTTTTTTAGCCAACTGTTTTACAATCGTAAAAATCATAGCACGAGTCAACTGAGCCCCTCGTCTATTCAAAAATAAAATATCTTTAAACTCTGATTGCTGATTCATATGTATTCTGAACTCTTCTTTATAAATACTGATGAATTTCTGAGTATACCTATTGATGGGAACTAGTCTTTCTTTATTTCCTTTTCCGATTACTTTTATAAAACCTTCTTCAAAAAAAAGATCTGAAATTTTAAGCTCTACAAGTTCGCTTACACGCAATCCACAACCATACAGTGTTTCTATAATAGCTTTATTGCGATGACCCTGGAGATGCGAAAAGTCTATAGCTTCTACAAGTTGATCAATTTCATCTGTAGATAGCGTATCTGGAAGTTTCCTCCCTAATCGAGGGGATTCAATAAGCTCTAAAGGGTTGGTTTTTCTATAATTTTCAAAAATGAGATAATCAAAAAAACTTTTTAAACCTGAAATTAATCGGGCTTGGGATCGTTCGTTAATGACTTTTGAAATAGAATAAATAAAGCCTTGAAGGATCTCTTCGTCGACGAGCTCTGGGGTAAGAGTTGAATTATACTCAGAAATATAATTGGCTAACTTTAGGATGTCTAGCTTATAATTTTGAACAGTATTTTCAGCTAGTCCTCTTTCTATTTTAAGGTAATATGTAAAATCTTGAATTGCTTCTTGCCATTTCATGCAGGGAAGTTAAGATGATTATTTTAAAATTACAGAATTTGTTCAGCGTGAGCTTTGGTTGTCACCTTTGTGATCACGTCAGCTAAAACTCCATTTTCATTTATAATAAATGTGGTTCTATGAATACCGTCATAGTCTTTACCCATAAACTTTTTAGGCCCCCAGACCCCAAAGGCCTCAATAACCGATTTATCTTCATCTGCGAGAAGTGGAAATGGGAGCTCATATTTATTTTTAAAATTTTGTTGACGCTTTTGTGAATCTGCACTTGCCCCTAATATATGATAACCTTGAGCTTGTAATGCTTTCCAGTTGTCTCTCAAGTTACAGGCTTCTGCTGTACAACCCGGAGTACTTGCCTTAGGATAAAAAAAAACAACAAGTTTTTTTCCTTCATAATCTTTTAAACTATGTTTATTCCCATCTTGATCTTTAGCTTCAAAATTTGGAGCTTTATCTCCTGCTTTTAATGTTGTCATAATTCCTATTTTTGTATAAAAGTAAAGCAAATGAAAAAATCTGAAAAAGTAGATTTCGTTATAAATACACTAGAGGATATCTACCCCGAAATTCCAATACCCCTAGACCATAAAGATCCTTATACACTATTGATTGCTGTCTTGCTTTCTGCACAAAGCACAGATGTAAAGGTAAACCAAATTACTCCACTTCTTTTTGAAAGGGCAGACAATCCTTGGGACATGATAAAAATGAGTGCTGATGAGATACGAGAGATAATTAAGCCTGTTGGGTTATCGCCGATGAAATCCAAAGGTATTTATGGTCTTTCTCAAATTATAATTGAAAAATACAATGGGAAAGTACCTCAAAGCTTTGAAGGTTTGGAAGAATTGCCAGCTGTTGGGCATAAAACAGCTAGTGTTGTTTTAGCACAAGCTTTTGGTGTTTCCACTTTTCCTGTGGACACTCACATCCACAGACTGATGTACCGCTGGGGACTTACCACTGGTAAAAATGTTCAAAAAACAGAAAAAGATGCTAAGCGATTGTTCCCTAAAGAGGTTTGGAATGATCTCCATCTACAGATCATCTGGTATGGACGACAATACTCTCCTGCCAGAGCATGGGATTTAGAAAAAGATATCATCACAAAAACCATTGGACGAAAATCTGTAATCGATGAATACAATAAGAAAAAGAAGACTTCTAAATTTAAAAATTAGACCGTTAATTTTGAACGCTATCGAACTGAAGATCTTTGTAGGTCACTACAGTAAAAGCTTTAGAAAAGTCCAAGATAACTCTAACCGTTTTTGCTGAAGGTTTCATCCTCTTTGAAGGAATTTGAAATGCTTCATTTGAGTAAGTTTTTGCCATATCTATAATTTAAGATAGTGTAAAAACGGAATTTTTTACAAATTATTGCAGACTAATTGGTCAAGACGACTTGGTGCTTTTCTATAATTTTTCTCAAATTGATAAGCGCATAACGCATGCGACCTAAAGCTGTATTGATACTGACATCTGTTTTAAAAGCAATTTCTTTAAAACTCATATCCTTGAAAATTCGCATTTCCAAAACTTCTAGTTGATCCTGTGGAAGTTCTTTAATTAATTCATGTAAATCAGTTTCAATTTGGGATTTTATAATCTGCCGTTCAGCGTTAAGATCATCGTCAGTAATGAAATCTAGAATTTCAAAATCTCCTTTTCCTTCAAACTTTTGCATTCTGTTGCTTTTCCTAAAGTGGTCAATAACCAAATTATGAGCAATTCTCATTACCCAAGGAAGAAACTTACCTTCTTCATTATACTTGCCGCGCTTTAAAGTTCGAATCACTTTAATGAAGGTATCTTGAAATATATCCTCAGCTAAATCTTTATCATAGACTTTGGAGAAAATAAAACTAAAAATTTTTTGTTGATGTCTATTAATTAAAGTGCATAGTGATTTTTCATCACCCTCTATATATTGCTTTACTAATGTTGCTTCCGAAGAGATTGAGGTTCTGTTCATATCTTTTACTTAAGTAAACACCTGTCCTGAAATGGTGGCGTTAATTGTTAAATTTTTTTTAAGTAAAAGTGTTATATAGGCTTATTTTTATTTCGCTAATATATAAATATAAGTTAACCCATAACACTCCGTTAATAAATTTAACACATTATGCGCTTACATTCAGTTCCAATTTGGAGTGACATATCTTTATATTTGCAACATTCCATTAGTCTATGAAACAAATAAATTTAGATAAGTTAGATCCCAAAGAGTTCATTATTATCAAAGGAGCGAAACTTCACAATCTTAAAAATATAGATGTTGTTATACCCAGAAATAAGCTAGTCGTTATAACAGGACTCTCTGGCTCTGGGAAATCTAGTTTAGCATTTGACACTCTGTATGCAGAAGGTCAAAGACGTTACGTAGAGAGCCTTTCCGCTTATGCCAGACAATTTCTTGGCAGATTAGATAAGCCTAAAGTAGATTATATTAAAGGTATTGCACCTGCGATAGCTATTGAACAGAAGGTAAATTCAACAAATTCAAGATCTACAGTAGGCACCTCTACAGAAATTTACGACTATTTAAAATTACTATATGCTAGGGTAGGAAAAACACTTTCTCCCATTTCTGGTAATGAAGTCAAAAGACATAGAGTTACCGATGTGATTGACTTTGTAAAATCACTCAAAGAGAAACAAAAATTACTACTCCTTGCTCCTATACGTTTAGAAAAAAACAGAACTAGTGAAGAGAAAATAAAAATTCTTCAGCAACAAGGTTTTAGTCGAATTAAGGTCGATGATAAGATCTTAAAAATAAATGATGCCTTAGAGCAGCAACTATCAGAGAAAAGTAAATTTTCCATAGTTGTAGATCGGATTGTTGTGACGCATGACGAAGATTTCTATAACCGGTTAGCAGATTCTATTCAAAATACTTTTTACGAAGGCAAAGGAGAATTAAATATTGAAGATGTTGAGTCTGGTCAACTCACCAACTTCAATAATAAATTTGAGCTCGATGGCATGCAATTCACAGAACCCAGCGTACACCTCTTTAGCTTTAATAATCCTGTTGGAGCTTGTCCTAAATGCGAAGGCTATGGCGATATTGTAGATATTGATGAAGCTTTGGTTATTCCCAATACTGGCTTAAGTGTTTATGAAGGAGCTATTGCCCCATGGAATGGAGAGACCTTAGGCTGGTATAAAAAGGAGTTGATAAAATATGCTCATAAATTCGATTTTCCAGTTCACACGCCTTATTTTGAATTGACAGACGAACAAAAAAATATAATCTGGAACGGAAACCAATTCATAACAGGTGTCAATGAATTTTTTGAAGTGGTAAAATCCAAAGCTTATAAAATTCAAAATAGGGTTTTATTATCCAGATACCGAGGAAAAACCAAATGTCCAGAATGCAAAGGAAGACGACTCAAAAAAGAAACCACCTATGTCAAAATTAACGACGTTAATATCACAGACCTAGTCGATTTACCTATTGATAAAGTCAGTGAGTTTTTTAATGACCTAAAGCTTAATGAGCACGATACAAATGTTGCCAAACGCTTATTGAGAGAAATCAATAATAGGCTTAAATTTTTAACAGATGTAGGCTTGACCTATTTATCGCTTAACCGAAAGTCCAATACCCTTTCTGGTGGAGAATCCCAACGTATTAATTTGGCGACCTCTTTGGGAAGTAGCCTGGTAGGTTCCATGTATATTCTTGACGAACCTTCCATTGGTCTACATTCTAAAGACAATGAACGCTTAATTGAAGTTTTAAAAAATTTAAGAGATCTAGGCAATACAGTTATTGTGGTAGAGCATGATGAAGATATCATGAAAGCTGCAGATCATATTATAGACATTGGCCCAGAGGCAGGAACTCATGGTGGGGATCTCGTCGGTAAGGGAAGTTATAAGGAGATTCTAAAAGGAACCTCTCTAACCTCTTCCTACCTCAATGGAAAAAAAGAAATTGAAATCCCTAAAAAAAGGCGCAAGACAAAAGCTTTTGTGGAACTAAAAGGAGTAAGAGAAAACAACTTAAAAAATATTGATGTTAAGGTTCCTTTGGATTGTTTTGTAGCTATTACAGGAGTTTCTGGAAGTGGTAAAAGCACACTTGTTAAAAGAATTCTTTACCCTGCCATGATTAAACATAATGGAGGCTACGGAACCAAAGCTGGACAGTTTGATGGTATTGACGGAAACTTTAAGCACATCAAACATATAGAATATGTAGATCAAAATCCGATAGGAAGATCCTCTAGGTCCAACCCTGTGACCTATATCAAAGCTTATGACGATATTCGGAATTTATTTGCTAAGCAAAAGCTGTCTAAAATTAGAGATTTCAAACCAAAACATTTCAGTTTTAATGTAGAAGGAGGTCGTTGTGACACTTGTGAGGGTGAAGGTGAGGTGACCATCGAAATGCAATTTATGGCAGATGTTCACTTAGAATGTGAAGCTTGTTATGGGAAACGCTTTAAACAGCAAGTTTTGGATGTAGAGTTTGAAGGTAAAAATATAGATGATATTTTATCCCTGACGATTGATGATGCCATGGAGTTTTTCTCGTCACATAATGAGACCAAAATCTCCAATAAGCTCGAAGCTTTGCAAGATGTAGGTTTGGGTTATGTTACTTTAGGACAAAGTTCGTCTACGTTATCTGGTGGTGAAGCTCAGCGAATCAAATTAGCTTCATTTCTTACCAAAGGTAAAAATGCAGATAAAACCCTATTCATTTTTGATGAACCCACTACAGGACTTCATTTTCATGATATCAGTAAATTGCTAAAATCCTTTGAAGCACTTATAGGAAATGGCCACAGTGTTGTGGTTATTGAACATAATATCGACTTGATAAAATGTGCAGACCATGTGATCGATCTTGGCCCTGAAGGAGGTATAAAAGGAGGTGAACTGCTCGCCGAAGGAACTCCAGAACAAGTCGCCCAAGTGAAGGCCTCGTTTACTGGCCAATACTTAAAGATGAAAATGAAAACGCAAGGAATTAAGAATAGTTAAAGACTCCCTAATGAATTGTTCGAGTCAAGGCTTTCAGTCTTAAAATAATTTTTGTTTGATTAATTTGGAAAACTCCTTGATATAGAATAGACTAAAAAGCTTTCTTATTAAAGAGGTTATGATAAAATTTGGACAGATCTTTAGAAAGCTTTCCTTTTAAACTTACGATAAGGTATAAGCCTGTAATCACACTAGATTTAAGGATAATATTGACTAGAGCGTGACCTGATGTAAAATCCCAGAAATAGAAGCTAAGACTCAAAAGTGTTATGATTATAGAGATATAAAGACTCTTCCTGTTAAAAGGATGAATCCCAAAAGTAATTCTCACAAAAATCAATTTAAAAATATTATACAACAGAAAAGAAATAAAAGTTGCACAAGCTGCTCCGTAGATTCCAACTATCGGAATTAACCAAAGGTTTAAAAAAAAGGCAATCCCAACAACGACGAGGCCTACTACTAAGATGGTTTTATAATATTTTGAATTAAAAATAATGCTGTTGTTATTCCCTAAAATATTATCTGACAGTTTTACAAGACTGATCAAAAAAACAATGCTCACTCCTATCCTGTAAGGCTCAGGTATAATTTGATAAAGCTGATGCACATTGGTAACGATAAGTGTAAAAACCAATCCACTAATCAAGAAAAGAGTATTGGAACTCCTTACATAAAGGTCTCTCAAAAGAAGAAAATCTTGAGAATTTAGATATTTAGCAGTAATTGGATTTGTAATTTGATGCATTGCTTTAGAGGGTACGGCTATTACAGTAGCGATATAGATGGCAATTCCATAAATAGAAACATGTTCTATAGGCATAAAGTATTCTATCATAACTTTATCCAAATCAAAAAGCGCAACAGCTACTGTTCCTGCAATAAAAATAAGCAGGGAATAGCTAATTATATCCTTCAGTTCTCTGGGGAGTTCAAAGCTAAAGCGAGGAGTATACAATCTAAACGCATAGACCATCATCACCACTGTTCTCAAGAAGAAAACAAGTATGAGTAGATAAATAAATAATGAAACGTCAATAAATTCAAAATAAAGGAAGATCAGTAAAATAGAAATAGCTATCCTATGAAACAATTCTCGCATCAAAGTTCCAAAGACACTTTTGTAGTAGACTTTTGCCCACGCAAAAAAAATTTCAAAATAAGCGGTGGTCAGAGCAATCACAAAAATACCCCACACATAAGGTTGGACTAACTCATTTTCACCTTCAAAATAGTCCAATAAGCTATCATAAGCTAGAAATCCTATAAAAGCCAACAAAACTCCTAATCCCAAAGGCAGTAAGAGAGCAAAGTTAAAAAGTTTATCAATGTCGGTTTTTAAGCTATATCTGCTAAAGTATTTAACGATGGTATTGTGAACACCTAGAGCCATAAATGGCCAGAACAAATTACCAGCCGATAGTAAAAAAGCAACTAAACCATAATATTCGACGGTTAAAAACTTTGGATAGAGTATCAAAACATTAATCGCTCCAATCCCAAAACCCAAATAGGTTGAAATTAGGTTTCTAAAGGATTGTTTGGCGACTATTCCCATAGGAGATCATTTGATGAGTTTTACCAGCTTTTGAGTTAAATTCTTGCGGTGGTATTGATCGATATTCTTAGTATTGGATTTCAATTTGCCATGTAAAAAAGCCTTAAAAGACTCTTTTATATGGCTTTTTAGACTAGCTTTTTCGTCGTAGTTAAAACATTTGCCTGAATGGGTTTCAGAAATAATTTGATTGACATCCCAACCCCTAGGACCGATTGCTAAAATGGGGCGTCTGGAGGCTAAATACTCAAAAATTTTACCTGGAATAATACTCTTATTTTCAGGTTTGTTAATTTCAATAAGCAATAGCATTTGAGAACTCCTCTGACTCTCAACGGCGTCTTTATGGTTAAAATAACCCATGATACTCACAAACTTTTTTAAACCCGATTCATAGGCTGACTCTAAAACGCTGTCACTGACTTTACCGATTAATTTCAGTTCAAAAAAGTCTTTAAAGACTAAATCCTCCTCTATCAATTCTGCAAAAACGTCCCACAATACTTTTGGATTTCTATCATTAAGAAGAGAGCCTATATGAGAGACTGTGAAGTTTTCGCTTAGCTCAACATATATCGAAGCATCTTCAAAGCCGTTTGTGATCACGTCTACAGGAGTTTTAGTTTTGGTTTCAAACTCGTCTTTAGTTTGGAAACTAGTCACTATAAGTTGATCTGCTAAGTCCAATACCTCTTTTTCTAGTGCTTTATGTTTAGCTTGAGAAGAAGCGGTAAGTTTTAAAGCAGAATGATAGCCTATGGTTGTCCAAGGATCTCTAAAGTCTGCGATCCATTGGAGATGAGGATTGGCCTGTTTCAAAGCTTTACCTATGAGATGTAGACTATGTGGAGGCCCTGTTGTAATTATGGTATCTATCTGATGTTTTGAAAGATATTCTTTCAAATAAGCAACCGAGGGCTTCACCCAAAACTTCCTTGCATCAGGGATAAAAAAATTACCCCGGATGTAAAGCATTGACTGCTCTGACCACGATTGTCTAGCTTTTGATTTAATAATACCACTACTAATTGTTTTAGTGTCATCTTTCGATAAAAGATTAGCCATTGCATAGGGTTCAAAAATAGGATTTTCAAGAACCACAATTTCTGGACTCACTTCCAAAGAAAAATCAAGAATGGGATAACTTGGATTTTGAGGTTTATAAATAATAGGCTGAATACCAAATTCCGGTAGATACTTGGAGAATTTAAGCCAACGCTGTACTCCCGGACCTCCTGCTGGCGGCCAATAATAAGTAACAATCAATACTTTTTTCATTGCTGAATTTGCTTGTATTTTACTCTATAAATAATTCCTCCTACCCCTACTAGAACTAAAATTATAAAACTTACTAAAGATATCCTACTACCAAACTTGACTACATCTGGTTGAAAGCTAAAGGTGATTTGATGCTTTCCTGCAGGCAATTCTAAGGCTCTCAAGACATAGTTGGCTCTAAAGTGTGAAACTTCTCCTCCATCCACAGAAACCTTCCATCCTTGTGGATAATAAATTTCTGAAAACAAAGCAAGGCGCTCTCCCTTACTATCATAAGAATAAGTCAATTCATTTTCTGAATAGGATTCCAGTTGAATCTTATCTGAGGCTTGTACGTCGTAAGTTTTAGCCGGCTTAGAAAATTGATTGGACTCTACTATTGCTGTAGTACGTGGATTGATCGTATCTAAAGCCAAAATAGCTTGATTGGCATTTTCCACAGGAATCAGTTGGTCAACAAACCACGCATTTCCTAAATGGTCTGGGTTAGGTTGAGCTCTGGGCTCGCCTTCATCCTCAAAAATAAAGTACTTCACATTCAACATATTCAAAATACTTTGTTTGCCTTCATAAATATAAAAATCGAACAACTCCTGCGTTCGTCCGGGCTTTGCTGCATGATAACCACCAATAGACTTATGAAAGTAAGAGGCCCTTGCAGAGTTTAAAGGATTGGAAGTTAAATCGTAGACTCTATAATGAGAATCGTCGGTAAGAATATCCCGATCTGCTTGAGTAGGCTGGAAAGGTCTTGCCATCACAGAGGCTGCTACAAAATCATCTTCATTCACATATCTAGAATTCACTCCAATCAAATCCACGAGAATAAAAATTCCTATAAGACCTAAGAGCATTTGTTGCTTTAGGCTTTTCTTTAGGTATAAATAGAGTGCCAAAGCTAATAGCAAAACAAACACCAGAGATCTTATGGTGTCTGCTGTAAACATTGCCTTTCTATCTTCTTTAAGAGCTCTTACAAATTTTGCTCCATATTGTTCCAAAAACATAGAATCGGTGTTACCGCTAAAATCAAAAAGCATTGATTTGAGTAATAAAAACAGTAAACTTAATCCTCCAAGAATAAGCGTGGTATTTTTTAGTGCATTCCACTTCGACTCATAAGACACTTTAGAACTTAAGAATTTGGACAGTCCTAAAATTCCTAATACGGGTACGCAAAACTCTATGATAACTTGTATAGAAGATACCGCTCTAAATTTGTCATAAAAAGGAATAACGTTCACAAAGAACTTCGTCAATAGAGAAAAGTTATCTCCCCAAGATAAAAGCAAAGCAAGAATAGACCCTGCGATAATCCACCATTTAGTTTTACCCTCTGTAAGAAAGAGGGCTAGAACAAAGAGGAATAGTATAGATGCTCCAATATAAGCTGGTGCTCCAATAAAGGTTTGGTCTCCCCAATAAGTTGGCAAATTCTCACTAAACTCTAAAGCCTGAACTGGAGGCGCTCCGAGTTGTATGATTTCATTATAAACTTCAGAGTCTTTACCCAAAGACTCGCTACTAGACCCTCCCATAAATCTAGGGATAAACAAATTAAAGGTTTCCATGACACCGTAACTATACTCAGTGATGTAGTCGTAATCTAAACCAGATTTCACTTTTTTAGTTCCGTTGGGTTCAATTGTAAGACCTGTTTCACCTCGCGTACTGAAATCGGCGTATTCTTGTGTTGCCAATAAATTGGTTATGTTAAGTAACACAGCCAATATGATGGCTGGAATAAAACTGACGGCAGCCTTAAAATAAGATTTTAGTTGTTTGTTTCTATAGGCGTTTACAGCATATGCAATCACCATAACAAAACACAGCAACATAAGATAATAGGTCATCTGGAAGTGATTGGTCATTAATTCAAAAGCCAATCCTACACAGAAAAGGAGGTTTCCCCAAAACAACTTTTGCCTAAAGACTAGAACCACACCACTGATAACGATGGGGAAATAAGCAATAGCATGAGCTTTAGCATTATGGCCAACACCTAGAATAATAATAAGATATGTAGAAAACCCAAAAGCAAGCGCTCCCAAAAAGGCCAATTTATAATTTACCTTGAAACACAATAACAAAACATACATACCTATAAAATATAGGAACAGATAATCCGCAGGTCTCGGTAAAAACCTAAGTTGACGATCGATTTCTTTTATAAAATTATAAGGATAGTTTGCGCCCAATTGGTAGGTAGGCATTCCTCCAAAAGCAGAATTGGTCCAGTATGGTTCTTCTCCTTGGCTTGCTCTAAAGTCGTTTTGAGCCTTTGCCATTCCTGTATACTGCACAATATCACTTTGGTATATTGTTTTTCCCTTGAGAACAGGATAGAAAAAAGCTAAAGCAGCTACTATAAATAGGATAATCACCAAAAGGTGCTTCCAAGAGTTCTTAAACAAAGACTTCATAAGTAGTTTTAATTTGAAAAAACCTGAAAGTTAGTCAATTTCTTCATAATCTACGTACTCTCCTACTTTGCTTTCTTTGGGTTTAGACTTGGAAGTTTGGGAAGTTTGAGTTTCTTGGTCTTGTGTTTGAGACTGTGCAGAATTGAATTTGTTTTCCATACTTTTTCGAACTTTTTTAAAAACATATTTCAGCAAAATCGGCCCAAGATGCTTCGCCATCAATTTAAGACCAAAAAAGACCAAAAGGATAATAAGTAAAGTCTTTAAAAATACCATAGTATAATATTGATTTGTAAAAATACCAATATCTAGCTGTAACTAGGGAAGTAAAGCTCAAAAAATCAGATTTTAACTTATATTTGGGCTATAAATCCTATTTATGAAACTGAAGCTAATTAGTCTTTTAACTCTTATCTCCTTAACTGTAAACGCTCAATATACCGATGTGATTAATTCGAATAGACCGGGAGAATCCTTTGGAGCCTATGGTGTAGGGACTGATGTTTTACAATTTGAAACCGGATTAGCATTTGGCCAAGACAATCACGTCTCTCCTTTAATTCCTGACCGTTCTTTATTGGAATATCAATATCAAATCAGATATGGATTATTGATGGAGCGCCTAGAAATCCTGTTGGATGGGACTTTTGCTAACGCTGAAGATCAATTATTAAGAGGGGGAATTCAAACGACCTCAAACTTTAGTAATTTCAAAAGCAATACATTAGGAATCAAATATTTACTGTACGATCCTAATATTCAAAAAGGAATAGATGGACCCAATCTGTACAGTTGGAAAAAAAATAATCTTCCCCAATGGAGTGATTTGGTTCCTGCAGTATCTATTTATTTTGGGGTGAATTTGAACTTTGGCGATAACCCATTCAAGTTTGAGAGAGAACCTAATGGTTCCCCAAAAGCAGCTGTTATAACACAGCATAATATCGGAAGAAAATGGGTTTTGGTCTCCAATCTTATTGCAGACAAACCCACTACCGATTTTCCTGCATATGCAGGAATTTTTACGCTCACTCATTCTATTTATGAGCGAGCAGCAATTTTTGCTGAATTCCAAACTTATATCAGCGATCTTTATAGCGATGAAGTCTTAAGAGGAGGCTTTATCTTTTTAGCTGGTAAAAACCTTCAGCTTGATGTTTCTGGACTAATCAACTTTAAAGATTCTCCTGAACGTTGGAGAGCTGGCATAGGTGTATCTTATAGAATTGATATGCATAATTTTGACGACCCTATTTTCAAAAATGATAAATAGTGAAAGTTTTACCTTGAAGAACAATAAAATCATGATATAAAAAATGCATATTTCTCTAAATCAATTTGATTTAAACTTTTGATCAAAATTTTCAATTATAAAATTAGGAATTTTTGGTTTACTGTTTGTTTAGAGTTATTTTTAAAATCTTCAAGTGTCGCTGTTATGATATCTTAACAATCCATTAATTATTTTTCGGTGATCGCTAATAATGGAGCGAAACGAATTCTATTACCATGTGTAGTTTTTACCAACAGGTCCTTTTTTAAAGTACACATCTGTTCCAAGCTGTAAAGCTGTCTTCAGACTCGTTGATGACGATGTCATTCAGTAAACTTCAAAATAGCATAGGTGTCTTTAAAGTACTTTCCTTCTTTATCACTATAATTTACCATTTATCCTAGTGGTAAAATAGTTTAGGCGTTAAAACTCAAACTTACCAATGTTGGTTTTATACATAGTATAGTCCTCATAGTATAACTGTTTAAAATTTTTAATCATACCGCTCTAAGTTAAAACTGTTATTCTGGTTTACGCTTACTTTCTTCCGGTCAGAATTATTCACCTTGGAATAGTTTAAAGGAAAAAGACTGAAAGCCTTTGCTTTGTTTTTGTCACTTCACAAATGATATTTACATTCTAAAGCAGTCAACCTACTTAAGGTAATCATAGTGATTTTGAAAAATTAAATCAACGCAATAAAACTTCATAAGAGAGGAAGTTAAAATCAGCTATTTTGGAGCGCACACTGCATTTTAAATCGTTTGAGTTTAGACTTAGATTTGATCCTGAATACACTAGTATGGGCTTAATTTTTATAGATTAGATATCTAGATTCAATATAAAAGGGTACTTTTGCATGATTGAATGGAAGATCTATTCTAGCATAAAAATTATTGAAATAATATTGGCATGTATTTAACACAAGAAGAAAAAGGCGAATTATTCGCTAAACACGGGAAGGATAGTAAGGATTCCGGATCTGCCGAAGGTCAAATCGCATTGATGACCGGAAGAATTGAATTCATTTCTCAACATCTTAAGACAAACAGAAAAGATTATAATTCTGAACGTTCTCTAGTGAAACTTGTAGGTAAAAGAAGAAACCTACTGGATTATCTCATGAAAAAACATATTATGAGGTATAGAGCTATAGTAAAAGATTTAGGATTAAGAAAATAAATTTAAAGGGGCAATTTTGCCCCTTTTTTAGTTTAAAAGCGTTCCTTAGAACGACTTCCATTGGTTTATACGGTTCTTCTAAACAACAACACAACACCTTTTTTCTAAGAAAATGTATAACCTTAAAAATCATTAGTTTATGATTCCAAAAACATTTAGTGAAATTATCGATCTCGGCGATGGTAGAGAAATCAAGCTCGAAACAGGTAAGTTAGCAAAACAAGCACACGGTTCTGTAGTCGTACAGATGGGTAACACTATGTTGCTTTGTACAGTAGTGTCGTCTTACAAAGAAAGTAAAATGGATTTCTTTCCATTAACTGTAGACTACAGAGAAAAATTTGCTGCAGCAGGCCGTTATCCAGGAGGATTCTTCAAAAGAGAAGCAAGACCAAGTGATGGTGAAGTATTAACAATGAGAATAGTAGACAGAGTTTTACGTCCACTTTTTCCTTCAGATTACAGAACTGAAACACAAGTTATGATTCAACTTATGTCTCATGATGAAGATGTAATGCCAGACGCTTTAGCAGGCCTTGCCGCTTCTGCAGCTATACAACTTTCAGATATTCCTTTTGAAACAGCTATTTCTGAAGCCAGAGTTGCAAGAATAAATGGGGAATTCGTCATCAATCCAAGCCGAAGCCAACTCAAAGAATCGGATATCGATATGATTATCGGTGCTTCAATGGATTCTGTGATGATGGTAGAAGGCGAGATGAAGGAGATTTCTGAAGAAGAAATGGCAGAAGCCATCCAGTTTGCTCACGAGCACATCAAAAGACAAGTAGAAGCGCAATTACGTCTGGCAGAAGCTTTTGGTAAAAAGCCTGTTAGAGAGTATGCTGTAACTGAAGATAATGAAGAATTTGAAAAGAAAATTCATGATTTAGCTTACCACAAAATATATGAAATTGCTAAAGGTGGACATAGCAAGAAAGATCGTGGACAAGCTTTTTCTGCAGTAAAAGATGAAGTCATGGCTTTGTTTTCTAAAGAGGAATTGGAAGAAAACGAAAAGTTGATTAAAAAGTACTACAGTAAAACTGAAAAATCAGCAGTGAGAGAACTTACTCTTGCCGAAGGCTTGCGTCTTGACGGAAGAAAGACAGATGAAATTAGACCTATCTGGTGTGAAGTAGCCTATTTACCTTCTGTTCATGGTTCAGCCATTTTTACTCGTGGAGAAACTCAAGCTTTGGCTACAGTAACTCTTGGAACTTCTAGAGAAGCTAGTACGATAGACATGCCGACTCACCAAGGTGAAGAGAAGTTCTATTTACATTACAACTTCCCTCCTTTTTGTACTGGTGAAGCTTACCCTATACGCGGGACTTCAAGACGAGAAATAGGTCATGGAAATCTTGCTCAAAGAGCTTTAAAAGGAATGATTCCAGAAAGCAATCCCTACACAGTAAGAATTGTCTCTGAAGTTTTAGAGTCGAATGGATCGTCTTCTATGGCAACCGTCTGTGCGGGAACTATGGCTATGATGGATGCAGGAATAAGAATGAAAAAACCTGTTTCTGGAATAGCAATGGGATTGATTTCTGATGGAGATCGCCATGCTGTCTTATCCGATATCTTAGGAGATGAAGACCACCTAGGAGATATGGACTTTAAAGTAACAGGAACTGCAGACGGTATCACCGCTTGCCAAATGGATATTAAAGTAAAAGGATTGCCTTACGAAATTCTTGTAAAAGCACTACAACAGGCAAGAGCAGGTAGATTACATATTCTTGAGAAGTTGACTGATACTATTTCACAGCCAAATGAAAATGTGAAAGCCCATGCTCCAAAAATTATCACTAGAAGAATTCCAAATGAATTTATTGGTGCCTTAATTGGACCTGGAGGTAAAGTCATCCAAGAACTACAGAAATCAACAGGAACAGAAATAGTTATAAATGAAGACCCTATTACTGAAGAAGGAATTGTTGAAATTCTTGGTACAAAACAAGAAGGTATAGACAAAGTCTTAGCCAAAATTGATTCTGTCACTTTTAAACCAGAGAAAGGGAGTGTTTATGAAGTCACTGTCGTTAAAGTTTTAGACTTTGGTGCAGTTGTAGAATACAACGACGCCCCTGGAAATGAAGTTTTATTACACATTTCAGAATTGGCTTGGGAGCGCACAGAAAATGTTGCTGATATTATGAAGCTAGGTGATGTTTTAGATGTGAAATACTTTGGAGTAGATCCTAGAACTAAGAAACCTAAGGTTTCTAGAAAGGCCCTTTTACAAAAACCCGAAAGACCTCAGAAAAATGAGGAAGATTCAAGTAAATCTGAATAATTCAAATAAATTTTAAAAAACGGTTTAGAGTACTCTAAACCGTTTTTTTTATTTGCTGGCATCATAACATCACTAAGATGTTTTTAGAAGTTGTTTTGTTGAGTATATAAATGAAAAATAAGTGTTTTTCATAAAAAAGATTTAATAATTCAAAATAAAATAATAAAATAGGTATTTTAGTAAATGTGCATGATTATTGTACTTTACGAGTAAATCATTTTTATTAATCATTAAAAAAATAGAATGAAAGTATTAGTAATTGGAGCGGGTAACATGGGATTAACTTACTCTGAAGGAATGGCAAAATCCCCTTTATTAAATAGAAAAAATCTAATGATTCATGACGTCTCAGAAGACTTATTGAACAAACTTAGTGAAGTGTCCTACTATGACACCTTCGACAATCTAGAGGATTGTTTACCTCACGCAGATGTGGTCTTTCTAGCGGTTAAACCTTACCACAGTGAGGAATTGTTTGCAAAAATGAAACCGATGCTCGACGAACAACAAATCATGGTGTCCTTAATGGCTGGTGTTACCATCGAAAACATTCAAAATGGACTCAATGTTAAAAAAGTAGTAAGAACTATGCCCAACTTACCTGCAAAGGTTGGTAAAGGGGTGACTTCTTATACTGAATCTAAGGAAGTCTCAAGAGTAGAATTGCTTATGATTAGAAATCTACTGGATACTACGGGAGAATCAATTCGCGTAAAAAATGAAGATTTCATAAATAAATCCACAGGTATTTCTGGTAGTGGGCCAGCTTATATATTTTATTTTATGGCTTCCATGTTGGATGCTGCTAAGAAAATGGGATTTTCAGATCATGATTCCAAAATATTGGTGAGCAATACCTTTGAAGGTGCCGTTCATCTATTTAATGAATCTGATTTGTCTCCAGAAAAGTGGATGGATCGCGTTGCATCTAAAGGGGGTACAACCAGAGCAGCACTAGACTCTATGGACGATAATAATGTAAAACAGCTCATACAGGATGCAGCTTATGCAGCCTTTGACAGAGCAGTAGAACTTGGGGATGAGTAATTTAAATCTTAAAAATATGCATTCAAAACGTATCGTTGTAAAAGTTGGAACCAATGTGATGACCAACAGAAACAATAGAATTGTAGGTCCAATTCTAAAAAACTTAGTAAGACAAATCGCTTATTTATATGAGCGTGATGTCATAACAGTTCTCGTGTCTTCTGGATCTGCCATAGCTGGAAAAGAAGTCTTAGGCTCCTGTTCTTCAGACGACAAGTCTATTAGACGACAAGTCTATTCTTCTGTAGGGCAACCTAGAATGATGAGACATTATTATACGATGTTTCATGACTTTGGGATGCGTTGTGGGCAAGTATTAGCCACTAAGAGAGATTTTGCACCTGGCAAATATCGCGAAAATATGATCAATTGCTACGAAGGTCTCTTAAAAGAGGGCATTGTTCCGATCGCCAATGAGGATGATGCGGTATCCCTTTCTATGTCTATGTTTTCAGACAATGATGAGTTAGCCAGTTTAGTTTCAGAATTGGTCAAAGCAGACATGTTAATCATGCTTACTGATATCGAGGGTCTTTATACAGGTCATCCAGACCATGAGGATTCTAAAGTGTTAAGACATGTAAGAGTCCATGATGATGTCGAACACTATGTTCAAGAAAATGAAAAAGGAGAAGGCGAAGGCCGAGGTGGTATGGAGTCTAAGCTAAAGATAGCTAAGATGACCGCAAGTAAAAATATTCCTACTTTCATAGCCAACGGAAAGGACGAAAATATCATCATAGATATATTAGAAGGCAGAGAAGTCGGTACCAAATTTACTGTTTAATCTTAAAGACAATTTATGAAGTTATTAGATACAAAAGTTAAAAACGACGTTCTTCAATCGATGATACAGATTATCGATAAAAGAAGAGATGAAATTATAGAAGAAAATAAAAAAGACTTGGAATCTTTCAATAGAAATGATCAGGCCCTTTACGATAGGTTGGTTGTGAATCAAAGTAAAGTCAACGGTATGATTCAAGCTATTAAAGAAGTGAAAGAACAAGAGGATCCTGTTGGAAAAACTATTTCTGAAAAAACCTTAGACAATGGTTTGAAAATTGTCAACAAGACCGATCCCTTTGGTACTATCATGATCATTTATGAATCTAGGCCAGATGTAACTATTGAAGCGGCTGTTTTAGCCTTTAAAGCGAATAATAAAATATTTTTGAAGGGTGGAAAGGAAGCGAATCATAGCAATATCATTTTGGAAAAATGCTGGCATGAAGCCTTAAAAGAAAATGGATTGTCTACAGATTGGATTTCTCTGCTTCACCTCAACCGTGAAGAAACAAGAGAGTTTTTAAGCAATCCCCCAGAAAAAATAGATTTAGTAGTGCCAAGAGGTGGTGATAAGCTGATAGATTTTGTGAAGAGAACAGCTAAAGGAGCTGTTCTCGTTAGTGGTAGAGGAAATAACTTCTTATATGTATCTCCCGATGCAGATTGGGATACCGCAAAAAAAGTAATCATCAATGCTAAAACAGATAAAATCTCTGGATGTAATGCTTTAGATAAGGTATTAATTGACTACCGCTTGCCAGATTTTGAAGCTAAGATTAAGGACTTAGCAGAGACTCTAGAAAATGAATATAAGGTAGAAATCCTTGTCGATGGCAAAGTAGAAGATGTTCTAGATAAACCGACACTTCCAACAAAAGACACATGGACAGAGGAGTTTTTAGCTTTAAAAATAGTTTTATCTTCTGTAGAATCATTTGATGAAGCTGTAAAGAAGATAAATGCATACTCCGGTGGTCACTCTTCTGTAATTATCACTAAAGACGATACTAAAGCTTTAGAATTTATGCAACAAATTGACTGTGCTGCTGTATATCAAAATGCATCTACTCGATTTACAGACGGTGGACAAATGGGAGTTGGTGCAGAACTAGCAATTTCAACAGATAAATTACATCACAGAGGACCCTTAGGACTAAAACAACTGGTCAGCAACAAATATTATATTTGGGGTAATGGACAAATCAGAGAATAAATTTTATAATTTAAATTGTCTAATAGCCTGCTTTACACCATAAAGCAGGCTATCTTATAAAAAATAATGTCGATTTAAAAAAAAATTGAAGCCTTCGTGTAACATTTTCTCCTTTTAGCTCGTAAAATAAGATGTAGATAAACGATAAATGAGGACATAGCTAAATGAGACAACTTAAAATTACCAAACAGGTTACCAACAGAGAAACTGCATCACTTGACAAGTATCTTCAAGAAATTGGAAAAGTAGACTTGATTACGGCGGAAGAGGAAGTTGAGCTTGCACAAAAAATTAAAGCTGGAGATGATTTGGCTTTAGAGAAATTGACCAAGGCCAATTTAAGATTTGTGGTATCTGTATCAAAGCAGTATCAAAATCAGGGTCTTACCCTACCCGATCTTATTAATGAAGGAAATTTAGGGCTTATTAAAGCTGCAAAGCGCTTTGATGAAACAAGGGGTTTTAAATTTATTTCCTATGCGGTATGGTGGATTAGACAATCCATCCTTTCAGCTTTAGCTGAGCAATCCCGTGTAGTGAGATTACCTTTAAACAAGATTGGTTCTATTAACAAAATCAATAAGACATTTGCTATTCTAGAGCAACGCCATCAACGACCACCAAGTCCAGATGAAATTGCGAAAGAATTGGAAATGACAGTTAATGACGTCAAAGAGTCTTTAAAAAATTCTGGCCGCCATTTGTCTATGGATGCTCCGTTAATTGAAGGTGAGGACTCCAATCTATATGATGTTTTAAAATTTGGAGAATCTCCAAATCCAGAAAACGATTTGCTACACGAATCGCTTCAAACAGAAATAGAAAGAGCTCTAGAAACCCTAACCACAAGAGAGGCTGATGTCATCCGTCTTTACTTTGGATTAGGAAATCAACAACCTATGACTTTAGAAGAAATTGGAGAGACTTTTGGACTTACTAGAGAACGAGTAAGACAAATTAAGGAAAAAGGAGTTCGACGTTTAAAACACACTTCTAGAAGTACTATACTCAAAACATACCTAGGATAAATTTAGATTTTGAATTTTACTAAAAAAGCCCTCTTATTGAGGGCTTTTTTTTGTTGATTTCTAAATAAACCAATTAATTTTTATCGACCTCAATAGATGAATTGGTTTCTGCAGCTTTACTTTTAATTTGTTTTAATAAGTCTTCAGCTTCAAGAATAATTTCAGGATATGATTGAAAGTTTTTAATGATATTTTCTAAAATATAAGTGGCTTGATAATCATCCCCTAAAGCATTAAAATTCTTAGCCATCAATAAAAGTCCTTTCACGCCAAATTCTCTATATCTAGAGTAATTTTTTGTGAGATCTTGAATAACGGTTGTAGAGGCTTTATAATTCTGTGATTTAGTCTTAAAATAAGCCTCGTAATATAAAGCTTCTGCTTTCAGTTTTCCTATGGCCATTTCTGACACTTCTCTATAAGCAGTTTCCGCTCTTTTTTCGTCACCAACTTCTAAAGAAGCTCTAGCAATGAATATTTTTGCATCACTAAGGACCTCTTCGTCTATAGTGTTTTTAGATAAGATCAATTCAGCATAAATAACAGTTCTATCAAAATTCTCAATTTCATAGTAAGCTTTCATGAGATTGGACTGAGCAAACACTACATTTTGAGAAAAATTGGCCTCTCTCTCCAATCTATTTAAAATGGCAATCGCCCGATCATAGTCCTCTTCGGATAAATAAATTTGAGCTAGTCGCCTCAGGGATTCTTCTGTAAACTCACTAGATCGGCTATTGATCACTGCTTCGTAGTAAGGAACGGGGGCTTGGCGTTGATCACTGTTAAACAACAATTGGGCGAGATAGAAATTGGACTTCAAACTGTTTTTTCCATTAGGAAATTCTTCTAAGTATTTTTTAAATCCTTCAATTGCTTTATCAGTTTCATTATCTAGAAACTTATTTTCTGCAGCTTCATAAGTGGCTTCTTCAATATCAGAATCTGCAACTTCAACAAAGTCTAAACCTCTTACCCAAATAGCGTACTCGTCTGTTTGCCCAAGATCTATATAAATCAACCTAGCTGTTTGAACAGCCTGAAGAGCCTCCTGAGAGTTTGGATATTCGTTGACCAGCTGTTTTAAGCTCACCAAGGCCTCTTGATTTTCTCCTTTATTGAAATAGATTAATGCCAGCTTTGACAAGGCTTTAGGGTAATATATGCTTTGTTTGTAATTGGTTAAAATGTTTTGGTAAGTCGTAATTGCTGATTGGTCATCATTTTCTGCCACGTAGGTATTCCCAAGCTCAAATAGAGCATCATCCTTGTAAATAGATTTTGGATAATTTTGGACAAATAGACGTAGATTTTCTATTTTTTGCGCATTTCTGTCTACAAATCCATAGCTATATGCCTTTTGATAAAAAGCATAATCACTAGTGTAACTTTGCATAGAAATAGCACTATTATAAGCCTCCATTGCTGGCCAATATTGCCCTAATGCAAAATGTGTGTCTCCAAGTCTCACATAAGCATCATGAAGTCGTTGTGATGGTCTTTCAATAGCGATGAAGCTTTCAAAGAAAAAAATAGCAGATCTATAGTTTTTTGTTTTAAAGTAAGCATACGCGATATTATAGTCTGTAGAATAAAACTCTGACAATTGCTTTGCCATGGGCATCCCTTTAAACTCTTTATAACCGATTAAAGCCTTATCATAATTTCCCAGTGCATAGTCCACTTCTGCTTTCCAATACGTAGCTTTCGCCGTGAACTCTGGATCTAAGCGTTCAGCTAAAGACCTATTGAAATAGTCTTTAGCTGCCTTAAGCTGGTCATCTCTAAATAATTCAACCCCATAATAATAGCTCACTTTTTGAAAAGCCAATTTATTTTTATACTCCCGTCTTCCTTCTAACATCGAAATCGCTTTCTCATAATTTTTTGATGTTAAATAAGAGTCGATTAATAAATCTTTAATTAAATCAGATTCAAGAGATGTTGGGTAATTTTCGATATACGCTTGCAGCACTTCGGGAACAGATTGGTAGGTATTTCCAATTTCATAACTCAACTTTGCATAATTTAAATAAGCATCTTCTTTAAGCTTATCGTCAAAGTTCATTTCTGTCACATTTTTAAAAGCATTGAGTGCTTGGATTTTCTTATCGGTTTTCAGATAAGCCTTAGCAAGATGGTAATATGCATTTTGGGCTACAAAATCTTGACCCTCTAGGATTTTAGAGAATTCGTCAATAGCAAATTCATACTGTCCCGTTTGATAATAGGCATAACCAAGTTGGTAATAATCCGTATTATTCCATTTGCCTCTATCCCCTTCATAATCCTTTAAGTATTGAATAGCATTGGTATAATCCTTTAAATTGAAATAACTTTCCCCGATAATTTTATTGAGCTGGGAGCGTTCGCGGACATTCGATTTTGGTAACTTTTCTATACCTAAATCAATCGCCTTTTGAAAATTACCAAGTTTGAAATTCATATCACTTTGGAAATAGGATATGTTATTTCCCTGTATGCCTTCACTCCTAGCCTCATCAAATAATTCTGAAGCAGACTCGTATTCGTTTTCTTCATAAGCTATAAAACCTATATAGTACTTGGCCTGAGCTCCATACTTTTTATCATTTCTAACTCTATTAAAAAGTTGTTCTGCTTGGTCATAATTCTTGCTTTTAAAACTTGTATACCCATAATTAAACTCATAAGTATTTAGTTCCTCCCTCGATAAGGAACGAGTATTCACTTGGCTAAACCATTTATTGGCATTTAAAAAATCTCTCTCTTGGAAATAATAATTTCCAACTTCAAGATTAGCCTTGTTGGTTTTTAAACTTGTAGGATTTGTTCTTATAAAGTCTTCCATCTGCTCATCTGCCGTTGGTTCGCCTAGTTTAATAGCACAATTTGCTAGATAAAATTCAATATTAGACTCTAACTGATCACTATCCAAGGACCCACTTATTTGCTTAAAAGCCTTTACTGCAGCAGCAAATTGATTCTGATTATATAAATGAAGCGCATCTTGATACTTTCCAAGAGCATCCTCAGAATATTGAGATTGCTGAGCCTGGATTAACAGAGTGGTGAGAAGAAAATAGATAATTAAAAACTTAGACATAAGCTGCGTGATTTTAATGGCAATCAAATATAAAATTATATGCTTATATAACGTCCCAAGCTCATTTTAATTATAAGTAAAAAACAGTGGGTTTTTCACACTTCACAAATTAACCCTATCTTTATCCTCATTAATTTTTTCTCAAAGCTCCAATGTCAGACACCATTCTAGAACTCAATAACGCTAGTATATTTCAACGAGAAACCCTCATACTTTTGGAGGTCAACATAGAAATAAAAAAAGGAGAATTCGTTTATCTTATAGGTAAAACAGGAACTGGTAAAAGTAGTTTTATGAAGACACTCTATGGAGATTTACCTCTGAAAAGTGGATCTGGACAAATCGTTGATTTTGATTTAAAAAGTTTAAAAGAAAAGGAAATTCCTTATCTAAGAAGAAAGCTAGGTGTCGTCTTTCAGGACTTTAAGTTATTAAATGATAGGAATGTCAAGGAAAATTTGATTTTCGTCTTAAAAGCGACTGGCTGGAAAGACAAGCCTAAAATGAATCAGAAAATTGAGGACGTTTTGGATAAAGTAGGGATGAAAACCAAAAGCTTTAAATTTCCTTACCAACTATCTGGTGGTGAACAACAGCGTGTAGCTATAGCTAGAGCTTTACTCAATGATCCAGAACTCATTTTAGCAGATGAGCCTACAGGAAACTTAGACCCACAAACCTCTGTGGAGGTTATGCAAGTCTTACAAGACATAAATAAGAATGGAAATACGATTTTGATGGCTACTCACGATTATGCTTTGTTGCTAAAATACCCTTCAAAAACATTAAAATGTGATGGACAACGTCTTTTTGAGGTTGTTCAGAAAAAACAACAACAGCCTTAAAAATAGTTCACTATGAAACTTGTTAAACTCACTGCAATGGCCTTACTTATAATATGTTTTGCTTGCAGCACAAATGATAAATCAAAAGACAATATGACAGTAGATAATACTTTACTTAAGAAATGGGAGGGTCCATATAAAGGTGTGCCAAATTTTGATACTATGAACCTCAAAGATCTTGAGCCTGCTATGTATGCTGCCATAGAAGAGCACCTTAAAGAGATTGATGAAATCGCTAATGCTAAGGAGGCTGCTACGTTTGAAAATACCATTGAAGCTATGGAACGTTCTGGTAAAACTGTAGATAGAGTCTATACCTATTACGGCATTTGGAGCAGTAACTTATCTTCTGAAGAGTTTAGAAATATCCAACAGGACTTATCTCCAAAATTGTCGGATTATCAATCTGAAATACGTCAAAATAAAAAACTTTTTAATAGGATTAAGTCGGTTTATGAGTCTAGTCAAAAAAATCCTTTAGAACCCCAAGCACAACGAGTTGTAGATTTAGTCTATAACTCTTTTCAGATGAATGGCGCCAATTTAGATGAAAAAGGAAAAACACGTTATGCCGAAATCAATAAAGAATTAGCCAAGGTTTATACCGATTTTTCAAATAACATACTTCATGATGAAGAGAACTATGTCACCTATCTCAATGAAAATCAACTAAGTGGTTTATCGGACTCCTTCATTCAATCTGCTAAAAAAACAGCTGAAGAACAAGGAAAACCAAATTACTATGCCATCGTAAATACCAGATCTTCTGTAGATCCTTTTCTCACTTATTCTAATGAAAGAAAACTCAGAAAGCAAGTTTGGGACAATTATTATTCTAGAGGAGATAATAACGATGAATACGATAACAATAATCTCATCAAAGAAATTCTGAAATTGAGAGATGAACGAGTCGAGTTATTGGGCTACGATAACTTTGCTGAGTGGAGACTTCAAGACAGGATGGCGAAAAATCCAGAAAATGCTATGGATTTATTAATGGCAGTTTGGCCATCGGCCATCGGTAGAGTTGAAGAAGAAGTAGACGATATGCAAAAGGTCGCCGAGCAAGAAGGAGCAGATTTTGAAATTGAAGCATGGGATTACAGGTATTATGCTGAAAAAGTAAGGCAAGAAAAATATGATTTAGACTCGGAGGAGGTAAAGGAATATTTAGTCTTAGAAAATCTAACAGATGCTATTTTTTATGTAGCTGGAAGACTTTTTGATTTTGAATTTTCTGAAATTACAGACGGTAGCGTTCCCGTATTCCATGAGGATGTTAAGGTTTATGAAGTGACCAAAAAATCTAACGGAAAGCATGTTGGTATGTTCTACCTAGATCCTTATGCTCGAAAAGGCAAACGATCTGGAGCTTGGGCTACCACCTATAGATCTTATACAAATTTTGATGGAGAGACTACTGTTTTAGCGTCCAATAACTCCAACTTTGTGCAAGCAGCAGAAGGTGAACCCATTTTAGTGTCTTGGGATGATGCGGAAACTTTTTTTCATGAATTTGGACATGCTCTACACTTTTTAAGTGCAGATGTAAAATACCCAACCTTAAATGGAGGCGTAAGAGATTATACAGAATTTCAATCTCAACTTTTGGAACGTTGGATTTATACCGATGAAGTTATCAATAACTTTCTAAAACATTATAAAACTGGCGAGCCTATGCCGGCAGAACTTATAGCCAAGATTAAAAATGCTTCTAAATTTAACCAAGGTTTTGCAACCACAGAGTTTTTAGCATCTGCGATCATGGATATGAAATATCACACAACAGATCCAGAAATTATAAATCCAAAAACTTTTGAAAAGGAAACCTTAGACCAATTGAACATGCCAGATGAGCTTGTGATGCGTCATCGCTCACCACACTTTGGCCACGTGTTCTCTGGTGAAGGCTATGCCACAGGCTATTATGGATATCTATGGGCAGATGTACTTACCTCGGATGCTGCTGAAGCTTTTGCCGAGGCTAAGGGTGGTTTTTATGATGAAACGCTGTCAAAAAACCTAGTGGACTTTCTATTTGCGCCGCGAAATGCTATAGATCCAGCCGAAGCATATCGACAATTTAGAGGAAGAGATGCAGAAATTGACGCCTTGATGCGAGACCGAGGTTTCCCAGTTCCAAAAGAATAAAATGCTTTCTATACTTATCAGGTCTTTTGATGATCCATTGATTGATATTGTGTCTGTTTTACATACAGAATGTCAATTTTTGGATATTGAATTTGAAATTCTCATCTCTGATGATGACCCTAATGGTGAAAATTTAGACCACCAAAAGCTTAGCCAATTTCCGATGGTACACTATTGGAGAAACAGAAAAAACCTAGGGCGCTCCAACAATTTGAATAAATTGATAAGTAAATCTAAATTCAATAGTGTATTGCTTATGGATGCGGATGTAATTCCATTAAAAACTGATTTTATCAAGCTATACCTAGAAGCCTTGAACACTAACTGTGTTGTTGCCTATGGCGGACTTGCTTACGAAAAAAATCCTCCAGAAACTTCTGAACTCTTGAGGTGGGTTTATGGCCACAAAGAAGAAGCAAAGCCAGAAAGCCTAAGGCAATCTCGATATCCTTACAACATATTAGTCTCTAACCTACTCCTTAAAAAATCTGAATTTGAACAGCCTATTTTTAATACTGAATTAAATACTTACGGGTATGAAGATTTGGTTTTCTCTGAGTTTTTGAAAGAATACAAAATTGAGGTGATGCAAATTGATAATCCAGTCATCCATAAAGGTCTTGAAACCTCGATGGTGTTCCTTCAAAAAACTGAAACGGCCTTAGACAATTTGGTCAGTTTAATTCAAAAGGGAACTTTAAGTCAGGAAGCCACAAGCCTTTCGACCTTATATTTTAAACTTAGAAGATACAGACTTAATGGTGCTATTTATAAATTTCTGAATGCTATTGAAAAAGCACTTAAATCTAATTTAGTATCTAAGAAACCGAGTTTAATTTATTTTAAACTCTATAAACTTTACCATTTTTCAAAATTATATCAAAAACAATGATACAGTTTTCAGTCGCTATCCCCTTATATAACAAAGCCAACTTCATTCAAAACTGCCTAGAAAGCGTTTTAAAACAGACTCATAAAGAGTTTGAAGTTATCCTTGTAAACGATGGAAGCACCGATGGCAGTGAAACTGTAGTTGAAAGATTTCAAGACTCACGCATACGTCTGGTGCATCAAGAAAATAAAGGGGCTTCAGCAGCTAGAAATAAAGCTATTTCTTTGGCTCAACACGAGTGGATTGCTTTAATCGATGCAGATGATTATTGGTATCCAAATCATTTGGAGGAATTGCAAAACACCATTGAACAATTTCCAAAAGCTGATGTGGTTTGCAACAATTATGAAATATTGCTTGAGAAGGATTATGTTAAATACCCTACTTTCTCTATTGAATATCCTCTTAAAGCTCAATACATCAAAGATTATTTTAAAGGGAGTTTAATAGATCCCATCGCTTGTATGTCTTCTATATGTTTTAAGCCTTCATTTTTTAAACAAGTTGGAGGATTTGATATTGATATTAAATCGGGTGAAGACACCGATCTTATGATAAAATTCGGGTTAAAAGGCATTATTGCCTTTAATCCAAAAATTGGGGCGTGTTACATTATAGACAGTGAAAATAATTTAGCAAAATCTAATTTTTTCATAAACAGCACAACTTTTATTTCAAAATATAAAAGGGAGGAAAATAAGGACTCATCTTTAAAAGCTTATTTAGATGTCAACAGATATGCTTTAGCTGTACGATGTAAATTGGCTTCAAATCCTTTATGGAAAGAAATAATACCTGAAATAAATCCTAAAAATCTAAACTATAAGCAAAGAATATTGCTTGGATTACCTGCAAAAATTCTAATATCAATCAAGAGATTTCAAAACTATTTAATAGATAAAGGACTGTACATAACTCCTTTCCATTAATCAGTGCAGACTATCAATTTTAGATTTAAAATAGTCATCATAATCCAAGCGCTGTCCTATAATTCGTTTTACTGGTTTAAAATCCTTAGAAAATATACTTTTTTCGGATTTATATGCTTTTAATTTTTCATGTAAGACTAGTGTAATAATTGATCCTATAACTAGTAAGGCTGGCCCCAATAGTTATAAATATTGGTTTCGCACTTATTACTTGAACTTACAAGATTCCCTAATTTAACTTTAACAAGTTTAAAAAAACTAAGCAATTTATAATAAATAAGAGCGTTTATTTGACGTATTTTAGATAGGGCTTATTCTTTTTAGTTTCTTTTTTCCAAACCACTTTTTAATAACTTTCTGTATGCTGCAATTCCAGAAAATCCTAATTTGGTTTTAGGTCGAATTTCATTAAATGAAATTCGATCATTTACGTACAGAAATCGAATATATTTAAACACCCATATATATGCCAACCATCCATAATACTTATATTGAAAAGCGCTCCTAGCTTTAATAACCTTATCATGTTCACCAAAAATTCCTGTACTATAATTAGGATGTGTAAGTATTATTTTAGGAACAAAATATGCCTTTGCCCTTGCCTTTAATACATTTTTCATAAATACATTCTCATTAGCACATTCAAAAGTGGAGCCAATTCCAAAATGGTTATTATATGAAATATTTTGATTTTTTAACCTCTTTAGATCAAAACTAATGACTACCCCATTAACTTTTACAATAGATTTATGAGTATGTTGAAAACTAAAATCTAAATAGTCTTGATAATTTTCTCCATCTTCATTCAACATTTTAAATGTTATTACCGTTGCATCATTAAATTTTTCGTGGGCAGAAATTATTTTTTGTTCAAAACCGGTTGTGTAGACCACATCATCATCCGCTACTAAGCAAATTTTATTTTTAGCATTTTTTATAGCCATATTTCTACTTTGCGGAAGCCCAGTTTCCTCAGTGTTTATAATTCTAATATTTTTTGAATCTGATGTTAGTAAGCAGTCTTCCGTTGTTTGATTTATAATTAATACAGTGTATCTTGATAAGTCATTATTCTTAAACATTATATGTAAAAAATCTAATGATTTCCGATTCATCGTAGAGATCAAAATCTCTATATCATTTATACCATATGATATATATTTTTTATTCTCCATATTACTCCCTTGTTTTATTTTTCGTTGGACTTCCAATCATAATTATCATAATCAATCCCATTTCCTATTACTCTAACTTTAGGCTTAAAATGTTTTGAAAAAATACTTTTCTGTAGATCTAACTCATCAAACTCAATTTTAGATAAATCTGACAAACTATGTATAAAATCATCTAACACATAGGGTCTGTTAGTCTCTAAAATGAGTTCATTATTTTCTATAAATTTTTCTGACCTCCATAATATAAAAGGAATTTCAAACATGCTCTTGGTTGGATTATCATCTAAATGCCCTGCAAAGTCCCTTACACCATGAAGTTCTTCTCCGTGATCAGAGAAATAAATCACATAACTTTCTTCTAATTTACTTTTCACGTTTTTTATTACGTTTGCAACAAAAAAATCATTGTATAAAACGGCATTGTCATAATTATTTCTTCTACTCAGCGCCAAGTCTGAATTAAATTTACTTTTTGGTTTTTCTATAAATTTATTAAACTCTATAGGATACCTGTTTTTATATCTAAGATGAGTTCCTAAAATGTGAAGTACAATAAACTTTTTGTCAGAAGGATCGTTCAATGCTTTTTCTAAATAAGGAAACAAAACCTCATCATAAGGTGTAATAGAACCTGTTATAGCAGTATTCGTGTATTGATAAACATCTGCTGCCTTAGATGTTTTAGTGATTAAACTTTCTGATAAGCCAATTGGACGCTGGTTAGACAACCAAAAAGTTTTAAAACCTGCCTGATTCATTAGCTGAATGATAGAAGACTCTGAGGTTTCTTTAAAATTATTTAAGGTCAATACTTTTTTTAAAGATCCTATGCTAAAAGCGTGCGGACTTATGACATCATTAAAAATTGACAAATCTTCTTTCATTGCCATTAAGTTAGGAGTGGTCTCTCGATAGTGTCCATAAACCCCTAGATGATTTCTGGTTGTAGATTCTCCTAAAACAAGTACATATATTGCCTTTTTTTCTTTTGAAAGGTGTTTTACTTTGGTAAAATTTCCTTCTTTTTTATCAATATCAAAAGATATAATATTTTGTTGCTCTAATTGATAATCTGAAGACGCCTTAAATATTAAATAGAGAAAATTAAATTGTTTTAAATCGGTATAATTTAAAAAAGCAAGTATTGAGAAAAAAATCGTAGTTGAAATTAATTTTAATTTGTTGCCAATCAAAACTTGATTAAACATTTTTCGCTCGATCTTAATAAATCCAAAGCCAAAAAATATCAAACAAATAAAATAAAGTGCTATTGTAGCGCCAAAGTAAAACTGTAAAAACTCCTTAGCTTCTGCAAGATTAGTTTCTAAAAGTATAAAGATTACAGATGCACTAAGTTTTGCTGAAAAAAGTTTAAAAAAGCTAGTTTCTAGAAATAAAAAAAGCAAAAAAGCAACATAGTAAAATAGCACAAGAAACCTTTGGAATTTGCCACTTTTAAACCACGGTATTGTTATTAACATCGCTACTGCAAAGAGTGTATTTTCAATCACATTACGTATCCTATCCGTATTAAGTCCTGAAGAATAAAATTCATAGAAAAAAGACAACACTATAGGCAAAGACCAAAAAAAGGTATAGCGTATTATGACTTTAATTTTTTCTTGATTTATTTGTTTAATCATATGAAATCATCTGTATTCTATATACTCTTCAAGCCAAATTACTAATGTAATATATAGTGTGACTTGTCAATGGTTTTAGATTGCTTTCCCATACTTACATTCTGTGTTTAAATTCTTTTTATTTTACACATATTTTGAATTGAATAGCTCTTTTCTATAAATCATTAAAATAAGTAAAAAGTATAAGAAGTTTATAAGTGCGTGTGCATAGACAACTCCTTCTACCCCTAAAACACCTAAAAAATATATGCTAAAAGCATAAAAACCTAAAGCTTTAAATAAATCGGTTGCAATAAATCTTTTCACTTGTCTCTTGGCATGCATTTGGTATACCATCACTAATGCCAAAATATAAAAAAAGTCTCCAATTAACTGACCTAAAAACAAATCTTGTACGGGTAAAAATTCTTTAGAATAAACTATTCTTATAATATAATTTCTTAACAAATAAATAATTACTAAACCTACTGCATAAAAAGGGATAATCAATTTATAAAACTCTAGTACGGTTTCTTTAAAACTCTCCGTAGTGTTTGCCGCAGATAGTTTTGGTAAAACATAAAGATTAATTACAGAAACCATAAGAAGAATATAAAGAGAAGATAACCTACTCATAGCTTCCCAGTAACCTGCATCAATACTCGAGAATGTAACCATGATTTCTCGCCTAACGCCTAAATAAACTAAAGGAAAGGTAATACTAGAAATTAAAGTCATTAATCCATACTTAGATAAGCTCGAAATTATCTTTTTAGGAAAGTAAAAAAGTTTTAAGTTTTTAAACAAGTAATAATAAGGCCTTGCATAAAAAAGAGTAACTATAAATTGGAGTGAAGAAAGTAAAATAACCGTTATAAAAGCACCTTCTAGCTCTAAAAAATATAACAATATAGAAAACAAAACTAGATTAAAAATGCTAGTAATTATGTTTATAGAAATCACTTTCTTAAAATCTGAAAGCCCTTGAAGAATAGACAAGATAAAAAGGTTAAGCGTATTTATAGGGAGGCTTATTGCTATTAAGTTAATTAGCCAAGCATATGTATTGGTTTTAAAAATATAACGAGAAATCTCATCGTTAAAAGCAAATAGAAATACACCTACAACTACGCTTACCAACAAGCCTAAACTAAAAAATGTATTGGTTAATATTTGTAAAAGCTTCTTTTTATTTTTGCTTTTTGCAATATGACTTACAACCCCTTTTTGTATTCCTGATGAAGCTAAGGTATCAAATAAAGTTTGCCCGTTTCTTAAATTCCCTATCAGCGCAATCCCGACTGGTCCTAAAAAATATGCGGTAAGTTTTGAAATGACTAAGCCCGTTGCCATTTTCATTAAAACAGCTCCACTATTAAGTGAAGTTATTTTTAATAAAGGATTCTCTTTTATGTAGTTTAAAAACTTTGGGCGCATCCAAATAGATTAAGATAACTAAACAATCTTATTAATATAGGAAGTTTAATAAAAACTAATGCTCATTAAAAAACAAAAAACTCATTATTAATTGTCAGTGTAAATTTTCATAACATTGTTGATGACATTCTGCCCTATTCTGGGTTTTCTTTGAAGGTCTATCCGAAAAATAAAACCCAGAAGGGGAAGATAAAAAAGGTGATTATTTTTATTTTACCAAAAAAAATCGTGCAAAAAATTTAACTTTTCAATGCCAAAATGAATTTAAACATTCGCTTGTAAATTCAAAACAATTCTGCGGGCAATTCGGATTTAATCACTCGGTATAATGTTTCAGAACAAGCGATTTCAAAATGGAAAAATCAAAATTTTATTCAAAATACTTCATGTAAAACCTTAAAAATCGAGTTTGCTTTATCAGATTTATGTTCTGCAGAGTATTTGACGACTGCATTGGCTAATCCTCCACTTGAAAACTTATGAAAAATTTCTAAGACATTTCTCAAGTTTCCTAATATCGCGATGCCTTGTGGGCCAAGATAAATAGCTGTTAGCTTTGAAACACCAAGGCCTGTGATCATTTTAATAACAACAGATAGTCCATTGAAAGAACTCACTTTCAATAGAGTAGATTGTTGAACTACAGATTTTAAACGTTTAAGCACTTAGATTGTTCCTATTTATAAATCGAAAGTACAATTTTAAAAAATTTGAGTATCATTTCGATTCACTTATAAACAACAAAAGCTTCTGTCGGAACAGAAGCTCTTGAAAATGGTTAAAGATTTGATTACTGAAAGTAAAAACTGTTGGGTGCAAGACCAACACTAAACTCTTTTACAAATTGCCCTTCTGAAGAGTAAATGAATAACGATCCGTTAGAGGTAAAACCTCCTGCGTCCCCAACATAAATCTGGCCTTCGTTCACTTCAAAACCATAAAAGGATCCAAATACAGAGTCACTCCCGTAATCGAAAATAGCTTCAGAAGATAATTCTGATGATGAAATTGACGTGGTAAAAGCAGATGTACCTGATGTGTAATACAGTTGATCATTTTCTATTCTCAGATTACTTACAGAGCTTAAAGCCTCAGGTTTATTTATTTCAGTTTCCACAGTAAAAGTTGCTAGATCAATTTGCTTTACTCCTTCAGAATCCAAAGTATAAAGCTTTTGGTTATAAGCTCGCATTGAATTAAGCCCTTCCCCTACTTCGAGAGTTTCTGTGATTGTATTAGACATTGGATTTAATTTTGAAATGGTATTACCATTGCCAAAAGATGCGTTTTGAATATAAATCTCTCCGCTACTGCTTACTATATATTCTGCTGCACCACCAACGATAACAGTTTCTTCAATTTCCAAAGTTTCAAGATCGACAATAGCGACATAGTCGTCCTGATCTGTATTAAATTCAGCAAGGTTAGTTACATAGGCTTTTCCATTTAAAACCGTTCCATACCTTGGTACGCTTAAGCCAGAATCTACTGTTCCTAGCAATTCAAAAGTATATCGATTAACAACTGAGATTATATTAGATCCATTGGATATAATATAAGCCTTTTCATCATCAAAAAATATGGATTGAAGAAAAAGACCTGGTCCTTCCCCATCGTTGGCATCTGCGAAAATATCATTCACAACCTCTTGTTGATCAGCTCCCAAAAAAGAGACTGAACCTCCTGCGCTTCCTCCTTCATTAAGAATTAAAACCCCGTTAAAATAATCACCATCGGGAATAACTGGCTGTGGGTTGTCATCATCGCTACTACAAGAGATAATAACTAAAGCTGAAATAGCGATTACTAAAAATTTAAAATAAGTGTTCATTGATTTGTGTTTAAAAATTAATTAAAGTTTGAATAAAAAAGTGCCTCCCCGGCATGGGTCTGTTTTCTACAGTTTGGTAAGCAGCGTCGGTTACATTCCTGACTTGAAAGGATAGCTTAAGATTTTGAATCTTAGGGAATTTATAAGATAGCCCTGAGCTCCAAAGCAAGTAATCTTCAAGAATGTCACCTTCGCTATTGTTAGATCTTGTAAAGATTTCTCCGATGTATTGATTTTGTAATTCCACTGAAAGTCGATTCCAAGTGTATGTCAACCCATTTGTCAACTTGTGCATTGGAACATAGGTAAGTTGAAATCCTGTTTGTTTGTTTTCAGAAATCGTATAAGCGTATAAGGAGTTCAACTGGAACAAATGTTCTCCAAATTTAAATGTTGACTCTAGTTGTGCTTCAAGACCATAAGTTTGTACTTCATCTACGTTTTCTGGCTCCCAGATGTTATTTACATTGGGTATCCAACGGATTAAGTTATTGATATCGTTATAATATCCTGTCATTGAAAACCTATGATTTTTTTTAGCATTTGAAAAGATCAAAGAGCTTTCCAACTGATTAGAAGTTTCAGGCTGCAAATCAGTTTGGCCACTTCCCTCCCAGTATAAATCATTAAACGTGGGGATTCTAAAGTTCTTTGACACCTTAGCTTTAGCCTCTATATAGTCTGAAAACACGTAATTAAAACCTGTGCTAAATAAAAAAGGACTGTCATATACATTAGAATATTCTTGTCGAAAACTCACTTCAGAAGTCAGTTGTTTCCATTGGTGTTTAGCGAGCAAAGCGAAACTCGCAATAGTTCGACTATCGGCTTGGACATTATCACCATCTGCTGTGCCATAGTTATATTCACTTAAGACATTAAAATCGAAGTCATTATAAGTATAAAACAAACTATATCTTGCTATAGCAGTTTGAGCTGAAGCACCAGTGGGGCTTGGGTTATTTATATTGGCAGTATATTGAAAATCCTCCCCAAAATAGGCCATCTTCAACACAGAGGTTAAGTTTGAAAATTCTTTCTCCCATTCCAGCATATGCCGATGGTCTTCATTGAGATAATTTGATCGCGGATCTGATGGAAACAACAAGGAGAAATTTCTATCCCCATTAAAATACATTCCATGATAAGTTAGCCTATGCCCATCCCCTAGTTTTGTGGAAAGGCTCAAATTGGCATTATAATGTTCGAAATCTCCATTCAGGTTTTTCCGATTAGCAGTAGGCCAATCGTAATCATTTTTAGAAGAAAACCTAGATAAAGCTAAAGATAAGCTCCAACGACCTGTGGATGTAGAAGCTTTTAATAAATTTTGAAAAGTTGAAAAACTCCCTGCTCTAGCGCTTAATACCACTGAAGTTTTACCGTCAAATTTTAACTGATTGTTGAGATGAATACTGCCTCCAATAGCCCCTGTCCCATAGATGATGCTCCCTCCGCCTGGCCTTACAGATAACTCATCGAAACCATCTACCAATAAAGTATTGAAATCGGTTTGACCATTGAACTGTGAATTGATATTAAAACCATTCCAAACCACAGCGGTCTGTTGTGCAGTCGTTCCTCTGAAGGTTGGAGACGACACCATCCCGTACCCATTTTGCTTAAAAAATATAGTGGTTTCTTGTCCTAAGACGTCGGTAAGTAAACCTGGTGTATTTTGAAGAGTTGAGCTGGAGATGTTTTGAATACGCTGCCCAGTGGAAAAACGACTTATTTGTCGATCCACAACGATGACCTCTTCCAGCTTTTGGATAGAGTCCAATTGAGCAAGAGTAGATGATGTCCATAGACACACCAAAAAGTATATATAAATATAATACTTCATACGCCACTCGACTTTTATCCCGAAAGTCTTCGTTTTTAAATTATACATTAAGGCAGGTCTCCTGGCTTGCGTCTTTACTTAACCTTCCCGTCTTAACAGACAGTGGTTTTAAAGTTTTAAAGTAAAGCATACGCACAAAGCGTACTAAGCGCACAGTTGCGGGAACAGCTTTCGATTTTAACGAAATTCCCTTTTAATCTCAAAAGTTGAAATACACCTTTAAGAACCAAAATGTATCACAAAATTAAACATTCCCTAAAGAATGATAGCTTTTTCTGAATTTAATTTTAATGAGCTATGATTGAGGAGTTTAAAATTTGAATTAATTAATCATACTTTTGTCAAAATTTGTAGTGATGAAAAAAATTCTATTGGCATTAATTCTTATAGGTCTAATTTCGTGTGTCAATAACACAAAAAAAAAAGAAGATCTAGGAAGCTTTACTGAAGTTGAGATCACTTACGCTGAAGGATTTTCGATACACCATTACAAGGACTTTACTAAAGTTATTGTCCATTCTCCATGGCAAGAAGCCGAAAAAGGCTTAGTCTATATTTTAAAAAATAAAGAGATGGACTTACCTGCCTCAATGCTCTACGATGCAGTTATTGATTTACCTATCGAAAGGCTAGTTACAACATCTACTACCCACATCCCCTCCTTAATCACACTTCATAAATTAGAAAAACTCGTTGGTTTTCCCAATCTCGATTATATTTCTTCTAAAGCTGCTAGAGAATTTATAGCTGAGGGAAAAATCAAAGAACTGGGTAGAAATGAAGCTATAAACACCGAAATTGTCTTAGAACTAAATCCTGATGTTATTTTTAGCTTTGCACTGGAAGGACAAAATAAGGCCTTAAGCAAATTACAAGAGTCTGGAATACCTGTGGTCTATAATGGAGACTGGCTTGAAAAAAGTGCCCTTGGTAAGGCTGAATGGATTAAATTTTTTGGTGTTTTTCTTGGAGAATTAGACCAATCTATAAAAGCTTTTGAAGACGTTGAGCAATCCTATCACTCTCTAAAAGTCTTAGCCAAGACCTCCACTAAAAAACCAAGTGTTATATCGGGAGCCATGCATCAAGATCGCTGGTATCTTCCTTATGGAACTAGCTGGCAGGCTCAATTTTTTGAAGATGCCCACGCAGATTATATGTATAGTCACACCCAAGGAAAGGGCAGCGCTGCCTTAGCTTTTGAAACAGTCTTGCAGGATGCTAAACACGCTGAATTTTGGATATCTCCAGGGCAACATACCACTTATGAGCAATTGACGGAAAGCAATACCCACTATCAAGAATTTGATGCCTTTCAACAAAAGAATATTTTTACAATGGCTAGGACTACAGGGGAAACTGGGGGCGTTCTTTTTTATGAACTAGGTCCAAATCGGCCAGATTTAATTTTAAAAGATCTAGTAAAAATCTTCCACCCCGATTTACTCAAAGATGAGAATTTCACCTTTTTTAAGCCCTTAGCCATTGAATAGAAACATAGCAAATAGTCTAGGTCTAGTGGTTTTACTCCTTATTGGAATTGGATTGAGTTTGTCTTTGGGCTCTGTTTCTATTCCCATAGATGAAGTCCTAAAAATTTTACTTGGCGTTACTATCGAAAATTCAACCTGGGACTATATCATAGTCAACTATAGACTACCAAAAACACTTACAGCTTTGCTTATTGGCTCTGGTCTTGCTATAAGTGGACTGCTGATGCAAACCTTATTTAGAAATCCTTTAGCGGGTCCTTATGTTTTAGGCTTAAGCAGTGGGGCAAGTTTGGGGGTTGCTATTTTATTGATGGGTGCAGGACTGTTTTCTGGTATTTTTGGAGAGTTTGTGTTTTCAAAATGGTCCATTATCCTCGCCGCTAGTTTAGGGAGTGTTTTAGTTATGCTCGCTGTATTAGCGACCGCCCAGAAAGTAAAAGACACGATGACACTTCTTATTATTGGTTTGATGGTCGCAAGTCTAACTTCTGCTGTGGTTAGCGTTCTTGCCTATTTTAGCAATGCAGAAGAACTTCAATTATATATTTTTTGGTCTTTTGGTAGTTTAGGAAATTTGGCTTGGGGAGAAGTAGGCCTATTGAGTTTTTGCTGGTTAATTGGGCTTGGACTTGCTCTTGGTTGTCTCAAAAACCTAAACGCTTTGCTTCTTGGGGAAAATTATGCCAAAAGCATGGGTGTAAAATTAAATAGAAATCGGATCCTGATTATTTTATCCACTGCCATTTTTGCAGGAAGCGCAACAGCATTTGCAGGTCCAATTGCCTTTGTAGGATTAGCAGTACCACATTTAGTGAGACAGCTCGTCACTTCCAATGACCATAAAATTTTACTCCCCAATATTATTTTTGGTGGTGCTTTCTTGATGGTTCTTTGCGATATTATAGCTCAATTACCAGGTAGTGATAGCACATTACCTATTAATGCTGTAACCTCTATATTTGGTGCGCCAGTTGTCATATGGCTTTTGGTTAGAAAGCGTAAACTCAAATTTTAAAATGTCTTCTAAAGCTAAATTTACCTCCTCAATACTAACGGCGAATTCTTTAAGCATAGGCTATAAAGATAAGAGGGAGACTATTGAAATCGCAAGTCAAATAAATTTTGAAATTCAGCCTGGTGAACTTGTCGCTTTAATTGGAATTAATGGTTCTGGAAAATCCACATTATTAAAAACTTTATCGGGTATAATCCCCGCACTTACAGGTGATATTTTAATCGATAATGCCTCTATTTCTAGTCTACAAAACAAAGATTTAGCTTCTAAGCAAAGTTTGGTATTAACCAATGAAATTGTATCCAAACAACTTTCTGTATTTGAATTGGTTGCCTTAGGAAGACATCCGTATACCAACTGGCTGGGACACTTAAGTCAAAAAGATTTAAATCATGTAGATGAAGCCATAAAACAAGTTGGATTACTTCAGAACCAACATAAAACTTGCGATGCTTTGAGTGACGGACAGTTTCAAAAAGTTTTAATCGCCAGAGCCTTGGCTCAAAACACACCTTTAATTTTGATGGATGAACCCACAACTCACTTAGATATGTATCATAAAGCCTATGTGCTGCAACTTTTGAAATCGATAGTAAAACGGTCTCAGAAAAGTATTCTTTATGCTTCTCATGAAATCAATTTAGCACTACAACTATGTGACAAGATTATTCTTATCGATCAAGGGAAAGTCACTTATGGAAGACCTTCAGACTTAATTCAAAAAGGAACCTTCAATTCTTTATTTCCAAAAGATTTAATTGTTTTTGATGAAATAAGTCAAAGTTTCCGAATGAAAATCAGTACAGATTAATTTTTATCGAATAGTTTTCTCATTATAAATACATGTGGAAAGGTAATGGCAGCTATAAAGGCAAAGAGAAGAGATAAAAAGTTTTTAGAATCCTTAAACAGCCATACAACAACGAGCATACCTATAATTGAGGCCAACCAATATGGAAAGGCTTTTTTAAAATAGCTTAGAAAGTTTTTAAAATTAAAGGTTCCATATAAAGAATTAACTTGATCTTTCAAAGAAGGTAAGCTATGCCATAACACGAAATAACTAGCAAAACCCCAGACTACATCACTAATAGCAAATAAAGCCGTAAATAAAATAAGATATATCACATTCGGAAAAAGTGAGGATTTAAGTTTTGGATTCGTTTTGGATAAGACTACAAATAGACTTATGCTTCCTAATGCTGAAATAAAAAGAATGATTTTTAAAAATTGATCGGTAATAAGCAGACCCGTCATATCTTGTACAATGAGGATGACTTCTTTTGAATTTAAGCTTAAAATTAAAAATAAAACCAAGAGTCCATAAAACAGAAAAAATAGAGAAGACCAAAAAGATTGAGTGTTTTGTAACTTATGATGAAAGTGCTGTTCTCCAAAATGATAAGAACTTATAATGACAAATGCAGCGAGAGCAAAAACAGGGATAAAATAAAATATAGCTACAAAGGACAAAACGACTCCCAAGTAAATAGACAAGGACTTATAGAAATTTGGTTTTCCTGAATTCGAGTTTAAATTTTCAATAACAAATAGGTCATTGGACCCATGTAAAATACCTAAACTAAAAATACCCAAAATAGCTATACCATATTGAATTTCAGATGTAAGAAGTTCTGAACCCACTATGGCGAGAAAACTGAAAAGCATTATGTAATCGTAAAAATTCCTTTTGTAAAATTCCATATACTGCAAAAATAATTGAAATATTTTTTTAAAACTAAATTTTAGTGTTTAATTTATTGCTACCTTTGATTAAACAAACTTAAATTTTATAACGCTATGAGAACATTTATGTACTTAATGGCCGATGTTGCAAAGGTCGCAAATGATGACTACGTCGGTTTCACTTTTTTTGTAGGCAGTATGGCCATGTTGGCAGCATCTGTCTTCTTCTTTTTATCACTAAGTCAATTTGATAAAAAATGGAGAACATCAGTATTAGTATCAGGTCTGATTACTTTTATTGCAGCAGTCCATTATTTCTACATGAGAGATTATTGGGATGCATTTGGAGAATCACCTACTTTCTTTAGATATGTAGACTGGGTCTTAACAGTACCACTTATGTGTGTTGAATTCTTCTTAATTTTGAGAGTTGCCGGAGCTAAAGTTAGCTTAATGTGGAAACTGATTTTTTGGTCAGTAGTTATGTTGGTTGCTGGATACTTTGGAGAAGCTGTTTCACCAGACTTTTCTTGGCAGTGGGGAGCACTTTCAGGTGCAGCTTACTTTGTCATAGTTTACATTGTATGGGTCGGTGAGGCTAAGAAATTAGCAGTCGCTGCTGGTGGAGACGTTTTAAAGGCTCACAAATTTCTTGCTTGGTTTGTACTTGCAGGATGGTCTATTTATCCTTTAGGTTACATTTTAGGAACTCCAGGTGGATTATTTGGATATGATTTTGGTGTAGATGCTTCTTTTATGGATATTATTTATAACCTAGGAGATGCGGTGAACAAAATTGGTTTTGGATTGGTTATTTTTGCTTTAGCAACTAAATCTTCAAAATAAGTATCACTTCTAAAATTTATCAAGCCGAATCGTAAGATTCGGCTTTTTTTATGCCCTGTATCAAAATAGATTATTTGAATTATATACTTAGCTTCTGTTTTATATATTTACAATAAATGGGGTTAACTATCACCACTATTTTAATGGTCTTATAAAAAATACCTTGTTTGAATTAAAATCAATTGATTTTAATTCAAAATTCGTCAAAATAACTTTGTAGACGATATATGCCTTAACCAAGATTTTAATTGCATAATCACCACATGTAATTCTTTAAAGTTTTTCCCGTTATTACTTTATGCTGCTCTGTAGCATAAGTCTTTTTAAGGGGAGCACAATTTCTCCACTTATCAGCAACCAGTTTTTCTAAAGGATTTATTATTTTTTAAATATTGAAGTTAATGATTTCGCTAAATAATCCTCTGTAGACTTTACGTACGTTCTTCTTATTTGATGTTCGACGTCTAATTGTACTCCTATCGCTGCTTTTTTTAAAAATCATATCTTCTTCCTTGCCTCGCTTCTCTTTTCCCTTCTACAGTAAATTCCTCTTCATGAACAAGTGCACTTAAAGGACGTTTTTGACTGCTTTTTAGTGATTTTCTAACCTTGCAGATAAGACACCAAACTTTACCTTGTTGTATATCAAATAATCTTCTTGTATAAATACTAGAAATACATTTGATACTCGTGCTCATTTAAAATACAACACAAGGTACCCTTTGCAAACTGAATTTAGCTTTATAAAATAAAGCATTTTTCATAGCACTTTCCACCTAATTGCAACTGTAGCAGTGGTGTCTATCTCCAGATTTCCACATCCCTTAAAACAAAGACATTTCACACATTTAAAACCATCCTGTCATTTTATTTTACTAATTATACTTTACAAACTTCATGATTTAGCAATTTTTACCTTCTCCGGAAAGTCAATAGCATAAATAATACCAAATTATATTTATAATGCCGTATGAATAAATTGAATTATTTTTTGATTGATTGATTGAAATCAAAAATAACTAGCATAGCCTTAGCTACAGTAATTATTTTTGATGAAAAGCAGGCGAAAAAAGCCTGTGCCGATTTCATATCGGTAAAACGATTTATTGCGTCATTATAGGTCTAATTTGGTATAACATGATATCCATCAACTTCTGATGCATAAACTAGCCACACCAATTAGTGTTGCAGCTCCATTTGCATTTATTAAGTTTTTGGACATTCCATTGTAAAAATAACTCTACCGCCTATACGCTGGCTTTATAATTCACTTCCATCAGAGCTTATATCTCTCTAACATTTCGAAAATCTATAATGAAGTCTCTAGTAGACAAGCATTTTATCGTTTTATCTCTTCAAAATATAATGCAGACCATAAAGGAACAAAGCTTTGTTGATCTTCAATATATATCATTATTGCTTTTTTTTAATTTTTGAAAAATTGTCAATTAAATCAAATCATGATCATTTCACTGCATACACTGTATAATAGAACAAGTACTACAAACAAAGTCATAGTGGTGATTTAATTCAAAAAAAACGAACTTTTGAAAGAAATAATAGTGAATTGCAAGCATTTATTAATAACACGCATTTTCTTCTTATAAATAAATTTGTAAAAATGTTTTAATATGAAACTTTTATTTTTTGTCTTCATTTTAAGCACACATCTATTTTCGGTAAATGCCTGTCCCCAAGATCTTAACCCAGATTTCAACTGTGATTATCCAGTAGGTATTTCTGATGAAAAATGCTCAAATGATACTTTACACTCCCATAACTGTTCTACATCAAATTTGATTGGTATAAATACCAATTTCCACAATAGTCTTACCAACATTTTTTCTAAAAGTGGCAACGGTAACTTCTTTACTTTCAATTGTTTTTTTATAAAAATTAATCTACATAAATCATGAAAAATTTACAATTTACATTAACAATTATCAGTCTTATATTAAGTATTGCCTCATTGGAGGGTTCGGTTATTAATTCTATTTCTGAAGTTGATACTATAGACAGTACTTCTACTAGTGATGTATTAGTGTCAGAAATGAAGGTATTACCTGTTTCTGATACAAATCCCGTTTTAAATAATATTGAATTGTCCAGCAGTGAAACATTCTGTGCAACCCAAGCTGCAGCGGATTTGATAACTTTATACAACGAATTAATTGCATATCCAGGCGGAGTAACTCACCCTCTAGTTTTTGGCAATGGAGAAGTTTTGTCTCCTGGAGTCTATGACATAGGTGGAGCACAATCTATTTCTGGAATACTTACAATGGATGGAGGTGGAGACCCAAATTCCTTGTTTATTATTAGAGGCCCAGGAGCATTCACTACAGTAGCGGGTTCAACTGTAGTATTGACGGGAAATGCAAAACCAGAAAATATATTCTGGGTGAGTAGTGCAGCCATGTCTACGGGCGCTAGTACCATAATGAAAGGTACATTGGTTGGTGGAGGTGGTGGTGCTGGAGCCGTGTCATTAGGTGCAAATACCGACCATGTGGGAAGGATGTTTACAAAGTTAGGTGCAGTAAGCGTAGGTGCAAGTTCTGTTCTTGCTATCCCAACAGGTACTCCTTTTTTTAATTTAAGAAGTCTTTCTACATTTGCAATGTGGTCCTCTGCTGGTGCGCTTTCAGATTCTACAAGTTCTGACATCACAGGAGATGTTGGTACGGCATCAGGAGCCTTAGCAATTACTGGGACTCATAATGGAAGAATCTATTTTCCAGGTGTAGACTATTGTGCATTAAACCCTACGGTTTGGACTGGTGATATTTCTACTGATGCCGAAAATGTAAATAATTGGACTAAAGGTTTACCTGACAGAGATATCGATGTTTTGATCAATATTTCAGTTAATTATCCCACTTTTTCTGAAGATATAGAAATGAAAAATTTGTCAATAGCTACTGGTGCCAGTATCTCACAAACCAATAAATCTCAAATTGATATTTATGGTGATTTTGAAAATAATGGTATCTATACTGCAGGAAGCTCAACTTTAGCATTTAAAGGAACTGGAACCAAGAATTTTTATACAGGTACTACCACTTCAGTGTTCAACTTGACTATCGATATGACCAACTCTGATAACATCAATAGCGACAACAGCCTAAATCTGGTTTCTGGTAATATTGATGTGGTCAATAGCTTAAATTTATCAAATGGTGATTTAATCACAAATTACGACCATACTATTCCTGATAATAATCTAGTAACTTTTAAGTCTAGTGAATTTAACACAGCTATTATCAGTGAAATTGAAAACGGTAACACTATCCAAGGTGAAATTATGATTGAGCGTTATATTCCTATGCGAAATAGAGCTTTTAGATTTATGACTACTTCTGTAAACACCACAACTTCCATAAATGATAACTGGCAAGAAGGAGTTAACAATACAGTTAATGATTACGAACAAAATTTGGACCCAAATCCTGGTTATGGCACACACATCACAGGCAGTACAACAGGCGAGGATGGATTTGATGCCACATTCACAGGAAATCCATCTCTTTTTGAATTTGATTCACAAAATGGAACTTGGTTAACAATCTTAGACACAGATTCTAAAACTTTGGAAGCTGGTAAAGCCTACGGAATTATGGTTAGGGGTGATAGAGCTACAAATATTTATGTAGATAATGTTTCTATAGGTGGAGATACAAGATTAAGATCCTTGGGGACTATTTCAACTGGTGATGTAAACATTGATAACGATTTAAACCCTAACCCAAATGGCTTTTCTTTAATTGGTAATCCATACCAAGCTGAAGTTGATATGAAAGCAACTCTAGCAAATAGTTCAACACATTTAGACAAGAATTATTATTATGCTTACAGACCAAATTTGGGTACTAGAGGGGGTTTTGTCACAATTGATCTAGATGCTGACCCAGTAGAAATAGTTCCTAATGATCCTACCGACGAGAATACAATTGCAGCAAAGTTCCGCTATTTACAGGTTAATCAATCCGTATATGTTCAGACTGATAGTGACATTGACACACAAAATGATGTCCCTTCATTGACTTTTAAAGAAGAATTTAAAACAGACAGTACTTCAACTAATGTAGTTTTCAGAGATGTTCCTAGCTCAAAAATAGATTTAAATATCTTCAGCAATTCTAGTAATAATTTGATGGATGGTGTGAGATTCAAATTTGGGGCTACTTACGATGTAGAAGCTGGTCCTGATGATGCTTTAAAATTTTGGAATGATAATGAAACTATTGGAATAGAATCTGATGGAAAGTATTTTGCTATCGAAAAAAGACCTTTTCCTAAAGACCAAGATGTATTTAGCTTTTGGATTGGAAATTACAGAGATGTAGATTATACAATGAACGTTAGAGTTGAAGTCATGCCAGGGTATAATATCTTTTTAAGAGATACCTACACAGAAGTAGATCATCAGTTAAATGAAGGTGAAAACGATATTGCTTTTAGCATTGACTCTTCAGTTCCAGCTTCTGTAAATTCAGATCGTTTTAAAATTCGGTTTGAGAAAACCACCCTAGGTACATCACAAAATGAGAGGATAGCCAATTCACAAATTTATCCAAACCCTTCAAATTCTGGATTTGCTTATCTTTTACATAGTCCAGATTTCGATAGTGAGCTAAAGGTTTCCGTTTTCAATATACTAGGACAAACTATAGAAATTCCAAAAGACCGTTTGTCTTCTTCAGAGCTAAGACTACTAAATACAAGTAGTCTTGACTCTGGAATTTACTTGGTTAAGTTGACCTATCAAGACCAATCTACTACTCACAAATTAATTATAGAGTAGCAGAACTCAAACTACAAGGGTAACAGCTCTTTGATGTTTGATATTCGAATGGCTGAATGTGAAGCATGATGCACCACCTCCCTATTTTGAATCACTAAAATTTGAGGAGATTGGTGCAAAACTTGAAAACGACGAGTAATTTCGTTAGAGATGTCCCTATTTGCTAGTAAATCGAGGTATAACATCTCAATATGCTCGTTGGTATAATCTATGTTATTTTGAAACTGATGCCAAACCATATTGCTGATTCCACAAGACACGGAATGCTTAAAAATAACAACTAGTTTTTCTTCAGAAAGTTGTTCTACAGCATCGAGCTGAGAGATATCTTCTAGTTCACGCCAGATAAAATTAGACTCTGAAGTTAACTCTTCTTGCTGTGTTAATTTTGTATTAAAAAGTTTATCAAAAAAACCCATTAAATATATATTTATAAAATTAAAAGTTGATGTGTTTTGGACAAGTGGACCTCAATTCGTTGAAGTTAGTTCGACAAATTTATGACAAAAAGTAAACAGTTACCTATATTTGCGACGTTAAAATATCTAGAAATAGAATGGGAGAAATTGCAGAGAAGAGAACCGTTTCTGAATCGGAAATACAAGAACTCAACAAGAGATATAAGACCTTAAGTCTAAGAGATCGCATCACAGCTTTATATAAAGACTTTGATGAATCAGAGGTGATGCTAACAAGCTCTTTTGCAGCAACTTCAGCAGTCTTATTGAAGTTATTTTCTGAAGTAAATACAAATCAGATTATTTACTTCATCGATACTGGTTATCATTTTGATGAGACGATAAGCTACAAAAAACAACTTTCTGAAACATACAACCTCAATGTGAAATCCGTTAGAGCTTTGGCTCATGAACATGAATTTACAAATAAAGACAAGACTTGGTCCGAAAATCCAGACCTCTGCTGCTCTATCAATAAAGTAAAACCACTGGAGGTAATTAAAAATAAATACACAGTCTGGGTATCGGGATTGATGGAATGGCAAAGTGACCATAGAAACTCACTGGATATTTTCGAACAACGAGGTGATATCCTTAAATTTTATCCTCTTGTAGATATAAGCAAAAAACAAAGAGACGATTTTATAAAAGCACATGATTTACCCTTTCACCCATTAGTAAGTAAAGGGTATCATTCTATTGGCTGTCAACACTGTACTGTGCCTGGTGAGGATAGAAGTGGTCGTTGGAACAATAATCCCAAAACAGAATGTGGATTACATCTATAAAAAATAACACACAGACTAGAGGTGAAAAAAATAGGATGTGTATCTTTTAAACAAAAACTAGTCCAAAGTAAATTTCCTAAATTGACTAGGCGTCATACCCTCCTGTTTTTTGAATTGGGTGACGAAATAACTAGAACTATTAAAACCGGTAGAAAAAGCTATTTCAGATAGCTTAGACGAGGTTGTTCTAATGAGCTTTTTTGCTTGCTTTAACCGTTCACTATTCAAATACTCCATCGGGGTTTCACCCAGAGTGTTTTTGAAGCTTTTATAAAAATGAGATTTACTCATACAAGCCTTGTCAGCCAAATTTTCTACCGTGATATCTTCTTTATAAGATTCTCTGATGTATTTTAGGACAAAAGCCATTCTATGGTTATCGAACAAATAAGAATCTTTATCTAGTAAGGCTCCTCGAGCATTTGTTTGAAGTAGACGGAGTATGAGCTCTTTTATCATAACATCCAATAATGCATCTTTGGACTTATGTCCACTACTAAACGTTTGCAAAAGCCTTTCTAAAAGATGCTGTACTTGAGTGTTGTTATTTAAGTGTAATGGAGATAAGTTAAGGTTAGAACTCAAAGTAAGACCTTCTTCTATTTTAGTTGCATTTTGGTAAACATCTATAGTTTCTTGGATTTTTTGAGAATCAATTCCTAGTGCCATACACCGAGTTGGAGAGTCTAAGGTTGCATCTGGAAAATCAATAATCATTTTCTTATTAGCTGGAAGTACAACAGACTCGCCAGGTAAAAAATCGAAAGTAGCTTTGTCTTTTAAATGCATGATTTTTCTTCCAGAAATCATACTTGCTATAATGGGGCAATCAAACTCAAGATAAACCTGATTCGCTTTTTTATGTGTTTCATAGATATTCATTTCGGCAAATTCAGCAGAATAAATTGTCCTGTTTTCTACTAAAGTTTCAATTTTTCTATAGTTGACATGATTTTGTAAAGTTGAATCTAAGGACATTTTTAATAAATAGATTAATGATATTTAAAGATAGTATTATTATATTTTAAATAATATTTATAGTCTATTTTTAACAAATTCTAATTTTTAAACATATAATATTATGAATCACTCAAAACCAAAATTCAAAGAAAAGTATGGCAATTATATCAATGGAGAGTTTGTAGATCCTATTGGAGGTCAGTATTTTGAAAATAGGTCCCCCACCAACAATCAGTTTATTGCAAAATATCCACGATCTCAGAAAGAAGACGTAGAAAAAGCAGTAGATGCCGCCAATGCTGCAAAGGTGGCTTGGGGAAATACATCGGCCGCTCATAGATCTTCTATACTTCAAAAGATTGCTGATGTTATAGAGGAAAATTTAAATGAATTTGCGGCAATAGATACTTACGATAATGGTAAGGCCATTAGAGAAACTGTAAATGCAGATATTCCCTTAGCTGTAGATCATTTCAGATACTTTGCTTCTGTTATAAGAGCGGAAGAAGGAAGTGCCACAGAACTCAATGAAAATACACTTTCATTGGTTATAAAAGAGCCTTTAGGCGTAGTTGCTCAAATCATACCTTGGAACTTTCCAATGCTTATGCTCGCGTGGAAAGTAGCACCTGCATTAGCTTCTGGAAATTGTGTAGTTTTAAAACCAGCAGAGCAAACACCAAGTTCAGCAACCTTCCTTATGGAGAAAATAGGGCATTTATTACCACCAGGGGTTTTAAATGTCATCCATGGTTTTGGTCCTGAAGCAGGAAAACCATTAGCTTCAAGTTCAAAAGTTAATAAAGTTGCATTTACTGGTGAGACCACTACTGGCCAGTTGATTATGCAATATGCATCCAAAAACCTCAATCCGGTGACTATGGAATTGGGTGGGAAATCTCCAAATGTATTCTTTAATTCTGTTATGGATCATGATGATGAGTTTTTGGATAAATGCATCGAAGGGGCTGTTCTTTTTGCCTTTAACCAAGGTGAAGTTTGTACATGTCCATCGCGACTTTTAGTTCAAGAAGATATCTATGATAAGTTTATGGAGCGTGTTGTAGAGCGCACCAAAGCAATTATACAAGGAGATCCATTTAATATGAATACCCAAGTAGGTGCACAAGCCTCGAACGATCAATACGAAAAGATTTTATCTTATATCGATATTGGTGAAAAAGAGGGTGCCAAAGTGCTTTGTGGTGGAGAAGCCTTTAAAGCTAGTGGAGAATATGCCGATGGTTTTTATATTCAGCCAACTATATTGGAAGGTCACAATAAAATGAGAATTTTCCAAGAGGAGATTTTTGGTCCAGTACTCGCGGCATGTAAATTTAAAGATGAAGCTGAAGCTTTGGAAATTGCCAACGATACCCTTTATGGACTAGGTGCTGGAGTATGGACACGAGATGCGCATCAGCTATATCAAATTCCAAGAGCTATAAAAGCAGGAAGAGTTTGGGTCAATTGCTATCACGATTACCCTGCTCACGCCCCATTTGGTGGTTATAAAAAATCTGGATTTGGTAGAGAAAACCACTTGATGATGCTCAATCACTATCGCCAAGCTAAAAACATGCTCATTTCTTATGATAAAAATAAGCTTGGATTCTTTTAGATTTAATTTGGTACCAGTCGATTTAAAATAATATTCAACATGCGCCTTGACTTTTTAGTTTACTCTCATTTTAAGTGTAGAAAATTAAAAGGTTAAGACGTCTGTTTTAATCTCACTAGAACAAAATATTATGCTATATACCAGAGTTGATATAACTGAAAATGCCGATAACGCATTGCAGGAGTTAAAATCAAAGCACGGGAATGTTATTTTCCATCTAAGTGGAGGCTGTTGTGACGGCTCATCACCCATGCTTTTACCAAAAGAAGACTTTTACTTAGACGAATCTGATATTTTTATGGGCGAAATTGGAGGAGTTAAGTTTTATATGAACGAAGCTCAATTTGAATATTGGAAACATACTCACCTTACCATTGATATAACAGAAGGTCGAGGGTCTAGCTTTTCCCTAGAAATACCTGAAGGCTATAGGTTTGTGGTTAAATCTAGATTATTAACCAAGGAAGAAGAGCATCATTTTAATACATAACCCCCAGTCTTTTTTAATCCTTTTGTTTTCTTTCTCTTTTTATATAATAGTTTTAAACTATTATAAGTCTGTATAGGAGATATGTCTAAGCTCATTGAGAGCACCAAAAAAATATCAAGCATTTTAACTTGTTGATAATCTAGACTTAGATCTAGTAGATAGCAACACTAACGCTTTTATCTATTAAATTAATTTTAAAAATCAGGAACTATATAATTTTAAAAAAAGTCTCTATTGGTGGTAGACCTATGCCCCTATTAAATCCCTAGCAATTATCTAATAAATACAGGTTCGTCCATTTCCTCTGTGTATTCTTCGGAGAAATGATAGTTATCATAATTAAATCCTTTAATTTCTTCTAAGGTTTCCACATCCTTATCCAAAATATACCTCACCATTAAACCTCTTGCTCTCTTGGCATAAAAACTGATAATTTTCAATTTTCCATTTTTAAAATCTTTGAAGACAGGAGAAATTAATTTCGCCTTAATTGTTTTGGTATCCAAAACTTTAAAATACTCTTGACTTGCTAAATTTACTAGTAATTCCCCTTCTGTCATTTCAGAATTTAATTGCTTTGTGACTTTTTCTTTCCACACAGCGTACAGATCTTTGTTGTGTTTAATAGGCAGCTTAGTACCCATTTCCAATCTATAAGGCTGCATTAGGTCTAAAGGTCTTAATATTCCATACATTCCAGATAAAATACGAAGAGATCTTTGTAAGGTCTCTATCTTATCACCGGGAATTGTGTAAGCATCTATACCGCTATAGACATCACCATCGAACATAAAAACAGCTGGTCTAGAATTTTCTGGTGTATGAGACTCTTTAAAATTTTGATAACGCCCATAATTAAGATCGGCAAGTTTATCACTTATACTCATCAATTCAGCTATCTCATCTTTGGCCATTTTAGAAAGCTCATGATTAATTTGAGCAGCTAAATCTTCAAAAATTGGTGTTGTATGTCTACTGGTTGGAAGCTTATCATCTAGATTCAATGATTTAGCTGGTGATACTATAAGTTTCATGTTTTATTTTAAAAATAATAGAAATCAAACAATTTAAGGCTTGGGTTAACTAATTATTAAAAATAGAGCTATCAAGAAAATTGATATCAAATATTTTCTTTGCTGTTTTTAGCATAGTTCCTCCAACGTTCAATACACAGGGTCATGTCTTCAGGAATTTCTGAATTAAATTCCATCCATTCTTTAGTTGTTGGATGTTCAAAAGCCAATGTCTTAGCATGTAAAGCCTGACGGGGTAAAACTTTAAAACAATTATCAACAAATTGTTTGTATTTGGTAAATGTAGTTCCTTTAAGAATCCTATCACCGCCATAGCGCTCATCGTTAAATAAGGTATGCCCAATATGTTTTAAATGCACGCGGATTTGGTGGGTTCGACCTGTTTCTAATTGACAGGAAATAAGAGTGACGTATCCTAAGCGTTCGATCACCTTATAGTGAGTTACCGCAGGCTTACCCTGATCTGCATCATCTCCAAGATAAACTATATTCTGAAGTCTGTTTTTTGGATTACGTCCAATATTTCCTTCAATAGTTCCCTCCTCTTCATTAAGGTTTCCCCAAGCTATTGCCACGTATTCCCTTTTGCTGGTCTTATGAAAAAACTGATTTGAAAGATAAGCCATAGCGGCTTCGGTTTTAGCAACCACAAGAAGTCCGCTGGTATCCTTATCGATGCGGTGGACGAGCCCTGGACGATCACTACTATTATTGGGTAAATTTTCAAAATGATAAACAAGAGCATTGATCAAGGTTCCTGAATAATTTCCATGACCTGGGTGGACAACCATCCCGGGAGTCTTGTTCACCACAAGTAAGGCATCATCTTCATAAACAATATCCAAAGGAATGTTTTCAGGAGTCAATAAATTCTCGTAAGGTGGATAAGCTAGAAGAATTTTGACTTCATCTCCTGCTTTAACTTTATAATTTTGTTTTACAGGAATACCATTTACATAAATGTTGCCATCCTTAGCAGCCTGTTGCACTTTATTACGTGTTGCATTTTCAATAAAATTCATTAAAAATTTATCCACACGAAGTGGATCCTGACCTTTATTCGCTTTAAAGCTATGGTGTTCATAAAGCTCATCGTTTTCGTCTAAGTTTTCCTGTGTTTGCATACTAATTGTCTTGTAAACTCTTATTGATTATTTTATCTTAAACTACCATCTCCGACCACTAGGTCTATGGTACTAGTCTTTTGCAGAAAATCCCCAGCCTTTATAGTTTTTCCTTTATGCTTTAATTCTAATATAGCTCCCTTAGCAATATCGGGTCTCATTATAATGTCTCCAATTTCAAAACCCAAAGCTATTAAGGTAGGCTCTACCTGTCGCCTTGTTTTTCGAATTAAATTTTGAGGGATTTTGACATCGATATATCCTGAGGGATTAAGGGTAAGGTATATTTTTCTGTTTGCTTTTACGCGTTTTCCAGGTTTTGGAACTTGATTCAAGACTGAAAATGGGGGGTATTTCGGATTAAAACTAGCTGAATCTAATATTTCTCTTCTCAAATTCACTTCTTCAAGTTTCTTATCTACAATATCCAATTTAAATTTTGAGAGATCAGGAACCTCAATTGTATCACCGTGATTTGTAGTTATATCCAAGTATTGTAAAGCACCAAATATCAAAGCGACTGAAACCAAAACTGCTAGAATCAATTGAACCAAAAAAGTCTTACTGAATATAAATTTAAAGAATTTCATAGGTGAGATTAATTACAAATATAGATAAGTGAATTATAGAATGAAATGAACTAGACCTATATTCTTAAAATTATAGTTTTCCCATCTTTTGCAACACAAATAAAACAACAATAGGAACCGCTAAAAGGATAACCATTAGCAGATGTTCTTTTAGTACCCAAGGCGATAGCAATAAAGTAATAAAATACCCTCCCATCGCTCCACCAAAGTGGGCATCGTGCCCAATATTATCTCTTCTAGCTTTCATTGCCCAGATGGAATAAAACAAATAGCCTATTCCAAAGATATATGCTGGCACAGGAATAATAAAAAATAAACCCAACATCATATCGGGCTGAAGCAAAATAGCAGCATAAAGAACACCTACTACAGCCCCACTAGCACCAACTGCTGTATAAGCAAAGTCATTTTTATGGAAATAAAGAGATAGTAGGTTTCCTATAATTAAACTTCCGAAATAGACCAACAAAAACCCTGTTGTCCCTAAAAAACTAGTGACACTAGAGGCGAAAAAATAGAGAGTCAACATGTTTACAAAAAGATGAGTAGTATCCACGTGAAGAAATCCAGAGCTCAAAATTCTTACTTTATCACCAGCTTTGATCGAAGACACCTCAAATTTATATTTGTTGAAGAATTGAAAATCATTAAATCCTTTAAAAGACATCAAAACATTCGCTGCAATAACAACTATAATAACCATATCGATTCCACCCATAATTTTAAATCACTAACGCCAAATATACCTATCTTTGGCGAAATTTTGAGTGATGCATGCATTGGTTTTTTATTTAGTTTATCCCTTTATTTGGTTGATTTCAATTTTGCCATTCAGGGTTTTATATTTTCTTTCTGATGTCTTTTTTATTTTAATTTTTAGAATTTTTAGATACCGTAAAACAGTTGTTCTTGGGAATCTGAATTTAGCCTTTCCTGAAAAATCTAAGCAAGAGAAAGCAAAGATTGCTAAAGAATTCTATAAACATTTTTGTGATTTGATTTTTGAATCTTTTAAATCCTTAACCATTTCTGAAGAAGAAATCAAAAAACGCTTTAGTCTTATTAATATTGACGAGATTAAAAGAATTGAGAACGAAGGGAAAAGTGTTGTTTTAATGATGGCTCATTATGGTAACTGGGAATGGATTTTTATTATGCAAAGACATGTAAAATCTAAAGGTTACGCTGTTTATAAAAGATTGAAAAATAAATATTTTGATAAATTGATTAAGGAAATCCGAGCAAAATATAACACTGAACTCATCACAACAAAAGAAATTATTCCAACTTTATTAAAGGCAAAAATCAAAAAGGAAACTTCTATCAGTGGTTTTATTTCTGACCAATCGCCCAGAGTCGATAAGGCTTATCATTGGCAAGAATTTATGGGCATAGAAGTTCCTGTTCACACCGGTGCGGAGATGATAGCTAAAAAACTGGACTCTAGTGTTGTTTTTTGTAGTGTCATCAAAGTTAAACGCGGGTATTATGAAGCTACCTTTAAAACAATTGCCAAAGAACCCGAAGGTATTCCAAATTATGAGATTACAGATCAGTTTTTAAAGTTGGTCGAAAGTCAGATACGCGAAGCTCCAGAGTATTACCTCTGGACCCATAAGCGCTGGAAACACAAAAGAGTTTCCGCTGAGTAAATTTAGTTTAGCTGCTAAGCTCTCGAAGCTCAGAAATAAAACGCTTGGCCAAATTATCAGCTTTGTCCTGACTTTTAGCTTCCGTATAAATTCTGATTATAGGCTCTGTATTGGACTTTCTTAAATGAACCCAGTTTTCCTTAAAGTCAATTTTCACACCATCAATAGTCGTCATATCTTCAGTCTGATATGTTTTAACGATAGCCTCCAACACCTTATCAGCATCCAAATCTGGTGTGAGTTCAATTTTTTCTTTAGCCATAAAATAGGTAGTATAGGTCTGTCTGAGCTCTGATACTTTTATATCTCTTTCGGCCAACAAGCTTAAAAATAGAGCAACTCCTACCAAGCTATCCCTCCCGTAGTGAGACTCTGGATAAATCACTCCTCCATTACCTTCTCCACCGATTACCGCATTCACCTCTTTCATTTTAGCGACAACATTAACCTCTCCTACAGCACTTGCAAAATACTCACAGCCATGCTTTTCAGTAACATCTCTCAATGCCCTAGACGAAGATAAATTACTCACCGTTGCTCCTTTTTTTCGACTTAAAACATAATCAGCTATACTTACTAGGGTATATTCCTCTCCAAACATCTCCCCTTTTTCATCGACCAAAGCCAATCTATCGACATCTGGATCTACTGCGATGCCCAAGTCTGCACGCTCTTCTATGACCAACTTGGATAGATCTTGAAGGTTTTTAGCCAAGGGTTCTGGATTATGAGGAAACTCTCCTGTTGGCTCGCAATGTAATTTCACAACCTCTACCCCTAGCATTTCCAAAAGAGGGGGTATAGAAATACCTCCCGAAGAATTTACAGCGTCGACGACGACTTTAAATTTGGAGTTCTTAATCTGGTCTACCTCTACCAAGTTGAGTTTTAGTACCTCTTCTATATGTAAATCTATGTAAGCGTTATGAAATGATATTTTTCCTAAATCATTAACCTCTGCAAAATCAAAATCTTCCTCTTCTACAAATTTCAAGATCTGTTCGCCCTCCTCTGCATTTAGGAACTCTCCATCTTTGTTGAGTAACTTTAGGGCATTCCATTGTTTAGGATTGTGGCTCGCCGTAAGAATAACCCCACCATCGGCATGTTCCATTGTCACAGCAATTTCTACAGTGGGCGTTGTAGAAAGACCCAAATCCACGACATGAATACCCATTCCAGACAAGGTTTGCATTACAAGTGATTGAACCATTTTTCCAGAAATCCTAGCATCTCGACCAACAACAACTTTGTAGGTCTCTTTTCTTCGTTGTGTTTTAATCCATTTCCCATAGGCTGCAGAAAATTTAACAACGTCTAGAGGGGTTAAATTCTCACTCACTTTGCCGCCGATAGTACCTCGAATTCCTGAAATAGATTTAATCAATGTCATAGTTGTTGGGATTTAAAAAGTTTTTAGACGTAAATATACAAGTCCAAAGATTTAACTCGATAATAATTTGCTAAAAGTGATAAGAAAATATACTTTAGAGCAATGAATTATTTAGCTCATATCTATCTGTCTGGGAATGATGATTTTCTCAAATTAGGAAATTTTATCGCCGATGAAATCAAAGGAAAGTCCTATAAAGAATTTCCAAAAGATATCCAAAAAGGGATTATACTTCATAGAGCTATAGATGATTTTACAGATCATCATCCTTTAGTTTCTAAAGGAGCTCATCGTTTTTTTGATACTATGGGACACTATAACGGTGTTGTTATCGATATGATTTACGACCACATATTAGCTAAGCATTGGAATACTTATTCCAAAATGGATTTAAACCTGTTTGCAGAGGAATTTTATGTGCTTCTAAACACAAACGCAGATATCTTACCCAAAAAAATATCCAGAGCAGTTCCATATATGATACAACATAACTGGCTGGTGAGTTATGCAAGTATCGAAAGTTTGCGCGAAATTTTAAAACAAATGAACAACAAGACTAAGCATGATACTACTCTCCAAAAGGGAGTAGATATTTATATAGATCATCAAAAAGAATTTGAAGACGAATTTGAATCGTTTTTTGAAGACATAAGAGCGTTTTGTAGGGAAAAAATTAAAACTATCAATCAGAATTTATGAAATGGATTTGGAAAATACTTAAGGGTCTTGGCATTGTTATCCTTTGTATAGTTGTGTTGCTAACAGCAATTGGAGTGATCATTTCTGAAGACTTGCCACCAGGCACAGAAGGGGTGAAAGCTGATGAATTTGCCAAAAATATTTTAAAAGAGCTTAACTACGACGCTTACATGAACACCAAGGTGATTAGCTGGACTTTTGCAGGAATGCATTCCTATGAATGGCATAAAGATAAGAATTATGTGTTGGTAAAATCTGGTAACAATGTAGTGAGGCTGGATTTAAGAGATTACGAGACCAGTCAAATTATATTCCCAGAAGCTATAGATGACGATATGCGTCAGCAACTTATCCAGAAGGCTATTAAAAACTTTAATAATGATTCTTTTTGGTTAATTGCACCCTATAAACTGATGGATGATGAAGTAGAAAGAAGAATTGTAACTAGAGAAGGAGAAGAATCCCTATTGGTAACCTATACCTCGGGAGGATCTACACCAGGTGATTCTTATCTTTGGATTGTCGATAAAAATTATAGACCTAAAGCTTTCAAAATGTGGGTTTCTGTAATTCCTATAGGTGGAGTTACCTCTCAATGGAAAGACTGGAAACAAACCCAGTCTAATATGATTTTGTCTAAAGAAAAAACAATTTTTGGTTTACCTATTTCTATTACGAACCTTAAAACTTCAAACTAAAATAAAACGATAATGGCAGACATTACAAGCATTAAAAAAGCGGGTAAAGAACGCCTTAGAGTATCTTTAATTTTGACGTGCATTCCAATAGCTCCTATCATTAGAACCCCCATACCTCCAGCTCCAATGAAAGCAAGATTTGCATCTGTCTTGAAAATACTTATGACTAAGAGTGCAGCGAAACCTATTTTAAGAAAACCAATTATAGGAACAAACCAAGTAGGTAAGCCATAATTACTGAATTCTTCTTTCATATTACTAGCTCCATTTCCTCTCCATTCCGTTTTAGTATTAAACCTTAATAACCAGACGTTTAAAATCCCGATGACAATAATGATTTTTAAAATTATAATAAAAATGTCCATAAATGTTTAATTTTTCATAAATATCTAAAATAAATTCAAAGAACAATAATATATAACATAAATTTAAATATCTGAGGTTTATTGTGTCGATCTTTCTATAAGATCTCCAAAACTAGAAATCGCTCCTAAATTAAGTTGATCTCCCATTTGGCTTATTTTAAAAATATCGTTAGGTTCAATATCACTCCCTCTCATTCTCAGTAGAAGCATTCCCACTTTGACATCGTATCCAAAAAAGATAATTTCTTGAATATCCTCTTTATGACCAGAATACAGGAATTTAGCCTCACGGTCTGCCCCATTAAAATTAATAAGAGACTTGTATTCTGTTTGGTTTAAAATAGAACGCAATAAAGTCTTCTCTACTTCTAATGTGGATTCTCCTTTTTCTTTTAGGAGAGCAAGAACATTTATTTTTTCGATTTTCTGTACACTCTTCTTTTCCTCAAGACTTAAGCTATCTAAGTTTTGAATAAGCAAATCCATAGATAAACTTGCTGAAACAAATTCAGAACTGCTTTCTTTTTCTACTAAATACTTCTGGAGACTTGGTTTGGAATTACAAGCCAACAGAGTACTCAAAATCACTACACCCATTATAAATGATTTCATCTTACTTTTTTTTTATGTTTTCTAAAGATTTTGCTCCAGGGATATTCATTTGACTGGTTAGCTTTGAAATGTTTTTTAAATCGATATTGCCATTGATGATCATCAAAACCGATTGTGTATCTGAAGCTTCTGAAGAATTCATAAACATCAACAGTTGACTCACGTAGTCATCTGTTTTACCGGGTTTGATATAAAAGTTTACGTTTTTACCATCATCTTTGATTCGCATCAATTCCTCTAAATTATTCTTAGATTTTAAAATGTTAAAATCAGCTTGAAGCTGATTTCCATAGTCGATATTTTCGGTGGTATACACCTTTATATCCTCAAGATTTTCTACTAGCTCCAAATAGGATTTCACATCTTCATCTTCACTGCCGAGATCGAGTTTACTCATTAATCTAAACATGCTTTTGTTAACGACAATAGAGGTAATCTCTCTTATATTATCGTATTTGGTAAAGTCTTGTGCAAAAGATTTGGTGCTTAAAAAAGCGATAGTCATTATTAGACCTAAAATTTTGATTCGTTTCATAGCTTTATTTTATTATTTTATTTTTTTGAGTGTTGAATACTTCTATATATTCCAATTTTTCTAAACCTTCATTCATGTTAAAAGACAAGAAATTTAGTGCGTTTTGTGTTTTTTCAAAAGCTATTCTAGCTTCTTGAATATCCTGTTGCTTTTCATAATGTGTAAAAAACCATACCGCACCGATAACGACAACTATACTTGCTGCACTATTGAGCCATAAAAATTTATTAGACTTTGGAGATCGGACATCAAGTTCTACTTTCGAAATAATTTTTGATTCAGTTTCAAAGTAGCTGAATAGAAGAGCATAAGGCTCGAAGTCTTTATCGTAAGACTCACTCGCAAAGTAAGACTTTAAGTCGCGTTCTTGTTTTAAAGTTGTTTCTCCTTCATCGTAGAGATTTAAGAGCTTAGTTATATTTGCTTTACTGAAGTCCATAGGCAGAGGTTTTTTTTAATTCGGTCATAATCTTTTTTCTAGCTCTCGATAAAGCTACTCTCACAGATGTAGAGTTCATTCCCATAATTTCTTCAATTTCTTTATTTGAAAATTGCTCGACGTCTCTCAGTTGTATGATAGCTCTTTGCTGATCTGGTAAAGCATCAATAAATTTTTTAACCAAGTCAACTTCGTCTCTAGCTTCAATTTGAGATCCAAGTCCTGAGTCAGTTTCAGAATAAGAATTATGGACCAACTCTAATGTTTTGTGGTGTTTCGATTTTAAAACATCATAACATAAGTTTTTGGTCATCGTCATCGCATAAGCTTCCACATTGGTGACCACCGATAACTTCGCTTTCATATTCCATAATTTCATAAGGACATCTTGGGTTACATCTTTAGCTGCGGCTTCAGAAGACAACAAACGCAGTGAAAATCTAAATATTTTATCACTTACAGGCAGTATACGTTTATTATAATCTTCAGAAGTCATGAACAGTCTGTTTTAAGGAAGACGATGTAAGATATGTTTTGTTACATTCTTAAAGAACTTTAGCAAATTTGTTTATTTTTATATAAAATTTGATAAATGAAAGTATTAAAACTTTTTGTGTTTGTAAGCCTGTCCGTCTTATTCTTGAATTCTTGCCAAGACGATAGGGATGATAATATTACCAATATCAACGAGCTTGCAAATCAAGAGAATATAAAAGATTATATCTGGAAGGCTATGAATGCCTTTTATGTATACAAAAGCGATTCTCCAAACTTGGCAGATGATAGATTTGAAAATACTCCAGAGTACAGAGACTTTTTGAACAGTATGGAATTACCACCAGAATTTTTCAATTCTCTGTTGGCAGATCAGGATCGGTATAGTTTTCTGGTATCAGATTTCATAACCCTTGAGCAAAATTTAAATGGAATTTCTCTCGATAACGGAATGGCGTTTGGTTTAATAAGATTTATAGGGACGAATACGGTTTTTGGTTATGTGAGATACGTTATTCCAGGTTCTCCTGCAGACTCAGCAGGTGTGGAAAGGGGAATAATTTTTAATCGTATAAACGGCACAATCTTTTCACCAGAAACAAATTTTAATCGACTTCTCAATCTTGAAAGCTACACCATTGGGTTGGCAGAATTCCAGGATGAAGACCTTGTTCAGCTTGATCAAGAAGTCGCGTTAAACAAAGTTCAATTGACGGAAAACCCAATCCATGACCAACGTATTTTGGATATTGATGGCCTTAAAGTAGGTTATCTGATGTATAATAACTTTAGGACGCCATTTAACACAGAGCTCAATGCTGTATTTGCAAATTTTGCTTCTCAAGGTATTAACGATCTAGTTTTAGATTTAAGATATAATTCTGGTGGAAGTATTGAAACAGCCAAAGACTTATCAAGTATGATAACTGGACAGTTCAACGACCAGGTTTTCGCTCAACAGCTTTTCAATGCGAATTTTGAACCCCAAAACCTCATCTTTGATAATCAAATCAATACAGGTGAAGTCATCAATAACTTAAACTTATCTCGTGTTTTTATCTTAACCACAGGCTCTTCAGCCTCTGCTAGTGAGCTAGTCATCAATGCGCTAAACCCTTATATCGATGTGGTCCAAATAGGCGACACAACCGAAGGAAAGTTTGAAGGCTCTGCCACCCTTTATGATTCTGAAGATTATACCAGAAACAATGTCAGTTTAAAACATACTTACGCCATTCAACCGCTAATTTTAAAGACAGCCAATAAGGTGGGATTCACTGACTTTTTTGAAGGTTTAACTCCAAATATTAAGTTAATAGAAAGGTTTTCAGATCTAGGTATACTAGGTAATCCAAACGAAACTTTACTCAATAGAGCTCTTCAGGAAATTATCCCTGGATTTGCTCCGACGTCAGATGAATCAAAATCAATACACTCTATTGAACTTTTAGGGGAAGACGGAATGAGTTCTCCTAGCTTTCAAAGAATGTATATGGAATATAAAAATAAATAATCTTGGAAAAAGGAAACCAACTGATATTTAAGAATTTACAACAACAAGTTAAAATGTCACTTCTATTCTTGCGTTTAAAGGCAGAATATAAATCATTATTATACAAAGTATCTCACGATTTAGCATCTCCTCTTAGCTATTTAAAATTCTCTTCGGAAATTCTCCAATCTCAAATCGGTAGTAATAGTCAAGACGATTTAATAGAAACAGGCCGTGTGATTTCTTCCTCTACTTCCATACTTAGCGAGCAAGCCAATGAACTAGTCACGGAAGGAAAGTCGACACTGCATCTAACTGGGTTGACGAAAACGAGCATAAAAGAACTCTTGACCTCAAGTTTAGACTTGATAAAACTGGACGAAAAATCTATAAGCCTAAAGGGAAATTTAACAGCTAAAGTGGTCAATTTTCCAGAGTTATATCATTATCTCTTATTTTCATTGGTCGAGGAATTAACGAAGATTAAATTTCAATTAAAATCGATTGAAGTGATACCTTATAAAAAGGATTTGAAAATCACTCTAAACGGAAACCTTAGTGATCCTTTAGATGATTCAAAAATTGATACCGTAATAAATGACCTCAAACAGGAACCTTTGGTCAATATGGTATTGGATGAAATGCAAGCAAAAATAACTTATATCAATACTTTAAAACAGCTTTCTGTTGAAGTAATGGTACCAAAGGCAATGTCTTAATTGACAAAGTTATTGAAGTCTGTTCTGTAGGCATCTACTAATCCCATATTATTATTGATATTTAGTTTCTGCATAATGCGCTTTTTATAGGTGCTTACCGTTGATTTTTTGAGATTAAGCTCGTTTGAAATATCTATGTTTGATTTCCCCTCTGCCAAAAGAGCTAATATCTGAAATTCCCGATGCGACAAGATATTAGATAAGGATAAACCATTTTTTCTATTGTCATTAAACATCTCATCTTCAATATTTTCATCTACAAACCGTTTATCGTTTTCTAAAACTTTAATAGCTAAAGCTATTTTTTTAAGTGGTTGTGATTTTCCTAAGTATCCATCTGCTCCATTTCTAATAAAATTGATGGCATATTGAGGCTCTTCGTAAGCAGAATACATCAAAATTTTGGTTTCTGGATAATTAGCTTTTATATCTTTTACAGTCTCTACGGTATTCCCACCAGGCATTTTGATATCCAAAATGATAAGATGAACATCTTTATGACACAACATTTGGTTCCTTAACTCATTGATAGAGGATACTTTTATGATTTCTGGACCAGATATGGTTTCACGTAAGATAGACTCTACACCGTGCTTGACCACGTCATGATCGTCTGCTAGAATGATTTTAGTAATCTTTTTCAAAGTCTTTAAATTGAATAAAGTTTCAGACAAGATATGAAAAGTAGATTAAAAACTACAGCTTTAACCACATTTTGGTACAAAAAATAAAACCAAGGTTTTATTTAATGAAATGAAGAATTTGCTAACCTAAATCTTGATTTAAATTTTAAATTTACAACTTGTAAATAAGCGATATGAAATCAACTGCACTTACCGAAATTCATAAACAACTCGGAGCTAAAATAGTCCCTTTTGCAGGTTATAATATGCCTGTATCTTATACAGGAGTAAATGAAGAACATGAAACCGTAAGGCAACATATTGGTGTTTTTGATGTCTCCCATATGGGGGAATTTTTTATTGAAGGAAAAGAAGCTTTACAGCTTATTCAAAAAATAACCAGCAATGATGCCTCCAGACTTATCGACGGTCAAGCACAGTACACGTGTATGCCAAACGAAACAGGAGGAATTGTAGACGATCTCATCATCTATAAGTTTCATAACGAAAAATTTATGATGGTAGTCAATGCTTCCAACATAGAGAAAGATTGGAAGTGGGTAAACCAGCACAACACATTTGATGCTAGTCCTTCAAATCTATCTGATGAGTATTCGCTGTTGGCTATACAGGGCCCAAAAGCCTTGGAAGCTATGCAAAGTATTTCACCCCTTGACTTATCGGCAATTCCATTTTATCATTTTACTGTAGGTGAGTTTGCAGGAGCTCAAGATGTAATTATTTCGGCCACAGGATATACAGGAAGCGGTGGATTCGAGATATATTTTAAAAATAAAGATGCTGAGTTAATTTGGACTGCAGTTTTAGCTGCGGGAAAAAACTTTGGAATCAAACCTATTGGATTAGCTGCACGAGACACCTTGCGTTTAGAAATGGGCATGTGTTTATATGGTAATGATATCGATGACACAACCTCACCGATTCAAGCTAAGTTAGGTTGGATAACCAAATTCACCAAAGACTTTATCAACGCTGAGTCATTGAAAGCAGAAAAAGAAAATGGTTCCTCCAGAAAGCTCATTGCTTTTGAGCTAGAAGATAAAGGAATACCAAGACATGGTTATGCTATCGTTGACGACGAAGGCAAAGACTTGGGCCACGTCACCTCAGGTACAATGTCCCCTAGTCTTAAAAAGGCGATCGGTATGGGTTATGTTAAAACCGAACACTCTAAATTTGGAAATTCAATTTACATTCAAATCAGAAATAAAACAATAAAGGCAATTATTGTAAAGCCTCCATTTTACAAGGCTAAAGCCTAATTTTATATAACCTTAAACCATCTCTAAATTTTGGAAATGGTTTATTAAGCTTTTAAACATATCAAACACACCAAAAAAATATTAATACTCGGTGCTAGTGGTTTTCTAGGCAATGCCCTTTTCAAGGAGTTGTCCCCTTATTATGATGTTTATGGCACTTTTGCTAGAGATCATTCTAATTTAGAGAAAAACAAACGCATGTTTCGATGGGACGCTGAAACAGAATCCATAAGTCTACTGTTGCGGGAATTAGCTCCAGATCTTATTATTACATGTATTCGAGGTGATTTTGCAGCACAAACTCATGCCCATCTTGAGATGATTCCTTATTTAATCAAGTTTCAGAAAAAATTAATTTTCTTATCCTCCGCCAATGTTTTTGATGTGTTTAGCAACTACCCTTCTTATGAATACGACAAAACTCTATCTGAAAGTGTTTATGGAAGGTTTAAAATAAAGATTGAAAATGCTTTATTCAGAATTCCTAATCACCTTTATAACATCGTAAGATTACCGATGATCTATGGTCATAATTCCCCACGGATAAAGGAATTAAAACTTTTATATAACTTAAAAGAACCTATCGAAGTCTTTCCAAATGTGGTTATAAATGCTACCACTCATGATAAGTTTTCTCAACAAGTTCATTACCTAATCAACAGAAATCTTGAAGGAGTTTACCATCTAGGTAGTCAAGATCTGGTCCATCATAAAGAATTAATAGGTGATATTTTAAAAGGTTTAGGTTTAAAAAACCCGACTTTTAAAAATGTTTATAACTCCAACCAAGATCGCTATATCGCTGTTATTCCTAAAACGCATATCTTGCCAAAAAACCTGCAAATCACCATTGAAGAGGTTGTTGAAAATTCAACAAAGCTTCAGTCGCAGTAATCAGTTTTTTATATATTTTACAAATTCACAAAAAAAGAATTCTTATGACACCATTATCCAAAAAAGAAGTCGAAGGCCATTTAGAATCACTTGAAGGCTGGTCTTACAACGAGGACGCTATTCATACTACATTAGAGTTCAATGATTTTAAAGATGCATTTTCTGCTATGACAAGAATTGCTTTTGAAGCTGAGGCTCAGCAGCACCATCCCAACTGGTTTAATGTGTACAGCACCTTAGAAATCAGTTTATCAACCCATGATGCAGGTGGTGTTACAGAAAAAGATTTTAAAATGGCTAAAACTATAGAATCTATCGTTTCTGAAAACTAGGACATTTAACAAAAGTTGAGTTAATTGTATTAAAACCTAAACACTTTTCTAAGTTAAGTTTTACCTTTGTTTTAATTAAAATATAACGACAATGATTGAAGCCCTAGAATGGAGATATGCGACTAAAAAGTTTGATGATTCCAAACACATAGATTCCTCAAAAGTGGAAATGCTTAAAAAAGCATTTAACTTAACACCAACGTCTTACGGTTTGCAACCTTTAAGATTGGTAGTGATTAAAGAACAAGAACTTAAGGATAAACTTTTCGAGAATAGCTATAATCAAATTCAGGTAAAATCTGCGTCTCATGTTCTGGTAATATGTACCGAAGATGTTGTTGACGAACAATTTATCAATCACAATTTTGAGCTGCAGAAAGAAATCCGAAATGCAAAAGATGAGACCGTAAAATCTTTTCGAGATTTTTTGATTAAAGACTTTGGTAAAAAGTCTGATCAGGATATTAAAAAATGGGCTATCAATCAGGCATATTTAGCAATGGGTAATTTATTGACTTTCTGTGCTGCTGAAAAAATTGATGCCTGCCCAATGGAAGGTTTTGATGGTGCAGCTTACGATAGGATTTTAAACCTCACTGAAAGAGGTATTTCTTCAGCTTTGGTCTTACCTGTTGGGTATCGAGCAGAAGATGATAAATTTGCTGGTTTTTTAAAGGTAAGACGTCCTCAAACTGAGACGATTATTGAGTACTAATTTTCGGTTTATAGATTATTTAAAAGACTTTTCAGAGATCTGAAAAGTCTTTTTCGATTAGGACAAAAATTAATCCCGTCAAAATGTTTCGGGTTTTCTTAAGTTGGCTAGAAATTATGACGAAATAAGTGATTAAGATTTGGCAATACTAATGCTGTTGTCTATTTACAAAGGAATTCTAATGATTTTAAATTATTCTTTTCCATCTACGAAATCCCGTAAATAGCTGTAACGCGGTGTGAGCTTTCCATCTTTAGTCATTCTAGCCCGTTCCAATACTCCATCAAGATCTCCATTAAAAAACGCAGGGATTACATGCTTTGCAAACATATCACCAAAGCCTTTACTAGCGTCTTTAGGTAGCTCACAGGGTAGGTTGTCGACTGCCATTACAGTAATCGCTCCTTGAGCATCAAAGGCAACTTCCGACTCGGTTTGTGGATCGTAGCCATAAAATGGATCTGCAATAGTTGAAGGTCTTAAAGTAGACGCTACGGGTCCATCGATATCACAACTTATATCTGCAATAAGATTAATTTTAAAGTCAGATCGCTTAGCCTCTTCTCGTGTTATTAAATAAGGAGCATGATCACCATAAAAATGCCCTGCAATAAAATAATCGGTCACTTGGGCGAAACGCATAAAAGTAGACTCATAAGGCGTAGGATCAAAAAAGAATTCCGAGATCTTTCCAAGTTTACCATCTTTGCGCTTATTGTAGTCCATCACATGGATAACTGTGTATACTGGCTCATCAAAAGTAGCATTTAAGTACTGCTCTATCCCTACTTTTTTAATCTTGAGATAATCTAAAATTTCCTTTGCACCATTAGCGACTTTACCTAAGCCAGACAGGCAAATCTTTAGGTTTGGAATTTGAATAGCATCCAACTCCTGTTGAAGGGCTTTTAAATCTTCAAGACCTTCTACTTTGGGTAAATTGAAAAGACCATCACGTAAACCTAAAGCCCGAAAACCATTGTAGGCTCCTACTAAACCGGCATAGCGACCAAAACCAATAAGGCGCCCTCCTTTGGAATTGGTGATGACTTCATGATCGTAAAGCTCTATGTTTTTTTCTAAAATAGCTTTTAATAAATCCCGGTTATAAGGTTGTTTTTTGATGGTGTGGGAAAAGAAAAAATAGGAGGCCTTAGGAACTAAAGACTCAATAGGGACTTCCTTGACTCCCAAGAGTACATCGCAACTGGACAAGTCGTCTGTAACTTCTAGGCCTTTCTCTTCGTAGGCAGTATCTGGAAAAATTCGAATGTCTGAGGACTCTACTGCAAATTCCAGGTGGGGATATAAGTTTTGGACTGTTTTAGCTTTCTCAGGAGAGAAGACCACGCGACGATCTGGTGGTGTTTTGCGTTCTTTGATAAGTCCAAATTTCATAGGCTTTATTTTAAGATGATTTTTGCTTCAAAGATAGTATTTATATCTACTTTTGTTCTTTAGTTTGTGTTTGTAACTTCTTTTTAATGAAGATGTCAATTATATAAGAAATAGAATCGTCATCTCTAATTCTTGATGCTTATCGAAAACAAGAATATAGTAGATAAATTTCCGTTTTTGGAAGACTAGAGCCGACCGAAAGGAAAACGCTAAACTTAAGATCATTGACAGATGAAGTGACAGAAAGCTTAAGTTCAAATACCGACTTAATAAATATGGGGTCGATTTGGTTTTGACAGCAAGGCCAATTGGATGGTAAGCACGTCGAGCGCTGGGATATAGCTCGTAAATATCATATTTCACACTTTTTTAAACGGCGAAGATAACTACGCCTTGGCTGCATAATCCGAATCACAGTAGGATATGTTTAACCGTTACTAGGTAACGGGCTAAGATGTCTCGCAAAAGCCTTGATTTACGGCGTTTGCACCAGAGGCACCGGTAAAGTAAATATAGCTAAAACAGGGTCTTGATGTTTTTGTGAAGCTCAATTGAGGATAAGGATACGGTAGGTGGTTTTCAGCCAGTCTTATCTCGAAAATCCAAGAGAAAACTAAGCGCGTAGAAGGCCGTTGAATTGCTTGTTTGGACGGGAGTTCGAGTCTCCCCGACTCCACATTTAAAAACCCTCATATACTTATGTATATGAGGGTTTTTTTATTTGTTATTGTGCTAAAATTGTGCTGATCTATCTACAATAATTACAAATAGCATTTAATAAATAATTGTTTGGCTTTTTTGAGCATTAAAAAAGGTTTTGTTTTACTTCCTGTTTTTCCCATCCCGCTATTGTAAAGCTCATTTTTAAACTGAATAGCGGCAAAGGCTTCACGCTCTATTTGTTTGCTGAGTTGGTTAAGATTTAATTTAATAATTGGCTACTTGGGTTTGATGCGAGGGCGTGGGTCGCTTTAAAGCTTACTGAATTATTAATCTGTGCTTTGATGAAAAATAACGCCTTAGGGGTGCACTAAAACGTTTAGGTACTTTAAAGGTTTTCTGTTAAATTATGCAATACTTTAAACACTGCAATTTTGACTTATTACGCATGGATTTGATCCTTGTTATATAAAACAATGATTTAATCCAATAAAAAACTCCGTATGTATAGACACGACTTTATTTAACTGGGTATTCATCAAAATATAACAGTCTGAAAATTAACTATATTTTTTCACAATAGCGAACATGTTTCCATGTTTATCAAATGCTAGGGTATTTGAAAACTCCCTGCTATCATTAGTTGAATGGTTAAGCAACAAACTAGCAAATAAATCACAAACAGAATATTCTGCAGGAATGTTTGCAAATTGGCAGTGGCATAGAAATTAATTTCATACGAGTTTGGCATCCACTCTTATTCTAACAATAATTTTTTCATAAGTTCAGTAGAAACATTTACAAAAATTTCTTTTATGACCTGTAATCCAGTTTTTTGAGCTCTCCCCCAAAATTTTGAAAGCCTAATCATTATTCTCTTTTTAGATTCAATTGTAAGTGCTGATTTAATTTCTTCGGTCTCATTTTCTAGAATTTCAATTTCGATAATTTTATCTTTTGTTTTGCCTTTTTTTAATTTCTCTAGTTTTTTTCTAGAATTATCTAAATATTCTTCAAGAAATAATTGCTGCTCCAAATCAAATGTTTCTACATCCGCATTCTCATCAATTATGTCAAATTTCTGATAAAATTTCCCCGCATTTGATTTAATGATTGGGTCATCAAAAAAAGATTCAATTGTCTCATATTGGTCAAGAAGATCTAGCCAATTTTTAAATTGTGATTCAAGATTTTTTATATCAATCCAATTTTTCTTAATTCCATTATCATTTTCATTTATTGGTTTTTTAATCACCAAGAATTGAAAGTAACCATTTTGTTTTTTTTCATATTTCTCGATTTTGAAATGAAAATCGGAAGTGTTGTCGATATCTAAAACGTGAAGTAAGTTTTCTTTTGGGTCGATAATTTTGAACTTTTCGCCAGCTAAATTAACAAAGGATTCTAAAGATTTTAAAATCGCAATCGTAAGTTTCTTTTTTTTATTCATTGATTATGCGTGATTTTCAAATGTATACAACAGTCTTGTGGATGGTTATTTACGAGTTTTAAGCATTAAAGTTAGTAAATAAAAACACATAGAAAGTTCGCAGAGATTTTCGTTTATTGGTTAAAACCAAGGCAATTAATTTTTTATTTACTTAATTATATATTCCATAAATCTTTTCCCTAATTCTGTCGTTTTAACTGAAGGTTCCTCGTATGTACTGTCATACAATATATAGTCATTAACTCCAAAATCTATTAAACCTCCATTTGTTGTAATTAGACCTTTATTCTCCAAGTCAAGACAGTAAAACTTAAATTCAGATTGCTCAATTACTATTCTTTTATTATACTCGTTGTACCTTGAAAAGAAATTGTCGTAGGTTTCAATTTTCTCTAAAATTTCTTCATTGGAATTAATGTAGGAAATTATTATTATTTGAATTGGTGATAAATTCACTAAAAAATTGAGAAATAATCTATTTACACTTAACTCATAATTTTCTTGAGTCAAAATAGAATCCATAAATACGTTTGCTAATGTGATTCTTATTTTTTCATCTCTAATTCTCATTGAGGATTTCCAAAAATTTACATTAAAATCATAAAAGTCATCACTTTCTATATATTTTTCAACTGATTCGTCAATTTCAATATTTCTTACTTTTTCTTGTAAAATCTGAACGGTTTCATTAATCCTCTTTTGTTGGATTCTGTTCGGAACTTGAATAAATATTTCATTCATTACTGAACCAAGCCAAGGAATTGTAGAAATTACACCACTAATTATTCCGTCTTGCATTTCCTCAATTCCAGTTGCTTTTTTTAAAATTTCTGATGGTAATTTTCTTTCTTCTTTTCCCACTCAATTATTTTATTTTTTAATTATCGGATTTTTTTTAAATTCTGAGTAACGTTTTGTTCACACCTTGTTTTTACTGGTATTCAGGCAGGCTTGATTCCTCTCATTCTCGTATCTAAATTAGCAATTTGTTTTTGAAGTTCTATGACTTTTCTCTTTCTTTT
>Ga0307978_1000009_pt1 | contig 195726 bp, 167 predicted proteins | sample OrgLakmetage1056_FD_203151 | JGI IMG/M metagenome (GOLD analysis project Ga0307978, IMG submission 203151) | Saline water microbial communities from Organic Lake, Antarctica - #1056 | ecosystem: Environmental > Aquatic > Non-marine Saline and Alkaline > Saline | place: Antarctica: Organic Lake... | reverse complement strand
GTTAATGATTTAAGGTGGTTATAGCAACGGGGCTCACCTCTTCCCATTCCGAACAGAGAAGTTAAGCCTGTTTGCGCCGATGGTACTGCATACTTGTGGAAGAGTAGGTCGCCGCCTTCTTATAATTGAACCCCTTCATTACTTAATGTAATGAAGGGGTTTTTTTGTGCATTAGAATTTTGAAAAACTTCGTTCTATTTAGTATTTTAGCATAAAAAAACGTGTCTAAAAAAAGCCCTCAGAAAGTAACTCCATTAATGAAGCAATACAATGCGATCAAGGATAAATATCCTGATGCTATGCTTCTCTTTAGGGTTGGTGATTTTTATGAAACTTTTGGAGAAGATGCTATTTCTGCCTCTCGAATTTTGAATATTGTCTTAACCAGTCGTAACAATGGTGGCGAACGCTCAGAGCTTGCTGGTTTTCCTCATCATTCTTTAAACACATATTTGCCTAAACTTGTCAAAGCTGGACTAAGAGTTGCTATATGTGACCAGCTTGAAGACCCTAAACAGACTAAAACGATTGTTAAAAGAGGGGTTACTGAACTAATCACACCTGGTGTCTCTTTAAATGATGATGTTTTATCTAGAAATTCCAACAATTTTTTATGTGCTATATTTCTTGGGAGTAAACAAAATTATGGCGCCTCTTTTTTAGATGTTTCTACAGGCGAATTTTTGGTTTCTGAAGGCACACTAGAAGATATAGATAAGCTAATTCAGAACTTTAATCCAAGTGAAATTCTTATTTCAAAAAAGCAAAAAAATGCTTTACAGGATACCTTAGGAAAACAACTTCCTTTTTTTTACCTAGACGATTGGGTCTTTAAATTAGATTTCTCTCAAGAAGCGATTCATTCTCATTTCAAAACTACTTCATTAAAAGGCTTTGGAGTCCAAGATTTTGAAGAAGGTATAGTTGCTTCAGGGGCTATTCTTCATTATTTATCTGAAACTAATCATTTTCAACTTGAGCATATTAACACCATTTCAAGAATTGCGAAAGAGGACTATGTTTGGATGGATAGGTTTACAATAAGGAATCTTGAATTATATCATTCTTCTACTCCTGGTGCTGTCACTCTTATTGATGTGATAGATAAAACCGCTTCAGCAATGGGAAGCAGAATGCTTAAACGCTGGTTAGCTTTCCCTCTAAAATCTGAATTTAAGATCAATCAACGTTTAGAAAATGTCAGTTTATTTAAAAGTAATTTTGATCTGCAAACCGAGATAAGGTCTCACTTAAAGCAAATCAATGATATTGAACGTTTAATTTCAAAAGTAGCGACTTTGAAAATAAATCCCAGAGAATTACTACAGCTCAAAAACTCTATGGATGTTATTAATTCTTGTATGCTTCTACTGAGGGAATCAAACCATGACTCACTAAAGACGATTGCTGATCAATTAAATTCATGTGACCTGCTCAGGGCTAAAATCAACTCAGCATTGTCCGATGAACCTCCTGTTAACGTCTTAAAAGGCAATGCTATTAAAAGTGGTTTCTCCGAGGAGTTGGATGATTTTAGAAAAATCGCATTCTCAGGTCATGATTTCTTAAATGAAATGCTGGAGAAAGAATCTAAGCTCACCAACATTCCGAGTTTAAAAATAGGCAGCAATAATGTTTATGGCTATTATATCGAAGTGAGGCATGCTCATAAAAATAAAGTGCCCGAGGAGTGGACACGAAAGCAAACCCTTGTTAATGCAGAACGCTATATTACGGAAGAGCTTAAAGTGTATGAGGAAAAAATACTCACTGCTGAGGAAAAAATTTCGACACTCGAGCAGCAGCTCTTTCATGAATTAGTGGTCTGGACTCAAGACTATATCAAAATCATACAACAAAATGCAATTCAAATTGCACAGCTAGACTGTCTTTCTGGTTTTGCTCAATTAGCTATAGAGCATAATTATTGTAGACCTAAGATCAATGGAAGTTTAGAGCTGAACATTAAAGAGGGGAGGCATCCAGTAATTGAGAATCAGCTTAAAGCGGAAGAAGAATACATCAGTAATGATCTTTACCTAGATCAGGAGTCTCACCAGATCATAATGATCACAGGTCCTAACATGAGTGGAAAATCTGCCTTACTAAGGCAAACTGCTCTTATTGTCTTATTAGCTCAAATGGGAAGCTTTATACCAGCTTCTTCCGCAGAGATCGGCATTGTTGACAAAATTTTCACCAGGGTAGGTGCCAGCGATAATATCTCTATGGGAGAATCTACTTTTATGGTGGAAATGAACGAATCTGCAAGTATTTTAAACAATTTATCAGAAAGAAGTCTACTTTTATTAGATGAAATTGGACGTGGGACAAGCACATACGATGGCATTTCTATCGCTTGGGCTATTGCTGAGTATATACATGAGCATCCCACAAAGGCTAAAACACTTTTTGCGACCCATTACCATGAACTTAATGAAATGTCTAAACAGTTTGAACGCATCAATAATTATAACGTCTCTGTTAAAGAATTAAAAGACAAAGTTTTGTTTTTAAGAAAACTAGTTCCTGGCGGAAGTGAACATAGTTTTGGAATACATGTGGCTAAAATGGCAGGTATGCCACAATTTGTTGTGCAGAAGGCACATAAAATTCTAAAAAAACTCGAATCGTATAGAGATTTAGAAGGAGATACAAGTTTATTAAAACAGGCAGTCCAACCACTGCCTCAGTTGAGTTTCTTCAACATGGACGATCCTTTATTAGAAGAAATCAAGGATGAAATTCTCAGTTTAGATATTGATACCCTAACCCCTGTGGAAGCCTTGATGAAACTAAATGAAATAAAAAGACTCCTTAAACCTAGCGTAAAAAAGTAGATAGAGTTACAGGAATCTTCTCCGAAAATATTATTTTCAGATTTTAGTGAAAAGGTTTTGAAAAATCAATTAATATATTAAATTTGCACTCGCAATTAATCATGCGAAAGTAGCTCAGCGGTAGAGCACCACCTTGCCAAGGTGGGGGTCGCGGGTTCAAATCCCGTCTTTCGCTCTATTTCGCTCGGATGGTGGAATTGGTAGACACGTTGGACTTAAAATCCAATGACCATTGCGGTCGTGCGGGTTCAAGTCCCGCTCCGAGTACCAAACCCTTTGATTTATCAAAGGGTTTTTTTATTTTATATGTCCTATGCCTAGAAAATTAAAAAATAGAGAGCTCATTCGTAAAACAGATGAAGAATTTAAGGATTCTAAAAAGACTCCATTAATTTTGATTCTTGATAATATAAGAAGCCTAAACAATATCGGTTCTGTTTTTCGAACGTCTGATGCCTTCCTTATTCAAAAGATCTATCTGTGCGGAATCACAGCTACACCTCCTCATAAGGATATTCAAAAAACGGCTTTAGGAGCCACTCAGACTGTAGATTGGGCTTATGTAGAAAATACGCTGCAACTCGTTAAAGAGTTACAGCAGCAAGGCGTAAAGGTGATGTCGATAGAACAAGCCGAACAGTCTATATCTTTAAAAGATTTTAATCCCATGCAAAATCAATCTTATGCCTTAGTTTTAGGTCATGAGGTAAAAGGGGTTCAACAAGAGGTTGTAGACCAATCTGACGGTGTTATTGAAATACCACAATTGGGAACCAAGCACTCTTTAAATATCTCAGTAACCACAGGTATTTGTATTTGGGACTTTATGTCAAAAACAAAAAGCGTCTAATTCGCCAGATTTTCAAAAGTTGAGACAGCTCTATATTCTTTTTTATGCTTTTTCTTCCGCTACTTTATTTTGAAGCATTTTTAATTCATCTCTAAATCTAGCAGCTTCCATAAAGTCAAGATCCTTAGCGGCTTTTTCCATTGATTTTCTCACCTTAGTCATTCTTTTTTTCAAGTCGCTTTCAGAGTAATTAGCGATAGCTTCTTCGGCCGCCTCAAGGGTTGGCATCTCTATCACTTCGTATGGCTCCTTTTTCTTTCCACTTAAGGCAGAATCCAAGGATTTTTTCACAGCCTGTGGTGTAATATTATGTTTTATATTATAATCAATTTGCTTTTGGCGTCTATAATCGGTTTGGTCCATGGTTTTCTGCATGCTAACTGTAATTTTATCAGCATACAGTATGCCTTTGCCTTCCAGATGTCGAGCAGCTCTCCCTATGGTTTGCGTCAATGTCCTATTGCTTCTTAAAAATCCCTCTTTGTCAGCATCCAAAATGGCCACCAAAGATACTTCAGGTAGATCTAAACCTTCTCTTAGTAAATTCACACCGACCAAAACATCAAACACTCCTTTTCTTAAGTCAGACATAATTTCAACTCTTTCTAAAGTGTCGATATCACTGTGTATATAGCGGGTTCTTATTTTTACTCTAGTCAAATACTTGGACAACTCTTCTGCCATTCGTTTGGTAAGAGTTGTTACCAATATTCTTTGATCTTTATCAACTCTGATGTTGATTTCTTCAATGAGATCATCAATTTGATTCTGACTAGGCCGTACCTCTATCACTGGATCCAATAATCCTGTTGGTCTTATGACCTGTTCAACAACAACTCCCCCAGATTTTTGCAATTCATAATCAGCCGGAGTTGCACTTACATAAACGACCTGATTTTGCAAAGCTTCATATTCTTCGAGCCTTAACGGCCTATTGTCCATCGCGGCGGGGAGTCTAAATCCATAGTCTACTAAGTTTTCCTTACGAGATCGGTCACCACCATACATCGCCCCTACTTGGGGAATGGTAACGTGGCTTTCATCTACAATCATTAGAAAATCATCTGGGAAATAATCAATCAAACAGAATGGTCTTGTGCCTGGCTCCCTTCCGTCTAAATACCTAGAGTAGTTTTCAATCCCAGAGCAATAGCCTAATTCTTTTATCATTTCAAGATCGAAGTTGGTTCGTTCTTCGATACGCTTAGCTTCCAGAGGTTTTCCTATGTCTTTAAAGTATTCAATCTGTTTTCCAAGATCGATAGCAATCTGATCGATAGCTTGATTAAGGGTGTCAGGGGATGTCACGAAAATATTGGCAGGATAAATATTCAATTTATCATATTTTGCCATAACCTCGTTGGTTTCGACATCAAAAGCTTCAATTTCCTCAATCTCGTCACCAAAAAAGTGAATGCGATAAGCATGATCAGCATAGCCTGGAAACACATCTAAGGTATCTCCCTTTATTCTGAAATTACCACGACTAAATTGAGCTTCTGTTCTAGAGTATAAACTTTGTACTAAACCTTGAAGGAGTTTCGTTCTTGGAATCTGCTGATCTACTTCGATAGAAATAACATTTTTTTGAAATTCTGCTGGGTTTCCAATACCATATAGACAACTTACAGAAGCAACAACTATGACATCTCGCCGTCCTGAAAGCAATGAAGAAGTTGTGCTTAGTCTAAGTTTTTCAATTTCATCATTAATGGATAAATCTTTTTCAATATAAGTTCCACTTGAAGGGATAAAGGCTTCTGGCTGGTAATAATCATAATAGGAGACAAAATACTCAACGGCACTATCTGGGAAAAACGCTTTGAATTCTGAATAGAGCTGTGCAGCTAGAGTCTTATTATGAGCCAGAACCAGTGTAGGTCTTTGAACCTTTTCCACAACGTTGGCCATGGTGAACGTTTTTCCTGATCCTGTGACTCCCAATAGAGTCTGATACCGTTCGTTATTATGAAGACCTTTTACCAGTTTATCGATCGCTTGTGGTTGATCGCCGGCAGGTTTGAAATCTGATTTCAGAGTAAACTTCATAAAAATAATTTTTGCGAATATACTTGGAAAGGAAGTCATTGCAAATTTTCTTTATGTCCTTTGGCATTACTTTCACAAGTGAATATACTTCAAGGTATAGGTGATAATTTGACTCCTTATGTTATTGAAAAACAATCACTTTAAAGGGTCTTTATGAGAATAACTAAGAAATGGTTCTCTGTCGGCTAAAGTATTTTTAAGTTTAAATTGAGTACTGATGTTGAATTTTGATCGGCAAAGGAGCTGTTTTCTTTATGAGATTACCGTCTTTGATAAATTTTAATCTATACTTATACCAAATTAGACCTATAATGACGCAATAAATCGTTTTACCGATACGAATTCGGCGTAGGCTTTTTTCGCCTGCTTTTCACTAAAAATAATTACCGTAGCTAAGGCTATGCTAGTTATTTTTGATTTCAATCAATCAATCAAAAAATAATTCAATTTATTCATACGGCATTATAAATATAATTTGGTATTAGTCCCAGCTTTATTATCATTTGAAGAGCTGTTGAAAAGCACTCTAGAAAATAACAGGAGGAAGGAGGATTAGGTTTTATAATCGATTTTTATGAAGACATCAAAAATGAGTAAGGTTTGCTTTAATTTAAAGAAAACCTTGCTAAAACTTCACTCTTCAACTCAATCTGATCAAAAGATAGGGTTGGAGAATAGGTTTCACTTATAGAGGAAATTCCTCTTATCTGTACACCCGATGCTTTTCCTTGTAAAGCATAGCTATGGGAATTGATTTCCGAAATATATAGCGCCTTACCACTATTTTGCCCTATGGCCTGAGACATCATACTTATACCAAATTAGACCTATAATGACGCAATAAATCGTTTCTTTTTCGCCTGCTTTTCATCAAAAATAATTACCGTAGCTAAGGCCATGCTAGTTATTTTTGATTTCAATCAACCAATCAAAAAATAATTCAATTTATTCATACAGCATTATAAATGCGAATCAAGGTTTGAAATAAAGATAAAAAACAAGTTTAATTAGTTGAAAATCAACCTCTTAAACTTGTTTAAGTTATTGATTTTCAGTATCTTAATAGTCAATTTCAACGAGATTATTTTGAATACAAAGAGCAATAACAAGGATTATAAGTTAGTAAAATTATATGATTATGTATGTAAAAAGTTTGATGAACAGCTACAATTCGAATCTATGCGTTTTAGCAATAATAATACTCCAAAACTTACAGATCAAGAAATCGTCACGATTTATCTATTTGTAATGGAGCATCAAGGGATTTTTAAAATGAATAAAATACATCAATTTGCAAGTGAGTATTTATTGAGTTGGTTCTCAGATTTAGGTAGCTATCAAGCTTTTAACCGCAGAATAAATAGGCTTTCTAATGTTATGAATACTCTTGTAGGGATGATTTTAACCGAATTTACACCAAAGGAATGTTCGACAAAATTTAGCGTATTAGATTCAATGCCTATTGTCACTTGCTCTGGAAAACGCTCGGGTAAAGTTGCACCCGAGATTACAGATAAAGGATTTTGCTCCACAAAAAGCATGTATTATTATGGAATGAAATTGCATGCTTTAGGGTTTTGTAACCCAACTAAATTACCACATCCAGAACAAATTATATTTACTGCGGCTTCTGTAAACGACTTTGCGCTATTTAAAGAAGCTTGGTCAGAAAAAGAAAATCGAACGTTTTTTGGGGATAAAATATATCAATCTAAAAGTTTTTTCACAGATATGTATGCTAATTTTAATTCGGAAATGTTAACACCAGTGAAGGCTGTAAAAGGAATGCCCGATGTTTTAAAAAAGTTTGATCGCGCTGCAAACGATTTATATTCAAGAGCTGTATCCAAAATTAGACAACCAATTGAAGCGCTATTTAGTTGGCTTATTGAAAAATCAGACATACAAAAAGCTAGCAAAGTAAGATCTACTAAAGGCTTAAATCTACATGTTTATGGTCGACTGGCAGCAGCATTTATAACACTATTGTTTAACTCTTGATTCGCATTATAAATATAATTTGGTATTACAGCTTCTTTTGCATTCGTCACTGCTTTGGCTTTCATCCGTGATTGAATAAAATTGATTTATGAGTGTTCCGTTTTCACTAAGTTGATGTTAGAAATCTCAATGTCTTGTAATACCTTTAATACCAATTTAGTTATTAAATGCCGTATTAAAAGCTTTTAGAAAATGGTGATTTCCTGTTATAGATTTAATGGTTTCAGGTTTCATTTGGCAGACCATTTCGCTTAGCCACTCTTTTAAACTTTTCATAGATTCGAATCTTTGGTTTTTAAATCGATTTTTAATGTATTGCCATACTTGTTCGCATGGGTTTAGTTCAGGATTGTATGGGGGTATTCTTAACAAGACTATATTCTGTGGCACCTCTATATTTTTTGTAGAATGAAATCCTGCATTATCAATCACTACGATTTTATATTCCTTTGGATTATGTGTTGAAAATTCTCGCAAATAGGCTTGAAATATGTTAGTACTTACGCCATTTATTTCCCAAACAAAAGAGTCTCCGTTTATTGGGGAGTAACTACCGTATAGATAGGTCGTTTTATAAATATGTTGATAGGTCACTATTGGCTTTACACCGCTAGCGGTTATGTATTTTCCAAGATGATTCATCATTCCAAATCGAGCTTCATCTTGAAAGTATAAATTAACAGAGTCGTAACTATCTTTATTAAGACTAATTCTAATGTCATCTAGGGTGTCAGGGAGTTTTTAAAAAAGCTTTTTCAGCCTCTACATCTTTTTTGTAGTGAGATTTCCTAGGAGTCTTGGGTTTTGTTTTAAAATGTTGAATCAAATACTCACGGATCCGTTGGTACTTAACAACTACGCCATATTCTTGTTCTACCCAATTTTGAGCATCCCAGTATCCCAAAAAAGGATTATTTGGGTCATGTACTCTTTGGGATAAACCCTTATGTATTTGTGGTGTAATAATTTTAGACGTTTTATTTTTAGGCTTATCCGTTAACATCATCTCAACCCCACCATCCTTATAGTTCACAAGCCACCTTTCTAAGGTTCTGATATGAATCCCTAAAAAATCAGCTAATTCTTGTCGGGTTTCAAATTTGCCAGACTTAATGGCTAGCAAACTCTTTAAACGTTTTTCCCCTTTCAAGGTTTTCTGTTTTAACAAGAGTTTGTTTAGCTCCAAATCTGATTCCCTAATATCTAAAATTGCTTTTCTTCCCATACATAAATATACGAATAATATACGGCGATACAAAGCATATTTGGTATAAGATGCTACCTAAAGTAGAGGCTTGATACACCAAAAGACTATAGGACTTGTTTTTAAGAATCTTCTGACCAGACAAAAAATAAGATTTAAAGTTACTCCCAGCATCAGCTATAAAAAGTTGCTTTTCAATATCAATAGATAGTTTTTTAATTCTGAAATCATCTTTTGCTACAGCTTTTCGATGCTTGTTCTTCCATTGGTATCTTCTTCAGATATTAAAATATCCAAGTAAATCCTGTCTGGACTTACTAATGTATCAGCGCTCCCTCTAACTTCTACATAAGGTTGATCTATAAAGTTTTTTTGCTGAGCTGTTGCTTTGGAAATATATATGAAGAAAATTAAAAAGCTAAGTAAAGATCTTATAAGGTTTCAGTTTAAAAAAGATTAAGTTAGTTTTATGTACGGGTCAGCGTTTTAAGGTAAAATGGCCTGTTTCCACCCGACCATCTGTAAATTGGATGCGGAACCAATAGTCATCCGTGGGCATATTTTTACCAGTGTAGGTTCCATTCCATCCCCGATCTTGATTCGTAAACGAAGCTAATAGTTTGCCATAGCGGTCATAGACCTCCAGCTGAATATTCTGTTGATTGATTCCTGATAAACCGCTTATTTTCCAACTGTCGTTAATACCATCTCCATTGGGTGTAAAAAACTCCATAATTCCCAGCACACTCACCGTTTTTTGGGAAACTCCACAGCCTAATTTATCACGAACAAAAATAGTGTAGATTCCGGGATTTAAGTTTTCGAATCTATTGGAATCTTGAAAGTTGATAGGTTCATTTAATGCATACTCATAGATACCTAAACTAGAAGGATTAAGAGTGATTTCAATAAATTTATTATCCCTTGAAGAGTCTTCTACATCTACCTCAAAATCGGCGATATTGGACTCGATAACTTCAAAGGTTTTAAAGACAGAACAACTAGAATTTGGTTCTTTTATTTCAACGCTATGGGGCTTAGCTTGGTTAACTTCTAAATTTTGAGATGTCTTTCCCGTAGACCATAAAAACTGATAGTTTGACAAATTTTGATCGCCAGATAAAGCATCGAGGATAATTGGATTTGGGAAATCTTCTAAACAATAAATAACCAACTCATCGTCCAAATTAACATCAGGAAACTCTTGGACAATCAACTCGACCTTTACTGTAGAGGTGCAAATACCAAAAGTGATCACGTTAACAAATAGAGATTTTAATCCTTCGGTATTTATAAAGCTAGGGGATCTTGGTATTTGGTTATTTTCTAATTCAGCATCCTCAGAGCTTCTATAAAAATCCAAGTTGATCTGATCAGGGTTGACTTCAACATCATTAGCGAGAATAGTCTTGATTTCAGTTAAATCAAAACTAGCAAATTCCTCTTGGACTTCTTTGCAAGCAATAAGTTCTGTGTCATTGTATTTTGGACTTTTATTGAAGGTGACCCGAGCTACACCTATTAAAGGACATTCGCCAGTATTCAAATCCACTTCTAGACTATAATTTTCTTGAAGAGGAAAACTTGAATTTGTAGGTATATTTATCTTTAAAGAATATTCGGTCTCCCCAGGTAAAATGTCGCCTTCTTTCTTCCAGACGTAACTAGCCCCAGGTGTATCTTCATAGCTCAGTGTATAGTTGTAAACATTGCAAAGGCTGACTTGTTCTAACACTTCATCTGTGAAAGTATCAACAATAGGAATCCGTTTATTGAAAAGCGATTGGACAAAAGGAGGAAGTCCGAAAGTAGCAATTCTGCCATTAAGAGAAATTGCTCCTTGAGAGGTACTTTGGCTATAGTTGCTAGCAGTACCAAGTTCGTTTGGATTAGTGATGACTCCTAAAGTAGAAGTATTTATTAAAGAATGATAAATTTTACCATCAGGTCCTAGTTGAAGTGCCGTCCTAGACACACTTAAGTTGGTGATGGATGTGATAGAATTTGGAATATCCGTAGAATTTAAATCCCATTGATAAATCTTATTGGATGTATCATCTACTGTGGCATAGGCTTTTGTTCCATCTTGGGAAAATTCAACACCATATGAATTAACCCCATCAATTAATTCAAGTGGATTTAAAATTTTACCTGATAAATTATCAAAATCATAAACGTAGACATTACCATCACCAAAATCGCTATTCCCATCGATAGGGTTGAAGTTTGTGGTGTTATGAGCGATAAGTAATTTGTCTCCAAGCGGAGAGGCTTTCAAGTAACCTATAGCTGCTCTGCGGTAATTAACAACTTCTAGGAGAGGAGGGACTAGTGAAATTTCTGGGGTTTCATTTATCCCATTTTGATTTATAAAAAACGCATAAAATTTATTTCTGAAGTGAGTAATTACCCATACTGAGTTACAGTCGCTACCTCTGACGGCTGTAATTTTTTCGGAAGCTTTGTATTTCTTCTGTTCAGAATCACTCTTATCGTAAGTGATTAGTTGATTATTTCTTTCATCAATTAAAACGTCACCCAAACCATTATTTAAATTCATGTCTACTATTGAATAATTCAAACCATTATTAAATCCATCATCAGTTTCTGGAACACCTTGATTAGTATCAGTATATAAAGGAATTGAATTTCCATTGCTATTTGCAGGGCCCTGATTAGGATAAGCGTTGGCGTTTTCATGGTGAGGCTCATCGATGGTAAAGACAAAATAAAGATCAGGATTTGTGGGATGAGGAACAATAAGTCCGCTGGAGGTACTGGATGGATCGCCATTTAATCCTGTGCCATTAAAATAATTTGCATTGGACATGATTTGGTGATTCCTATTCCAAATCGTTCTCCCATCGGTATACATCAATAGATTGCCATTAGCATCAGAAATCGAAGAACAGCCTTCATTAGTAATCAGCTGTCCGTTAGTAAGCGCCGAAGGTGGATTGGTGTTGAAGGTGATTCCAGCTTGGGAACCAAAATACCAGTTATTGGCTTCACCCTGAGCTAAAGCTCCCCAGAAAGATAATAGAAAAATAGAGAAGATAACTTTATTCAAACTCAGTTTTTCCTCAAATATAATTTAAAGATCTCTTTTCTGAAGGAGTTTCCAAGAGGAATAAATAAAAATGAAACTCCATCCTAGTACAATTAAAACGGCAGACCATTCTACATCATAGGATTTGGTAAACTCTGAATTTAGCTGAACTGCAGTTGATTTTACAATTCCTAATCGGGTTAAGGGTTCTACAATAAGATTGCTCATGGCTTGAAGGGGGAGGAAATTAAGAATAAAATCTAAAGACTCTGCCTGAAACTTGACTACAAGCTGAACGATACCTTCAAACACCCAGATCAAAAATAAAAAGCCTAGGGCAAAGGCAGATCGCTTAAGAAGAATGCCAAAAAATAAACACATGGAGAAAAATCCTACCAGTTTGAGAAAATAGGCCAGAATATATTCTAAGTCAGAGAAAATAATTCCGATTTCATCGTAGTCAGAAAATATCAATCCCAAGGTTAAACTCACTATAAACAAGAGAAGTGTAGAGGCTAAGGCAAACGCAACAACGCCGTAAAACTTAGAAAGGATAAATTCTTTTTTGCTCAACCCATCTATTAAATTCTGTTTTAAGGTTCTATTGGTATATTCGCTTGAAACCATGGAGACAATTACGATAGCTAAAAATAATTTTAGAAAAGCCACAAAATAGGCGTTGAAGTGCCAGATGTAAGGAAAGTTAAATATTCCTTGGTCGGCAAGCCTAAAGTCTATTGAGCCAAAGTTAAAACGTATAGACGCAAATAAAGCTATGGTACTAAAGAGTAAAAAATAAATAAGACTCAATACTTTGGCTGCTTTATTATTTTTTAATTTGTGAAATTCAATGGATAGTAGTCTTAGCATAACTATGAATTATTGTTCTTTGGTAAGTTTTAAAAATTGTTCCTCTAAGGTTTCTTTTCGCTGGACTAGGTGAGTGAGTATGATGTCTTTATCAAAACTCTCTTGGTTGAGCAATTGAGCACTATATGGCTTTGAAAGGATTGCTTTAATGATTTCCGTTTCACTTTCCTCAAAACTTTCTATAGCAGGATGATTCTCTAGAAACACCTTGAGTTCACTGTTAGATTCGCTTTTCAATTCAAAAAAACCATGAGTGGCATTCATTTTATCTACGGGACCAGAATATAGTTTTACTCCTTTTCGAATCACAACGACATGCGTACAGACTTTTTCAACTTCATCCAACAGGTGAGAGGCCAAAAGAATAGTCATGCCTTCACTGGCAATTCTTTTCATGATTTCTCGAATTTGATGAATTCCCTGTGGGTCTAATCCGTTGGTAGGCTCATCTAGAATAAGAATTTCTGGGTCATTCAGCAAAGCGGAAGCAATCGCAAGTCTCTGTTTCATCCCTAGTGAATAACTTTTAAAATGGTCTTTTTTACGATCCACAAGATTTACAGTCTCCAACACTTCGTCTATTCTCGAGGTATGAAGGCCTTTAATTTTACAAACTAATTTAAGATTATCTTCAGCACTCATACTTGGATAAAAGTTTGGACTTTCTATAATAGCCCCTACTTTTTTTAGCGCTTCATGAGTATTAAGAGTTCCGTCAAACCAATTAAATGAGCCAGACGTAGGGTTTACAACATTTAACACCATACCTAAAGTTGTAGATTTCCCACTCCCATTGGGGCCAAGGATACCATAAACGTTTCCTTTCTGAATGTCGAAAGATAAATTATTAACGGCTGTAAGACTCCCGAATTTTTTAGACAGTCCTTTTAGTTGAAGTATGGTTTCCAAAGTCAATTGATTTATTATAAGACGAGAAGCATAGAGGATTGTTACAATTTGAGAAAGCAAATTTGCTACCTTTGAAAAAAAGAACGTGGAAAAGAAACTCATGTCTAGGAAAAAACCATCATTTCCTGTCAACGTCCAGCTCAATAGATACTTACAGACTTACAGTAGGAATACAAAGATTCCTGTGTCTTACGATGACTTGTTGAGATTTTCTGGTTCGATTGTGGTATACGATAGAGCAGATGAAGATACCTTGTGGGTGAGATGCTATTATTCTGACTACGAACGGGAAGAAATAGACAATAGCCTTAAGCGGGTCTACCTCATCTTACATTCTGATGGTCGAAGTGATCATTTGGATTTTCTTAATGTGGATGCTATTGATTACTGCACTTTTGGAAATTCAAAACCCTTTAGAATAAAGATAAGAAATGTGCTTAATGACAACTTCACTTACTTTTACGTCAAGAAAGCAGATGCTTCCAGACTATACGGGTTGGAATTTGAACATATACTGTCTCCAAATCGGATCAATTTTTTGGTGTATAAAGACACTTTAATCGAAGAGCATATCGTTGGTATTCCAGGTGATGTTTTTATCAAAGAGCAATTGCCAAAGTGTAGCGATAGGGCTAGGAACGAAATTGCAAAACAATTTGTAAAATTTGATGAACGCTGTACTCTTAGGCTCTTAGGGGATATGCGTTCTTATAATTATGTGGTGATTCCTACTCACGATTTTGATCATGTGGATTATAAAATAAGAGCTATAGATTTTGATCAGCAGAATTACGAAGGCAATCTAAAGGTGTACCAGCCTCATTTTTTTAAGGAAAATCGGTCCATGGTTAAATTGGTCTCGGATCTCCTTCAGGAGTCCTCTATAAAACAATACCAAAAAGAGGAGCGTTCCCAAGTTGCTAAACGTCTTATTACTTCAGAAAAACGGTTTAGAATGTTGATTCGCACTATGATCAAAGACAGAATCTCTTCAGAAGAAAATGTAAAAATGCTGCGGAACCAACTGGTGGCCTATACCAAAGATATAAGATTTAAGCGTTGCAAAACGATGGGGCACATTTTAAAAACAGCTTTAGACTTTGTCAAGCGAAATTATCTGGAGGTAGAATAATTTTGGACGACCTTCTTTTATAAGCTCGGTTTTTCCTATTTTTAGGGCTAAATAAAATTTATGCACATGAAAAAAATCAGTTTTCTTTTCTTAGCTATAGGATTTGGGCTTTCATCTATGTCTTCAGTTTATGCTCAGCTAGACACCAATCAATCCGATTTTGATGAATTTATGGATAGGTCTGGAAATCGATACCGATCGGCTTCAGGTAAACCTGGTCCAGACTATTTTCAAAATGAAGCCGATTATAATATTAAAGTCAATTTAGACCCAGAAACCCATACAGTGACTGGTCAGCTCTCGATGACCTACACCAATAACAGTCCAGAAAATTTGGAGTACATCTGGATGTATCTAGAACAAAATAGATTTACAGAAAATTCTAGAGGAACCTTAACGACTCCCGTTGAAGGTAATCGCTACAATGGTGATCCTCTGGAGGGGGTTAAAATTACAAATCTCCAAGCCAAAGTAAAGAGATCGACCTCCAGCAAGCACCTTATTACTGATACGCGTATGCAGGTATTTTTCAATACACCCTTAAAAGCAAAAGGAGGTACTGCTGAGGTCTCAATGAATTTCCAATTTGAAGTCCCTGTAAATGGAATGGACAGAATGGGCCGCCTAAGCACAGAGAATGGAGAAATTTATGCTCTGGCTCAATGGTTTCCTCAGGTAGCTGTCTTTGATGATATTGAAGGTTGGAATGTAGAGCCTTATTTAGGCGCAGGTGAATTCTATTATGATTATGGTGATTTTGACATTGAAATTACGGTGCCTTATAATTATGTTGTTGTTGGTTCGGGTGAATTACAAAATCCTAAAGATGTGATGTCTTCTATCTTGTTCGATAGATATAAAAAAGCTTTGGAGAGTCAAGAAACAGTGACTTTGATTTCTTCTGAAGAAATTGGAGAGTCAAAGATGTTTGCCAATCAAAGCGGCACTCAGACTTGGAATTATGAAATTGAAAATTCCAGAGATTTCGCATTTGCTACTTCCAAAGCTTTTATTTGGGACGGAGCACAATTTAATCTTCCTAGTGGTAAAACAGGTTTGGCGCATTCGGTCTATCCTATTGAAAGCGATGGAGAAGACGCTTGGTCTAGATCTACAGAATATAGCAAAGCATCTATAGAATACTATTCTGAAAAATGGTACGAATATCCCTATCTATCAGCTGTTAATGTTGCGGCAGATATAGGTGGTATGGAATATCCTGGTCTTAATTTTTGCAGTTGGAAGAGTAAAGGCAGTGGTCTTTGGGGCGTTACCGATCATGAATTTGGTCATAACTGGTTCCCTATGATAGTGGGAAGTAACGAAAGACGTTATGCTTGGATGGATGAAGGGTTTAACACCTTTATTAATTACTACAGTACAAAGGCTTTTAACGATGGTGAGTACCCTACGCGTTTGAATCAACCAAGAAGTTTAACCGGTTGGTTTTTAGGCGATAATCGAGAAGGAATCAATACCTATCCAGATATGGCTAATCTTAGGAACCTAGGAATGATAGCTTATTATAAGCCAGCATTGGGATTGGTGATGTTAAGAGAATACATTTTGGGGGAGGAGCGTTTTGACTATGCATTTAGATCTTATATCGAAGCTTGGGCCTTCAAACATCCACAACCTATAGATTTCTTCAATCATATGGAAAACGCTGCTGGAGAAAATCTGTCTTGGTTCTTTAATGCTTGGTTCTATGGCACAGGAAATATTGATTTAGCAATTGATTCCCTAACAGAAAAAGAGGGTGCCTATTTTCTAACAGTTTCCAATAAAGGTGATATCCCTATGCCTATGCACATGCAAATCACTTTTGAAGACGGTTCCACTGAAATGAAAAGTCTTCCTGTGGAAATATGGCAAAGAAAGGACACCTGGACACATAAGTTTGAAACTGAGAAACCTATAAAATCCATTGAACTGGATCCTGAAAAGATCTTGATGGACGTTAATTTCTCTAACGATAAATGGCCTTTAGATATTTATAAAGATTGATCTCTAAGTCAAACTATACATTAAAAACGACCTCAAATTGAGGTCGTTTTTTTATTCACTTAGCTGAGGAATGCAGCTTATAATTTGGTGTAAATCCAAACCAAAAAAATCCAATCTATAGTTTTGAGTAAAATTTTAAAATTGAAATAAAAGCCAAGCTAAAGATTTCTGCTCTTTTGCTCAATAATGAATTAAAGTCCAGAAATACTTTCAGCAGTGACTTTTCTATCCACTTTCTTTAACAAGCCTTGTAAAACTTTTCCAGGCCCTATTTCTGTAAAATTTGTGGCGCCATCGGTAAGCATCTGTCGCATGGTTTGTGTCCATTTGACGGGGGCGGTTAATTGTTTGATCAAATTGATTTTGATCTCCTCAGGATCAGATACCGCAGTGGTCGTTACATTTTGATATACAGGACATTTCGGAATTTGGAAGAGCGTTGACTCTATCGCTTTAGCGAGTTCTTCTCTAGCAGATTCCATGAGAGGAGAGTGAAAAGCTCCGCCTACTGGAAGCATCATAGCCCGTTTTGCCCCTTTTTCTTTCAAAGCTTCACAGGCTTTTTCTACAGCGTTATGAGTTCCTGAAATCACCAATTGTCCAGGGCAGTTATAGTTGGCAGGAACGACAATACCTTCTATGGTTTTGCAGATATCTTCTACCATTTTATCTTCTAGACCAATTACTGCGGCCATAGTAGATGGGTTGACTTCACAGGCTTTTTGCATCGCCAAAGCTCGCTTATGAACCAGTCTTAAGGCATCTTCAAACTCTAAAGTCCCATTAGCGACCAAGGCTGAAAATTCACCTAAAGAGTGCCCAGCGACCATATCGGGTTGAAACGATGTGCCTAAGACTTTACTTAAGATAACAGAATGGAGAAAGATAGCAGGTTGAGTCACTTTAGTCTCCTTTAAGTTCTCTGTGGAGCCTTCAAACATGATTTTGGAAATATCAAAGCCCAGAATGTCGTTAGCTTGGTGAAATAAAGCTCGAGCTTCTTCAGACGAATTATAAAGATCTTGACCCATCCCTGTAAACTGCGCGCCTTGTCCTGGAAATATATATGCTTTCATAAAGTTGTATTTTAAAATATAAGCTTCAAATATACCATTTTGACCGATTTTTGAAAGAATATGATCCAAAGCTCTATCCTGATTTATAAAAATTTCATCAATGATATTCGTTTCTGAGAACTTTATAATTTATCTGTCAAATATATAACCGCAAGAGTTCTTGAGAAGATGGAGTAAAATGGGACAAGGTTCTGGACTCCGCCTGCCTAACAAAAAAGTTCTCGACTTCGCTCGAACATAAACAAGGAGTCAAGTAGGGGAGGGTTCTCGACTCCGCTCGAACATAAACATGTAGGGCAGGGTTCTCGACTCCGCTCGAACATAAACATGGATGCAAGTAGGCTTGAACATAAACAAGGAGTAAAGTAGAGGAGGGTTCTCAACTTCGCCAGTCTAACAAAAAAGTTCTCGACTCCGCTCGAACCTATACATGTAGGGCAGGGTTCTCGACTCCACTCGAACATAAACAAGGAGTCAGAAAGGCTCGGGCATAAACAAAATGTTAGAATTTATTTTGATAAACAGAAGGCTCGATCACAAATCACTAATAAAAATTGGATATAGATGATTATATTTATAAAACTCATCCTTAAAAATGAAAACTTATTACGTTTACATCCTTAAATGTTCAGATGACAGTTTTTACACTGGAATGACGAATGATCTAGAACGAAGGTTTGAAGAGCATCGTTATGGACATAACAAACTAGCATATACTTTTAATAAGCGCCCTATAGAACTCAAGTTTTTTGAAATATTCAACGATGTTGATCAAGCCTTTTATTTTGAGAGAAAAATCAAAAAATGGAGCAAAGCAAAAAAGCAAGCTCTAATCGATCAGAACTGGGATAGATTAAAAGATCTTTCGATATGTAGAAATGACACTCATTATTCAAATAAGAAATAGTTCGTAATGTTACTATTCGAAAGAGGGTTCTCGACTTCGCCTTTCGAACAAAAAAGGTTCTCGACTCCGCTCGAACATAAACATGATGTCAGGTAGGCTGGTACATAAACAAGGAATCAAATAGCGTAGGGTTCTTGACTCCGCTCGAACATAAACAAGGATGCAAGTGGTAAAAAGTTCTCGACTTCGCTCGAACATAAACATGGTGTCAGAAAGGCTCGAACATAAACAAGGAGTAAAGTAGAGGAGGGTTCTCGACTCCACCTGTCTAACAAAAAAGGTTCTCGACTCCGCTCGAACATAAACATGTAGGGCAGGGTTCTCGACTCCGCTCGAACATAAACATGGTGTCAAGAGGCTCGGACATAAACAAGGATGCAAGTGGTAAAAAGGTTCTCGACTCCGCCTGCCTAACAAAAAAAGGTTCTCGACTCCGCTCGAACATAAACATGTAGGGCAGGGTTCTCGACTCCGCTCGAACATAAACATGGTGTCAAGAGGCTCGGAATAAACAAGGAGTTATAAAGGCTTGAATACAGACAAGATGTTAGAGTTTATCGTGATGAATAGAGGGCTTGAGCTTAAAATAAGCAACAAAATTTTAACACCTGTCCAAATCAGGGGAAATGAATATTATTCCTATATTTGTGCCATGCTTAAAACAAATAACAATTCTTGGTGGTGGTTTTTATTACGTCAAATGTCGTGATTTAGATCCTGCTATGTATATATATCATAAAGGCTTGTCTATCACGACAAGCCTTTTTTCATTTATAAAATTTCAACCAACGCTATGAGTTATTCACTTAAAACCACTCACCAAAAGATTCTGGCTGACACCTTTACACCCGTAAGTGCTTACCTGAAAATAAGGGATAGATACCCGAATTCTCTTCTTTTGGAAAGCAGCGATTACCATACGAACGATAATAGCTTCAGTTATATCTGTTGTAATCCTATTGCCCATTTCAAGGTTAAAAACGAACGGATAGAACTCAAGTATCCCGATGGCAGTTTTAAACACATCGATATTGACGCTAAGATAAATGTCACGAATGAGCTTCAAAAGTATTTGGCTGAATACGAAGTAGAAGACCAAGACTTTAAATTTTTAACGCAAGGTCTTTTTGGCTTTACTACTTACGATGCGGTACGGTATTTTGAGAAACTAACCATTGATAAAAGCAAGTCCAAACTCGACTTACCTGATATGCTTTACAATGTCTTTCAAAATGTGATTGTAATTAATCATTTCAATGATGAGGCTTTTATTTTTGACCATAGTTATGATGGGTCCAGTCGCCTTGTAGAATTGAAATCTTTACTTAAGAATCAAAATTATACCGAATATGATTTTGAATTAGACGGGGAAGAGGAGTCCAATATTACCGATGAAGAATTCATGGCTTCCGTGAGTAAAGCTAAAGTGCATTGCCAACGTGGAGATGTTTTTCAAATGGTGATGTCAAGACGATTTTCTCAGGGTTTTAAAGGCGATGAATTTAATGTATATCGCAAATTGAGAAGCATCAATCCAAGTCCGTACTTGTTTTACTTTGATTTTGGTGACTATAAAATTTTTGGAAGTTCTCCAGAAGCCCACTTGGTGGTTCAAGACGGAAGAGCAGAAATACATCCTATTGCTGGGACTTTTAAGCGAACTGGGAATGATCAAGACGATGCTGCAATGGCTCTGAAATTGTCTGAAGATGCTAAAGAAAATTCTGAGCATGTCATGTTGGTGGATTTAGCGAGAAACGATTTAAGCCGAAATGGAAAAAAGGTCAAGGTAGAAACCTACAAAGAGGTGCAATATTTTTCGCATGTAATTCACTTGGTGAGTAAAGTAACGGCGGAGGTAAAGCAAGAAGACAGCTTAAAGCTCCTCGGCGACACTTTTCCTGCGGGAACGCTTAGCGGTGCGCCAAAACACAATGCGATGACTTTGATTGAGAGCTACGAAAACATAAGTCGTGAAGCTTATGGTGGAGCTATAGGGGTTATTGATTTTAAAGGGAATACGAACCAAGCGATTATCATCCGTAGCTTTGTGAGCAAAGATTTAAAATTATATTACCAAGCAGGTGCAGGAGTTGTGAGCGATAGTACAGAAGAAAATGAATTACAAGAAGTTATCAACAAACTTGGTGCCTTGCGCAAAGCTTTAGACCAATAAAATTGAAACCATGAAAAAAATATTAGTTATAGACAATTATGATTCTTTTGTGTACAATCTAGTGCATTATTTGGAAGAATTTGATGCAGACGTGACTGTGAAGCGAAACGATGAGATCAGTTTAGAAGAGGTGGAGTCCTATGATAAAATCTTACTTTCCCCTGGTCCTGGTATTCCTGAGGAGGCTGGCCAGTTAAAGGCGGTTATAAAAGCCTATGCTCATCTAAAACCAATGCTAGGGGTGTGCCTTGGACAACAAGCAATCATGGAAGTCTTTGGTGGTGAGTTGTTAAATTTAGATAAAGTTCACCACGGCGTGGCTTCTGAAATTAAAACCTTGGTAGACGATGAGATTTTATACAAGGATTTGCCAAAAGTTATGACGGTAGGGCGTTACCATTCTTGGGTTGTTAAGCCTGAATTACCGGACTGTCTTATGGCAACATCCATAGATGACCAAGGACAAATTATGTCCTTGCGTCATAGAGAATTTGATGTGAGAGGTGTTCAATTTCACCCCGAGTCGGTGCTAACTCCGGAAGGAAAACAAATGATAAAAAACTGGATCGAAAGCTAATTCACTCTCAAAACGACTACAAAATGAAATATATACTCAATCGCTTAATCCAACAGGAACAGCTTTCTAAAGAGGAAGCCAAAGAAACTCTACTTCAGATTTCCAATGGGGAGTTTAGTGATTTACAAATCTCTTCTTTTCTGACTGTTTTTATGATGCGAAGCATCAGTGTCGAGGAACTAGAGGGCTTTCGCGATGCTTTGCTTGAACTTTGCATTCCTGTAGATTTCCAAGGAGAAACCGTCATGGATTTATGTGGTACTGGTGGCGATGGTCAAAATACGTTCAATGTATCTACAGCAGCCTCTTTTGTGGTGGCTGCGATGGATGTAAAAGTTGCCAAACACGGTAACTACGGGGTGTCTTCGGTGAGTGGAAGCTCTAATGTTTTGGAGGCGATGGGTGTCAAATTTTCCAATGAACAAGGTTTTTTAGATTCTTGCATGGAGAAAGCCAATATTGCTATTCTTCATGCGCCTTTATTTCACCCCGCTATGAAAAACGTAGCGCCCATCCGGCAGTCTTTGGCCCTGAAAACATTTTTTAATATGTTAGGGCCTATGGTAAATCCTGCTCGTCCAGATTTGCAGTTAGTTGGAGTTTATGATTTAGAGCTTTTGAGAAAGTACCACTACCTCTATCAAAAAACATCTAAAACCTATTGTATTCTTCATGACCTCAACCAATATGATGAAATTTCGTTGACGGCGAAAACCAAGTGTGTGACTAACTCCAAAGAAATATTTCTTTCTGCTGAAGATTTTGGAGTCTTACCAGTGTCGAAGGAAGAAATTTATGGTGGTGATACAGTAGAAGCTGCTGCAGATATTTTCTATCAAATCCTATGCGGAAGGGGGACAGCTTCACAAAATCACGTAGTATGTGCAAATGCTGCGGCAGCTATTTCAATCGCAAAGCCTGTATCGATCGGGGATGCCTTTAGAGAAGCCAAAGCTGTTTTGGAAGGTGGTAAAGCTTTAGAAGTATTAAATCAACTAAAAATTATAAGTCAGTCATGAAACGGATTTTAGAAGAAATCATAGAGTACCAATACACGGTAGTCAAACATAAGAAACTCAGTATGCCAGTGGAGGTTTTAAAAGCCTTACCCGAATTTTCTGGCCCTACACGAAGTTTTAAGTCAGCAGTAGCAAATTCAGAATTGGGTATCATTTCAGAATTCAAGAGGCGCTCCCCAAGTAAAGAAGCCATCCATCTAAAAGCAGATGTGATGGAGATTGCTAAAGCTTATGAACAGATGGGCGCAGCAGGAATGTCGGTCCTAACCAATCAGCGTTATTTTGGAGGGAGTTTAGAAGATTTGCAATTGGCAAAATCGGTTTGTGACTTGCCTTTGCTGCGTAAAGATTTTATGGTGGATGCTTATCAGGTTTATGAAGCTAAAGCCTATGGCGCCGATGCGATTTTATTAATAGCAAATGCTTTGCCAGCTGAAAAACTTGAAGAATTAGCGGTTTTGGCCCATAACTTAGGTTTAGAAGTCCTTTATGAAATTCATGAAGCAGAAGAAATCCATAAATTATCAGAATCGCTTATCGACCTCATTGGAGTGAATAACCGGAATCTTCAAACTTTTGAAGTGTCCCTTCAGCAAGGCTTGGATATGTTGCCACATTTACCTAAAGACCTTTTAAAGATCTCTGAAAGTGGGATAGAAGATGAGGAGACTATCAAACATCTTATTGAACAAGGCTTTAATGGCGTTTTAGTCGGTGAGTTTTTTATGAAACAACATAAATCTAGAAAGTCATGAAGATAAAGGTATGCGGAATGAAAGACCAGGAAAACATTGAGGCGATCAGCCAGTTGGAGGTAGATTACTTGGGCTTTATATTTTACAAAGCTTCGCCTCGGTATGCGGAGACTCCAGTTCATCTGCCAGAAAATGTCCAAAAAGTTGGAGTTTTCGTCAACGAAACTCAAGAATCGATTTTGGAGAAAGTCAAGCAATTTGGTTTGGATATCATTCAACTCCACGGTCACGAAACCCCTTCGTTTTGTGAAGATATATCTGAAGCTTTAGCTAAAAATGGATATCCTAAGGTTGAACTTTGGAAGGTATTTTCAATCAAAACCGCAGAGGATTTTAAAGGGGTGGAGGCTTATAGCTTTTATGTCAATAAATATCTACTGGACACCAAAGGAGAATATAGAGGGGGAAATGGACAAAAATTCGATTGGCAGATGCTCTACCAAATGGACTTTTCAAAACCCGTAATGTTAAGCGGAGGGATAGGACCTGAGGATGCCAAAGCCGTTGTAAAACTGTATCAAGATGGAGTAATAGAGGGCGTAGACGTCAATAGTGGCTTTGAAGACAAGCCCGGATTTAAAAACAAAACAGCAATAAATAAATTCATTAAAACCATTAGAACTTATGAGCAAGTATAGCGCAGATGACAAAGGATTTTATGGTGATTTTGGGGGAGCTTACATCCCAGAATTACTCTATCCTAATGTAGAAGAATTAAGACAAAATTACAAGCAGATTATCGCTACAGACGATTTTCAGAAGCAATTTAAAAGTCTTTTAAAAGATTACGTAGGGCGACCAACGCCATTGTATCTAGCTGAAAATCTCAGTGAAAAGTACAAGGCTAAGATTTACCTGAAGCGTGAAGATTTATGTCACACTGGTGCACATAAAATCAATAACACCGTAGGGCAGATTTTACTTGCCAAAGCGTTGGGCAAGCACCGTATTATCGCGGAAACTGGAGCAGGCCAACACGGTGTGGCAACAGCTACGGTTTGTGCATTAATGGGACTGGAGTGTATCGTATATATGGGATCTGTCGATATCGAGCGTCAAGCCCCTAACGTGGCAAGGATGAAAATGTTGGGAGCAACAGTTGTCCCAGCGAATTCAGGAAGTAAAACCTTAAAAGATGCTACCAACGAAGCAATTCGGGATTGGATTAACCATCCTAAAGACACGCATTATATTATCGGTTCTGTGGTAGGACCGCATCCATATCCCGATATGGTCACTCAGTTGCAAAGTGTTATTTCCAAAGAAGTCAAAACACAGTTATTAGAGAAGGAAGGGCGAGAATTACCAGATTATCTCATCGCCTGTGTTGGAGGAGGAAGTAATGCTGCAGGGCTGTTTGCAGATTTTATGGATCACGAAGAGGTAGGGATCATCGGTGTAGAAGCTTCCGGGAAAGGAGTGGAAACGAATGAGTCTGCGGCAACAACTATTTTAGGTCGAGAAGGCATCATCCACGGGAGTAAAACTTTGCTGATGCAAAATACCGATGGACAAATCACAGAGCCGTATTCTATTTCCGCAGGACTGGACTATCCAGGAATTGGACCTCTGCACGCGAATCTCTATAAGACGGGTCGTGGGAAATTTATCTCCATTACCGATGCTGAAGCTATGGAAGCAGGCTTGGAGTTGAGTCGCATTGAAGGGATTATCCCTGCGATAGAGACGGCACATGCCTTTGCGATTTTCAAATATATGGATTTCAAAGAAGACGATGTGTTAGTCTTTAACTGCTCAGGACGTGGAGATAAAGATTTAGACACCTACAGAACGTATTTCGGATATTAAGATCTTCGGAAAGATATACAGCAAGCTTATACGCTTAGCGACTATAAATTTAAACCTCTTATGAATAGAATTAATAGAGCCTTGGCTCAAGATAAAAAATTGATTTCCATTTATTTCACTGCAGGATACCCGCAGTTGGAAGACACCACTGAAGTCATTAAACGCCTTACCAACTCGGGTGCCGATGTGATTGAAATCGGGTTGCCATATAGCGACCCGTTGGCGGATGGGCCTGTGATTCAAAAAAGCTCAGAGCAAGCCTTAAGAAATGGTATGAGTACCAAAAAACTATTTCAACAGCTAGAAGGTATTCGTGATCATGTGGAGATTCCTCTTATTGTGATGGGGTATTTCAATGCGATGTTACAGTTTGGAGTGGAAGATTTCTGCAAAGAATGCGAAGCTATTGGAATTGATGGGATTATTATGCCCGATTTACCCATCGATATTTTTGAAATGGATTACAAAGAATTATTTGAGGCACATGGTTTAAAATTTGTGCCGCTCATCACTCCAGAAACCTCTCCAAACCGAATTAACACCATCGATACCTTAGGTGATAGTTTCGTTTATATGGTAAGTTCATCCAGCACCACTGGGGGCCAACAAGGCTTTGGAGACGAGGCGTTGTCTTATTTTAAACGCATAGCCGATATGCAGCTTACCAATAAGTTGATGGTAGGCTTTGGTATCAAAGATGCGTTGAGCTTTGAACAAGCCAGTCGGTATACGAGTGGTTGTATAATTGGGTCAGCTTTTATTCAAACCCTCACAAAGACAGGTCTGGATGGTATTCCTGGGTTTATTCAATCGTTGAAGTAGGAAGAGTCGTATATTCGAATAGTCAAAATTAAACTATGAATTCATAATTAAAAATTCTTAATTATGAATTCATAGTCGTTTTGATTCACCACTCTTAACTGTCATTCCGTGCATCACGATAGCCGCGATACGGAAGGAAAATTTATTTAACGGCTTTAACACCCTCAGCTATAAATCTATAATTCAATTTAGGAGAGTTGATTGCTGCAATGTCTTCCCTATTTTTGCCAGCATCTTCGGCATAATGTTTCAGCATTTCTACATCTGTTTCTTCTATAAATGCTCTTCCTCTTACAACCATCTCATGGCCTTTACTGTCTTTTGGAACAAAGAAACCGTAATCTTTAAAAGTCACATGCACATTCATGTCTTCGGGGAGATCCAATTTCATCCAACAGCCTTTTCTAACACAAACGCTTTGGACTTGAGATTGAAATTGAACTTGAAGGGTATCTCCAAGAGATAAATCTTGGTAAATCTTCAACATATCCTCTGCTTTTTTAACCTCCTTATTTTCAAAAGACTGTCCAAATTGATCATCGGTTAGGATACTTAGCTCTTTTTCTTCTGTTGGAGTTTCAGCTGATTGTTCAATAGAGTCTTTTTTCTCTCTAGTTGAACTCTGTTGTCCGCAAGCCAAAAACATTAATAAGATTGTGAATAAAAGAAGCTTTTTCATGATAATAATTAAAAAATTATATTAAGATTTACAACAAAGTTAGGAATCTTCTTGAATTAACTTTGCTAAATTTTAGTACATTTACAAAAAAAATTAAAAGTAATGAATAGCACCGATATCCGACTAGATATTACTAAAATCCAAAAGTCTCGAATTCATAATGTGGATTTTGACAACCTCCAATTTGGGAAGCAACATGCCGACCATATGATGTACTGTGACTACATTGATGGAGAATGGCAAACACCAACAATTGTTCCTTATGGTCCAATGCAGTTTGAACCCTCTGCTAAAGTGTTTCACTATGGTCAGGCCGTATTTGAAGGTATGAAAGCCTTTAAAGATGAAGAGGACAAGGTTTGGTTATTTAGACCAGAACAAAATTTCCAGCGTATCAATAAGTCTTCGAAGCGTATGGCCATTCCAGAATTTCCTGAAAGCCATTTTTTTGCATCTTTAGAAGCTTTAGTGAAGTTAGATAAGGACTGGGTTAAGAAGGGTGGAGGAAACTCTTTATATATTCGCCCTTTTGTTATCGCTACAGAAAGTGGTGTATCAGCTTCTGAATCTGATCGGTACCGATTTATGATCATTACCTGCCCTGCACAGGCGTATTATAACAAACCCATTAAAGTTATTTTTGCTCAAGATTATAGTCGTGCTGCTGACGGTGGCGTAGGCTTTGCAAAAGCTGCGGGAAATTATGGCGCACAATTTTACCCTACTAAATTAGCCAAAGAAAAAGGCTTAGATCAAATTATTTGGACCGACGCAAGTTCTCATCAGTACTTAGAAGAAGCGGGGACGATGAATATCTTTTTTAGAGTGGGAGACAAGCTTTTCACAGCACCAACCAATGATAGAATCCTCGATGGGGTGACTCGTAAAAGCATTATCCAATTGGCTAAAGACAAAAACATAGAAGTAGTTATTGATAAAGTTTCTGTAAAACAAATCGTAGAGGCCTCCGAAAACGGAAAGTTAAAGGAGATTTTTGGAACAGGAACAGCGGCTGTGATAGTCGCAGTCGAGGGCTTTGAGCATGATAATGTGTATTATGATCTTCCAGAAATAGAAGAGTCTTTCGGTAACCTTTTTAAGAAAACTCTTCAAGATATTCAATACAACCGAGTAGAAGATCCTCATGGGTGGACTCGTCAAGTGATATAAAACATCTATCTTAATTGATCAAAGAAGCCCGATGTATCCCATTGGGCTTTTTTGATTTGAATGCTGCCCTAAGTCTTGGAGTTGTGACCATAGTCCATAACCATCTTGACTAAGTCTAGGGGATTTACTACTGGTAAGCGGAAGAAATGACATAAAATTTTGCCATGCTGCTCTTAAGTATTGTGAGTATTTCAGTCCTTATCGAGGCATAAAGCCTCATTTTAGGACCTAGTTAAAACCTTACTAAACCTTAGTTGAGGCTTAAATAATCTCTTTAAATTTAGATGAAATATTATTTAATTGTATGCGGGTTTTAATTACAGGAGCAACAGGATTAGTGGGGCAAGCTTTAGTGGAGTTATTCCTTGAGAAAGGTATAGATGTAAATTATCTAACCACAAGCAAATCTAAAATTAAAACCATGCCTAATTGTAAAGGTTTTTATTGGAATCCCACTAAGTCAGAAATGGATGTAGAGAGTATAAAAGAGGTCACTGCCATCATCAACCTAGCCGGAGCGAACGTTGCAAAAACTTGGACCTCTTCTTACAAAAAAGAGATTTTAAACAGTAGATTAGATACCTTGATGACCCTCAAGAGAGCATTGTCTTCTGAAGACCATCAAGTTGAGCAGCTTATTTCTGCAAGTGCTATTGGAGTTTATAAAGATTCATTGACTAAGTTTCATGAGGAAGACCAATTTTCCCAAGGCAAAAATTTTTTGGCAGATGTCGTATTAAGATGGGAATCTGCAGCAGATGAAGTGGGCAAACTCGGAATAGATGTTGCTAAAATCAGAATCGGATTAGTTTTAGCTAAAGACGGCGGTGCCCTTAAAAAAATAAAAGAACCTATTGAAAATTATATAGGGGCGCCATTGGGAACTGGTAAACAATGGCAATCTTGGATCCATATCGAAGATTTAAACAGGATTTTTCTCTACGTTATGGAGCATAAACTAGAAGGTGTCTTTAACGCTGTAGCACCAAATCCAGTTAATAATATAGAATTAACGGAATGCATCGCAAAGCGTCTTAAAAAGCCGCTTGTTCTTCCTAAGGTTCCTGCCTTTGTTTTGAAATTAATGCTAGGTGAAATGGCAAGCATCGTTTTAGGAAGTCAGTTGGTAAGTTCTAAGAAAATGCAGTCCATGGGTTTCCAGTTCAACTACCCTCAACTAAAACCTGCTCTTGCTAATTTGTTATAGCAGTCCTATTAGATGATTATTTCTTATTTTTAAGTAATTTTAAATCCACTGAGACTATAAGTGTGACGCAATTAAATCTGTATTTACAAGAAGATATCACAGATTCATCGTTATTGAGATGAAAATATTCATTATTCTATTTTTATTAATTACTATGTCCTCTACTTTAGCACATAATTCCCTTAGCTATCTGGCCTTGGGTGATTCTTACTCAATAGGAGAGCAGGTTTCTAAAGAGGAGTCTTGGCCTGTTCAATTGACGGGCTTCCTTAACCAGCAAGGCTATCCTGTAGAAATTCCTGAAGTTATCGCAGTTACAGGTTGGAGAACAGACGAGCTCCAGGACTCTATCGCTTCGCTTCATTATAAAAAAGAGTCTTTTGACTTGGTTTCTTTGCTTATTGGGGTCAATAATCAATATCAGAAAAAACCTTTTAAAAAGTTTAAATCTGAATTTGAAAATCTTTTAAAAACCGCAATTGAATTAAGTAGTCAACACAACAGAGGGGTCTTTATAGTGGGTATTCCAGATTATAGTTTGTCTAAATTTGCTCAAGATGAAAAACTAAAAAAAGTATCTTCACGGTTAAAACGCTACAATAGATGCATAAAGAAAATGAGTCAGCGGTACAAAGTGGCCTTTTTTCCAATGCAACAATTAAGCAAACCTTTGCACAAAGAAAAACTCATGCTAACAGAAGATTTATTGCACCCAAGCGGCCTTCAATATAAGGCTTGGGTTGATAGTTTTAAGGATGAAATTCTCTCTAAAGTAAAAACCTTTTAATATGCAAGAAGCCTTTCTTCATAGCCTTTGGAAATATAAAAAATTGGATACTCGCCAATTAAAAACAACGGGGGGCGAGTTTGTACAGATTTTGAATACCGGGTTTCACAATGAAACAGAATCTGGTCCTGATTTCTTTAAAGCTGAGCTAGTCATCAATGGGCAACACTGGGTCGGAAATCTGGAGATACATATCATTTCATCAGATTGGTATACGCACAAACACGAAGTGGATTCTGCTTACGATAATGTCATTTTGCATGTGGTCTGGGAAGAGGATGTTAGCATATTCAGGAAAGATGAAACACTCATCCCTTGTTTGGAACTTAAGAATTATATCTCTACAGAACAGGTTTCAGCTTGCGACTCTTTGTTAAACAATGCCACTAAACAGTGGATTAATTGTGAAACGCATTTTAAAGATGTGGATACTTTTAAACTTAGTAACTGGTTAGAGCGACTCTATATAGAGCGTTTGGAAGATAAAAATGAATTAATTCTGAATTTATTAAACGTGTCTCATAACAACTGGGATGAGGTGGGTTTTAAGCTTATGGCTAAAGCTTTTGGCCTGAATGTGAATGGAGAAGCTTTTCTACAAATGAGTAATGCTACCGATTTTAAAGTCTTTCAAAAATGTTTTCAGCATCCTCTTCAATTGGAGGCGTTGTGCTTTGGATTAGGTGGACTATTAAATTCAGACTCAGAAGATGCTTATTTTAAAAAGCTTCATGATGAATATAGCTTTCTAGCTCAAAAATTTCAGTTAACCACAAAGGTAGATAGTCAAGTGAAATACTTTAGGCTTAGACCAGACAATTTCCCAACAATAAGGTTATCTCAATTCGTAAACTTATATCATAAAAAGCCAAATTTGTTTTCTGAGCTAATTCAGTGTAAAACCAAACAAGAATTGAGCAACAGCTTAGAAGCAAAAGTATCTAGCTATTGGAAAAATCACTATACCTTTGGGAAAGAAAGCAAATCCAAAACAAAAGCCTTAAGCCAATCGTTTATAGATCTTTTGATTATAAACACCGTTTTGCCTTTGAAGTTTGCTTATGCCAAATACAAGGGACAGGCCGATTTTGAGACAACTATTTATCCCATTATTACCGCCTTAAAACCAGAACAAAATAGCATTACCAGAGGTTTTGATACTTTAAAAACTAATGTGGTCGCTTCGGCCTTGGAAAGTCAAGCTTTTATTCAATTAAAAACCAAATATTGCGATCTTAATCGCTGTTTGAAATGCCGGGTCGGCATAGAACTTATACATTCATGAAAAATTTTATATATAACCTACGGACATTTTTTGAAAAGCATGGATTTTATGTAAGTTCACGCCTTGCTGATAAACTAGGGATGAAAGCAAAGTCAGTGCGAATTTTCTTTATTTACATTTCTTTTGCTACTTTTGGTTTTGGTTTTGGACTTTACTTAACTTTAGCTTTTTGGTTAAAACTGAAAGACTTGGTCTATACCAAGCGCACATCTGTATTTGATTTATAAAAAGAACTTATGAAGCGCAGTATCGTTATCACAAAAGATGGTTCTAAAACTATAAGACTTGAAGACTGGGATGAACATTATCATTCTATTCATGGTGCTATCCAAGAGTCTCAGCACGTTTATATGAAAGCAGGTCTAGATCATTATAATGAGTTGTACCAACCCAAAACCCTAAAAGTCTTGGAAGCTGGTTTTGGAACCGGTCTCAATGCTTTGCTGTCTTATTTTTGGGCAGAACACCATGGAGTTTACATGGATTATACCGGATTGGAGGCTTATCCCATTTCCGACGAAGAACACTTAGCAATGGAGTACCACAAAGAACTTGTTTCCGATTCTACTCAACAGGTCTATGAAGATTTGCATAAGGCGAAATGGGATGAATGGACATCGATTTCCAAGTCTTTTCAACTGAAGAAAAATAAGATATTTTTCTTCGATTTAAAGTTAAAAAAAGAGGTGAATATCGTTTTTTATGATGCTTTTGGTCCAAGTGTACAGCCTGAACTATGGGAAACTCCACTATTTCAAAAATTTTATGAGGCTTTGACTCCAGGAGGGATTTTCGTTACTTATTGTGTAAAAGGAACAGCAAGAAGGGCTTTGCAAGCTATTGGTTTTAAGGTTTGTATTATAGAAGGTCCTCCTGGAAAACGACATATGATGAGAGCTCAGAAACCTTGCCATTAAATCTTAATAAACACAAAACTACTTCTTAAAGATTTTAGGGTTTTGAGTTTGAATGCAAAGCATATTTTTTGCATATTGCGGTATATTTTGAAATCTATAGGATTTCAATAATGTTCTTTACATTGAAAATATTAAATTATAAATAACTTTATGGTAAGAAATATCAGTCTGATTCTTTTTTTAATGTTTACTGTTTCATTGACATTCGCTCAAGATTTACAAGTTGAAGAAACCTTAATTAATCCTTCAGTACAAATTAATGATGGTCAAATAGAATTGAAAGTATCCGGAGGAACCCCTCCTTATATTTTCGAATGGAGTGATGCAGAAACACCATTAAATTCAACTAAATCCAGCTATCTTACAGAAGGGATAATCCATTCTGTAAAAGTAACAGATGCTAACGGGGACTCTGTTGAAAAATCTTTTGAAATTAAAGCTGAATCTATCGTAGAGAGCTTTAATGGTACCTTTAAGCCTATTGTAAACAGCATGGGAAGTGTTCTATTCTGGGATCCCTTCGCAGCTATTGGTATTTACGATCCAGTAGTTTACAGCAAGGAAAAATTATTATTTGCCCCACGTTGGGAACCTAATACTCAAAATAAATTCTTGCTCAAGCAATGGCTTGTAAAAGAAAATAAAACAGTTAAGAAAGGACAGGATATCGCCATTATAGAAGTTGATGGAGAAAATGAAATTATAAAGGCTCAAGCCAATGGTAAAATAGATCACTTGACCATGGAGGGGGACTATATTTATGATCCTAGTAATAAAGAAGATGTCATTACTCAAAATGCTCATAAGTTTGGTAAAATTACATTCGATGATCCAGTAGCCCTTACTTACCCTAATGGAACTCCCCTAACCAAAGACATACCATTTATAGTGATTTGGCTAATTTTTGGAGCGGCATTCTTTACCTTTAGGATGGGCTTTATCAACATTAGAGGTTTTAAACACGCTTTACAACTCGCGAGAGGAAAATATGACGAGCCTAATGCACCAGGAAGAATTACACATTTTCAAGCTTTAGCTACTGCTGTGTCTGCTACTGTTGGACTTGGAAACATCGCAGGTGTGGCTATTGCTGTTTCCTTAGGAGGCGCAGGTGCTACCTTTTGGATGATTCTGGCTGGTTTTTTAGGGATGTCTTCTAAGTTTGTAGAATGCACTTTGGGTGTAAAATACAGGTTTATCAATGAAGAAGGCCGAATCTTTGGTGGTCCGATGAATTATTTAAGATACGGTCTTGAAAAAAGAAATATGGGTAAATTGGGTAAATTTTTAGCAGCCTTTTTTGCTGTTTTGGCTATTGGAGCCTCTTTTGGAGGGGGTAATATGTTCCAAGCTAACCAATCCTTTGCTATCTTATCTGGTCAAATCCCATTCTTAGTAGGAAATGGCTTTTGGTTTGGCATTTTTTTAATGGTATTAGTGGGAGTCGTCATTATTGGAGGTATCAATAGTATTGCAAAAGTAACTGGTAAAGTAGTTCCGGTTATGGCTGGGGTTTATATCTTAGGAGCTTTAGTGGTGATAGGGATTAACATAGATAATCTTGGCCCAGCTCTTAATGCAATCTTCTCTGGTGCATTTACACCTACAGCGCTTAAAGGTGGCTTTATAGGAGTATTGGTTGTCGGTTTCCAAAGAGCGGCTTTTTCAAACGAGGCAGGTGTAGGGTCTGCTGCCATCGCTCACTCTGCTGCTAAAACTAACCATCCACCCTCAGAAGGATTTGTTGCTTTATTAGAGCCCTTTATAGATACTGTAGTGGTCTGTACGCTTACGGCTTTGGTTTTGATATTTACAGGAATGCATGAAGTAGAAGGAGTATCTGGTGTGCAACTGACAACAGATGCGTTTGGAAGTGTGATCTCATGGTTCCCTTACGTCTTATCTGTTGCCGTATTTCTATTTGCTTTCTCTACGATGATATCTTGGTCATACTACGGAATGAGAGCGTGGACTTATATCTTCGGAAGAAGTAATCGATCAGAATTAATTTATAAAATTATATTTTTATTATTCGTAGTCCTCGGAGCTTCTGTGAGTTTGGGAGCTGTATTAGATTTCTCAGACATGATGATTCTAGCGATGTCTTTCCCTAACATTATTGGACTTTATATCATGTCTGGTGAGGTAAGAAAAGACTTAAAAGAATACATGACTAAGTTAAAATCAGGTCAATTATATAAAAAGGAAGTTTTGAAAAAATAAGAATCTACTCATGAAATCTTCAAGGAAATTCCGTTTTGGCTACACTAGAGGTGACCGAAACGGAATTTTTTTATTCAGTCTTATTTTGGTTGCTGGGCTCGCTATCAATTATTTTAGCTTGAATACATTATCCAACGCCAATAAGCCCTTTGAATTTTCTAAAACATCAGATTCTCTTCATCGTGTTGTAGATTCGTTAAAAAAACAACAAAGCCTTGAGGATCAAAGAGTCATTTATCCTTTTAACCCTAATTTTATAACTGATTATAAAGGTTATGCTTTAGAAATGACTATCGAGCAGATTGACAAGCTTCATGAATACAGGGCTAGTAGCCAATGGATCAACTCCAAATCTCAATTTCAAAGAGTGACTGGAGTCTCCGACCGATGGATGAAAACCTATAGTGCTTATTTTAAATTTCCAGATTGGGTGAGTGACCGTCGACAGGAAGAGTCTAAAATAAAGAGGCTTGGGTCATTAAAATATTCAGAAAAGAAAGACCTGAACACAGTTGGAGTTGATGATTTGGTCTTGGTGTCTGGGATAGGACAGACCTTAGCCAACAGAATAGTTGCGTACAGAAGTCAGCTAGGGGGTTTTGTCAATACAATTCAACTTAAAGACGTTTACGGATTAACATCAGAAGTAATAGAACGATTGAAAGAATTAATCATTTTAAAGACACCCTTAAAAATAGAGAAGCAAGACATCAATACTATTGATGTTCTTAGGTTGTCTGAGGTCCCTTATTTCGATTATGAAATGTCTAGGAACATTGTTAACTTTATAAAATTGAGAGAAAAAATCAGTAATTTTAAAGAATTATCAAAAATTGAAGAGTTTCCAAGTTATAAATTAGACAGAATTCAATTATATTTGGAAATCAGAGAGTAATATTTAAAATAATAGACTTAGAGATATGGATCACATGTATTTTAGTGAAGAACATGAAATGTTCAGAAAGAGTTTAAAGGAATTCCTTCAAAAGGAGGTCGTTCCTCACATAGATAAATGGGAGGAAGAAGGAAGTATAGAGCGTTTTATCTGGAAAAAGTTTGGAGATATGGGCTATTTCGCTTTGGCTTATCCTGAAAAATATGGAGGCTTAGAGTTAGACTTATTTTATACCATTATCCTTTTGGAAGAACTTCAGAAAATAAATTCCGGTGGTTTTGCTGCAGCGATATGGGCGCATGCTTATCTAGCTATGACTCATGTCAATAAAGAGGGAAGTGAAGAGATAAAAGAAAAGTATCTATCAGCTTCCATTTCTGGAGATATGGTTGGGTGTCTGTGTATCACTGAACCTTTTGGAGGTTCTGATGTTGCTGGAATGAAAACTACGGCAGTAGAAAAAGAAGATACTTTCGTCATTAACGGGTCTAAAACATTTATCACCAACGGTGTATACTCCGATTATCTCATAGTAGCTGCCAAGACATCTCCGGAGAAAGGAGGAAAGGGCATGAGCATTTTTCTGGTGGATAGAGATACACCAGGGATTTCTGCTACTAAATTGAATAAATTGGGCTGGAGAGCGTCCGATACTGCTGAGCTTGCTTTTGATAATGTTGAAATACCTAAGTCACATTTGATGGGAGAGCGAGATCAAGGTTTTCCATATATTATGCAGCACTTTGCGCTTGAGCGTCTTATTATGGGTGTAAATGGTCATGCAAGAGCAGAATACGCCTTGGAATACACACTTAAGTACATGTCGGAGAGAGAGGCCTTTGGAAAGACCCTTGATAAATTCCAAGCTTTAAGGCATAAAATCGCAGAGCGAAGCAGTGAAGTTGAAATGGCTAAAGCATTTAATTATACCACTGCAAAACGTCTAGACGCTGGAGAATACGTTGTGAAGGAGGCTACCATGTCCAAGTTGCTTTCTACCAAAATTGCCGATGAGGTGATAACCGATTGCTTGCAAATGCTGGGGGGTTATGGTTATGTGGAAGACTATCCGCTAGCTAGAATGTTTAGAGATAGCAGATTAGGACCTATCGGTGGTGGTACTTCTGAGATCTTGAAAGAAATTATCGCCAAAATGGTAATTGACAATAAAGATTATAAGCCAGCCACTATTTTGGTTGATGGCTTGGTATCTCGATAGAGTTTTTTGTTGAAAATATGCCTAAAATTATCATCAAATGGTGATGGATAATAAATGATACAGGCCTTTGGCTCAGTTGGTATTTAATTGTAAATTTATAACCATGTTCTCTTAGGAACATGGTTTTTTTATGATATATATCGATTCCTTTTTAGATTACCTTCGGTTTGAAAAGAAGTATGCCGACCTTACTATTGTTTCTTATGCTTCGGATTTACAGCAGTTTCATATGTTTCTATTTGAAACATATGAAACTAAAGACATGTCTGAAGTCAATTACCCGATGATTCGACAGTGGATTGTAGGTTTTATAGAGATGGGGTTAACACATAAAACCATCAATAGAAAGCTATCTACCCTCAAGACTTTTTTTAAATTTCTTTTAAAGATCCAAGCGATAGAGGTTACTCCTATGGCACAGCATAAGTCTTTAAAATTACCAAAACGCCAACAAGAGGTGTTTTCCATACTTGAGTTGGAAAAAGTGTCCAGTTACTTTGAAGATGTTACTTTTGAAGGACTTAGGGATCATCTTATTATTGAGCTATTGTATGCTACAGGGATGCGAAGGCAAGAACTAATAGATCTTCATCTAAGCAGTATCGATTTAAAACAGAAACAGCTTAAAGTTCATGGTAAGCGCAATAAAGAACGACTCATACCTCTGATTGACTCTATTTCTAATTTAGTGGAGCGTTATTTGCTAGAGAGAAGTGTTTTGCAGGTTCAAGGGAGTCAGCTTTTTATTACTTCAAGAGGAAAACCGATTTATCCGAATTTAGTATACAGGGTGGTGCACTCTTATTTTCAAAAGGTATCTACAAAGAAAAAGTTAAGTCCGCACTTGTTAAGACATGCTTTCGCTACGCATTTGTTAGATAAAGGGGCTGACATTTCAGCTATAAAGGATTTACTAGGACATAGTAGTTTAGCTTCTACAGAAGTTTACACCCATATGAATTATAAAGAATTGAGCAAAGCCCATAAAGCTGCACATCCTCGCTCACAGGGCTATGAGTAAGTATCAATCCTACTGATTTAAATTATTTTCAATTTTATTAGAAAAAAAGTAAAAAATAATTTTCAGATACCAATAATCGTTTTATATTTGCAATCTGTTACGAAAAGTAGCGTTTGACATACTGATAAGCCGATGTAGCTCAGCTGGCTAGAGCAGCTGATTTGTAATCAGCAGGTCGCGGGTTCGAGTCCCTCCATCGGCTCTATTATCAGATTATTTGGGGAGATACTCAAGCGGCCAACGAGGGCAGACTGTAAATCTGCTGGTTTCACCTTCGCAGGTTCGAATCCTGCTCTCCCCACAACTAAGTCGGATAACGTCAGACTTTGCATTGAAATAGTAAGTAAATAAGCGGAAGTAGCTCAGTTGGTAGAGCGTCAGCCTTCCAAGCTGAATGTCGCCGGTTCGAACCCGGTCTTCCGCTCTATTTCGTTTCAATTTCAAAGGTATGAAAGCCGACGTAGCTCAGGGGTAGAGCGTTTCCTTGGTAAGGAAAAGGTCACGAGTTCAATTCTCGTCGTTGGCTCAATTTTAAAGTCTCAAAACTTGGTTTTGTTGGCTTTTTACGCTGTTATAAACACTAACACTAATATATAACTAAGATTAAATAATTATTACTATGGCAAAGGAAAAATTTGATCGTTCCAAACCGCACCTTAATATAGGTACTATTGGTCATGTCGATCACGGAAAAACTACTCTTACAGCTGCTATCACCAAGGTTATGGCAGACGCTGGATATTCTGAAGCTAGTGCTTTTGATCAAATTGATAATGCACCTGAGGAGAAAGAGCGTGGTATTACTATCAACTCTTCTCACGTTGAATATCAAACAGCCAACCGTCATTATGCACATGTTGATTGCCCAGGTCACGCAGATTACGTTAAAAATATGGTTACTGGTGCTGCACAAATGGACGGTGCTATTTTAGTTGTAGCTGCTACTGATGGTCCAATGCCACAAACTAGAGAACACATTTTATTGGGACGTCAAGTTGGTATTCCTAGAATTGTTACTTTTTTGAATAAGGTTGACCTTGTCGATGATGAAGAACTTTTAGAGCTCGTAGAGATGGAGGTAAGAGATTTACTTTCTTTTTATGAATATGATGGAGACAATGCTCCTGTTATTTCAGGATCAGCACTTGGTGCTTTAGAAGGTGATGAGAAATGGGGTAAAACTGTTTTAGACCTTATGGAAGCAGTCGATGATTATATCGAACTACCAAAAAGGGATATTGAAAAAGATTTTTTAATGCCTATTGAAGATGTATTCTCAATTACAGGCCGTGGTACTGTTGCAACTGGTCGTATTGAAACTGGTGTTGCGAATACTGGCGATCCCGTAGAGATTAACGGTATGGGCGCTGAGAATTTAAAGTCAACAGTGACTGGAGTTGAAATGTTTCGCAAAATTCTTAATAGAGGTGAAGCTGGAGATAACGTTGGTATCTTATTAAGAGGTATTGAGAAAAGCCAAATCACTAGAGGTATGGTTATTGCAAAACCTAAATCCGTTAAGCCACATGCTAAATTTAAGGCTGAGGTATATATCTTAAAAAAAGAAGAAGGTGGACGCCATACTCCATTTCATAATAATTATAGACCACAATTCTACGTGAGAACAACAGATGTTACAGGTACTATTAATCTTCCCGATGGAGTTGAAATGGTTATGCCTGGTGATAACTTAACAATTACTGTAGATTTGCTTCAAGCAATTGCTTTAAACGTAGGTCTAAGATTCGCTATCCGTGAAGGTGGACGTACAGTTGGTGCTGGTCAGGTTACAGAAATTATCTAATTCTTTTTTAAGAATTAATATAAAAATTAGTTAAGGTGTCTTTTAGAGATACCTTAACTTTTTAACTATTCTTTTTTAAGTGCATTTTATTTTGTTTCTTTGCACGTTTTGAAAATGAATTATTTACGGGTTTAGCTCAGTTGGTAGAGCACTGGTCTCCAAAACCAGGTGTCGGGAGTTCGAGCCTCTCAACCCGTGCAAATCTTGAAAGGATGTCGAATTTTAAAAGTTACGTAAGCGAGTCTTACGAAGAATTAAGAAATCATGTGACTTGGCCAACTTGGGCGGAGGGTCAAAAACTTATGGTTATTGTTGCTGTGTTTTCAGTCCTTTTTTCACTTGCCATTTGGGGAATTGATGAGGTTTTTAGTGGAGCTGTCAAGCAATATTTTAATTGGGTTAAATCATAACACATGTCTGAAATAAGTTTAAAAAAATGGTATGTAGTTAGATCCATCAGTGGTTCTGAGAACAAGATTAAAGACTATATTGAGAAAGAAATTTCGCATCAAGGTTTAAGTGACTATGTCGATGATATCCTTGTTCCAACAGAAAATGTGGTTCAAATTCGCAATGGAAAAAAAATAACCAAAGAAAAAGTTTATTTTCCTGGGTACATTATGGTAAATGCTAACCTTGAAGGAGAAGTTGGGCACGTAATTAAAAACGTGAATGGGGTTATTGGTTTTTTGGGTGAAACTAAGAGAGGCGATCCTGTCCCAATGCGTGAATCTGAAGTCAATAGGATGTTAGGTAAAGTCGATCAACTTTCCACACAGAAAGAGAATATTGCTATTCCATTCAATATTGGTGAATCTGTTAAAGTAGTTGATGGTCCTTTCAATAGCTTTACTGGGACTGTTGATAAAATTAATGAAGATAAACGAAAACTTCAAGTCATGGTTAAGATATTTGGTCGTAAAACACCTGTTGAACTTAGCTATATGCAAGTAGAGAAAATTTAAATGTTACATATAATATAGAATTGTTTTTAATCATAATGCTTCCCACTGAAAGCAATTCGACTAAATTTTGAAAAATGGCAAAAGAAGTAAGTAAAGTAGTAAAACTCCAGGTAAAAGGTGGTGCAGCAAACCCATCTCCTCCGGTTGGTCCTGCTTTAGGTGCTGCTGGGGTAAATATCATGGAATTTTGTAAACAATTTAATGGTAGAACTCAAGATAAAGGAGGGAAAATCCTTCCTGTAGAAATTACAGTATACAAGGATAAATCCTTCGACTTTGTAATCAAAACACCACCTGCAGCAGTTCAATTGATGGAAGCATCAAAACTAAAGAAAGGATCTGGCGAGCCCAATAGTAAAAAAGTTGGTTCCGTATCATGGGATCAAGTGAAAGCTATAGCTGAAGATAAAATGCAAGATTTAAATGCATTTTCTACAGAATCTGCTATGAAAATGGTAGCTGGTACAGCAAGATCTATGGGAATAACTGTAAAGGGTAATGCACCATTTTAACAAAACGAAATTAACATGGCAAAAATAACCAAAAAGCAAAAAGAAGCAAGAAGTAAGGTGGATGAGTCTAGAACTTATTCTGTTGCTGATGCCTCTGCTTTATTAAAAGATATGGCTTACGCTAATTTCGACGAATCTGTTGATTTAGCTGTAAGACTAAATGTGGATCCTAGAAAAGCTAATCAAATGGTTCGTGGAGTTGTTAAGCTTCCACACGGAACTGGTAAAGATGTAAAAGTCTTAGCGCTTGTTACCCCAGACAAAGCAAAAGAAGCTGAAGATGCTGGTGCTGATTATGTAGGATTGGATGAATATCTTGAAAAAATTAAAGGTGGATGGACAGATGTCGACGTCATTGTCACTATGCCTAGTGTGATGGGTAAATTAGGTCCTTTAGGTCGAATATTAGGCCCTAGAGGTTTAATGCCTAACCCAAAAACTGGTACAGTAACTATGGACATCGCCAAAGCAGTTTCAGAAGTGAAAGCTGGTAAAATTGACTTTAAAGTTGATAAAACTGGTATCGTACATGCTGCTGTAGGTAAAGTATCCTTTGATGCAGAAAAAATTGCTGGAAATGCAAGAGAATTACTAACTACACTCGTCAAACTTAAACCTCAAGTTGTGAAAGGTACTTATATAAAAAGTATTTATATCGCTTCTACAATGAGTCCAAGTATTGAAATCGATACTAAACGATTTACCGAGTAATAATATTAAGTTATGACAAGAGAAGAGAAATCTACAGTAATAAAAGATTTAACTACTAAGTTAGCAGATTCATCTAATGTATACCTAGCAGACATTTCAGGATTGAATGCAAAATTAACATCAGAGTTAAGACGTGCTTGTTACAGAGCAGACGTTAAGTTGATGGTAGTTAAAAATACTCTCCTAGCTAAGGCCATGGATAGTTCAGATAAGGAATTTGGAGAGCTCACAGGTGTTTTGAAAGGAAGTACCTCAATTATGCTCTCTGAAACGGGAAATGCTCCTGCTAAAGTGATTAAATCTTTTAGAAAGAAAAATGAAAAGCCAGTTCTAAAAGGTGCCTACGTTGCGGAATCAGTTTATGTTGGCGATGAATACCTAGATGCACTCGTAGATATTAAATCTAAAAACGAAGTGATTGGTGATATCATCGGATCGTTACAATCTCCTGCTAAAAACGTTATTTCAGCACTTAAAACTAGTGGTGAAAAACTTTCAGGTATCCTTAAAACCCTTTCAGAAAGAGAAGAATAAACACGCACTAATTACTAAATATTAAATTACACTAAAACGATAGAAAATGGCAGAATTAAAAGATTTCGCAGAACAATTAGTTAATCTTACTGTAAAAGAGGTAAATGAATTAGCTGATATTTTAAAAGATGAATATGGAATAGAACCTGCTGCTGCTGCAGTAGCTGTGGTTGGCGGTGCTTCTGGCGGCGGTGAAGAAGTTGAAGAACAAACAGAATTTGATGTTATATTAAAAGCTCCAGGTGGATCTAAATTAGCAGTCGTTAAGCTTGTTAAAGAATTGACAGGTTTAGGTCTTAAAGATGCTAAAGGATTAGTAGATAGTGCACCAGCTCCCGTGAAAGAAGCTGTTTCAAAAGATGAAGCAGAAGCACTTAAAGCACAATTAGAGGAAGCAGGTGCTGAAGTTGAGCTTAAGTAAGTCCAACTATAGTTTTAACAATAGGTTTAGACCACAAGATTTTTTCTTCTTGTAGGTCTAGACCATTTTGCGTATCCATACGCGCCGTGTTTATTTTACTTTTTATAAGTTAATATTGCTGATGAATTTATACAATTCAAAGCATTAAAATCTTTCTTAGATGTTAGCAATTCATAATGAACGAATTAGTTTTTCTTCCGTACAGAACAAGCCAGACTATCCAGATTTTCTGGATATTCAAGTAAAATCTTTTCAAGATTTTTTTCAGCTTGAAACTAAACCAGAAGAAAGATCCAACGAAGGCTTATACAATACCTTCAAAGAGAATTTTCCAATTACAGATACGAGAAATCAATTTGTACTTGAATTTTTAGATTACTTTGTAGACCCCCCTAGATATTCTATTCAAGAATGTATAGAAAGAGGTCTTACATACAGTGTGCCTTTAAAGGCGAGATTAAAACTTTACTGTACTGATCCCGAACATGAGGATTTTGAAACGATCGTACAGGATGTCTATTTAGGAACTATTCCTTATATGACACCAAGCGGTACGTTTGTAATTAACGGAGCAGAGCGTGTTGTTGTGTCTCAATTACACAGATCACCAGGGGTCTTTTTTGGTCAGTCTTTTCACGCAAACGGAACCAAATTATATTCCGCGAGAGTTATTCCTTTTAAGGGGTCGTGGATCGAATTCGCAACTGATATTAATTCTGTGATGTATGCTTACATCGACAGGAAAAAGAAATTACCCGTCACTACACTTTTCAGAGCTATAGGTTTTGAAAGAGATAAAGATATTTTAGAAATTTTTGATCTTGCAGAAGAAGTAAAAGTTTCTAAAACAGGTCTTAAAAAATACCTTGGCAGAAAATTAGCTGCAAGGGTTTTAAATACATGGTATGAAGATTTCGTAGATGAAGATACAGGAGAGGTGGTGTCGATTGAAAGAAATGAAATCGTACTCGACCGTGATACCATTTTAGAGAAGGATCATATTGAAGAGATTTTAGAAACAGGTTCAAAAACGATCTTACTTCACAAGGAAGAGAATTTGACCGGTGACTATGCCATTATATACAATACATTACAAAAAGATCCTACTAACTCTGAAAAAGAGGCAGTAGAGCATATTTATAGACAACTTCGTAATGCTGAACCGCCTGATGAAGAAACAGCAAGAGGTATTATTGATAAATTGTTTTTTTCAGATCAACGTTACAATTTAGGTGAAGTTGGTCGGTATAGAATGAACAAAAAGTTAGGTCTTAATATCAGTATGGACAGTAAGGTTCTTACAAAACTCGATATTATTACCATTATCAAGTATTTGATAGAACTTGTTAATTCAAAAGCTGAAGTTGATGATATCGACCACCTATCTAACCGTCGTGTGAGAACAGTTGGTGAGCAATTGTCTCAACAATTTGGTGTTGGTTTAGCTAGGATGGCAAGAACCATCAGAGAGAGAATGAACGTTAGAGATAACGAAGTTTTTACACCGATTGACTTGATCAATGCGAAGACATTGTCTTCTGTTATCAATTCTTTTTTTGGAACAAACCAGTTGTCCCAGTTTATGGATCAAACTAATCCATTAGCTGAATTAACCAACAAACGTAGGCTTTCTGCTTTAGGACCTGGAGGTTTATCTAGAGAGAGAGCTGGGTTTGAGGTTCGTGATGTCCATTATACTCACTACGGAAGGCTTTGCCCTATTGAAACTCCTGAAGGCCCAAACATTGGTTTGATTTCTTCAATGTCTGTTTATGGAAAAGTAAACAGTATGGGCTTTATTGAAACTCCTTACCGTAAAGTTGAAAATGGTAAAATCGATTTTGAATCTGATCCTTTATATCTATCAGCAGAGGAGGAAGAAAATAAATTGATCGCACAGGCCAACATCCCTATTTCTAATGATGGGGTTATCACTTCAGAACGTGTTATTGCACGTATGGAAGGTGATTTTCCTGTTGTAGAGCCAAAAGATGTGCATTATATTGATGTTGCACCAAATCAAATTTCATCGATCTCCGCTTCATTAATTCCATTTTTGGAACACGATGATGCTAACAGAGCTTTGATGGGATCAAACATGATGCGTCAAGCACTTCCGCTATTGAGAGTAGATGCTCCTATTGTAGGAACAGGACTTGAAAGAAGAGTTGCTCAAGACTCAAGAGTTTTGATCAATGCTGAAGGTGAAGGACGTGTGAAGTATGTTGACGCTAGAAAAATCATCATAGATTACGACAGAACTGAAAATGAAAGACTTGTAAGTTTTGACGATGATGACAAAACGTATAATCTGATTAAATTCAGAAAAACAAATCAAGGGTCTACGATTAACCTAAAACCTATTGTTCGTGTTGGAGATAGGGTTGTTAAAGGACAAGTTCTTTGTGAAGGTTATGCAACAGATAATGGAGAGCTAGCTTTAGGTAGAAACATGAAAGTGGCATTTATGCCATGGAAAGGATATAACTTCGAAGATGCGATAGTAATTTCTGAGCGCGTGGTTAAAGATGACATCTTAACTTCAGTTCATATTGATGAGTATTCTCTAGAAGTAAGAGATACAAAACTTGGTAATGAAGAATTGACTAGTGATATTCCAAACGTTTCTGAAGAAGCAACCAAAGATTTGGATGAGCACGGTATGATAAGAATAGGTGCAGAAATTAAGCCTGGTGATATTCTTATCGGTAAGATCACACCAAAAGGTGAAAGTGATCCTACTCCTGAAGAGAAATTATTGAGAGCTATATTTGGTGACAAAGCTGGCGATGTAAAAGATGCCTCTTTAAAAGCTTCTCCTTCCCTTAATGGTGTTGTTATCGATAAGAAATTGTTTACTCGAGCTGTTAAAGATAAGCGTAAGCGTGCTCAGGATAAACAAGAAATTGATGCTTTGGAAGGAAATTTCCAAATTAAGTTTGAAGATCTAAGAAACCGTTTGATAGAAAAGCTATTCGGAATCGTAGGTGGAAAAACTGCTCAAGGCGTTCAAAACGATTTAGGGGAAGATACTTTACCAAAAGGTAAGAAGTATACTCTAAAGATGTTGAACTCTGTGGAAGATTTCAGCCACTTGATTAAAGGAACTTGGACAACAGATAAAGGAACCAATGCTTTAGTAGCAGATTTACTGCACAATTATAAAATCAAGCAAAACGACCTTCAAGGAAACCTGAGAAGAGAGAAGTTTACAATAACAGTAGGGGATGAACTTCCCTCTGGTATTTTAAAACTCGCTAAAATTTACGTGGCTAAGAAACGTAAATTGAAAGTAGGTGATAAGATGGCTGGTCGTCACGGAAACAAAGGTATTGTCGCTAAAATCGTAAGAGAAGAAGACATGCCATTCTTGGACGATGGAACTCCTGTAGATATAGTATTGAACCCATTGGGAGTACCATCGCGTATGAACATTGGACAAATTTACGAAACTGTATTAGGTTGGGCTGGACAAAAATTAGGTAAGAAATTTGCAACTCCAATTTTTGATGGAGCCACTTTAGACCAAATTAATGAACTGACTGACGAAGCTGGAATCCCAAGATTTGGACACACGTATCTTTTTGATGGTGGAACTGGTGAGCGTTTTGATCAACCTGCAACTGTTGGTGTGATTTATATGCTGAAACTAGGTCATATGATCGAAGATAAAATGCATGCTAGATCTATAGGGCCTTACTCCCTAATCACGCAGCAACCTCTTGGTGGTAAAGCACAATTTGGTGGACAGCGTTTTGGTGAGATGGAAGTTTGGGCTTTACAGGCCTACGGAGCATCTGCTACACTAAGAGAAATTTTGACTGTAAAATCTGATGATGTTGTTGGTAGAGCCAAAACTTACGAAGCAATCGTAAAAGGTGAACCAATGCCTGAGCCAGGATTACCGGAATCTTTCAATGTGTTGATGCACGAATTAAAAGGTTTAGGACTAGATATCAGATTAGAAGAGTAATAACACTCCCACCTTCGGGTGGGAATGATTATCACATTATATTTCAATAATTCTTTAGCACTTGTATTATGACAAGAAATAATGATAAGAATACACAAAAGGGGTTTAATAAAATCTCTATAGGTTTATCTTCTCCAGAGAGAATTCTAGGTGAATCTCGAGGTGAAGTTTTAAAACCTGAAACTATTAACTACAGAACACACAAGCCAGAAAGAGATGGACTTTTTTGTGAACGAATTTTTGGCCCTGTCAAAGATTATGAATGTGCTTGTGGAAAATACAAAAGAATACGCTACAAAGGAATTGTTTGCGACCGTTGTGGAGTTGAAGTTACCGAAAAGAAAGTAAGAAGAGATCGTGTAGGACATATCAATTTAGTAGTTCCTGTTGCTCATATTTGGTACTTTAGATCGTTACCTAATAAAATAGGCTATCTTCTTGGGATTCCTTCCAAGAAACTGGATATGATTATCTACTACGAGCGATATGTTGTAGTTCAGCCAGGGGATGCTAAAAATGAAGAAGGAGAGCCACTTAAAAAGATGGATTTCTTAACGGAAGAAGAATATTTGAACATTCTTGAAAAAATTCCACAAGAGAACCAATATCTAGACGATGACGATCCAAATAAATTCATCGCCAAAATGGGTGCTGAATGTCTTTTGGAAATTCTAAAGCGTTTAGATCTTAATGAGTTATCTTACGACCTACGACACAAAGCTAACAATGAAACTTCTAAGCAAAGAAAAACTGAAGCCCTAAAGCGTTTACAAGTTGTTGAAGCTTTAAGAGATTCTACAAAAAATAGAGAAAATAATCCTGAGTGGATGATCATGAAAGTGATTCCAGTGACTCCACCAGAATTAAGACCACTTGTGCCTCTTGATGGTGGGCGTTTCGCGACTTCAGATTTAAATGACTTGTACCGTAGAGTTATTATTAGAAATAATCGTTTAAAGCGGTTGATGGAAATAAAAGCTCCTGAAGTTATTTTGAGAAATGAAAAACGTATGCTTCAGGAATCTGTAGATTCCTTGTTTGATAATACAAGAAAATCTTCGGCTGTTAAAACTGATTCTAACAGACCTCTAAAATCGCTTTCAGATTCTTTAAAAGGTAAGCAAGGACGTTTTAGACAAAACCTACTTGGAAAACGTGTAGATTATTCAGCACGTTCAGTTATCGTTGTTGGTCCTGAAATGAAAATGTTTGAATGTGGATTGCCAAAAGATATGGCAGCGGAGCTTTACAAGCCTTTTGTGATCAGAAAACTGATTGAAAGAGGAATTGTTAAGACTGTAAAATCGGCTAAGAAAATAATAGACAAAAAAGAACCAGTAGTTTGGGATATTCTTGAGAATGTACTTAAGGGTCATCCTGTTTTGCTTAACCGTGCGCCAACGCTTCACAGACTTGGTATACAAGCTTTTCAACCTAAGTTGATTGAAGGTAAAGCAATACAGCTGCACCCACTGGTTTGTACTGCATTTAATGCCGATTTCGACGGTGATCAAATGGCAGTTCATCTACCACTAGGTCCAGAGGCTATCTTGGAAGCTCAACTTCTAATGTTGGCTTCTCATAGTATTTTGAACCCTGCAAATGGTTCTCCTATTACCGTTCCTTCTCAGGATATGGTACTTGGGTTATACTATATGACTAAGCCAAGATCGTCTACTCCAGAACATAAAGTGAAAGGAGAAGGCCTTAGGTTTTATTCCGATGAAGAAGTTAACATTGCTTACAATGAAAAGCAAGTTGAATTAAACGCTTTAATTACAATTAGAACTAATGATGTCGATGAAAATGGAAACATCGTTAAGAAAAATATAGAAACGACTGTAGGACGGGTCTTGTTTAACCAAACTATCCCTGATAGTGTTGGTTTTATCAACGATGTAATGACTAAGAAAGCACTACGTGAGGTTATTGCGAGGGTACTTAAGAAAACATCTGTTCCTGAAACTGCTGAATTCCTTGATGAAATTAAAAGCCTAGGATATAATTTTGCCTTTAGAGGTGGATTGTCTTTCTCTCTTGGTGATATTATTATCCCAGCAGAGAAGCAATCTATGATTGATGATGCAAACGGGCAAGTAGAAGGTGTTATAGGAAACTATAACATGGGTCTTATCACAAACAATGAGCGTTATAATCAAGTTATTGACATATGGACAGCTACCAATGCAAATCTTACTGAACTCGCTATGAAGCGTATCCGTGAAGATCAGCAAGGTTTCAATTCTGTGTATATGATGCTTGATTCTGGTGCAAGGGGTTCTAAGGAACAAATTCGCCAGTTAACAGGTATGCGTGGTTTGATGGCTAAGCCTAAAAAATCTACATCTGCAGGTGGAGAAATTATTGAAAACCCAATTTTATCTAACTTTAAAGAAGGTCTTTCAATTCTAGAATATTTTATCTCTACTCACGGTGCTCGTAAAGGTCTTGCCGATACAGCTCTTAAAACAGCAGATGCTGGATATTTAACTCGTAGACTAGTAGATGTTTCTCAAGATGTAATTGTAAGAGAAGAAGACTGTGGAACTTTGAGAGGTATTGAAGTTTTTGCATTGAAGAAAAATGATGAAGTTGTAGAAAGTTTAGGAGAGCGTATCGTTGGTAGAACAGCTCTTAACGATATTATAGATCCTATCTCTCAAGATTTACTCGTAGAGTCTGGAGATGAAATTCATGAAGATATTGCAGATAAAATCGAAGCTTCTGCCTTAAATTCAGTTGAAGTTCGCTCTCCATTAACTTGTGAAGCTAAACAAGGAATTTGTGTGAAATGTTATGGTAGAAATCTTTCAACCAATAAGACAGTTCAGCGAGGTGAAGCTGTAGGTGTGGTTGCCGCCCAATCTATCGGTGAGCCAGGTACACAGTTAACCTTAAGAACTTTTCACGTTGGAGGTATTGCAGGTAACATTTCAGAAGAGAACAAATTAGAATCTAAGTTTGATGGTGTTGCGGAAATTGAAGACTTAAAAACAGTTGAAGGAATAAATAACGATGGTAATAAAATTGACATAGTTATTTCAAGAACTTCAGAAATAAAAGTCATCGATAAAAAATCTGGAATTGCTTTAAGTACAAATGTTATTCCTTATGGTTCTGAACTTCTAATAAGTCCTGGAGATAAGATTAAAAAAGGAGATGTTATTTGTAAATGGGATCCTTATAATGGCGTAATAATTTCAGAATTTTCAGGTAAAATTGAATTTGAGAATATTATTCAAAGTCAGACTTTCGATGTTGAAAGTGATGAGCAAACTGGCTTCCAAGAAAAAGTAATTATCGAATCTAAGAATAAGCGTAAGATTCCTACACTTCACATTAAAAACAGCAATGGCGAAATTATGAGATCTTATAATTTACCTGTTGGAGCTCACTTGATGGTAGATGATAATGAGGAAATCAAAATTGGAAAGATCTTGGTTAAAATTCCTAGAAAATCATCAAAAACAGGTGATATTACAGGAGGTCTTCCAAGACTGACAGAATTATTTGAAGCTAGAAATCCTTCAAATCCTGCTGTAGTTAGTGAAATTGATGGTGTTGTTTCTTTTGGAAAAATTAAAAGAGGTAATCGAGAAATTATTATAGAGTCTAAACTTGGTGTAATTAAAAAATACTTGGTTAAACTCTCTAATCAGATCTTAGTTCAAGAAAATGATTACGTGAAAGCAGGTATGCCATTGTCTGACGGTTCTGTTACTCCAGAAGATATCTTAAAGATCAAAGGACCTAGTGCTGTGCAACAATACCTAGTGAACGAGGTGCAAGAGGTTTATAGATTGCAAGGAGTTCAGATCAATGATAAACACTTTGAAGTCATCGTAAGACAGATGATGAGAAAAGTAAGGATCCAAGACTCTGGAGACACTATATTTTTAGAAAATCAGTTGGTGCATAAAGAAGATTTTATTGAAGAAAACGATAATATTTTCGGTAAGAAAATTATTGAAGAGGCAGGTGACAGTGTGAATCTAAAACCAGGTCAAATTGTCACGATCCGTGAATTAAGAGATGAAAATTCTATCTTAAAACGCGAGGATAAGCAATTGGTTACTGCACGAGATGCAGATTCTGCTACTGCTGCTCCAATCTTACAAGGAATTACAAGAGCATCTTTACAAACCAAATCATTCATTTCGGCTGCTTCTTTCCAAGAAACTACCAAAGTACTAAACGAAGCTGCGGTAAGTGGAAAAGTAGATTATTTACAAGGATTGAAAGAAAATGTAATTGTAGGTCATAGAATTCCTGCAGGTACTGGTTTAAGAGAGTTTGACGATATCATAGTAGGGTCCAAAGAGGAATTGGCCAATATGATGGAGAAGAAACAAGAGGTTAATGTAAACTTTAATTAATCATGAGTGATCAAGACGATAAGAAACAACCGAAGCTCAATATACAGATCGATGATGATGTCGCTCAAGGTATATACAGTAACTTAGCGATCATCAATCATTCTCAAACTGAGTTTGTATTGGATTTTGTAAACATAATGCCTGGATCACCGAAGAACAAAGTGAGATCAAGAATTATACTTACACCACAACATGCTAAGCGTTTGATGAGGGCGTTGAGTGATAACATAAGTCGTTTCGAAAAAAGTCAGGGTACGATTAAAGAACAAGACAAAACCAATATTCCTTTGAATTTTGGTGGGCCTACGGGTGAAGCTTAATTCACACTTTAGACTTTTTAAAAAGAACCCCCTCAAATATCAGTTTGAGGGGGTTTTTATTTAAGTAAAATTTGATTTATCATTATTCAGTTTTGTGTGCTTGTAGATCAAAGTAAATTAAATTTGACCTTCAATAAATTTATCTCCTAAATTCTCAACTAGAGAATTAGACATAAACTTGACAATCTAATTTATTTAAAACAAGAAGTTCTAATGTCAAAATCAATAAATCGGCAGTTTAGTTTATAGAAATTTGGCCATGGAAAGTACTGTATTTCAGTTTCCTTTAAGATGAGATTTTTATATAGCACAGTTAGGCATATCTTTATTTCTTACACTACTTATTTCAAAATGTGCTTTGGGATACCTATTTATGTTATAAAAATGATCTTCTTTACTGTTTGTAGATCCTTTTGATCGATCTTATAGGTCTTGCTTCTCTTGATCTTTAAGCCACAATAGATTTATACGTCATGTCAATAGCGATATCTACTCCCCAAAATTATCTTGTATTTATAGTTTATTTGACTTTAAATATATATACTCAACTATCGTGATATCAGGTCGAATGTGAACCTATTCAATTGATTTTAGATTGCTGTAAATTAATATTATAAATTAAAGCTAAATCAAAAGTTAATCTCGCTTCCTTAATATTAGTAGTTTCAGTTTTTTATCGCTTTTGAAACTCACTCCTCTAGCGATTTATAGCAATGCCAAAAGAGAATTAATAATTTTCATTTTAATAGATTTTACACAAAAATATTTTGCAGTAAAACACTGTCATTATGTCATTGGAATACAATTGGCAATACATTTGCCACATCATAGATAAATTTACAACGGATGAGTGAAAATAAATCAAACAAAGACGATATAGAATTGACACAAGATGATGTTGAAGTCAATTTAGAAGTGGAAACTTCGGAAGTTAATGATCAACAAAGTAATGAAGTTGAAGATGCTCCTGAAGTTGAGTTATCTATAGAAGATAGGCTTCAGCAAGAGCTAGATGCTAAAGATGATAAGTACCTAAGACTTTTCGCTGAATTTGAAAATTTTAAGCGCCGCACCTCAAAGGAAAGAATGGAGTTGTTCAAAACAGCTAGTCAAGATGTGATGCAAGCAATGCTTCCAGTTCTTGACGATTTTGATCGTGCTTTGCTCCAAATTAAAAAATCTGAAGATAAATCTCTGGTAGAAGGTATTGACCTTATCAATACAAAACTAAGGGAAACCCTCATCCACAGAGGACTTGAGGTGATGTCAGTAAAAGGAGGTGATGCGTTTGATTCTGAATTACACGAAGCAATTACTCAAGTGCCTTCACCAAGTGAAGATATGAAAGGTAAAATTATTGATGTAATCGAAAAAGGATATACATTAGGCGACAAAATTATAAGATACCCTAAAGTAGTGACAGGAAAATAAAAATTTTATGAAAGAAGATTATTACGACATATTAGGATTATCCAAAGGCGCTACACAAGTTGAGATTAAAAAGGCCTACCGAAAGATGGCTATTAAATTTCATCCGGATAAAAATCCAGATAATAACGAAGCTGAAGCCAAATTTAAACAAGCTGCAGAGGCTTACGAAGTCTTGGGAAACCAAGAGAAAAGACAGAAGTATGATCAATTTGGTCATGGTGCTTTTGATGGTTCTCAAGGTTTTGGTGGGGGTGGAATGGACATGGATGACATCTTCAGTCAATTTGGCGATATTTTCGGTGGAGGATTTGGAGGAAGATCTCAAGAATTCTCCGGCTTTGGAGGCGGTTTTGGTGGCAGACAACGTGTCAAAGGTGGAAACTTGAGGATTCGGGTTAGTCTTACTCTAGAGGAGGTTGCTAAGGGAGTTGATAAAAAGATGAAAGTCTCTAGAAAGAAAAAGCCAGAAGATACCACTTTTAGAACCTGCTCAACATGTGGAGGTTCTGGTCAAGTCACCAGAGTGACAAATACTATTCTAGGAAGAATGCAAACGGCATCCGTATGTTCAGGTTGTTCAGGTTCAGGCCAAATTATTGATAAAAAGGGTGAAGGTACAGATGCTCATGGTCTTAAAATGGTCGAAGATACAGTATCCATTAAAATTCCATCAGGAGTTGAAGATGGTATGCAACTAAAAGTTTCCAACAAAGGAAATGAACCTGTCGGAGATGGCATTCCTGGTGATCTTATTGTTCTCATAGAGGTCAAGGAGCACGAAAGTTTACAACGCGATGGGGAAAACTTGCATTATGATCTTTACATCAGTTATCCTGAAGCTGCTCTTGGGGCTAGTAAAGAAATTCAAACACTAAATAGTAAAGTCAGAATTAAAGTAGAGCCAGGTGTGCAAAGTGGTAAAATCTTAAGATTAAGAAACAAAGGCTTACCTAATTTAAATGGGTACAGTGTTGGTGATTTGCTTGTGCATATTAACGTATGGACGCCACAAACTCTATCCAAAGAACAAAAAGAATATTTTGAAGAAAATTTAGGGGATTCAAACTTTGAGCCTAATCCAGACCGAATGGATAAATCTTTCTTTGAAAAGGTAAAAGATATGTTCTCATAAGTCAGTTAACATTTAATTATATATATTTGAACATCGCTATATTCTAGCGATGTTTTTTTTCATAGCAATTTTTTTCCCACTCTACATTGTAGAGTGGGTTTTGTTTTTTTAATAAAGGAAATTTAAAATGCTAAAAAAAAGAAGAGGCTTTTTTCTAAACTGTAAGATATGGGTTATATTTATTTTTTATAAATAGGATAAGCGATGCCCAAAATTTTGATTATTGAAGATGAAGACGCCATAAGACGTGTTCTTAAAAAAATATTACTTGAAGAAGAACAAAACTACTCTATTGAAGAAGCTGAGGATGGTTTGTTGGGTCTTGAGCTCATTAAAAAGAATAGTTATGATCTTATTCTTTGTGATATAAAAATGCCAAAAATGGATGGTTTGGAAGTTTTGTCATCTTGTCAGAAACTAAATCCAGATCTTCCTGTAGTTATGATTTCTGGACATGGAGATCTTGAAACTGCCATAGAAACCATGCGTATGGGGGCTTTTGACTATATCTCCAAACCCCCAGATCTTAACCGCCTGCTAAATACTGTAAGAATAGCTCTAGACCATACTCAATTAGCACAAGAAAACAAACAGTTGAAAAAAAAGGTGTCTAAGAAATTTGAAATGATAGGTAATTCTGAGGAGTTGGAACAGATAAAATCCATGATTAATAAAGTGGCTCCTACAGAAGCAAGAGTTTTGATTACTGGTGAAAATGGTACAGGAAAAGAACTAGTCGCTCATTGGCTTCACGAAAAAAGCGAACGAAATAAAGGACCATTTATAGAGGTAAATTGCGCAGCTATACCCTCAGAATTAATTGAAAGCGAACTTTTTGGACACGTCAAGGGAGCTTTCACCTCAGCCAATAAAGATAGGGCTGGAAAGTTTGAAGCTGCCAATAGAGGGACTATTTTTCTTGATGAAATAGGGGATATGAGTTTGTCTGCTCAAGCAAAAGTTTTAAGGGCTTTGCAGGAAAACAGAGTGCAACGTGTAGGAAGTGATAAAGACATTAAAGTCGACGTGAGAGTTATTGCAGCAACCAATAAAAACTTAAAGGATGAAATTGCTGAAAAGCGATTCAGAGAGGACCTTTATCATAGGCTCGCCGTAATTCTTATTCATGTTCCTTCTTTGAATGAAAGGCGAACGGATATTCCAGAATTGATAAGACATTTTACAGAAAAAATAGCCAGTGAACAAGGAACCAAGCCCAAAACCTTTGATGATAAAGCTATTTCAACTTTAAGACGATTGGACTGGACTGGTAATATACGGGAGCTAAGGAATGTTGTCGAGCGCCTTATTATATTAGGTGATCAACAAATTTCTGATAAAAATGTAAAACAATTTGTACAGCTCAAGTCGACTTAATTGTCCAAGGCTGGAGGGGTGTATTTTAAAAAATACATGATATCGCCACTTGGGTGCTCCCACTCTTTAACCATTTGAAATCCATATCTTCTGTAAGCAATACTCACCTTTCTAACCCGAGTTTCCGCATAAATAGGCAATTGAAGTGATTTAGAAATACGATACATTTCGTCTTTCATCTTGTAAGGGGTTTTGTCACTGCTGTTGCCTCTAGCATCTGGTAAAATCCCCCAAAACCAACAGTATAGAAATTCTCCTTCTGTGGGGCGTTGCTGCCTTACAAATTTTTGAGATTTTAAGGCTTTAAGTCCTTTTGCTAATCCTGTGACGTTGATGGCAAGTTTTAAGTCGCTCAGTAATTCTGACCAAAAACCATCACTTTTACCATTCATCTTAAAAAAAATAGCTATGCCTCTTCCATTATCAGAAACCAGAAGGGCATCCTTATCTATGGCTTTTTCAACCATGTGCTTCGCTAAATATCTAAATCTTTCTTTCTTCTTGAAATCGTCTTTTACGATCTCAAGAGAAGTTGGGATTTCTTCTAGAAGTGCAGCTACATGGCCAATGATTTCATCCTTATCAAAATCTTGCTTCAAATCTGATTGTTTTCAAGTTTAAAATTCAAATATAATTTAAAATATTATCTGTTACCTGTATTGGAGGTGCAAGTTTATGTCTGTAGGTCTAAGTTATAAAATATTTTTTTTTCTTTAGAATTAAAAATTTTACAACTCATGGTCTGCCTTTTTTAAATCCCAAAGCGTACTTTTGCACATCAAAAAAAAACAGCCTTGAATTTATCAACTTATACCAAAGAGTTTCCTAAAAACTTCAGTCTTGCTTTTCCCATCATGATGGGGCAGTTGGGCCATGTTTTAGTAGGTTTTGTAGATAATTTGATGATAGGTAACTTAGGAGCAGCTCCATTGGCTGCCGTTTCTTTGGGGAATACCCTAATTTTTTTAGCCCTTTTTCTGGGTATAGGTTTTAGCTTTGCAATCACTCCCTTTATCGCAGAAGCAGATGGAGAGGCAGACATTCAAAAAGGGCGTGTATTTTTTCAACATGGCTTAGTGATGTGTGCTGTTAACGGAATTGTATTATTTCTCCTCCTCTTATTAGCCAAACCTATTTTATACCACCTCGATCAACCTAAAGATGTTGTGGACTTAGCATTACCCTATTTAGACATTGTAGCTTTTTCTTTGATTCCGCTGATGATTTTTCAAGGATTCAAGCAATTTGCAGATGGTCTTTCCATGACTAAATATTCCATGTATGCGATACTTTTGGCCAATGTGATCAATATTATTTTTAATTACCTATTGATTTATGGGATTTGGTTCTTCCCAAGACTAGAATTAGAGGGGGCGGCAATTGGGACTCTTATTTCTCGAATCTTTATGCTTGTTTTTTTGTATTTAATTTTAAGTAAGCGCCCTAAGCTCAAGCCTTATTTTGTACTGATGAAAAGGTCTTTGGATAAAAAAATATTTAAACGTTTAATCAATCTAGGTTTTCCTACAGCCTTACAGATGCTGTTTGAGGGAGGGATTTTTACAGCCACTGTTTTATTAGCAGGAACTTTGGGAACCAATGCTCAGGCTGCTAATCAAATTGCCTTAAACTTGGCCTCCATGACTTTTATGATAGCCGTTGGTCTGGGAGTTACGGCTACTATTCGCGTTTCCAATCAAAAGGGTAAAAAACAGTTTAGGACTTTAAGGGATGTGGCATATTCTATATTCTTACAGGTATTTATCATAGAGGGTTTTTTTGCACTTGGGTTTATTTTACTCAAAGAGTTTCTACCTACTCTTTATATCGATGATGCAGAAGTCCTCATGCTATCTTCCCAACTGCTCGTTATTGCAGCCCTTTTTCAATTGAGTGATGGTTTGCAAGTAGCTATTTTAGGAGCTCTACGTGGTCTTCAGGATGTTAAAGTTCCTTGTTTGATTTGTTTTGTGGCTTATTGGCTAATTGGATTTCCAGTGTCTTACTTTGCCGGTAAAGCTGAAGTCTTAGGAAGTATGGGGATTTGGCTCGGTTTACTCACTGGTCTAACAGCATCAGCTATTATGTTATATATGCGATTTAATATGCTCTCCAAAAAACAAATTCTTACTTTTGAAAAAACAAAACCTACTGCATAATGAAATTACCACGGTTTATATTAGGTGATAATACAGATGTTCCAGATTCTATATTTATTATTCATACAGAATTTCCAAGATTTATTATCGATCTAAAAACAGATGATATTGAGTGGTTTGAAAATTTTGATATTGAAAGTGAAGAAGAATTTCTTGAGGAAACCAATAACTTAGTCAAAGAAGCAAGTGAATTTTACGATAGAGAAGTAGATCGTTATCAGTAATGTTAGAAACTTTAAAACAGATAGATCGCGAGCTTTTCCTTTATCTCAATACTCTTGGGATTAAAGAATGGGATTGGTTCTGGGTGCTTCTTACCGAAAAGGAAACCTCCATTCCCCTTTACGTTATTCTTTTATTTTTGATTTTTAAAAAGATACGATTGCGAGGCTTATTGATTACACTTGTTGTTGTCGCGTTAATGATTACTTTCACAGATCAGTTGGCCAACTTCTTTAAAGATAGTTTTCAAAGATTACGACCTTGCAACGAAGCCTTTATCGAATACGGGAGGTTTTTGGCTAAGCGTTGCGGTAAATATGGCTACTTCTCTGGGCATGCTATCAGTTCTTTTGCCGTTGCAACTCTGGTGTCCAATATTTTGAAACCTTATTATAAATATGTTTTTTATTGGATTTTTTTCTGGGCTTTTATGGTGACTTATAGCCGCATTTACGTAGGGGTTCATTATCCAGCAGACATTTTTACTGGAGCGGTTTTTGGGATTGCCACAGGCTTTTTATTTTATAAATTATTTAAGTACCTGCGATTTAGGTTTGATAAGTAATTTAAAAGCAAGACCTATAATTTTGCTTTCCTCAAAAGATAATCTGCAGCCTCAAATGGGCTTATTTGTTGAGATTGAATCTTCTTGAGAACTTCTGGAAATTCAGCTTTAACGGTTTCATTTTGGTAGAATTCTCCTTTTAAAGAATCTTCGATGGTTTGTGTTAGCCAAAATTGATTTTGATCAGCCCGTTTGTCCTCAAAGAAACTGTTGGATTTTACTATTTCAATATACTTTGAAATCATAACCCAGACTTTCTCAATACCTATATCATTTAAAGCGCTAGCCAATTTAACTTTAGGAGACCAGCCGTTTTGTTTTGCGGGGTACATGTGTAACGCGTGGGTGAATTCAATTTTTGCTCTTTTAGCAGCTTTAATATTTTCACCATCTGATTTATTGATGATAATAGCGTCTGCCATTTCTATAATACCCCGTTTGATACCTTGTAATTCGTCACCTGCTCCTGCCAGCTTAAGTAATAGAAAGAAGTCAGTCATACTATGTACAGTAGTTTCACTTTGTCCAACACCGACAGTTTCTACAAGTAAGATATCAAATCCTGCAGCCTCGCATAGCAATATGCTTTCCCTTGTTTTTCTGGCAACTCCACCCAGAGACTCGCTAGATGCGGTTGGCCTAATAAAGGCATTAGGCTCTTGAACCAATTTTTCCATCCTTGTCTTATCTCCAAGAATGCTTCCTCTAGATACAGAGCTCGAAGGATCTACCGCTAATACGGCTACCTTATGACCTTTATGAGTAAGACGAAGACCCAACTGCTCAATAAAAGTACTTTTTCCAACACCAGGGACTCCTGTAATACCGATCCTTATAGATTTATTGGCATGAGGTAAACAGGATGAAATGACTGTTTTTATATCATCAGCATGCCTTTTACTTCGACTTTCAATTAGTGTAATAGCTTGACTTAAAGCTGTTTTATTACCTTTTAAAACACCCTGTATAAGCGCATTTATATCTTTTTTCTCCCGCCTCAAAGATTTGATCCTTTCAGCAGAGATAGCGCTCAAGTTGGAATGAGAATCGCTTTCTTTCTCCTGAAGTGCTGATTTATTTTTTGAAGAAGACATAATTTTACATTTATTACAAATTTATGAATTCATTTTTTTAATGCGCTATTGTGATTAGTATATTCGATCTAATTAAAATTTAAAAAAATGAAAACACTTTATACTGCGAAAGCTACAGCAAAAGGAGGAAGAAAAGGACATGTGAAAACAGAAGATGGAGCAATAGATTTACCGCTGAGTATGCCTAAAGAACTCGGAGGTGATGGTGCAGACGGAGTTAACCCTGAACAGCTTTTTGGCTCTGGATATTCTGCTTGTTTTGGAAGCGCCTTAAGTCTTGTTGCTCAAAAGCATAAAGTTGATTTAGGAGACTTTAGTGTAACAGCTCATGTGAGTATTGGTAAAGTTGAAGATGGAAACCTACAGCTATCCGTAATTTTAGATTCCTACTTACCTAGTGTGGAAGATATCAAGACTGGGGAAACTTTAGTAAACGAAGCTCATGAGTTGTGTCCATTTTCAAGAGCCACACGAGATAATATAGATGTTACTCTCAATATTTTGATAGACGAGTAATTAATCACTTGTAAAATAGTTTAAAACCTCAGTATTGCTGGGGTTTTGTTTGTTTATAGCTTTAATACTTACTCATATGTTGAATTTATTAAAAGACCACTTATCAAAAGAGTTCTTTTCTATATTAGGGCCAGACTTTTCTGAAAAGGACTATATCCACCTAGATCTATCTTCACAAAAAACATCTGAGATTAACTTAGATTTATCGACAGAATTTGTCCTGGAAAACTATATTCATTCTTATTTAAATCAGAAAAATGCTAAAGCTGCCTTTGGAGGATATCTAGAACAAAGAAATCTTTATTCTAGAAGCTCTTATTTTGGTGAGGAAGCTACAGGAAACAAAAGAGATATCCATTTAGGTCTCGATATCTGGGCACCTTCAGATACTCTCATTTATGCGCCCACAACTGGTGTAGTGCATAGTCTAAAGAATAATATAAATCATGGAGACTATGGGCCAACACTAGTTTTGGAACATCATATCCATAAACTTCGTTGGTATTCTTTATATGGACACCTCGCTTTAGATACCTTGTCTAAGTTCAGTATTGGGGAAAGAATCACCAAGGGAAAAGCTTTTGCGAGTCTCGGGTCTAATGAGGTTAATGGAAATTATCCTCCACATCTACACTATCAATTAATCTTTGATTTGGAAAGTTATGTTGGCGATTATCCTGGAGTGTCTTCAGAAGGAAGACTTGAGTATTATCGCACTAATTGTCCTGATCCTAACCTTATTTTAAATTTTGAAATCTAACTTTTAACAATAGTTCACCTATAGCCTTTTAGTTATATTTACAAAAAGAAAAGAAAACATTGAGACTACATATAACAAACGAAACCTCTAGACTTAAATCTGTAATTCTAGGTGTTGCCAACTCTAATGGAGGTGAGCCCGATCTTGAAGATGCTTATGATCCAAAATCTAGAAAACACATTAAGGAGGGCACTTACCCTAAGGAAAAAGACATGATAGAAGAGATTGAAACTGTTGCTTCTATTCTAAAAAAACACGATGTTGAAGTCTTTAGACCTCATGTTATTGAAGGTTACAATCAGATATTCTCTAGAGATATTGGGTTTGTAATTGATGATAAATTTGTCTTTGCTAATATTCTGCCAGATCGAGAAAAAGAAATAAAGGCTATTGATTTTGTTTTGAATACATTTGAAGAAGGCAAAAAAATAAAGCTTCCAGAACACTGTCATATTGAAGGAGGAGACGTCATGCCTCATGGAGATTACATTCTTGTAGGAACCTATAGAGGCGAAGATTATTCCAGTTTCATTACTGCAAGAACTAATGTAAAGGCTGTAGATGAGCTTCAAAAATTATTTCCCCATAAAACTGTAAAATCTTTTAATCTTAGGAAGTCTAATACAGATCCTAAATCAAATGCTTTGCATTTGGATTGTTGTTTTCAGCCTGTAGGGGATAATTTAGCGATTATCCACAAACATGGATTCTTAGAGGAAGAAGAGTTTAACTGGTTAGTCAACCTTTATGGGAAAGACCAAGTCTTTGAAATCGATGCTCAAGAAATGTATGATATGAACAGCAACATTTTTTCAATTTCTGAAAAAGTGGTTATTTCTGATCCTTATTTCAAGCGTTTAAATGCTTGGCTGACTTCAAAAGGGATACAAGTAGAAACTGTAGAGTACAGAGAAATTGCCAAACAAGAGGGTCTATTGAGATGTTCAACACTGCCTTTAATAAGAGAATAAATGAAACAAATTACAGATACCTTAGTCATGATACGCCCTGTCAACTTCAGGATGAATGAAGAAACAGCAGTGAATAATTACTTTCAACAGTCCACAGGGGACTTACAGGAAAGTGTTAATGCTAAAGCACAGGTGGAGTTTGATATGTTTGCAGATAAGTTAAAATCAGTTGGGGTTAATATCATAGTGATCGATGATATTGCCTCTCAGGATACTCCAGATTCTATTTTCCCAAATAACTGGGTTTCTTTTCATGAAAATGGAGATGTAGCTCTTTATCCCATGTTTGCAAAAAATAGAAGGAAAGAAAGACGTGAAGATATTTTTAAGACCATTGAAGCTGAGGGTCGATTTATCAGGGATTTCATAGACTACACTTCTGCGGAGCAAGAGGACGTTTTTCTGGAAGGGACAGGGAGCTTGATCTTAGATCGGGTAAATAGTAAAGCCTATTGTGCGTTATCACCAAGAGCCGACGAAGATTTAGTTATCGAGTTCTGTGAAGATTTTGAGTATACTCCAATCATATTCAATGCTTACCAAAGTTTTAAAGGAGAAAGACTTCCCATCTATCATACCAATGTTATGATGTGTATCGCTGAAGATTTTGCAGTAATTTGCTTAGATACTATAGACGATAAAAAGGAACAGAAATTAGTTGCGAATAGTTTAAAGCAAGATGGAAAAGAAATTATTTCTATATCAGAAGAACAAATGAATAATTTTGCAGGAAATATGCTTCAAGTACAAGGGGAAGTAGATAAATTTCTGGTCATGAGCCAAACCGCTTATCAGGCTTTGTTACAACACCAGATTAAAACTATAGAACAGTACTGTAAAATTTTAAGCACTGATTTAGGGACTATAGAAACACATGGTGGTGGTAGTGCAAGATGCATGCTTGCAGAAGTATTTATACCTAAAACAGTTTAAAAAAAATGGTATTTAAATTAAAAAGCCAGCTTTCAAAAGCTGGCTTTTTAATTTAGTTAGCTTCTTCGCTGATAAATTTTATTCGATATAGCCTTAATTCCTCTTCATCGTAATCGCCATCAAACTCTTCAATAGCTGCGTTGATGCTATCTGAATTAGCTTCCAAGAAGTAATCGTGAATTTCCTCTTGTTGATCTTCGTCTAAAATATCATCTAACCAGTAATTGATGTTTAATTTAGTTCCGCTAAATACAATAGCTTCCATTTCTTTGATAAACTGTTTCATTTCAAAACCTTTGCCATTAGCGATGTCTGTTAATGGTAATTTCCTATCGATATTTTGAATGATATACAGTTTGTTAGCACTATTCGCACCGGTGCTTTTCACTACCAAATCATCGGGTCTTAAAATATCATTTTCTTCAACATAATATTGAATCAACTCTATAAACTCTTTCCCAAACTTTTTAGCTTTTCCTTCACCAACACCGTGAATGTTGACCATTTCCTCTGTGTTGATGGGATATTTCAAAGCCATGTCTTCTAAAGAAGGGTCTTGAAACACTACAAATGGAGGAATCTCTTTTCTTTTAGCTACTTTTTTTCTAAGATCTTTTAGCATCTTAAGTAGCTTTTCATCGGTTCCTCCAGAAGGCTTGGCGGTAGTGCTGATAGAGGATAAGTTGCTGAAGTCGTTATCTTCTGTCATCATAAAAGAAGTATTTTCCTTTAAAAATTCTTCTCCTTTAGATTGTAATTTCACAACTCCATAAGACTCTAATTCTTTTTTTAAAAATCCTGAGATTATCACTTGGCGCAATAAAGCTGTCCAGTAACTCGAAGGCTTGTCTATTCCAGCACTAAAAATTTTAAGATTTTCAGTTTTATTAGATTTAATAAGAACATTGGTTCTTCCACAAAGCGTGTGAACTATTTCTTTAGATTTAAATAACTGTCCAGTTTCTATTACCGTTTTTAGTATTAAATCAACATCGTCTTTAGCCTCTTTTTTCTTTTTAGGATACCGCACATTATCATCCATATCACCACCATCACCGGTTTCATTGTCAAATTCTTCACCGAAATAATGTAAAATATATTTTCTCCGTGAAATAGAACTTTCAGCAAAAGCAACCACATCTTGAAGTAAAGCGTGACCTATTTCTTGTTCAGCAATAGGCTTTCCACTCATAAATTTCTCAAGCTTTTCAATGTCTTTATGATTGTAATAGGCAACGCAATGGCCTTCACCTCCGTCTCTTCCCGCTCTTCCTGTTTCTTGATAATAACTTTCTATGCTTTTTGGAATGTCATTATGAACGACAAATCGAACATCGGGTTTATCGATGCCCATTCCAAAAGCAATAGTTGCCACTACGATATCTATATCCTCCATCAAGAACATATCTTGATGCCTGCTTCTTGTTTTAGCATCAAGTCCAGCATGGTAGGGAACAGCTTTGATACCATTAACTTGAAGTGCTTGTGATAATTGCTCTACTCGCTTTCTGCTAAGGCAATAAATAATACCACTTTTACCCGAGTTTTTCTTAACAAATTTTATAATGTCAGAATCTACATCATCTGTTTTTGGACGAATTTCGTAATATAAATTAGGTCTGTTAAATGAAGCCTTGAAAGTCTTAGAATGTGGAATTCTGAGATTTTTAAGAATGTCTTCTTGGACTTTAGGAGTAGCAGTCGCTGTAAGACCAATGATAGGAATATTTTCTCCTATGCGCTCAATAATGTTTTTTAGGTTTCTATATTCAGGTCTAAAATCATGTCCCCATTCTGAGATACAATGCGCTTCATCTATGGCTAAAAAGGAAATATTTTCACCTTTTAAAAACTCGATGTATTCAGTTTTAGTAAGAGATTCTGGCGCCACATAGACTAACTTGGTGATACCGCTCGAAATATCTTCTTTGACTTGTTTGACTTGTGTTTTATTTAAAGATGAATTCAAGACATGGGCAACCCCGTGGTGTTCAGAAATATTTCTTATGGCATCCACTTGGTTTTTCATAAGGGCTATTAGAGGAGAGACAACTATGGCTGTTCCTTCTTTAATCAATGCGGGTAGCTGATAACATAAAGATTTGCCTCCACCAGTTGGCATGATAACAAATGTGTCTTTGTTTGAAATGATACTTTTTATAACCTGTTCTTGAAGACCCTTGAACTCGTTAAAGCCAAAGTATTTCTTTAATTCTTGATGTAAATTGATTTGTTCCAATTGAAATTTTACTATTTAGTTTTATTTACCTTTGCAAAATTAAATATACGCATTCTTTATAAAGTGCAATTATTAAATACAGCAAATTATGGAAGATGTAGCGATACAATCTTACGCCAAAGATATCATATTAATGGAGTCTAAGGCAATACAAAACCTTGAAGCGTCAATCGATAAGTCTTTTTCCGATGCAGTGAAGTCCATCTTTGACTCCAAAGGACGAGTGATTATTACTGGTATTGGCAAAAGCGCAATCATCGCTACTAAAATTGTAGCGACTTTAAATTCAACAGGAACTCCTGCTGTTTTTATGCACGCTGCAGATGCTATTCATGGAGATCTTGGAACCATTTTGAAAGATGATATTGTGATCTGTATTTCGAAAAGTGGGAATACACCAGAAATAAAAGTTTTAGCACCGCTCATCAAAAATTTTAAAAACACATTAATCGCAATTACAGGAAATAAAGATTCTTTTTTGGGTACGCAAGCCGATTTCGTGCTTAACACATATGTTGAAAAAGAAGCTTGCCCAAATAATCTTGCACCTACTACTAGTACTACGGCTCAGTTAGTCATGGGAGATGCTCTAGCAGTGTGTTTATTGAAATTACGTGGATTTTCAAAAGATGATTTTGCGAAATTTCATCCTGGGGGAGCTTTGGGTAAAATGCTTTATTTGAGAGTGAGTGACATCACTTCTCAAAACATGAAACCACAGGTGAATCCTGAAACACCTCTTAAGGATGTGATTGTTGAGATTTCAACAAATATGCTTGGTGTAACTGCAGTCTTAGAAAATGATGAAGTTATCGGTATTATTACAGATGGTGATTTGAGGCGTATGCTAAGCACTACAGAAAACTTTACTAAATTGAAAGCCAAAGATATAATGACCAAAAGTCCAAAAACTATTGCCAACTCTGCTATGGCAATTGATGCCTTGGATCTTTTGGAAACCTATGATATTACACAACTTATCTCTCATGAAAAAGGAAAATATGCTGGAGTAGTACACTTACATAATCTCGTAAAAGAAGGCATAATATAATATGGCTAAACCCAAGCAAAACAAAAACCCAGACGAAATGTCTTTTTTAGATCACCTTGAAGATTTAAGGTGGCATCTATTGAGAGCAACACTTGCTATTCTTGTTGGTGGCGCAATTGCTTTCGGGTTAAAGTCTTTTATTTTTGACGTGATTATATTTGGGCCAAAGCGGGCAGATTTCTATACCTATACTATCTTGTGTAATATTTCTGAATACCTAGGGATGCAGGAAAGTTTTTGTTTCGATGAGCTTCCTTTCAGAATACAGAGTAGGACAATGGCGGGTCAATTTAGTGCGCACATCTGGACCTCTATCACCGCTGGATTTATTATAGCGTTCCCTTATGTTATCTATCAATTCTGGGCTTTTATAGCCCCTGGATTGGCCTCTTCTGAAAAGAAAAACGCAAGGTGGTTTATCATTATTACCTCTTTTTTATTTTTCTTAGGGGTCTTATTTGGATATTATGTCATCACTCCATTATCCGTTAACTTTTTAGGGAGTTATACCGTGAGTAAAGAAGTTTTCAACGATTTCGATTTAAGCAGCTATATTGGTTTAGTAAGAGCTTCGGTACTCGCTAGTGGCTTAATTTTTGAATTGCCTGTTATCATGTACTTTTTGACCAAAGTAGGTTTGGTAACCCCCCAATTTTTGAGGGAAAATCGAAAGTACTCTTTGGTATTCATATTGATTATTTCAGCATTGATAACACCTCCAGATATTGCGAGCCAAGTAATTGTTGCTATACCAGTTTTAGTCCTGTATGAGGTGAGTATTTTTATTTCCGTATTGGTTTTAAGAAAGCAACGTAAAGAAGAAAAAAGAAAAAAAAATAGATAATTATGATGGATTTAGTAGATGAATTTGAGGCGTACAGGGCCAAGATGAATGGAAAGATTTTAGATGAAAATAATAAAGTTCTCAAACGAATCTTTAACTTAGATACCAATTCCTTTACGGAAGGGGCTTTGGATGTAAAGACCAAAGAATTATTGGGCCTCGTTTCTTCCCTGGTTTTGAGGTGTGATGATTGTGTGAAATATCACTTGGAGTCCTCTTATAAAGAAGGTTTGGAAAAAGCTCAAATTGTTGAGGCTTTGAGTATTGGTACTTTAGTAGGAGGGACGATAGTCATTCCTCATTTAAGAAGGGCTTTTGAGTATTGGGAAGCTTTAGAACAGAAGTTTGGAAAAACAGAATAAAACAACTTATTTTTGGGAATGAAACCACTATTACCAACTATAGTTAGACTTTTTGCTTATTCAAGCTTTATGTTTATCATGGCTTTAGTCATTCAATTTGATTTTGCTGAAGGTGAGGTAAAAGAAGATTCTCTTATCGAAATCACACAAGAAATTTTGCTCTTTGTGAGTGCCATCCTTTTAATTGCCTTCAGCTCAAAAGCTGGAGGTTTTAAAATCTTTAACTTGTCTTTAGCAGGTTTTCTTGGGGTTCATTTTGTCAGAGAATTTGATTTTTGGCTAAATGCACAGTTATTTGATAAAGCTTGGCAGGTTCTAGCCCTTATTATTCTTGTCTTAATCATCGTTATGGTTATTAGAAATTGGAAAAAATTCATTTTTGAATTTGTTGCAATTTCCAAAACCTATGGGTTTGCTTTTTTCTTTTCAGGACTTATTATCCTCCACGTTTTTTCAAGACTCTATGGACGTAAACTGATGTGGATAGATTTATTAAGAGATACACATGACAAGTATGTTACTGAAAATAATGGAGAAAAGGCCATTGCTTTAAGAGATTTTATGCGACCAGTGAAAGATGCTTCTGAAGAAAGTATCGAGCTATTAGCCTACTCGATTATTTTTATTGGTGTAGTTGAGATGATTATGTTCAGTGTGAAATCTTCTAAAAAAATAGAGTCATGAATTCAAATCGTGCTACATTAAGAGCTGAAAACTTAATTAAAGCCTACAAAGGCGTTAAGGTTGTTAAAGGTATAAGTGTTGAAGTCACTCAAGGAGAAATTGTTGGTCTTTTGGGTCCCAATGGTGCAGGAAAGACTACTTCTTTTTATATGATTGTGGGTTTGATAAAACCCAATGCTGGTCATATCTATCTTGATAAGACGAACATCACAAAATTTCCAATGTATAAAAGAGCTCAAAATGGCATCGGTTATCTTGCTCAAGAGGCGTCTATATTTAGGAAATTGAGTATTGAGGATAATATCATGAGTGTTTTGGAGCTCACAGATCTGAATAAGAACGAAAGAGAAGAAAAAATGGAGTCTCTTATTAGTGAATTTGGTTTAAATCATATTCGAACAAATAGGGGTGACCTTTTGTCTGGTGGAGAAAGACGCCGAACCGAGATTGCTAGGGCTTTAGCTACAGATCCTAAATTTATTCTTCTAGATGAACCTTTTGCAGGAGTTGATCCTGTAGCCGTGGAGGATATTCAAAAAATTGTCGCCAAGCTTAAAAATAAAAACATAGGTATCTTAATTACAGATCACAATGTTCAAGAAACATTGGCGATTACAGATAGAACTTACCTCATGTTTGAGGGTGGAATTCTAAAGCATGGTGAGCCTGAAGAATTGGCTAACGATGAAATGGTTAGAAAAGTTTATTTAGGTCAGAATTTTGAGTTGCGCAAGAAAAAAATATTTGAATAAAGTCTTAAGTTTTTTGTTTTTTCTTTTCAGCAGCAGGAAACAAAATATTATTGAGTATAAGTCTATATCCAGGAGATTTAGGGTGTAATTCTAACTCTGTTCTCGGGTCTCCTACTCTGTGTTGATAATCCTCTGGATCGTGACCACCATAAAAGGTAAAAAAACCTTTTCCCTTAATACCGTGAATGTACCTAGCCTCATCATTTAACTTATTCTTACCCATCACAAGAACGTTAGATTTAATTTTATTAGGCCGAAAGGCAGTAGTTTGTCCCATAAATCCTTTGACTACAGCAGTATGATTTTGACAAAGCATTGTAGGAATGGGATCCCACTTCGCTGAATAATCCATTAAAGTGAAATAATCCTTAGTCTTTGGGATATCTCGGGTACTGGTTATATCTATGGACGAATACTCATAGACCATAGGATCTTTTTCTAGAATATAATCCGTAAAAGCCATAGTTTTTGAATAGTTAATTTTATTTTGGTAACCAGAATCTGAAGGATCTCCGTCAAACATTGGCTCGCAGATATCTGTACCTTCAGCAGAAAGAGCGATATCAAAAGAATCGGTCGCGCTACACATGGCAAACATAAAGCCTCCACCGATTACATATGCATTAATCTTTTTAGCAACGGCCAATTTAGCGTCAGACACTTTAGCAAATCCCAGTGACTCTGCTAAAGCTTCAGCTTTCTCTTTCTCTTGAATATACCATGGAGCTGAGCGATAGGCTCTGTAAAATTTTCCATACTGGCCTGTGAAATCTTCATGGTGAAGATGGAGCCAATCGTACAACAGCAATTCATCATTCAAAACACCTTCATCATAGATTGTTTCGTAGGGGATTTCAGCAAATTCTAGAACCATAGTTACAGCGTCATCCCATGGCACATTACCTTGTGGAGAATAGACTGCAATTTTAGGTGCCTTTTCAAGAAGAACAGCTTCCATATTTTGCGAAGGGCTGTTGATGATTTCTAAAATCTGTTTTGCCTCAGAATTCGACTTGATTTCAAAAGAGACACCTCTGATGGTGCATTCACGTTCTAAATCTTCAGAATAAGGAGATAGAAAAGATCCACCTCTATAGTTAAGTAGCCATTGTATTTTTCGCTCTTTTTCCAATAACCAATAAGAGATGCCGTAAGCTTTTAGATGATTGTCTTGAGTCTCAAAATCCATAGGGATTAGGATAAACTTAGAATACCCTATAAAGCTCATCAAAAATACTAGGCTAAAAAGCAAACTCTTCATAGTTGAGTAATTTTAAAAAGGGACTTCATCATCGCTTCTATCCCTATTTTGACCTGGTGATGGTGAACCAAAGACATCTTCAGCATTTGGGAAAGAAGGGGTCTCTGATTTCCCTGTATTCATACTGGAATTGATTTCAAAAGGAGAATCAAAATTATCTAAATTTTCAAATTTACCAAGTTGACCGATAAATTTCAATCGGATGCTATCCAAGCCACCATTCCTATGTTTTGCAATAATAAACTCAGCCTGACCTTGAGTAGGAGATTGGTCCTCATCATCCCACTCGTCAATATTATAATATTCAGGACGATAAATAAAAGAAACAATATCTGCATCTTGCTCTATAGCACCCGATTCTCTAAGGTCACTAAGCAATGGTCGTTTGCTGCCACCCCTAGTTTCTACTGCTCTAGAGAGCTGAGATAACGCTAAAACAGGAATGCTTAATTCTTTTGCTAAGGCTTTTAAGTTTCTAGAGATGCTAGAAATTTCTTGTTCGCGATTTCCTCCTTTTTGAGATCCTCCACCAGTCATTAACTGTAAGTAATCTACGACTATTAATTTTATACCGTGTTGAGAAGAAAGTCGCCGTGCTTTTGCTCTTAAGTCAAAAATAGACAAAGAGGGGGTATCATCGATAAAGAGTGGAGCTTGTTCTAAGGATTTTACTTTCACATTCAATTGCTCCCATTCGTGAGGCTCTAAATTCCCTGTTCTTAATTTTTCTGAACTCAATCCAGTTTCAGAAGAAATAAGACGTGTGATCAACTGAACAGAAGACATCTCCAAAGAGAAGAAGGCTACAGGGATATTTTGTCCAACAGCAATATTCCTTGCCATAGTAAGTGTAAGTGCTGTTTTACCCATACCAGGACGAGCAGCAATAATGACAAGATCACTAGGTTGCCATCCTGATGTTAACTTGTCTAAATCTGTAAATCCTGAAGGTACACCACTTAATCCCTCCTTATTTGATATTTCCTCTATTCGTTTTTTGGCCTGCATTACCAGATTTTGAGCAGTTTCTGAAGATCGCTTGATGTTTCCTTGAGTGACCTCATACAATTTGGATTCTGCGTGATCTAAAAGATCAAAAACATCGGTGCTTTCATCGTAAGATTCTTCTATAATTTCATTGGAAATCTTAATTAGACATCTTTGAATATACTTTTGTAGAACAATTCTAGAGTGATACTCAATATGTGCCGATGAAGATACCTTTTGAGTGAGTTGGATCAGGTAATATTCACCACCTGAGGCCTGTAGTTTTTTTTGTTTTTTTAATTCTGTGGAAACCGTTAACAAGTCAATTGGATCTCCTTTCTCAAACAAGATTATGATGGCTTGATAAATATTTTTATGGGCCTCTTTGTAGAAAACGTCTGGATGTAAGATATCTATAACTTCATCAACTCCTTTTTTATCAATCATCATCGCACCAAGTATAACTTCTTCAAGATCAGTAGCTTGTGGTGGTATTTTCCCTTTTTGTAGACTGATAACATCTCCTTTCGGAGAATTTTTGAATGAAGATTGGGTTGCGTTTTCCATTCTACGAATGTAAATAAAAGGTTATAAAGAAAGTGTAAAAAGCATCAGCTTAACACTCAACTTTTTCCACAACAACTTGTGGATAACTAAAAATTTATGTGGATAACCAAAAAAATCCAGATAATCAATATCTAGATTTTAATATAAATTGAGCTATGCTAGGATTCACTGATTGTAAACGCCTATATCAACAAATTTTTGCATTCGTTTTTGCACTAATTCTTCTGGGGATAACTTTTTCAATTCTTCCAATTCTGCAAGAATAGTTTTCGTTACAATTTCGAAGGTTTTTTCTCTATTGCTATGCGCACCTCCAAGAGGTTCTTTAATAATTTTATCGATAATCTTCAGTTTTTTCATATCGGTTGCTGTTAACTTTAAAGCTTCGGCAGCCGTTTGTTTATGTTCCCAGCTTCTCCATAAGATAGAAGAACAAGATTCTGGAGAAATAACAGAATACCACGTGTTTTCCAGCATCATTACCGTATCTCCAACCGCTATTCCTAAAGCTCCTCCACTAGCGCCTTCCCCAATAATGATGACGATAACGGGAACCTTAAGCTGACTCATTTCCATGATGTTTCTGGCAATAGCTTCACCCTGTCCTCGCTCCTCTGCTTCAAGCCCTGGAAAAGCTCCAGGAGTGTCTATAAAACTCACAATGGGTAAATTAAACTTTTCAGCTTTTTTCATCAAACGCAAAGCTTTTCGGTACCCTTCTGGATTCGCCATTCCAAAATTTCGGTACTGTCGAGTTTTGGTGTTGTACCCTTTTTGCTGACCGATAAACATAAAACTTTGTTCATTTATTTTACCAAGTCCACCAATCATAGCCTTATCGTCGCCAAAGTTTCTATCGCCATGTAGTTCCATAAAGGTATGACCACAAATAGCGTTGATATAATCTAGAGTATAGGGTCTATTGGGATGCCTAGATAATTGAACTCTTTGCCAAGCATTAAGATTGGAATAGATTTCTTTCTTTTTACTATCTAGTTTAAGTTTGATCTGCTTGCAAGTATCTGTGACGTCAACCTCACTATCTTGACCTATTTCGCAAGCCTTTTCGAATTGCTCTTGAAGGGCTTTAATCGGTAATTCAAAATCTAAATATTCCATGAATACAAGGTGTTTCTTTAAAAGTCAGTTTGCAAATATATAAATATATGTCTGTTTAAATGATAAATTTAAGGTTAGCGTTTTGCTTTGATAAGCAAATAAATAGCTAAAAGACCAAACAAAATATTGGAGAACCAAACCGCGATCAACGGTGAGAATGTCGATTTTTCTGCAATGGTTCCAAAAACCTTATCTAAAAAGATGAAAGCGAAAGCAATAACAATTCCTATAGCGAGATTAGCCCCCATACCTCCTCGTCTTTTCATCGCCGATACAGAGACAGCAATAATGGTGAGAATAAAGGCAGAGACTGGAGCACTCCATCGCTTATAGGCCACGATCTGATAGCTGCTAATGTTGGCAGACCCTCGTCGCTTTTCAGTCGCTATAAAGTCTTTTAATTCTCCATAATCTAGAGTTTCTGCGATATATTCTACCGGAGTTAATTCACCAAATTCAAAAGGTAAAATCGTATCTAAAGAAGATTGTCTCTCAATGAGGTCTTCCCTTTCATTTATAATTCTCTTTTCAAAATTATTTAAAGTATACGTGGAATCTTTTGTATTGAATTTTAATCGAGAGGCCGAGATTTTAAAAGTCATTTCTTGGCCCTCAAAATGTTCTAGGGTAAAGTTTCTAGCGGTTCCTGTACTGGTTTGAAAGTTGGTTGCAAAAATAAACTCATTGTCATTGACTTGCCGGTAAACATTTCGCGTCTCTTGCGATTGGTTGCCTTTTTTGAAATACTGATATTTAAATTCGTTAAACCCTTGACTAGCATTGGGTACCAGATACATAGTGAACATAAGGGCAATGCCACAGACCAAAGTAGCGCCGATAAGATAGGGTCTTAAAAACCTCGAAAATGAAATACCCGAGCTTAAAATGGCGATAATTTCTGTATTATTCGCTAATTTGGAGGTAAACCATATGATGGATAAGAATAGAAAAATGGGAAACAATAAGTTAGCAAAATATATGGTGAAGTTGCCATAAAACACTAGCACTTCTTCAATAGGCACTTCATTTTCTTTGATGTCATCAATCTTTTCTGAAAGATTAACAATAATGCCTATGGGTATAAACATCAAAAGCAAAGCAACGAATGTGGTTAAGTAGCGTTTCAGTATGTACCAATCTATAATTTTCAATGCTCTAGTATTAAAGTCTTATCGATAATTTCTTAACCATAGTATCCTTCCAATTTCTAAAGGTGCCTGCTTGTATTTGTCGCCTAGCCTCTCTTACTAACCATAAATAAAATCCTAAATTGTGTATGGTAGCAATTTGTTTTCCTAACAATTCTTTGACGGAGAAAAGATGTTTTAAGTACGCTTTAGAATATTCTGTATCTACCCAAGTGTAAGCTGCTGGATCCAAAGGTGAAAAATCCTCTTCCCATTTTTTATTCTTTATGTTAATGGTGCCTTCTGAGGTAAATAACATCCCATTTCTAGCATTTCGGGTAGGCATAACACAATCGAACATATCTACACCCAAAGCTATATTTTCCAATAAATTTGAAGGGGTTCCCACCCCCATCAAGTAGCGGGGTTTGTCTTCAGGTAAAATGGCATTTACAACTTCGGTCATCGCATACATTTCATCATCGGGTTCACCGACTGAAAGTCCTCCAATAGCGTTGCCCTCTGCACCAACATTAGCGATATATTCTGCAGATTGCTGCCTTAGGTCTGTATATGTACTTCCTTGTACGATGGGAAAGAGCGTTTGTCCATGTCCATAAAGCGGTGATGTATTCTTCATGTGATTCATGCAGCGGTCTAGCCATCTATGGGTCATGTGCATAGATCTTTGTGCATATTTATAATCACAAGGATAGGGTGTGCATTCATCAAAAGCCATGATGATATCCGCACCAATTTCCCTTTGAATATCTACAGCACTTTCAGGCGTGAATAGATGGGTTGAGCCATCAATATGAGATTTAAATTTCACTCCTTCTTCTTTGATTTTTCTATTGGCAGAAAGTGAATAGACTTGATAGCCGCCACTATCAGTAAGGATATTTCTATCCCAGTTCATAAATTTATGAAGTCCTCCTGCTTTTTTAAGGATCCCAGTTCCTGGTCTTAGATAAAGATGATAGGTATTTCCTAAAATTATGTCAGGATTAATTTCCTCTTTGAGTTCTCTTTGGTGAACTCCCTTAACTGTGCCAATAGTACCAACAGGCATAAATATAGGCGTTTCAATAACGCCATGGTCTGTGGTTAGTTTTCCAGCTCTAGCTTTGGAATTGGGGTCTTTACTCAGTAATTCGAATGTCATATAGATTTCAATAGCTTGCAAAGATACTCTACTCTATTAAAACTAGTTTCAACAGAGTAAGATAATAGGAAGTCAAAATAGGGGGGACTCTGTTTTATAATAAATACTTACTTTTGAGCAACTTATAAAATTCTTATTTATATCATGTCAACAACACAACATTTACAAGATTTTGTCACGCAAGTAAGGAGAGATATTCTTCGCCAAGTCCATCAAGTAAATTCTGGTCATCCTGGAGGTTCTCTAGGGTGTGCAGAATACTTTTCTGTCCTTTATCAAGACGTCATGAAGTACTCCTTGGACTTCGATATGGATGGAAAAAACGAAGATTTATTCTTTTTGTCAAATGGACATATCTCTCCAGTTTTCTATAGTGTTTTATCTCGGTCTGGATTTTTCCCTGTAGAAGAACTTAATACGTTTAGAAAAATAGATTCGAGATTACAAGGTCATCCAACTACCCACGAAGGTTTGCCAGGTATAAGAATTGCTTCTGGATCTTTAGGGCAGGGAATGTCTGTCGCCATAGGAGCCGCACAGGCCAAGAAACTAAATAAAGATACCCATCTTATCTACAGTCTTCATGGTGATGGAGAACTACAAGAAGGTCAAAACTGGGAAGCGATTCTTTATGCAGGATCAAAAGGGGTAGATAACCTTATCGCGACTATAGATTATAATAAAAAGCAGATTGATGGGGCTACAGACGATGTGTTGCCTCTCGGAAATCTTAAAAAGAAATTTGAAGCTTTTGACTGGAAGGTTATAGAACTAGAAGCAGGAAATGATATTGATGCCATAAAAGAAGCTCTAGAAGAGGCAAAAGGATTAACGGGTAGAAGACATCCTGTTGTTATCCTGATGGAAACTGAAATGGGAAATGGTGTAGATTTTATGATGGGAACTCACGCTTGGCACGGTAAAGCACCTAATGATGAGCAACTCGAAAAAGCACTTTATCAAAACCCAGAAACCCTAGGTGACTACTAAGGAGTCCTTTGGAATAACATTAATTTTTTCACATTAGATTATAAAGACCATGAAAATATATAAAAATACAGGAAATATAGATACCCGATCTGGATTTGGAGCTGGCCTAGCTGAACTTGGTAAAACCAATCCTAATGTCGTAGCTCTTTGTGCCGACCTAACAGGATCTTTAAAAATGGACGAATTTAAGGAGAATCATCCAGAGCGTTTTTTTCAGATAGGAATTGCAGAAGCCAATATGATCTGTATTGCTGCCGGAATGACTATAGGGGGTAAAATTCCTTTTACAGGAACATTCGCCAATTTCTCAACGGGTAGAGTCTATGATCAAATCAGACAATCGGTAGCTTATTCTGGTAAAAATGTCAAAATTTGTGCTTCTCATGCTGGTTTAACCCTAGGAGAAGATGGTGCCACTCACCAAATCCTTGAAGACTTGGGTTTGATGAAAATGTTGCCAGGAATGACCGTGATAAATACCTGTGATTATAATCAAACCAAAGCGGCTACACTTGCAATTGCAGAACATGAAGGTCCGGTTTATTTGAGATTTGGCCGCCCTAAAGTGGCTAACTTCACCCCAGAGGATCATAAATTTGAAATTGGAAAAGCTGTTCATTTAATCGAAGGCAATGATGTGACTATCATTGCTACGGGACATTTGGTTTGGGAAGCTTTAGAGGCTGCCAAAATCTTAGAGGATAAAGGAATTTCTGCTGAGGTGATCAATATCCACACAATAAAGCCTTTAGATGAAACCGCTATTTTAAAGTCCTTACGAAAAACAAAATGCGTAGTGACTGCAGAAGAGCATAATTTCTTAGGAGGACTTGGTGAAAGTGTAGCTAGGACACTGACTCTTAACTATCCAGCACCTCAAGAATTTGTGGCGACCAACGACACCTTTGGAGAAAGTGGAGAGCCTCTTATGCTTCTCGACAAATATGGCTTAAATGCAAAAACCATCGTCGAAAAAGCCGAAGCTGTAATCTTAAGAAAACAATAGTTTATTCCTAGTTTAAGAAAAAGCCTTTAGGAGTAATCCTAAAGGTTTTTTTTAGCTGGAAAGAGTCTTCACAAAATCATAGAGGACTTTTAGCACTGGGTGATTTTTACTGGATGTATTGCCTAAAAATATATCTTCAAGATTTAAATTTGCTTTGCCTACTATTTCTTTTATATGGCGGTCATGCACATTTTTATAGGCCATAGACCAATTTTTAAATTGGCGTTCACTCAAGTCCCCAGAATCTAAAAGAATCATGTCTTTATGTCTACTATCCTTACTGATGGATTCATACACTTTATCGATCTCTTGTGCAGGACCTTCTATATATTGAACAAATTTGCCCTGAATAACAAGCAATACCCCAGTTATCATTAATTGTTTATTTTTCTCTCTAACCTGAAATAAAAAATCTTCAATACTTTTACTGGACATCACTCTAGACTGAGAGCTCATATAAGATACAAATTTTAACGACATTTGATTTTATTAAAAGTTACCAATTTAAGCTTTTTTTTCAAATTTTAACGTCTAAAAAAAGCTGCTTTCATAAAAACATCTCAATTTTTTATGATTTGTAGATTTCCTTAATTTCAAATCATAACTTTGTAAAAATACTTGCCATGGAACTAAAATTAACTCGCCCTATTTGTTTTTTTGATTTAGAAACTACAGGGATTAATATTTCAAAAGATAGAATTGTTGAGATCTCTATTTTAAAAGTTTTTGAAAATAACAATAAAGAAAGTTATACTTGGAAGGTGAATCCAGGAATTCCTATTCCAAAAGAAACCACTGCAATTCACGGAATAAGTGATGAGGACGTAGTGAATGAGCCAAAGTTTGAAGAGCTCGCTCCAAAAATAAATGCTATGATAAAAGGCTGTGACCTTGGAGGGTATAACAGCAACAGATTTGATATTCCTTTACTAGCTGAAGAAATGTTGAGAACGGGGATTGATTTTGATCTTAAGAAAGTAAATGCTGTAGATGTTCAAACTATTTTTCACAAAAAGGAAAAGCGAACTTTGGAAGCAGCTTATAAATTCTATTGTGATAAAGACTTGACAGATGCCCATAGTGCAGAGGCAGATACAAACGCTACTTATGAGGTTTTGAAATCCCAACTCGATAGGTATCCAGATTTAGAAAATGATACCAAATGGCTATCCACCTTTAGTGCACATAAGAAATTCGCAGATCTCGCTGGGTTTCTCGTTATGAATAAAAATGACGAAGAAGTCTTCGGATTTGGAAAATTTAAAGGTAAAAAAGTTGAAGATGTTTTGGAAAAAGAACCTGGCTATTTTGGGTGGATTCAAAATTCTGATTTCCCACTTTATACCAAAAAAGTATTGACCGCAATTAAGTTGAGAAAACTGGCGACCAAATAAGATCATCTTTCTGTGAAGCTAATTTGTTTTGCACAATTATTCTTAAACTAATACGGGCTAAATTTAAAATCATCAAATAGAATTCTATGAAATATTTATTTATTTTCATTTTGAGTCTAAATTTTATGAATGCTCAAAGCCTTAAAAATTTAGACTCGGTAGTGAATGTTTCTTTACCTTCTTTATCATACATGACTCTAAATACATCAACCCTTTCATCAAATAAATACAATCAAAATTTTGAAAAATTAAAGGTAAATAAGCATTACAGAGATATTAAAGAAGGCTTTTTTGTTCTCTCTAAAGAGGCCTTTATAAACTATGATCAATTTGATTATGATGTTTTTAAGTACACACCAGAAGATGCACTTAGAAAAATCACTCCTAATTACGATCTTCATAGTGCGCCGCTTCCTTCTCCTACCTATTATCCAATTGATTAAGCAATCAGGATTTTTAGGCTTTTAATTGTCTGTTTTATGATTTTAAGTGATTAGTTTTGCAGAGTTTTAAATAATTTAAATTTTCCTATGAAGCTAATTTGTATTGGTAGAAATTATGCAAAACATATTGCTGAATTGAAAAACGAAAAGCCTGAGCATCCTGTGGTTTTTCTGAAGCCAGATTCTTCAGTATTATTAAAGAATAATCCATTTATTATTCCAGCATTTACTGAAGATGTGCATCATGAAGTTGAAATTTTGGTAAAAATCGATAAAGTAGGAAAGCATATTCAGACAAAATTCGCTCACAAATATTATGACAAAATAGGTTTGGGCATAGATTTTACAGCAAGAGATATCCAAAATCAATTAAAAGAGCAGGGGTTACCTTGGGAAAAGGCTAAGGGTTTTGATGGGGCCGCTGTTATAGGGGAGAGGTGGTTGCCTAAGGACAGCTTTCAGGATCTCAACAGCATTAATTTTAGATTAGAAAAAAACAAAACGGCAGTTCAATTAGGATCTACTTCAGAAATGCTTTGGAAAATTGATGAGCTTATAGCTTATGTTTCAGAATACTTCACGCTTAAAATTGGAGATATCATATTTACAGGAACTCCTGCGGGAGTGGGAAGAGTAGAAGAAGGAGATCATTTGGAGGGATTTATCGGAGACATATCATGCTTTTCAATTCAAGTAAAATAACACTATGCAGGCAGAAATAATAACTATAGGAGATGAAATTCTTATCGGTCAAATTATAGATACAAATTCAGCTTTTATCGGCAAACAGCTTAATAAGATAGGGGTAGAGGTTTATCAAATTTCATCGATTCAAGACGAGGAGTCCCACATTTTGAGAGCTTTTGAAGAAGCGTCTAAACGCTCAAATATTGTGATTGTAACTGGGGGTCTTGGCCCCACCAAAGATGACATTACAAAACATACGTTTTGTAAGTATTTCAATGACGAATTGGTCTTAGATAAAAAGGTTTTGGCACATGTCGAGGACATATTTAAAAAATATGTGAACACTCCTATTTTAGAAACCAATAAATCTCAGGCTTGGATTCCTTCACAAGCTATTACCTTACACAATGAATACGGAACGGCTCCAGGAATGTGGTTTGAAAAAGAGGGTGTCGTCTACATTTCTATGCCAGGAGTCCCTTATGAAATGAAATCCATATTGACTGAGCAGGTGTTGCCTAGACTCCAAGGCCGTTTTAAAACACCTTTTATCATTCATAAAACGGTGCTTACTTATGGTTTAGGAGAAAGTGCCATTGCGGAGCGTATCGAAGAGTGGGAAAATCAATTGCCCAAATTTATAAAATTAGCATACTTACCAAGTTTAGGTCGAGTGAGGTTAAGATTAAGCGCTAGGGGAGAGGATGAGAACCTGCTTAAAGAGGGTCTAAATACAGCTATTGAACGTCTAAATAGAGTTATAGGTGATATCATAAAAGGATATGAGGATGAGCAAAATCTGGAAGAGCGCATCGCTCAAGCCTTTGTGGATCGTGGCCAATCTCTAATCACTGCTGAAAGTTGTACTGGAGGACGGTTAGCCTCAAAGTTTACTGAAATACCTGGTGCTTCAGCCTATTTTATAGGGTCCATTGTTAGTTATGCGACCTCTGCCAAAAATGATATCCTTCATATTCCAAAGGATCTCATTTCTAAGTACTCTGTAGTGAGTTCAGAAATTACTGAAGCAATGGCCAACAAAGCCAAAGCGATGTTTAAAGCTGATTATGCTATAGCAACAACTGGAAACGCAGGTCCTTCTAAAGGAGATAGTGATGCAGAGATAGGAACGGTATTTATCGCTATCGCTTCACCAGAAAAAACAGAAGTTCATGAATTTCAATTTGGAAAACATCGCGAAAGAGTGACTCAAAAAGCAGTGAATAAAGCTCTGGAGCTGATTTACGAAGCTATTTTAAAAAATTAAAAAACTCTGAGATTTATTTTTATTAATGGATAAAAATGTCGTTAATTTGCATTCTGTTTTAATAACACATAAAAGTATATATAATGTCAAGAGTTTGTGAGCTTACTGGGAAAAGAGCAATGTCCGGAAATAATGTTTCCAAAGCATTAAATAGAACTAGACGTAAATTTAGCGTCAACTTGGTTAAGAAAAGATTTTATATCCCAGGTGAGGATAAATGGATAACTCTTAAAGTATCCACTTCTATTTTGAAAACCATCAACAAGAAAGGAATTCATGCTGTTTTGAAAGAAGCTCGTGCTAAAGGATTCTTGACAAAATAGAGATTATAAAGCATTTATATTATGGCAAAGAAAGGAAATAGAGTTCAGGTAATTATGGAGTGTACAGAGCATAAAGAATCTGGCCTTCCAGGAACATCTAGATACATCACAACGAAGAACAAAAGAAACACTCCAGATAGGTTAGAGCTTAAAAAGTTCAACGCTATCATGAAGAAAATGACTGTTCACAAAGAAATTAAATAAGTTATGGCAAAGAAATCGGTTGGTACAATACAGACAGGAACAAAAAGACTTACCAAAGCTATTAAGATGATAAGATCACCAAAATCTGGTGCTTACGTTTTCGTAGAAAAAATAATGACTCCTGAAGAAGTCAATGACTTTATAAAGATTAATTAAATTTAATAGTTTTTTATATATAGAGCCATCGCATTTTATGTGAGGGCTTTTTTGTTTTAACTATATTTGCTTTTACAATCGATTAAAGATTGAGTTAAATAGGATTATAACATAGAAAATGAGTTTTTTCAAAAAAATATTTTCCAAAGAAAAAAAAGAGAAACTAGACGAAGGTCTCGAGAAATCTAAATCAAATTTTTTTGGTAAATTAAGTAAAGCCCTAGCTGGAAAATCTAAGGTAGATGAAAGCGTACTTGATGACTTAGAGGAGATTTTGATCTCTAGTGATGTAGGAATTTCAACTACCGTTAAAATTATTAAGAAAATAGAGGCTAGGGTTGCCAAAGATAAATACTTGGGTACAGATGAACTTAACTTGATCTTAAGAGAGGAAATCGCTGGGCTGCTGAGTGAATCTGAAAATGGAGAACTCGAGAGCTTGGAGATCCCCACAGATAAAAAGCCTTATGTTATTATGGTCGTTGGTGTGAATGGTGTTGGCAAAACTACAACAATCGGAAAGCTGGCGAAACAGTATAAGATGAGGGGCAAGAAAGTGGTTCTTGGGGCTGGAGATACTTTTAGAGCTGCAGCTGTGGAACAGCTTGAGATATGGGCAGACCGCGTAGGGGTGCCGATCGTCAAACAAAAGATGGGAAGTGATCCCGCTTCTGTCGCCTTCGATACGGTTCAAAGTGCTATTAAACAAAATGCTGATGTTGTGATTTTAGATACTGCTGGTCGCTTACATAATAAAGTGAACTTGATGAATGAGCTCATAAAAATTAAACGGGTTATGCAAAAAGTTATTCCCAATATTCCTGATGAGGTTCTTTTGGTTTTGGACGGTTCTACAGGTCAAAATGCATTTGAACAGGCTAAACAATTTACAGCGGCTACTGAAGTGACCGCCTTAGCGATTACTAAACTTGATGGCACAGCCAAAGGTGGTGTTGTCATCGGAATTAGCGATCAATTTAAAATTCCGGTGAAGTATATAGGCGTTGGCGAAGGCATTGATGACCTTCAGATTTTTAATAAATATGAATTTGTCGATTCTTTTTTTAGCAATAAGTAACTATGACACATCAGAAACCAAGACCTTTTTCGTCAGATAAAAATAAGTTGATCATCACTAAAATAATTGTGATCTATTCTACTTTTTTTTTAATTCTTAAGTTATCCTCTATTTTTCAAGGAGGCTGGGTTATGGCTAACTTATTAGTTGCCTCTCCTTTAGTCGTTCTTGGGTTATTAGGGTTTTATTTTTTGAAATCAAATTCTACCAATTGGATTTATGCTCTAAGTGGCATAGCCATTATTTCAGCCATCCGTTATTATGAACAAGACTTAGTCGTTTGGATCCATAATTCAATCTAAACGGATATATCACATATTTAAACCTAAGCTTTTATAATAGGTTTAAGGGTGATAAATCATATTACAACCTAAGAGATTGTATATTCGCAACTAAACTTTCAAGAAGCAGATGAGGACAAAATCAATAAAAAAGAATAAAATCAATGTAGTCACTTTAGGATGTAGTAAAAACATCTATGATTCAGAAGTTTTGATGGGACAACTCAAAGCCAATGGTAAAGAGGTTGCCCACGAAACTGAAGGTGATATAGTAGTGATTAATACCTGTGGTTTTATTGATAATGCAAAAGAAGAATCTGTTAATACAATTCTTGATTTTGTTCAGAAAAAAGAGAGAGGAGAAGTTAAAAAAGTGTTTGTAACAGGATGTCTGTCAGAGCGTTATAAACCAGACCTACAGAAAGAAATACCAAACGTAGATCAATATTTTGGAACAACGGAACTTCCAGCGCTTTTGAAAGCCTTAGGTGCAGATTACAAACACGAACTTATTGGGGAGCGTATAACGACGACTCCAAAAAATTATGCATTTCTAAAAATTGCTGAAGGTTGTGATCGTCCTTGTTCATTTTGCGCGATACCCCTAATGCGAGGAATTCACAGATCTACACCGATCGAAGATCTTGTAAAAGAATCCAAAAGCTTAGCTGCAAACGGAGTTAAGGAATTGATATTGATTGCTCAGGACCTAACTTATTATGGACTTGATTTGTATAAAAAAAGGAATTTAGCTGAATTGCTTAGGGAATTGGTTAAAGTAGAGGGTATAGAGTGGATCCGTTTACATTATGCCTTTCCAACTGGTTTTCCTGTCGATGTCCTCGATGTTATAAGAGAAGAGCCAAAAGTTTGTAATTATATCGATATTCCATTGCAACACATCTCAGACCATATATTGAAATCTATGCGAAGAGGAACTACCCATAAAAAAACAACAGACTTGCTTATCAAATTCAGAAAGGAAGTTCCCCAGATGACCATCAGAACGACTCTTATCGTAGGTTATCCAAGTGAAACTGAAGAAGATTTTCAAGAGCTGAAGCAATGGGTGCAGGACATGCGTTTTGAGCGTCTTGGCTGCTTCACCTATTCTCATGAAGAAAACACACATGCTTATAACCTCGAGGATGATGTGCCAGAAGAAGTTAAAATGCAACGTGCCAACGAAATTATGGAGGTTCAATCACAGATTTCTTGGGAGCTGAATCAACAAAAAATCGGAAAAACTTTCAAATGTGTCATCGATAGAAAAGAAGGTAATTACTTCGTAGGAAGGACAGAATATGATTCCCCTGACGTGGATAATGAAGTTCTTATAGATAGTAAATTACATTACTTGAAAACTGGAGATTTTACGTATATAAAAATAACTGAAGCTGCTGATTTTGATTTGTATGGAGAGCCAGTCTCCGTAGAAGCCATCTTGAATTAACTTAATTTTTATAGCTCTTTATCACGTTAATTTATATTTGTGAAGATTCAAACTTAAATTTATGGCCGATTGTTTATCTTTCCGTTCGACAGGTTATTTTGGTGACCTTATTTCAGATTATATAGAGCAGAATAAAAATTTAAAGCCGTTTTATAATAGATTTCCATCCATTGAAAGTTTCAAAGATCAAATTACAGAAAAGCAGAAGGGCTATGACGATGATAATAGGACAGTTTTAGTTGAAGTTCTAAGAGAACAATACCAAAATTTATCGCCATCAGATGAGACCAAATCTCATGTTGAGTCCCTTCTGAAATCTTCTACATTCACCGTTACCACTGGGCACCAGCTTAATTTATTCACAGGGCCACTTTACTTTCTTTATAAGATAGTTTCTACCTTAAATTTAGCTAAATCGCTAAGGGAGAGTCATCCAGATTTCAATTTTGTTCCTGTTTATTGGATGGCCACAGAAGACCATGATTTTGAAGAAATTAATTACTTTAATTTTCAACAGAAAAAGTTAGAGTGGAAAACAAATGCCGAAGGTGCTGTAGGTCAACTATCTACAGAGGGCTTAGATCAACTCAGTAAAACCATTGAAACTGAATTTGGGAAAAGTGATAATTCTGAATTTCTAAAAGGTCTGTTTAAAAGGGCCTATCTAGAGCATGGAACCCTGGCTAAAGCCACACAGTTTTTAGCCAACGAATTATTTGGAGATTACGGCTTGGTTATTTTGGATGCTGACGACACACGGTTAAAGTCCAAGTTTAGCAAGGAAATAAAAAATGATCTAGTTTATCACACTGCTTTCCGTCAAATCGAAAAGCAATCAGATAAATTATCTAAACTCGGGTATAGCCTTCAAGTCAATCCAAGAGAGATCAATCTTTTTTATTTGTATAAGAAAACACGATCAAGAATAGTTCAAAAGGGTGAAAACTACCATGTTTTGGATACTGATTTGAAATTCACAAAGACAGAAGTTTTGGAATTGGTCGACCAACACCCAGAACGCTTTTCGCCTAACGTGGCGTTAAGACCGCTTTACCAAGAAGTGATTTTACCAAATTTAGCGTACATAGGTGGAGGAGGTGAGCTGGCTTATTGGTTGGAATTAAAATCATACTTTGAAGCGGAACAGGTGACCTTTCCCTCCCTCGTCTTACGAAATTCAGTTTTGCTATATTCAGATAAAACATCGGGTAAGCTCAGTAAATTAGATGCTAAAATTCAAGATCTTTTCCTTTCACCAGAAAATTTAGAAGCCCAACACACCAAAAAACTCTCAAAAATACACATTGATTTTGGAAAACAGAAGCAAGCCTTAGAAAAGCAATTCGAAGATTTGTATGAGTTGGCTACAAACACAGATAAATCGTTTTATGGTGCTGTAGCAGCACAAGAGAAAAAGCAAAAAAATGGCCTTGATCATCTCGAGAAGCGACTGCTAAAAGCACAAAAGCGTAAATTAAAGTCAGAGAATGAAGTTGTTCTGAACATACAAAAGATGTTATTTCCAAAGCAGTCACTTCAAGAACGATATTTAAATTTTAGTGAAATTTACATAGACTACGGAGCGCGTTTGATTCCCAAATTAATAGAAGAACTGGACCCTTTTCAAACGGAATTTCTCTGTTTAGAGTTAACTATTTACAATAAAAAACATTAGATTATGAAGAGCATGCACGCTGTAGATATGGATACTATCGAAATGACTCTCGATATTATGAAATACGCCATCAATAGAATATCGAATACTTCTCCTGAGTTGGGTAAACCAAAACCAGAAAAAGAGCTTTTAAAACTTGTTGGAGAGACCGTTACCAAAGAAGGTATTGGAGGTGAGAAAGCATTTCAGTTGTTTAAAGATGTCTTGGTGAAAGCTGCTGTGCCTGTAGATCACCCTCGACATTTAGCTTTTGTTCCTGCTGCACCAACACGTGCTGCGGTGTTATTTGATTTGGTGACTTCGGCTGCGAGTATTCATGGTGCCTATTGGATGACTGGTGGTGGTGGTATTTTTTGTGAAAATCGAGCTATGGAGTGGTTGGTCTCTCTCACAGGAATGCCAGACGGAACTTTTGGAGTTTTTACAAGTGGTGGAACTGCTGCCAACCTTTCAGCGATAGTGACTGCTAGAGAGTATTGGAGGTCTTTGGATGATGAAAATAAAGCATTGAAGGGTTTGATCATCACTTCTACTGGGGCCCATTCTTCTGTAAAATCTATGGCGCAAGTTATTGATGCAGAAATTATTACTGTGGATAATAATGATGAACATAAACTCACACAGGAGTGTTTGGAAAAAGAAATTAAAGGTTTGTCAGCATTCGACAGAAAGCGTTTATTTGCTGTAGTAGCGACAGGAGGAACGACTAATGCTGGGATTATAGATGATCTGAGTGGTGTTGCTGAAGTGTGTGAACGCGAAAATTTATGGTTTCATGTTGATGCTGCTTATGGTGGTGCAGCTTTGGCTGCTCCTTCAGTAAGACATTTATTTAACGGTATTGAAAAAGCAGATAGCGTAACTATAGATCCGCATAAATGGATGTTCTCTCCTTACGATTGTGGAGCGATCATTTATAAAAATATGGATCTAGCCAGTAATGCCCATTCACAAAAAGGAGCTTATTTAGATATCTTTAAAGATGAAGGAGCTCAGGGGTTTAACCCATCAGACTATCAAATTCAACTGACAAGACGTCTTAGAGGATTGCCTTTATGGTATTCTTTGGCAATGCACGGCACAGATCGATATACTGTAGCCATAGAAAGAGGTCTTGAATTAGCAAATAATGCGGCTAAACAAATTGAACAACTGCCCTTTGTAGAACTGGTCCGAGAGCCTGGACTCTCCTGTGTCTTATTTTCGAGACTAGGGTGGACTGCAGAAGATTATAGAGAATGGACTTATACTAATCACGACAGTGGTTTTGCATTAGTCACACCTACTAAATGGACGGGGAAAGACGGTGAAATCACGTGTGCTAGATTCTGTTTTATCAATCCAGATACGACTGAAAAGGACGTTAAAGAGATCTTGGATTCCATGAAATAATTCTTTTCACCAAATTAAATTTATAACTCCTTATAAATAAATTGAATTATATTTCGACCCAGATCAGCACAGGTTTTTTGAGTCATTGAAGCTAAGAACACTTATAGTGGCCTTAGATGCGTCAATTATGATTGATAAAAAGCAGTCAAAAAAACGATTTGATCTATTCAGATATACAAGGGCTTAGTTCCTCACTGTAAACACTACTTCCCCATTGGAAAATGAGGAGGTAGTGTAAGATTAATTTATGTCTGTTAATAAGTGTCCTATAATTTCTGAATTGGAATTTCCACAAAAGTGTCATCCCAACCCATCAAAAGATTGGAGCCGTATTTTGTAGGTTTAAAAGTGACAGAGAAATCTTCAAGAGTAGCGGTTGTATTTCTTGCCTCCACGCTTGTTCTTAATATATCTAAAGAGTCGTTATAGCTGTAGGCTCCCCAAGTGTTGATGAGTTTGTTAATTATAATTATCCAGCTTCCTTTATTAGGAATGGTGTATAACGTATAAGTGCCAGCTTTTACTTTTTCATTATTAAAAAGAACATCTTCATAAAATGTAATTTCTGTAGCTTCATTTGCTCCTGTTCTCCATATTTTACCATAAGAAACCAAGTTTCCAAAGATCACACGATCATTCTTTTTTGGCCTGCTGTAAATGATCCTAGCCAGTGCTGAGTTGTCTGGATTCCTCGTGATCACAGCATCCATTGGGCTTTTATCTAGATTTTTAAAATCTTGTGCGGATAAGGATGCTGTTGTAAGTATAAGCATCAAGGAAAAAAATAAGTTGAATAATTTCATTTTTAAATTTTTGACAAATTAAATTCATGAATCTTCCTTTTGAGTTTAATTTGTGTTAAAATAATATATAAATTTCTTAAAATTGGATTCTAAGCTAACATCGTAATGATCTAAAGCAAAATACTGTAAATTAAATTAACTTCAATAAAATCGATTTAAGTGGGTTAAAATCATCAAAAAACATATCCAATTTACTATATTTGTTTGTTGTTAAATTAATAAAAAGTTATGAGCGAAGAAGTCAAAAAACATAATTATTCAGCTGATAGTATTCAGGCTTTAGAAGGGATGGAGCATGTAAGAATGCGACCATCAATGTATATAGGAGATGTTGGGGAAAGAGGACTTCACCACTTGGTATACGAAGTAGTTGATAATTCCATAGATGAGGCTATGGGAGGGTATTGTGATAAAATTGACTTAGTCATCAATGAAGATGGATCTGTTACCACCTCTGATAATGGTCGTGGTATTCCTATTGATCTACATAAAAAAGAAGGTGTATCTGCACTGGAAGTGGTGATGACCAAAATTGGAGCAGGAGGAAAGTTTGATAAAGATTCCTATAAGGTGTCCGGCGGACTTCATGGTGTTGGAGTTTCAGTTGTAAATGCGCTCTCTATTAAACTTCATGCAAGAGTATTCAAGGAAGGAAGAGTTTGGGAGCAAGAGTACGAAAGAGGGAAAGCCGTCTATCCTGTAAAACCTACTGGAGATACCGATCGCATAGGAACGGAAATAACCTTTAAGCCCGATCATGAAATATTTCAGGAGTCTGTCGAATTTAAGTATGAAACTCTTGCTAAGCGTTTAAGAGAGCTTTCTTATTTGAATAAAGGTATAAAAATATCTATGATCGATAAGCGTCAAACTAATGAAGATGGCGAGTATAGGCAAGATGAATTTTATTCTGAAGAGGGATTAAAAGAATTCATAAGATTCATAGATCAAAATCGGGAGCCCATCATTACCGATGTGATTTCTATGGAAAGTGAAAAAAATAATATTCCCGTAGAAGTTGCGATGGTGTATAACAACTCTTATAGTGAGAATTTGCATTCTTATGTAAATAACATTAATACCCACGAAGGAGGAACTCATCTCTCAGGATTTAGGAGAGGCTTAACTGCAACTTTAAAGAAGTATGCAGATAACTCTGGTTTACTAGACAAATTAAAATTTGAAATCACAGGTGATGATTTTAGAGAGGGACTTACAGCGATAGTGTCTGTAAAAGTAGCTAATCCTCAATTTGAAGGACAGACAAAAACCAAATTAGGAAATAGAGAATTAACTTCTGCTGTCTCTCAAGCAGTCACCGAAATGTTGGAGATTTATCTTGAAGAAAATCCTAACGACGCTAAGACCATCGTACAAAAAGTTATGCTTGCTGCACAGGCAAGACATGCTGCTAAAAAAGCACGTGAAATGGTTCAGCGTAAAACAGTTATGAGTGGAGGGGGACTTCCAGGTAAGCTTTCTGACTGTTCAGAACAAAATCCAGAGGCTTGCGAAGTGTTTCTGGTAGAAGGTGATTCTGCGGGGGGTACTGCTAAGCAAGGTCGAGACAGGAAATTTCAAGCTATTTTGCCACTTAGAGGTAAAATTTTAAATGTTGAAAAAGCGATGCAACATCGTGTTTTTGAAAATGAGGAAATTAAAAATATTTATACAGCTCTTGGAGTAACTATAGGTACTGAAGAAGATAGTAAAGCCCTAAACCTTTCTAAATTAAGATACCATAAAGTAATTATAATGTGTGACGCGGACGTGGATGGTAGCCACATTGCTACACTTATCCTAACGTTCTTTTTTAGATATATGAAAGAGCTTATAGAAGCTAGTCATATTTACATCGCTACTCCCCCTTTATATTTAATTAAAAAAGGAAGTAAAAAGCGTTATGCTTGGAGTGAAAAAGAAAGAAATGAAATTGTAAATGAATACAAGACTTCAGTTAGTGTTCAACGTTATAAAGGTCTTGGAGAAATGAATGCAATACAACTCTGGGATACTACAATGAATCCTGAAAACAGAATTTTAAGACGTATTACTATTGTTGATATGGCTGAAGCAGACAGGATTTTTTCAATGTTGATGGGAGATGAGGTTCCGCCTCGTAGAGAGTTTATAGAACAGAATGCCGTTTATGCGAATATCGATGCCTAAATAATTCACGCTATGAAATTTAATAATTTTTTAGTTCCTTTTGTTTTTTTTGTCACATTTTCAGCGACCTATTCACAAAATGGTATTGAGAACCTATTATCTTCTGGTCTAGAAGATGCCAATAGATTTTTAAATTCTTACACAGAACCAGGTTCTGAAGCTTTAATTTATAGTCTTGCTAACGGGTGGTATAATTCAGCAAAGGTTAAAGGATTAGGTGGTTTTGAGATCTCATTTATTGCAGGAGTTTCTCAAATTCAAGATAAGAACACAAGGTTTACTTTAAATGAAAATGACTATAATTCTTTAAGGTTTGCAGCTGGGCCAAGTGAACAAGAAGTAGGAACTCTATTTGGTCAGAATTCTCCTGACATTAATATGACTATTTCAGAGGGAAATCAATCTATTGGTTCAATTTCTTTGCCGCAAGGTTTAGGCTCTCAAAACATAGAATACATCCCTAATCTGATAATTCAGGGTAGCGTAGGTCTTCCCTTTAGTACAGAACTCAAGTTGAGGTTTTTGCCAGAAATAGAGACTAAAGATGTCACTTCTCAGTTTTACGGTGCTGGATTACAACACGAGTTTACAAATTGGATACCCGGATTAAAACTCCTACCTATTGCTTTGTCTGATTTTGTAGGATACAACAGTTTTGAGGGAGAATATATGTTTTCAGAGCAAAGCAGTCTTATTTCTGGAACCAATCAATCCATTTCTACCGATATTGATTCTTGGCATTATGCAATTTTAGTTTCTACAAAACTACCTATTATTAATTTTTATGGGAGCATTGGAGGGGTTTCAGGGTCTGCAGTTACTCGATTAAAAGGAGAATATATAGTCAATACTGGCGTTTCAGAAATCCAAGGTACTACTTTAGTAGACCCTTTGCGTTTAGATACCTCAGTAAGTGGTTATAGGGCAACCAACTTTGGGCACAAAATTATCATTGGCTTTTTTCAAACTAAACATCGATTATAGTTTTCAAGAGTACAATAGCCTAAATGTTGGAATCAATTTTGGAATTTAGTTACTAATCATATAAAACAATTAAACATGAAAATTACAGTAGTAGGTGCAGGTGCCGTAGGTGCCAGTTGTGCAGAGTATATCGCCATAAAAGATTTTGCTTCAGAAGTAGTTTTGCTTGATATTAAAGAAGGCTTTGCAGAAGGGAAAGCTATGGACTTAATGCAAACTGCAACGCTCATGGATTTCGATACTAAAATCATGGGTACCACTGGAGATTATTCAAAAACAAGAGATTCCCAAGTGGCGGTTATTACTTCTGGAATTCCCAGAAAACCAGGGATGACTAGGGAAGAACTTATTGGTATTAATGCCGGGATTGTAAAAGACGTCGCTACACAATTGGTAAAGTACTCTCCCGATGTTACCATTATAATTGTAAGTAATCCTATGGATACGATGACTTACCTCGCTCATAAAGTATCAGGTCTCCCAAAAAACAGAATTATAGGAATGGGAGGTGCTTTAGATAGTGCAAGATTCAAATATGCATTGAGTGAGGCATTAGGTTGCCCAGGTTCTGATGTTGAAGGCATGGTAATAGGAGGACATAGTGATACAGGAATGCTCCCGTTAACTCGTTTAGCGACTAGAAATAGCGTGAGAGTAACTGAATTTTTATCAGAAGAACGTTTGAACCACGTGTCTGAAGACACTAAAGTTGGTGGAGCTACGTTAACGAAATTGCTTGGTACAAGTGCTTGGTATGCTCCAGGAGCTGCGGTTTCTTCTCTAGTCCAATCTATAGTTTGTGATCAAAAGAAAATGTTCCCTTGTTCTACTTTATTAGATGGAGAATACGGACTAAAAGATCTTTGTATTGGTGTTCCAGTCATCATCGGGAAAAATGGAATTGAAAAAATTGTTGAGATTAATCTTAACGATGCCGAAAAAGCAAAACTTAAAGAAAGTGCGGAAGCTGTGAAAAAGACAAATGGTCTTTTAGAGTAAATTTATGATTTATATAATTTTAAACCCGATTTAAGTCGGGTTTTTTCATTTCTTTGAATAGGTGTCTAAGCTTTTAACCACAGAAAAAAAGAACTCAAAAGTTAAAATTATCTTTAATAAAAAAATTGCCATTTCTATATCGAAAACCTATATTTGCTTGATTTAAAACAAGACACTAATAATTTTAAGAATGCAGAATAAAGGACTCATTAAACTATTTGCTGTACTATTTGCTTTGGTAAGTATTTATCAATTGTCATTTACTTTTATAGCGAGTAACGTTGAAACAGAAGCAGAAGCTTTTGCAAAAAGTGAAATACCAGAAAGTGTAGAAAACTTTACACAGGAAAGGAATAGTGCTGCCGAGCAGTATTTAGACTCTATCGGGAATGAGTCAATCTTTGCAGGTATTAGCTACAATACTGCAAAAGATAAAGAGCTTAATAAAGGCTTGGACTTGAAAGGGGGTATCAATGTAATACTTCAAATATCGGTCGAAGACTTATTAAAAGGTTTAGCTAACAATTCAAAAGATCCTACTTTTAACCAAGCCCTAGTTGATGCTGGCGAAGCAAGAAAAAATAGTCAAGACAGTTTTTTGGAACTGTTTTACCAGGCCTTTGAAAGTAATGAGGGAGCTAGTTTAGCTTCTCCTGATATTTTTGGAACTAAAGCCCTATCTGATGAGATAAGCTTTGACATGGAAAACAGCAGTGTGAAGCCAATCATCAATAGAAAAATTGATGAAAGCGTGACTTCAGCTTTTGAGGTTTTGAGAGAACGTATTGATAAATTTGGTGTTACACAACCCAACATTCAACGTCTTGGGGATTCTGGAAGAATTTTAATTGAACTCCCGGGAGCTAAAGACATCAGCAGAATACAAAATCTTTTACAAAGCACAGCACAGCTTGAATTTTGGGACGTTTACAGATCCAATGAATTCTCGGATTACCTAGTGAATGCAGATGCTATTATTGCTGAAAGTATCAAAAGTGAGACTGAAATCTCTGAAGATACTCAAGTACAAGTCGAGGAACAAAAAGAGACTGCGGCTGATGATTTAGAAAGTTTACTTTCCTCTGAAGATGAAGAAATTGAAGATTTTTCAAAATCCAATCCTCTTTTAAGTCTGGTTCAAACCGTTGGACAACCTCAAGGCCCGATTATAGCTTACTTTGCTATAAAAGACACTGCTAAAGTGAATTCTTACCTAGCGATGCCTCAGGTTAAATCTCAATTACCTACTAATAAAAAATTCGCTAAATTTGTTTGGGGAAAATCAGCAAAGGATTCAGAAATAATTGAACTCTACGCCTTAAAAGGCAATAGGAATAACGAGCCACAACTAAGCGGTATCGTAGTTACAGATGCCCAACAGACATATGATCAAGTAGGTCGTTTAGCAGTGAGCATGCAAATGGACGGACGTGGGGCTAAAATCTGGGAAGATATGACAGGTAAAGCATCCTCTCAAGGTTCTCAAATTGCCATTGTTTTAGATAATATAGTATATTCTGCGCCAGGCGTTTCAAGTGGTCCTATTACTGGAGGTAGAAGTGAAATTTCAGGAGATTTTTCAATTGAAGAGGCACAAGATTTAGCGAATGTTCTAAGAGCTGGTAAGCTTCCTGCTTCAGCTAACATAGTTCAAAGTGAAATAGTTGGGCCTTCTTTAGGTCAGGAAGCTATTGATAGTGGAGTTTTATCCTTTGGAATCGCTCTTATTTTTGTCCTTCTCTACATGATTTTCTATTACGGAAAGGCTGGGATTTATGCTGATGTTGCCTTAGTTGTAAATATCTTATTCATATTTGGCGTTTTGTCTGGACTGGGAGCTGTTCTTACCTTACCTGGTATTGCTGGTATCGTACTTACCATTGGAATGTCTGTCGACGCAAACGTCCTTATTTTTGAAAGAATAAGAGAAGAACTTGCAAAAGGTAAGTTACAAGCTGAAGCGATTAGTGACGGTTTTAAAAATGCGTTATCTTCTATACTAGATGCTAACATTACCACAGGTCTTACAGGTTTAATTCTTTTAACTTTCGGTACAGGACCTATTAAAGGGTTTGCGACTACTTTGCTAATTGGTATCGTTACTTCTTTATTTTGTGCAATTTTCTTAACTCGACTATTTATTGCTGGAGGAGGGAAAAAAGGTAAATCTTTACCTTTCTCTACAGGCATAACAAAAAATTGGTTTTTGAATATTGATATCAACTTCCTAAAGAAAAGAAAAGTTGCTTATATCATCTCTGCAGCAGCGATAATTATCAGTATAGGGTCTTTAGCGACTAAAGGTCTTAATGAAGGTGTCGATTTTGTGGGGGGAAGAAGCTACACCGTAAGGTTCGAGCAACCCGTAAATCCTACTGAAATCCAAACTAAATTGGTTCAAGATCTATTAAGTGTTGAAGCAAAAACTTACGGCTCTTCAAGTCAGCTTAAAATAACAACTAATTATAAAATTGAAGAGGAAGGAACCGTTATTGATGATGAAATTCAATCCATTCTATTTACTAATTTAAAAGAGTTCCTCCCAGCAGGGATGACCTTAAGCTCCTTTAAGGTTGGTGAATCTGGGAATGATGAAAAAGAGTTTGGTATCATGTCTTCTATAAAAGTAGGACCAACGATTGCAGACGATATTAAGACAGCATCTTACTATGCTATTTTTGGATCTCTCATAGTGGTCTTTTTATATATTCTTTTGAGATTCAGAAGATGGCAGTTCTCACTAGGTGCAGTAGCTGCTGTTATCCATGATGTTATTATAGTTCTTGGTTTGTTCTCCCTACTTTATAATGTACTACCATTTAGCTTAGAAATAGATCAAGCATTTATTGCTGCGATACTTACGGTTATTGGTTATTCTTTAAACGACACCGTAGTTGTTTTTGACAGAATTAGAGAGTACTTCAATGAGCATCCAACTTGGAAGATGGATAAATTAGTTAATTCAGCGGTAAGTTCTACGATAAGTAGAACAATCAACACCTCTTTAACGACACTTGTGGTATTAACTGCCATTTTCATTTTTGGTGGAGATAGCATAAGAGGATTTATGCTTGCTCTTATTATAGGTGTAGTTGTTGGAACATATTCTTCTGTTTTTATTGCAACACCTATTATGTTCGATTCAGTTAAGAATAAAGGAATTGATTTAAGCACAACTGAAGCTGAAGAAAAAGGTCAAGTTAATGCTTAATACATTAATCTTATAACTCCACAAAAAAAGCCTTGAAATCATTTTCAAGGCTTTTTTTTATGAAGTTATTGTTATGATATAGCTACCAACGAATTATGATACTTCCCCAGGTAAAACCACTTCCAAAAGCAGCCATGACAACCAGATCTCCTTTTTTAATTCTTCCTTCTTCCCAAGCTTCTGTGAGTGCTATTGGGATGGAAGCTGCAGTTGTATTTCCATAACTTTGGATATTGTTAAGGACTTGGTCGTCCCTCAAGCCTAATTTCTTTTGAATAAATTGAGAAATCCTCAGATTCGCCTGATGAGGGATAAACATACCTATGTCTTCCTTTGTTAAGTTATTGAACACTAGGCCTTCTTCAATTACTTCAGAGAATCTTGAAACGGCATGTTTAAAAACAACTTGTCCATTCATTTTCGGAAAGTAAGGAATATCATCTTGTGAATTTTCTGCGATGATTTCCGGCACCCATTTCTCCGTCGACGGTCCTCTTAGAGACAATTCGTCAATATATTCACCTTCCGAGTGTAAGTGTGAAGATAAAATTCCTGACTCATCCTCACTTCTACTTAAAATAGCAGCACCAGCACCATCACCGAATATGACAGACACGTGGCGACTCCTATTGGTCATGTCGAGTCCACCACTATGGTTTTCACTTCCAATTACAAGTACATTTTTATACATGCCTGTTTTTATAAATTGGTCCGCTATAGAAAGTCCATAAATAAAACCACTACACTGATTTCTAACATCCAACGCAGGACAGGTTTTTATACCCAATTCTTTTTGGATCTGAACTCCACAGCCTGGAAAGTAATAATCTGGGCTTAACGTCGCAAAAACGATAAGCTCTATATCATCTTTGTTGATTTTAGCTCTATCTATGGCTTGTCGAGCTGCTTTTAAACCCATTATTGCAGTAGAATTACCGTCTCCTTTTTTAATATGACGTCTTTCTTTTATGCCCGTTCGTTCTTGAATCCACTCATCGGAGGTATCCATAACTTTACTCAAGTCCTCATTGGTGACCACGTTTTCAGGGACAAATTTCCCTAAACCTATTATTTTTGATTTGTACATTGGATTAAACATTTAGCAACGTAATATACTTATAATTAAGGATTCTTTAAAATTAGGACCAAAAGAAAACGCTCTTTTACTAATTTTCAAAGAGCGCTTACCAATCAACCTAATCAATAATACTTAAATGAATTACATATATTTCTTGTAATCATTAATATCAACTTTTGCTTTTAAATCATGAAGCAAATTATAAAGTCCAAAAAATGTTCGGTTGATATAAAGGAAATGCTTGCTTCCTCTGTTACCATTCATTTTTCTTAATTCTTTATCACTACTATACTTTTCACTTAATCCCGAAATATTAGACCAAAATTCTGCATCCCCGAAGTCAAACGTATCTTTGTGAAATGGACTTGTAAACAAGCTAAGCATTTCGTGAAATAAGGCAGAGAAGTATTCGATTTCTCTCTCAGAATCATCAGGTCTTATGATCTCTAATTCTTTTAGTTTTTCGAAAAAGAATTCGGGATTATTTATATTTTCAGGTATTGCCAATTCAAAATAGGGCGTGTGAAATTGAAGAGGAATTGCTTTGATACATCCAAAATCGATAGCGATTAAATTATGATCATCATCGATTAAGAAATTTCCTGGATGTGGATCTGCATGGACCTCTCTAAGTTTGTGAAATTGGAACATATAAAAGTTCCAAAGAGTCTGTCCTATTGAATTTCCTGTTTCTTGACTAAAGTCTACCTTTACGAACTCACTTAAATGTTTACCATCCATCCAGTCCATGGTAATAATTCTCTCACTCGATAGATTCTCATAATACTTTGGAAACTTCAAATTCGGAATTACTGAGCAAGCCTCAGAAATACGTCGACTCTGCTCAACCTCAAGGATATAATCTGTTTCCTCTATAAGTTTATCTTCAATTTCTTTAAAGTATCTCTTAGAATCTTCACCTTTTAAGTTAAACATCCGCGTTGCTATGGGCTTGACCATCGCAAGGTCGGAACTAATACTATCTGCTACTCCTGGATATTGAATCTTTATGGCATACTTATTTCCATCTTTTTCAGCCCTGTGAACTTGTCCGATACTCGCTGCATTTACTGAGTCTGCAGTGAACTTATCAAAGATCTCTTCTGGGTACTTACCATTATATTTTCTAAATGTTTTTCTGACTAAAGGTGCTGACAAGGGTGGAACATTAAATTGAGCCAAACTAAATTTTTCTACATACGCACTTGGTAATAGACTCTTATCCATGGATAGCATCTGTGCTACTTTAAGCGCACTGCCTTTTAGATTTTTTAATCCATCATAAATATCATTGGCATTGTCTTCATCCAGACTATCTCTAGTCAATTCAGGATTAAAGGCTTTTTTGGAATAATACTTTAAATAATTGGCGCCAACTTTTGTCCCAGTTCCAATTAATTTTGAAGTACGACTAAATTTGCCTGTAGGTATTTTATCAATTGTTTTCATCGCTTATTTCATTGTTTCTTTATAAAGGAATTTTCCAAAATCGAAAACTTTTTCAAGTGGTGTATTGTCAAATACGTCAAAAATGGTGTTTACAGATTTTTCTATAGCAACGTCTGTTTTCTCAAAATCTGCTGATTTATCATCTTTCCAGAATTTCAAGAGAAATAGAAATTGTATCCATGCTGCTTCAGAATAAATAGATTCGTTTCGTTTTAGAAAACTGTAAGATTTATCGTCATTGTCATCTTCTATCAATTCCTTTGCAAAGGATTTAATATTTCTACGAAAACCTTTTAATTGCTTTAAATTTTTAAGCGGATCTTCATTTTCCTCAAGTACATAGAGAACGTAACTTCTATTAGCAGTTAAGATTTCAAAAAGAGTAAAAAAGAAGGTCAGCATTTTTTCCCTACTTCCATAATTAGCAACTTCTTCATTTTGATTCATTAAGGAAAGGGCATTTTCAAAAAAGGACTCCCATATGTTCTCCCTTAAGGCTTGAAAATTTCCGAAGAACTTATAGAAATCTTTCTCTTCAAATTTATTATTCTTAGCAAATTTGTAAACCGACCTAGGAATGTGTTCATGCTCCAAGACATAATCCATGTAGAAAGTTATGATATCAATCTTAGATAATTCCTTTTCAACTTTAGGTTTAGTTGCCATAATATTAGATTTACACAAATATAATTATTGTTTGATTTTTAGGGTTTAACTTTAAGCGAAATCTTTTGTTAAATCTATTATCTTTATGTCAGATTGTCACAAAAGCATTAGCGGTATTTAGTTTGCTAGTATATACTAAATTAAAAATAATACATATGGCTACCGGTAATATTAACGTTTCAGTTGAAAACATTTTTCCACTGATCAAAAAATTCCTTTACAGCGATCACGAAATATTCCTAAGGGAATTAATTTCTAATGCAACTGACGCGACTTTGAAGCTGAATCATTTGATTAGAATTGGTGAGGCTAAAATTGAAGCCAAGCATCCTAAAATTGAAATCAAAATTAATAAAGAGGACAATACACTTCATATTATAGATGAAGGTGTTGGGATGACTAAAGATGAAGTTGAAAAATATATTAATGAAATTGCCTTTTCAGGTGCTGAAGAATTTTTGGAAAAATACAAAGATTCCGATTCTAAAGACACGGGGATCATAGGGCATTTTGGTCTAGGTTTCTATTCTGCCTTTATGGTGGCTAATAAAGTCGAGATTAAAACCAAATCTTGGAAAGATGAGCCAGCAGCCCATTGGACTTGTGAAGGGACTACTAAATTTAGTTTAGAAGAGTCTGATAAAACCGACCGTGGTACTGAAATCATCCTTCATATCAATGATGACGAAAAAGAATTTCTAGAAGACCAAAGGATCACCGAACTTCTTGTAAAATACAATAAGTTTATGCCTATCTCCATTAAGTTTGGAACAAAGGAAAAAGAACTTCCAAAGGCTGAGGATGCAAAAGAAGACGATGAGCCTAAAAAAGTGACTGTAGATAATATCATCAACAACCCTACTCCAGCTTGGACAAAGCAACCTACAGAGCTTGAAGATGCAGATTATAACTCGTTTTATAGTGAATTGTATCCAACTCAATTTGAAGAGCCTTTATTTCATATTCACTTAAATGTAGATTACCCTTTTAACTTGACAGGGATTCTCTACTTTCCAAAATTGGGTAACGACCTATCTGCACAAAAAGATAAAATTCAACTGTATCAAAATCAAGTCTATGTCACGGACAATGTTGAAGGTATAGTACCGGAATTTTTGACGATGTTGAAAGGTGTTATCGACTCCCCTGACATTCCTTTAAATGTTTCTAGATCTTATTTACAAGCAGATGGTGCTGTCAAAAAGATTTCTAGTTATATCACTAGAAAGGTTGCTGATAAGTTGAAATCCATATTCAATGATAATAGAGAAGATTTTGAAAAGAAATGGAACGACATTAAAGTAGTGATAGAATATGGAATGCTTTCTGAAGACAAGTTTTTTGAAAAAGCCCAGAGCTTCGCCTTATTTCCAACTACAGATGAAAAATTCTACACCTTAGAGGAACTGAAAAATGAGATTTCAGAACTGCAAACGGATAAGGAGGATAAGCTAGTAATTCTATATGCTTCAAATAAAGATACGCAACACAGCTATATCAAAAGAGCTGAGACTAAAGGGTACAAAGTGGTCTTGTTAGACTCTCCTATTGTATCTCATTTAATTCAGAAAATAGAACAAGAAAATGAACAAAAGATTTCTTTTGTTAGAGTAGATAGTGACCATGTTGAGAACTTGATCAAAAAGGATGTTGAACAAGTGTCTAAACTCAGTGATGAAGAAAAAGAAACCGTCAAGACGAGTTTTGAAACCGTAGTTCCCAAAGAACGCTATACGGTTCAGTTGGAGGCCCTAGATTCTGATACTGCTCCAGTAGTGATCACTCAGCCTGAGTTTATGCGCCGTATGAAGGAAATGCAGCAATCTGGTGGTGGTGGAATGTTTGGAATGGGAAATATGCCAGAAATGTATAATCTGGTAGTGAATACCAACAACCCACTGATTTCTAAAATTCTGAAAGCAAAAGAAGATTCTAAAAAAGAAGCATTAATCAAACAGAGTTTAGATTTAGCACTTCTTTCTCAGAATTTATTAAAGGGAGAGGAATTAACCAATTTTGTTGATCGAAGTTTTAAAATGATTAAATAATATAAGAATTGAGATTAAATTTTAAAGACCACTTCTGAGGAAGTGGTCTTTTTATTTTTAAAAACCCTAACGATCAATGAGACTTTTAAAGGTGGAAAAAAATTTGATAGTATGCCATATTTAAAAAAAAATGCTCCAAAAAAAATCAGATTAAATTTCTAAAGAGGCTTTTTAAAAATACTTTTACTGTCATCTTGTCCCCAAGCTTATTGAGTTTCAAGGTCTGCGTATTGATTAATTGAGATTCTGAACTAAATTCAAAATCTCAATTTTTTTATTTTTAAAGATGGTCATTATCAATGAGATTTTTAAAAGTTGAAAAAGTCCGATCGTATGCGATATTTAAAAGGACAATTGAACATAAGGTTCTGTATTGAACCAAACAAAAGCTATTTGATATTGCAAGGAAAGATTATCTAACTATCTTTGCACGAAATTAAAAAGAACGATGATAAATATTACTTTACCTGACGGAAGCGTAAAGCAGTTTGACAAGGGATCAACATCTATGGATGTTGCTTTTAGCATAAGTGCTGGATTAGCTAGAAATGTCATTTCTGCTAAATTTAATGATGATGTTGTTGAGACTGTTACGCCGCTTGAAGAGGATGGTAATTTAGTTCTTTTAACCTTTAATGATGATGAGGGTAAGCAAGCTTTTTGGCATTCTACCGCCCATCTTTTAGCCCAGGCTATTACCAAACTTTACCCAGGTGTAAATCTTACCATTGGGCCTTCAATAGAAAAAGGATTTTACTACGATGTGGATCCTAATGGTCAAGCAATTTCTGAAAATGATTTTCCTGAAATTGAAAAGAAGATGCTTGAACTTGCTAGAGGTAAACATGACTTCCAGATGCATCCTGTATCAAAATCTGAAGCTTTAGAATACTATAAGGTAAAAAATAACCCCTACAAATCTGAGCTTGTAGAAAACCTTACCGATGGTGAAATTACCTTTTGTGACCACGATGATTTCACAGATTTATGTAGAGGTGGACATATTCCAAATACAGGCTTTATTAAAGCTGTAAAACTGATGAACATTGCTGGAGCTTATTGGCGAGGCGATGAAAAAAATGCACAACTGACTCGGATTTATGGAATTTCATTTCCAAAACAAAAAGAGCTTAAAGAATATCTAGAACTTCTAGAAGAGGCCAAAAAGAGAGATCATAGAAAGTTGGGGAAAGAATTGAAACTGTTTGCTTTTTCTAAAAAAGTGGGACTTGGTCTTCCTTTATGGTTGCCAAAAGGGGCGGCTTTAAGAGACCGCTTGGAGAAATTTTTGAAAGATGCTCAAGAAAATGCAGGCTATCAACCGGTTGTGTCTCCGCACATAGGTCAAAAAGAATTATATATGACTTCTGGTCATTTTCAGAAGTATGGGGAAGATAGTTTCCAACCTATAAAAACACCTCAGGATGGAGAAGAATATCTTCTTAAGCCTATGAATTGTCCTCACCACTGTGAAATTTATAATTCACAAACTTGGAGTTATAGAGATTTACCCCAAAGGTATGCTGAGTTTGGAACAGTTTACAGATATGAACAAAGTGGAGAATTGCATGGCCTTACCAGGGTAAGAGGCTTTACACAAGATGATGCTCATATTTTTTGTACACCAGAACAACTGGATGAGGAATTTAAGAAAGTCATAGATTTAGTGCTTTATGTTTTTGGGTCTTTGGGTTTTGAGAACTTCACGGCTCAAGTCTCTCTAAGAGATCCAGAAAATCCATCAAAATATATAGGTTCCGATGAAAACTGGGAAAAAGCAGAATCTGCCATATTAAATGCGGCGGAAGAGAAAGGACTAACCTATAAAATCGTAAAAGGTGAAGCTGCATTTTATGGGCCTAAGCTTGATTTCATGGTCAAAGATGCTTTAGGAAGACAATGGCAACTTGGAACTATACAAGTTGATTATAATTTGCCTGAACGCTTTGAGTTGGAGTATAAGGGTAGTGATAATGAAATGCATAGGCCTGTGATGATTCACAGAGCACCCTTTGGGAGTCTAGAACGCTTTATAGCTATCTTAATAGAGCATACTGGAGGAAACTTTCCACTATGGCTAATGCCTGAACAAGCTACCATCCTATCAATCAGCGAGAAATATGAAAATTATTCCAAAAAAGTTTTAAGTTTACTTAAAAAACACGAAATTCGCGCTACTTTTGACAACAGAGGAGAAACCATGGGTAAAAAAATCCGTGAGGCTGAGATAAATAAGACACCTTATATGCTCATCGTAGGTGAGGCTGAGGTTGAAAATGAAACGGTTTCTATAAGAAAACATGGGGGTGAAGACCTAGGTCAAATGTCCATTGCACGTTTCGCAGAAATTATAAATGTACAGATAGATAAAGAAATCTATAAATTTGAAGTTTAATTAAAAAATTATATAGCCATAGCAATACGTAGAAAAAAATCAAGACAGTCACCGAGGCAGATAAAAGAAAACCCTCATAAGATCAACGACAAAATAAGAGCTCCAAAAGTTCGGCTTGTTGGTGAGAATGTGAAAGTAGATATCTATTCCTTAAAAGAGGCTCTCGCCATGGCGGAAGAGCAAGAATTAGATTTAGTTGAAATATCTCCAAAGGCAGACCCTCCTGTTTGTAAAGTTATGGATTACAAGAAATTCTTGTATGAACAAAAAAAACGCGAAAAAGTTCTGAAAGCAAAAACAACTCAGGTTGTTGTGAAAGAAATTCGCTTTGGTCCTAACACAGATGATCACGATTATGAATTTAAAAAGAAAAATGCAGAAAAGTTCCTTAAAGATGGAGCAAAACTGAAAGCATTTGTATTTTTTAAAGGTCGTTCCATCGTTTTTAAAGATAAGGGTCAAATTTTATTACTTAGACTAGCTCAAGATTTAGAAGATTTAGCTAAAGTTGAACAAATGCCGAAACTAGAAGGGAAAAGAATGATCATGATTCTTGCTCCTGTTTCAAAAAAATAATTGCGATAATTCCAAATACAGATCCAAATGCCAAAGATGAAAACAAAATCGAGTGCTAAAAAGCGTTTCAAAATTACCGGTACAGGTAAAATAAAGCGCAAACATGCATTCAAAAGTCACATTTTGACCAAGAAGTCAAAAAAGAGAAAATTGAAGCTAACTCACTCTACTTTAGTAGATAAAGCGGATGTACATAGCATCAAAACTCAATTACGCTTAAAATAAGTAAATAGGTTACTTTTATTAATCCATGGAGTTAGGCTCATAAAATGTTTGTTACAAACTGCCTACTACAAAAAACATCAAATTATGCCAAGATCAACAAATTCTGTCGCTTCCAGAGCCAGACGTAAAAAAATAATGAAGCAGGCCAAGGGTTACTTTGGACGTCGAAAAAACGTTTGGACAATAGCCAAGAACGCAGTCGAAAAAGCAATGTTATATGCTTACAGAGACCGTAAAACCAAAAAGAGAAATTTCAGATCGCTTTGGATCATTAGAATTAATGCAGCAGCAAGATTGCACGGCTTGTCTTACTCTCAATTTATGGGGAAAGTTAAAGCTCACAACATAGAGTTAAACAGAAAAGTTTTAGCTGATTTAGCAATGAACAATCCTGAAGCTTTCAAAGCTGTTGTAGACAAAGTAAAATAATTTTAATTAATTATTATCGCAATTTAAAACCTGTTCTATTCGAACAGGTTTTTTTATTTTTATTTAGTCTAATCATTTATAAAGGGATATTATCAACCAATCTAATAGAGTCACACGTTAAATACTTAAATTAGGGATATATATTTAACTAAAAAAATAAATTATGGCTATTAGATTTGCGAATAATTGTGGAAACTGTAAGCACTTAGTGGAAAATACATTTTGTAGTCAACATAATGTTATGGTGTCTTCAAAATATACTTGTGATCAGTTTAAAATGAAAGCGGTTCTCAAAAATGAGAGAAGTTGTACAGACTGTAGTAAATATGAATCTGAATTATGTGCCCATCCTAAAAAGGCATCTCCTGGAATGCTCTGTAACTCTTGGAGTCCTGAATAAAAGTTTAATTTTTTTCTAAAATTTCTAAACTACCCGAAATATCGATTGGTATTTTTTAGTTTAGAGTTATGAAAGATCAACTAAATAGAGCGCTAAATTTTGAGGCTATCCCTCAACGTATAGTTTGTTTAGTTCCAAGCTTAACAGAATTACTTGTAGATTTAGGATTAAGACGAAAATTAGTGGGCGTGACCAAGTTTTGCGTCCATCCTAAAGATATTAAAAAGAATGTTGAGGTTATTGGAGGTACTAAAAACATAAAGTTGGATAAAATCAAGATCTTACAACCTGATTTTATTCTAGCCAACAAGGAAGAAAATACTTTTGAGGATATCGACTTGCTGTCAAATGATTTCAAAGTCTATGTAAGCGATATAAATAATCTAAAAGATTTAGAAGGTTTAATTACAGATGTATCTTTTTTGTTTGGCGTGGAAGAAAAAGGACAACAGCTGATTAAAGACATCGAAAGTCGATTTCTAGATTTTAAAAACTTCGTAAGGAATAAACCAAGACTTAAGGTTGCTTACTTTATTTGGAGAAATCCGTGGATGGTTGTTGGATCTTCAACTTTTATCAATTACATGTTGACGTTAAACAACTTTGAAAATGTTTATGCTCACCTTCAACGTTATCCTGAAGTTGATATTAAGGCTCTTAAAAGAGTAGATTATGTTTTGCTATCCTCAGAACCATTTCCATTTAGAAATCACCACAAACCAGAATTACCAGTTGAAGATCATAAAATAGAAATTGTAGATGGAGAATACTTTAGTTGGTATGGCTCGAGACTTATCAAAGCCTTCTCATATTTTAAACTATTGAGAGACAAATTATAAAATTATAATATGATTTTCGGTTATTCACCCTATCATGGGTAAACTTATTATATTTACAATAAAAACTTGATAAACCACGCTATATATCATCACGACACTTCCTCACAATGGGTGACTTTCGTTCATGGTGCTGGTGGGAGTTCCTCTATTTGGTTTAAGCAGTTAAGGGCATTTCGTATTCATTTTAATATTTTATTATTAGATTTGAGAGGTCACGGTAACTCCAAACCTAAGCTTCAAGATTCGCTTAACGAAAATTATACTTTTGATGCTATTACAGACGATATTATCGAGGTTTTAAACTTAAATAATATCAAGGAATCACATTTTGTAGGAATTTCTTTAGGGACTATTCTCATCAGAAATTTAGCTGAGAATTACCCTAATCGAGTTTCAAGTATGATCATGGGAGGCGCTATTATGAAAATGAATGTAAGATCTAGATTTTTAATTAAAGTAGGCGTCATCTTTAAGTCAGTTGTCCCTTACATGATTCTTTATAAATTATTTGCATTTATCATCATGCCGAGGAGAAACCATAAAAAATCAAGACATCTCTTTGTAAATGAAGCCAAAAAACTGTATCAAAAAGAATTCATTAGATGGTTTAAGCTAACTTCTGAAATCAATCCACTACTTAAATTCTTTAGACAAAAGCCGATTGATATTCCTTCTCTGTACATGATGGGAGAACAAGATCATTTGTTTTTACCAGCGGTTAAAAAGATTTCCGAAACTCATAAGGAAGCCACGTTATTTATAGTGAAGAACTGTGGACATGTGGTTAATGTTGAACAGCCTAAAGTATTTAATACCCAAGTGATCGACTTTATAAAAAGCCTTGAATATCCAAACACGCCTTTGAAATTGGTTTAATCTTAGAGGGCGATTGCTCTTTTAATAGTAGGAAGGATTTTTCATTTATGTTATTCCAAATTTCGATTTATTCCATTTCAATCACTTAATCAACGCCACCTAATACTTCATCAGTTTGAAAGCTTGTAGAAGTATCATTTTCTACGACTTCATTAATAGATAGTTGGTATGTAGTATCTGGTGCAACATCTAGATCGAAGAAACTTTAAACCACTCTCCTTCAGGATAGTCAAAACTAGACCTTCCTTCTAATCCATCATCAGCACCTAACCCAGGATCTATTCCTTCTGGATTAAATTCAATATTATCAGAATTAAAATACTCCTGCAATAGTTCCTTTTGGCAATTCTCCTTGAATATTAATATATACACCTTTTCCCGCTGGGATATACATTTGAAATTCTAAAGTATATTGTCCGGATTCTAAATTACCTAAATCTAGAATTGCATCTTGTGGTCCAGGTCCAGCACCTATAGTACCAAATTAGACCTATAATGACGCAATAAATCGTTTCTTTTTCGCCTGCTTTTCAGCAAAAATAATTACCGTAGCTAAGGCTATGCTAGTTATTTTTGATTTAAATCAATCAATCAAAAAATAATTCAATTTATTCATGCGGCATTATAAATATAATTTGGTATAAATCCAGATTTTGATCCAGAAAATTGTTGGTTCACACTAACTAATATACTTTCAATATCTACGAAACCATCAGACCAAGTTCTCCAAACATCAGGATTTTGTTCTTCCATTGGGCATAAATCTTAATCTTCAAAATCATCCTCGATGATTTGGGCATTCACACTAAAAACAAGTAATAGTGCTGTAATTGACAAGTAAATTTTTTTCATTGTACTTAATTTTTAAGAATTAATTAAAAATCACTAATTTATATGATATAGGTACTGTAAAATGATAATAATGTTGATAATACGTGTGAGTAATTCTATAGTAAAAAGAATCTAATAAGTATTCCTTTAGAATTCTAAAGGCGTTGAGTTGAATATTTCGTAATTTTAAACCAAAATTTTTCATAATAATTCAATACTATAATGGAGCAACAAAAACCATATACACCCCAAAATCAAATTAGAATTGTTACCGCCGCCTCTTTGTTTGATGGCCACGATGCATCTATAAATGTGATGCGCCGTATCATTCAGTCTACAGGAGTAGAAGTCATTCACCTTGGACATGATAGAAGCGTAGAAGAAGTAGTCAACACGGCGATTCAAGAAGATGTTAATGCTATAGCTATGACTTCTTACCAAGGAGGGCATAACGAATATTTCAAATACATGTACGATTTGCTTCAAGAAAAGGGAGCGAATCATATCAAGATTTTTGGTGGTGGAGGTGGAGTTATCCTTACCGAAGAGATTGAAGAATTGATGAAACATGGTATCACTAGGATTTATTCTCCCGATGATGGACGTGAAATGGGACTGCAAGGAATGATTAACGATTTGGTTAAAAAATCTGATTTTCCAACTCCAAAATTGAATGCCCCAGACAAAACTGCAGAGCTTCTCAAACAAAAAGATGCCAATACAATCGCTAGATTAATTTCTTTGGCAGAAAATCGGCATGATGAATTTAAAAATATATTCTTACCAATACAGAATGCACATAAAAATGAAGTCCCTGTTTTAGGAATCACTGGAACTGGAGGCTCTGGTAAATCTTCATTGGTAGACGAATTGATCAGGCGATTCTTGGTCGATTTTGAAGACAAGCAAATAGGGGTTATCTCTGTAGATCCTTCCAAGCGAAAGACAGGAGGAGCATTGCTAGGTGACAGAATTCGAATGAATTCTATTAACTCCCCACGAGTGTATATGCGTTCTTTAGCTACACGTCGATCTAATTTAGCTTTATCAAAATATGTTCAAGAAGCGGTTGAGGTTTTAAAAGCAGCTAACTACGACTTAATCATTTTAGAAACCTCAGGGATAGGTCAAAGTGATACCGAAATTCTGGATCATTCCGATGTATCTCTTTATGTGATGACACCAGAATTTGGGGCAGCCACACAATTAGAGAAAATAGATATGTTGGATTTCGCAGATCTTGTGGCGATTAATAAATTTGATAAGCGTGGAGCGCTGGATGCACTTCGCGATGTTAAAAAACAATACCAACGCAATCATAATTTATGGGATGCTAAACCAGAAACCCTTCCCGTTTACGGAACTATAGCCTCTCAATTTAATGATCCTGGAATGAATATTCTTTACAAAAGAATCATGGATCAACTTTCAGAAAAGACGTCTACTAATCTTAAAAGCGACTACCAAATTACAGATGAGATGTCAGAGAAAATTTTCGTAATCCCACCAGCACGGACCCGTTATCTTTCAGAAATTTCAGAAAGCAACAGAGCTTATGATGATAAAGCCAACTCTCAGGTCAAGGTTGCTCAAAAACTCTATGGTATATTTAAAACCATAGAAAGTGTGACAGAAAGCAAACTTCAGCCTGATAAAAATGGATTAGATGAAGCGCAATTAAAAGAAACAATCACTGAGGATAACAAAACTTTAGTCGAACTGCTTAAAAAAGAATTTGATAAAGTGAAAATGAACCTTGACCCTTACAACTGGGAGAAAATTCTAGATTGGGAAAATGTGGTTCAGAACTATACAAATGAGGTTTATACGTTTAAAGTTAGGGATAAAGAAATAAAAATTGATACATATACCGAGTCGCTTTCTCATCTTAAAATACCCAAAGTCGCTTTACCAAAATACAAAGCTTGGGGTGATTTACTAAAATGGCTATTACAAGAAAATGTTCCTGGTGAATTCCCCTTTACAGCTGGATTATATCCTTTTAAAAGAACGGGAGAGGATCCAACCCGAATGTTTGCTGGAGAAGGCGGACCAGAAAGAACCAATCGACGGTTTCATTATGTAAGTGCCGGATTACCTGCAAAACGACTCTCTACAGCTTTTGATTCGGTGACCCTTTACGGAAATAATCCTGACTATAGACCTGATATTTATGGAAAAATCGGTAATGCAGGGGTCTCTATTTGCTGTCTAGACGATGCCAAAAAATTATACTCGGGATTTGACTTAGCAGATGCTATGACCTCTGTGAGTATGACTATCAACGGACCTGCTCCTATGTTGCTTGGCTTTTTTATGAATGCTGCAATCGACCAGCAGTGTGAAAAACACATTCAAGAACAAGGACTAGAGAAGGACGTAAAAGCCAAGATAAAAGCTATCTATAAAGAAAATGGAAGTGGGATACCGATCTATCAAGGTGAGCTTCCTGAGGGAAACAGCGGACTTGGACTCATGTTGCTTGGTGTTACTGGAGATATGGTTTTGCCTACCGATGTTTATGAGAAGATCAAGCGGGAGACTATTGCTGTAGTGCGAGGAACGGTACAGGCCGATATTCTTAAGGAAGATCAAGCTCAGAACACCTGTATTTTCTCAACAGAGTTTGCCATACGACTCATGGGAGATGTTCAGGAGTATTTTATAGAAAATAAAGTGAGAAACTTCTACTCCGTTTCTATTTCTGGATATCATATCGCAGAAGCAGGTGCCAATCCAATTACGCAATTGGCTTTAACGCTTTCCAATGGATTCACGTATGTGGAATACTACTTAAGCCGTGGAATGGACATCAATAAGTTTGGGCCTAATTTAAGTTTCTTTTTCTCCAACGGTGTAGACCCAGAATATGCCGTTATTGGTAGGGTGGCGAGACGAATCTGGTCCAAAGCTATGCGCGATAAATATGGAGCAAATTCACGAGCGCAAATGTTGAAGTATCACATCCAGACCTCTGGTCGTTCGCTTCACGCCCAAGAAATAGATTTTAACGACATTAGAACTACTCTCCAGGCCTTATATGCTATTTACGACAACTGTAATTCTCTACATACCAATGCCTATGATGAAGCGATTACAACACCTACAGAAGAATCTGTTCGTCGAGCAATGGCTATCCAGTTAATCATCAACAAAGAATTAGGCTTAGCGAAGAACGAAAATCCGATCCAAGGCTCTTTTATTATTGAAGAATTGACAGATCTTGTCGAAGAAGCTGTTTTGTTAGAATTCGATCGTCTTACGGAGCGTGGCGGAGTTTTGGGAGCGATGGAGACGATGTATCAGCGGAGTAAAATTCAAGAAGAAAGTCTGCATTACGAAATGCTTAAACACACAGGTGAATTCCCAATTATTGGGGTGAATACGTTCTTGAGTTCCAAGGGATCGCCAACGGTAAAACCAAGGGAAGTGATTCGGGCAACAGAGAAGGAGAAGGAGTTCCAAATCAATACGCTCAAGAAACTGCATACGGTTCATGAAGATAGAGCACAAGACAATCTAAAACGCATACAAGAAGCAGCTATCAAAAATGAAAATATCTTCGAAGAATTGATGCAAGCGACCAAGTATTGTTCTTTGGGTCAAATCACAGAAGCCCTTTTTGAAGTCGGCGGACAGTACCGTAGAAATATGTAGTTTTTTTAAAAAGTAGATGGGCGTGACCCCGTTCCGATAGAGATCGGGACGGGGTCGGGCTTTTTGCTATTACGCCTCCACAAAAGCAATACTCTTACTCGGGTAAGACTACTGCTTTTTGAGTTCGGGGTAACCGCTTCAATCCCTCACGCGGGGCTTTTCATTATTTTGTTTTCTGAAGAATGAATTATGCTTATCCTAAAAATGGATGGGGGTAAAGGTTTAGTTTTAAAACCCTTGGGAAGTCCATTGGATAATATGTATGAAAGTGTTAGCTTAGTTGATAATAAAAAAAAATGTCCTAAATAGAATTATACCCTGTGATGAAGATTTGAATAGGGTTTATATGGATGTTATGTGTAATTAAAAAAAACTGTGAATTTAGATTACTACCAAAGACCATTCTATCTTATCTCTAAACCAATAGTTTCTGAGATAATAAAACAGCCTCATCCTAAGAGAAAATCATATTGGAGTTTAATTCCGGAAAAAGAATACAGTTATTTACAGTCCAAACAGTTAGTAGAAACTTATTACTCATCAATACTGGAAGAAATTGAGAAAATTGTATCTTCAAAATCAAGAATGTATTGGCTTCATTTATCACGTAGAATTCTTCCAAGTACTTCAGGTAAGGATAAATCACCAATAACAATAGGTGTTACAAGAAAAATTATAGATGGTGCTATTGAAAAATATGCGAAAGAGGAATTTTGTGAACATATTGGAATAACCAGAGAGATTGATATTAGTCAAGTCTTCGATGGATTGTTGTTAAGTGATGATTTAGAATATGAAAGAGAATTATTAAAAAACTTACCTCGACAGGTAGTACTGACTAAATTCAATCAAACTAATATGCTTGAGTATTATACTCTGGAAAAATTAGCATATGAAGTTTGGAAATGTGGTGCAACTTTAAGAGCTTTAGGTAAGGGAGCGATAATTAAAATTAACCATCCTGACAAAGAGTATTTTACAGAAATCAGAACACCTGAACTTGCCTTCCTAATTGACAACTATGACAATAGGAATTTTTCTTTTATTACAACACGTAAGGGTGTAGTAATAGAAAATAAAGATGACTTGAATTCTGGCAAACTATTAGTTCCCATCTACAATGTTTCTAATATTAAAATGGATTTATTTAATCCTATTTTTAAACAATTTGATATTCCCTTATCGTTTGGAGATGAGATGATGACTAACTTTCTACCATTATTATATCCGTTAAGAGGTTTTTACAACAATAATAAACCATTATTTGGCTCATTTTTTAAAAAGTATAAAATTGAAGTTGTTTCTATTTTAACTGTAATTACAGCTGTAGTGTACAGAATTTTCCATAAACTATTCTTAGAAAAAGATGTCGCAATGGTAAAACCACTATTTTTAAGAGGTTATCAAGGGCCTATTTTGGAAAGTGATATTCTAAAAGAGTTAGATTATTTCAAAAATTTCGCTTTCCTCAATTTAGAATTAGATGAAGAAGAAAAAAAGAAAGTAAATATTCGGGACGGATTTGAATTTTTAAAAATTCAAAATCGAGATATAATTGATTTACTTTTTGCTGCACCATTAAAACTTTTTATCCCTGTTTCAAAAGATAGAGTTATTATTGATTACAGTAAGATTTCTCAAATATTAGATGATTTAATGTTTCAAGTAGGTATTAAAGATGAAAATTTCAAAGGAGATTTATTTGAATACGTAACAAATAAAACAAAATCGATTTTACCAACAAACCAGTGCTGTTCAAATAACAACTTATCGAAACAAATAGATTATGCAATCGCTGTAAACAAAATTCTAGTAATATGTGAATGTAAATTAAAAGAAAATTCGATTGGCTACTATAAGGGTAATTTACAATCTATAAAGCAAAGAAGGGAAAATGTAATTGACCAATCTATTAATGAGTCAAATCAAAAAGCAATTTGGCTATCTGAAAACCCTAAGGGTAGAAACTATGACATCACTGGATTTGATTATATATTACCAATTGGATTATCTGCTTTTAAAGAGTTTATACCATCAATTAGCAAAAAATATTGGATAACAGAATCTATTCCTAGAGTTTTGACCATTGAAGAATTTAATAATGTTATTGACAACAAAATAATCTCAAAAAAGAATTACAACCTAATCAAAATAAAAAACTCAGTCTAGAAAAATGACCAATAATAATGTGCTTATTGAAGAAAGACTACACGGATTAGACCTTGATAAACAAATAACCGATTTGTCGTTTGGCAACAAGAAGAAATGTGGCATCATACAATCAATAATTCATAAACCCAAGCTTTTAATCATGGATGAACCTACAGCTGGGCTTGATCCTTTGATGCAGAATGTATCTTTTGAGATGCTAAAGGGTGAAAATAAAAATGGAACTACTATATCTTTCAGTTCTCATATTTTATCAGAAGTTCAAAGTATATGTCACCATGCTGCAATTATTAAGAATGGTGAAATTGCTGCAACGGAAAACATTCAGTCATTGTTGAAAAAACAAATGAAGAAGGTTACTTTGGTTTTCAATCAAAAACTAGATCAAATAGAATACCCTAAGGGAGTTCAGCATCAAGTTTGGAAAGATAATAAACTCACATTTAAGTATGTGGGTCCTATTAATAATTTGATCCGTTGGATGTCAAATTTAAACCTTCGTGACATCATATTAGATTAACCTGATTTAGAGTCAATATTTATAAATTACTATTAAAATGATAATGAATAGAAATTTATATTCAAAAGAGCTGAAACGAAATAGCTTAATAATCTGGTCTGCTATTGTTATTGGATTTACAATAGGGGTAATGTCCATTTTCCCTTACATGAAAAACACGGGAGATGAAATGGCAATAATGATGAGTAAAATGCCAGAAGGAATGTCAAAAGCAATGGGGATTAATGAGCAAATCTTCAATAGCATACTGGGGATGTACAATAAGTATTATGCGATTTACATTATTGTATTGCTATCAATTTATACCTCTTCAACTGGAGCTACTATAATTTCTAAGGAAGAAAAAAACAAGACGGCTGCATTTTTATTGACCAAACCAATATCTAAAAAAACATTTTCGGCACAAAACTCTTAGTCTTATTCACCTTAGTCTTTATTGCTTATTTAGGACAGACTACTACAGCTATCATTTTTGTAACCGGCCTTGATGAAGATGATATTAAGTGGTCTGTTTCTAGTACAATGCAAACACATGGTTTAATATTGATCTTGTTTTTCACTTATTTAGGTCTCTTTCTTTTAATGGTAATGAAGCCAAAAATGGATTTTATGGGAATGACGCTAGGATTCGTGTTTGGCTCCTATTTCCTAAATACTATAGCAATAGCTAAAGATACACTTAGTTGGAAAGGATATGTATCGCCTTTTCATTATCTAGATTTTTCCGTTTCGGATTTAAATTATAGTATAAATTTTTCAATAGTTGGAATTATGCTTTTTGTAAGTATAGTATTGTTGATTGTCTCATACAAAATATACAAAAGAAAGGATATCAGTGCATAACAAACTTATAAATAACTTAAAAACCAGTAGATAACAAAATGCATAGTGCATAAGCTACTCTACGAGATAGCTACAATAACATACACAGAACGTTATTAAACATTATGAAAAACTACAGAAAGCAGAAAAAACTAATAGTAATTTTAATTTTTTCTTCAATTTTATTGAGTTGTCAATCGGAGAAAAAAGTCTCAGAAAAACAGGACTATTTACGTTGGGTTGGAGACATTGAACAAAATGACAAGATTGATCAACTGGACCTTAAGGCTTGTTATGGAGATGACGAAATCCTTCAATACTTCAATTTAGGAGAAGGTCCAATTTATAGCGGAGAAAAGTCAACACTTCTAAACATATTTAAATCAAGATACAGACCACTGATCGATAAAGAACAAAATGGCTTAATCAGAATAAGATTTTTTGTAAACTGCAAAGGAAAAGCTGGACGATTTAGGGTTTTGCAATCTGACTACAACTACCAAGAAATTAAATTTGACGATAGAATTGTTACTCAACTTGCGGACATAACAAAAAGTATTGAAAATTGGAAAGTTCTATACAGAAGAGAAGTTCCTGTTGATTACTATATGTATCTTATTTTTAAAATTACGAGCGGACAACTAACTGAAATTTTACCTTGATGAAAATATTAAATCTAATAATAGTGTTGTTTTCTTTTTCGAGTGTACTGGTAGAACCCAATTGTGAGGCTTTTAAATATTATGGAGACACCTTAAAATACGAAGCCTGTAAAAAAGCAATGGAAATTAATGGTCACTACCAATTTAGTAAAGAATATCAAACTATTTTAGATGAATCATTGAAGATTGACCCAACATTTGACTATGCTTATTGGGCAAAATCTATTGCTTATTTAAAAAGTGGCGATTTTGTGACTTGGAGAAAACTTATAGACAAAGCAGTTGAATATAACCCAAAAGAACATTTAGGATATCGAGGTTGGTGTCGTTATCAATTTTTTCGAGATTATAAAGGAACTATCGTAGATATTGAAAAACTGGATAGTTTAGTGGATTATGATATTGGACAATCTCAAAATGGAACATATCATCTAAACATTGCAAAGGGTTTATGCTATAAAGCAATTGGACAAAAAGAAAAAGCGATAACAATTATTGAAAACCAAATCAAATTCAACGAAGATGAGAACTTTGTGGGAAAGTATGATTATTTGCATCTTGGAGTGCTTTATTTAGAAACTGGTGAATTTGAAAATGCCATTGAAATGTTTAAGAAGCAATCCCATACGAATGAATTGGCTGAAAATCAATATTATTCTGCTTTAGCTTTCTTGAGTTTAGACAAATCAACTGAATACAAATCTTGTTTGAAAAAAGCAAAAGAACTCTACGTTGGAGGTAGAAAAATGCACAATCCTTATTCAAATCCAATGGACAAAATATATCTGGAAAATATAGAAAATGAAATAAAAATCGCCTACAATAACTAAGCATTGCTTTGGTCGGTAATCCAACATGAATGCCACTTATCCTTTGGGGTTAACTTAACCGATTATTTGTCGATGATCTATGGAGATGAATTGATTTTTGGGAATGGTTTTTTAGGGTAAAATGAGTGATCCTTTCAATTGTATAGCTCATTACCAGTTTAAGTACATACACTTTTAAATCATTTAGTTGTCTATCTATGTTCTGGTTAGCCTTTCATTACCATAGAAAAGAAAGCAGAATCAATTCACTAAAATCAAAGAAATATACACTCGAGTTTTGTCTTTTCATAAAAAACTCATAGAAAAGCCCCTTGGATAATATATATGAAAGTGTTAGTTTAGTTAAAAATAAAACATACTCCTTAATAGACCTATAAGCTATACTATAGATTTAAATAGGGTTTATAAACACGTTATACCACATTAAAAAAAAACTGTCTTAATGAGAAAATCAATATTTTTTTTCCTTCTACTGATCACCTCCTCTATTGGATTTGGGCAATCTATTGACGAGCCCTTTTCAAAGACTGAAATGCTAAAAGATTTAGCCGTTTTTAAAGAAATTCGACAAAAAGTAAATTCTGGACTTTATAAATACAGATCGCAAGAACAAATTGACAGTATTTACATTTGGGCAGAAAATGAAATTAAAAACCTAACCACATATAGAGAGTTTTATAATTTAATTTCAGAAGTAACCGATTATGAGGGCAGCCTACATAATGATACATCCATTCCCAATAAGAAACGGCAAAATTTACGGAAAGAGAAAACGGGTTATTTCCCATTACCAATTAAATGGATACAAGGCGAATGGTTGATTAATTCAAAAAATGGAGAAATACCTTTAGGCGCTAAAATTATTTCAATTAATGATATTCCTATATCTGAGGTAATATCTGAACTCAATAAATATTACACAACAGACGGACAAAACCTTACTGGAAAAAGACTTGGAATAAGAACACATTTTTCGAAATATTTCAGATTAAATTATGGCTTACAAACTAATTTCAAAATTGATTATAAGAAACACAATGCTAATAAAAGTGAAGAAATCATCATAAATAGCGTGAGTTATTCAAAATATTATGAAAGATTTAGAGCTAGGCATTCAAAACCTTTTGATCAAATCTACTATGCTGATTTAAATTATGATCAAAAATATTCCTTTCAAAGAATTGATTCATTAAGTGGATTACTTACTATCCATTCTTTCAGCATGGGTGATGAATCATCAGCAGAACATAAAGAATATGCTAAATTTTTAGATAATGTATTTGCCAAAATTAAAGAAAACAAAATTACAAACTTGATTGTAGATGTTCGACAAAATGGTGGTGGGGATGACCCAAATGACCTTGTTACTTACTCATATTTAACGCAAAGGAAATTTCAAGAAAACAAACAAGCTTGGATTAGTTTTAAAAAAATACCCTTACTTAAATATTATAACATTGGTATCCCTAAATTTATTAGACCATTACTCGTGGGTAAATACAATCGACAATTTCAGGATATTTTCCCATTAGAAAAAGATAAGAAGTATTATCAAAATAAAGATAGTAATGACCACAAGATAAGGTCACCCAACAAAAATGCATTCACAGGTAACATCTATTTATTAATAAGTCCAGCAGTCGCGTCAGCTGGTAGCTTATTTGCCTCGATGGTTGCAGGAAACCAAAATACCACAACGATAGGTGAGGAAACAATTGGTGGATATTACGGACACAATGGACATACACCCATGGAATATAAATTACCTAAATCAAAAATCGTAACACGGTTTTCGATAGTGAATTTAGAACAAGACGTACCACAAAGATCGAATCAACCCTATAATAGAGGCCTATTACCAGATTTAGAAGTGACACAATCATTTGAAGATTTTATAAAAAATATAGATACACAAATGAACTATACTCTGCAATTGTTAAATGTGGAATAAAACGTTTGAAAGCAAAGAATTGAGGTAAAAATAAAGTCTTAAATAGATGTTACTCTACAATGCATGTTTGAATTGGATTCATACGTATATTGTTAACAAACTGCAACTAAAATTCATAAACCAAGGACATTAAAAGCTTTGCAAAAGGAACTTAGTCCTCCAAAAATTAAGAAACTCAAATAACTTAAAGAAATTAAGATAGAATTCATGGAATATAAGACCGAAATTATCATCAACAAACCCAGGCAAGAAATCATCGATGTGTTTGAAAATCCAAACTTACTCCCGCTTTGGCAGAGAGGACTCAAACGAAGTCGGCTTCTAAGTGGTAAAAATGGTGAAGAAGGGAGTAAGCGAAAACTGTACATCACCATAGAAGGTCAATCTATAAAAATGACAGAAACAATCATAAAAAAGAATTTACCCGAAGAATGGCATGGGGAATATTCTTCTAAAGGTATTGAGAGTCTTCAAAAAAATTATTTTGAAGACCTCAATGAGAATCAAACTAAATGGACCTCTTATAGCGAATTTAAATTTTCAGGCTTTATGAAAGTGATTAGCAAACTACTGCCTGAGATCTTTAAAAAACGATCTGTTTTAGTCCAAAAAGATTTTAAAGCTTTTATCGAGGACGGTAAGAGTGTGAAAACAAATTGACTATGGCTTGATTTATAATAATAAATAACTTTATTTGTAAAAAATTAAATACCGATGAAACAGATTATTTACATTGCTTTATTGACCTTAAGCTTAAGTGCTTTTTCACAAACTAAAGTAGGCACCATTAACAACGAATACATTTTATCTCAGATGCCCGAGATAAAGGATGTTGAAGAAAGTTTAAAAGTCTACAGCGCCAAGCTGGATAGCACTATTCAACAAAAATATGTAGAATACCAAGAATTGGTAGCTATCTACAACGAAGGGGAAAAAGATATGAGCGATTTGATGAAGAAAATGAAGCAGGGTGAGATTGTCGACTCAGAGGAAAGTCTACAAAAACTTCAGGAAAATTCTTCCAAAATGCTTCAAATACAACAGGAAGAATATCTGAGACCACTTTATAATAAAATAGGTAAAACAGTAGAAGCTATTGTTAAAGAAGAGGGGTTTACACAGATTTTTGATGAAAATAACAGCATCATTTATATAGATCCTAAATTTGACATCACCCTTAAAACCTTAGAAAAAATGGGAATTGAGGTTAAAGAGAATCCAGACGTAACCCCTGAATAAATTCCAGGATTAAGAATAAAATAAAAAGCTCGAAATAGTATCTCGAGCTTTTTTTATATAAATATCAATTATCTACTATAATTAGGCGCTTCTTTAGTAATGATGACCCCATGTGGGTGACTTTCCGTGATACCAGAGCTTGTAATTTGAATAAATTGAGCATTTTCTTTTAAGGCTAAAATATCTTTTGCTCCACAATAACCCATACCTGCTCTTAATCCACCGATAAATTGCACCATACTCTCTACCAACTCTCCTTTGTAAGGAACACGGCCTACAATGCCTTCTGGCACTAACTTTTTGATATCATCTTCAACATCTTGAAAGTATCTATCTTTAGAGCCTTTATGCATGGCTTCTACAGATCCCATCCCTCTATAAGATTTAAATTTTCTGCCCTCATAAATGATGGTTTCTCCAGGAGATTCTTTAGTTCCAGCCAGTAACGATCCAAGCATCACGCAGTCTGCACCTCCAGCTATAGCCTTGGGAATATCACCTGTATATCGAATTCCTCCATCGGCAATTACAGGAATACCGGATCCTTTTATAGCCTCAGAAACTTCCATAACCGCAGATAATTGAGGATAACCAACTCCAGCAACAATTCGTGTGGTACAGATAGATCCTGGACCAATTCCTACCTTCACCGCATCTGCGCCAGCCTCTACCAAATATTTCGCAGCCTCGGCTGTAGCTATATTTCCAACCACAACATCAAGGTTTGGAAATTCTTTTTTAATGAGTTTTAAAACATCAACAACCCCTTTTGTATGGCCGTGTGCTGTATCGATAACAACGGCATCTACACCAGCTTTTACCAAGGCTGTTGCTCTTTCTACAATATCATTGGTAACGCCCAATGCTGCAGCAACTCTCAGCCTCCCGTATTGATCTTTATTGGCGAATGGCTTTTGAGTTAATTTTGTTATATCTCTGAAGGTAATAAGACCTACGAGTTCGTTATCTTTATTGATAACTGGAAGTTTTTCTATTTTATGTTTTTGCAAAATGACTTCAGCTTCTTTAAGGGAAGTCCCCTCACTCACTGTGACTAAGTTTTTTGTGGTCATAACCTCTTTAATGGGTCTGTCGTTTTTTTGTTCGAAACGCAAATCGCGATTGGTAACAATGCCTATTAATTTTTTAGAGTCGTCTACGATAGGAATACCTCCTATGCTGTGCTCCCTCATGCTATCGTTAGCATCTTTCACAGTAGCGGTTATGGGGAGTGTAACAGGATCTATGATCATTCCACTTTCAGCACGCTTCACTTTTCTAACCTTAAGAGCTTGTTGCTCTATGGTCATATTTTTATGAAGAACACCAATTCCACCTTCTCTAGCAATAGCGATAGCCATCCTAGATTCTGTTACCGTATCCATGGCAGCAGAGACTATTGGAACATTGAGCGTTATATTTCTTGAGAATTTGCTTTTGATACTTACAGTCCTGGGAAGGACGTCTGAGTAAGCAGGAACTAAAAGAACATCGTCGTAGGTAAGGCCTAGTCCTTTTACTTTTGAATGTGTCATTGCAATTAAATTTAATTGCATGCAAATATAGTTTTTTTTAGAATAAGTTACTGATACAATAAGGTTTAGTTTAGAGTTTCAATTGTCATGTGCATTGTATATTGAATTCAGAACTATATTATATCAAACCTATGATATCGCCAAAAATTGTTTTATCGAAATGAATTCGGTACTGGCTTTCTTTGACTGCTTTCTATCAAAAATAGTTACCGTAACTAAGGCCATATTTATTATTTCAATCCATCAAAAAACCTGTGCTGAGCTAAGTCGAAGTATAATTCAATTTATCCATACGGCATTATAAATATAATTTGGTATAACCTACAATTAACCTACAAACTTATTCATCTTTATTTTTTTAATCTAAAGTAGAATCGGTTAAAATAATCTCATAACTGGTAAGACCAAATCCAGAATCCCCTAATTCTTGACTTGTAATTGTCCAATCTTCATTATCAACTGGTGAAAAAGTTAAGAGTGGATTAGATAAGTTAGAAGCCTCATAAACTTTAATCTCTTTGAAGGAATTTTCAGGTACTGGATTTTGCCCAAATAAACTATCTTCTAAGATTAGTAAAGAAATAGTAGAAGATATGACCGTTGTGGTGTCAATCTGAGAACCTAATTCTTCAGTTTTTTCCAAAATTAGTACCAGGTCTTTAGTTGTTTTGTTATTGATAAAATAGTCTGCTGAACCAGCATAATCGACAACTATTTGACCATCATCATTATCACCACAACTTACAGATAATACAAGTACTAGAATCAATAGTAATTTCAAGATTTTGTTTTTCATAATTATAGGCTTATTTCATATTAAAGATGTAAAAATTCAGATATAGTTGCGTCAATTTGTTCACAAGATTTAAAATTTATAGTAGAGTGCAAAAAATACTAGCTCTTCTGTTTTTTTGATAAACTGAAGAGAGGAATATGGTACTTGTATTTTTCTAAAGCTAAAACTTTAGATAACAGTATTTAAAGTCTAGTTTACAGAAAGACTTATGATTACTTTTCCTTCTGTATTTCCTGAAGCCTTTTATGCATTGAGATCTATTCCATCTTTAAGGGAATAAATAAAGTCTACTACGGGTTTTATGTCATTATCTTCGACCACCGTTTCAATTTCCTTTAGTTGTTTTGCATTAGGTTGCATTCAGGTTAGCATGCAAACAACTAACTTCTCATCAATTAAATTCAATAATCTTTTGGGTAGTGTATGATTGGTCATACCCATCTGCTTTGCTGTCTCCTCGTCCGGTTAATCTAGCCTAGTTTTTTTTTATCTTCTTTAATAATTTGAAAAGCATCAAAAGTATAATCGTCTCCTAGAGTGTCGAAAACGATATTCAAATTAGTAGCGACTTCTTTATAATCCTCTGTTTTATAATCGATCACACGGTCGGCGTCCAAAACTTTACTCCATTCGTCTTATGAGCGTAGAAAAGTATTTGTTTTATGAAGTAAATCCTCACCGATTGGGCTTGTTCATAAATTATCATTTTCTTGTAAAACCAGTAAGACGAAATACAGTGGTCAGGTTAAGTCTGCATTTTCCAGAAATGGTTTACATGGCTTTATAACTGAACGGAAGCAAATACATAGGAAAGCTTCTTTTCCGTTCAGATATTGAACTGCTTTTATTTTTTTATCTGGAAATGTGGTTTTGTGGTACATTAAATACGATTAAAATAAGTGTAAAAAATCTTTTTGATAAAACCATTTGATAACAAAAATTAAGACCGCAGAATCGATGAGTTGTATTATTTTTGAGTTTGTTTTTAATTCAATACTATGAAAAAAGAGCTTCACGAAAAATTCATGTTGAAAGCGATTAATTGGGCAAAGAAGGGGAAGGATACCGATGGAGGAGGAGCCTTTGGTGCTGTTATAGTAAAAGAGGGTCATATCATTGCCGAAGGTCATAACCAAGTAGGATCTAAGACCGATTGTACCCAGCACGCTGAACTCGCTATGGTACAGCAGGCTTGTAAAAAGCTAAAATCTAAATCTCTAAAAGGTTGCGTGTTGTACACGAGTTGCGAACCCTGTCTAATGTGTTTAGGAACGACTAGATGGGCAAAACTTGATCAAGTTTTTTATGGTGCATCAGCAGATGATGCCAAAGAGGCAGGATATATCTATAGTGATCTTTTTTATAAGTCTAATACAGAGAATCGGCACCTAGAGTTTAAGTTAAAACAAATTCTTCGCAATGAAGCCGTCGCAGTCTGGAAATCTTAGCCATAAGTGGGAGAACTAGAAATCGAAGATCAACTGCTGACCTTGAATTCAGATAGGTCAAAAGTTATATAGAAATTCTAAAAGATAAAATTTGTGAGGTCAATAAATCTGTCTAATCCTTAAATAGGGCCTTAGGCGAAGTTGTTTATACTGATAACTTATATGCGCTATTTGGTAGTGTATAATTAAAATACAAGTGGAATTTTATTTTTTTAGATAAACTATTTGCATTTTCAGCTTACTCAGAATCTGTTACTTATGTAAAAGTTTAGTTGGGATAAAACTGATTCTCTAATATTATATTTTGCAGGTACTGCCGTTGCATTTCCGTAACAATCATTTTCCCAGAAAATTAGATGTAATAACTGCGACATTACCTTTTATTAAGCTGTGAGCTGTAATCAATTTTATAAGGTGATAGGTAGAGGATTTCATCTTTTATCGCTTAATTCGATTATCCCAACCGTTGAAACAAATTTTGAAAGAGATGCGACTTGAAAAATCGTATTTTTATCAACTTTCTTATTTTTAGAATGAAACCATTGTTTTTCAATACAACCTTCTTTGATAACAGCCATTGCGAAGTTACTCACAACCCTCTTTCATAATAGCTATTCCGGAGTTACTAACAACTTCTTTTTCGGTTTGAGTTTTATACCAAATTAGACCTACAATGACGCGATAAATCGTTTTACCGATACGAATTTGGCACAGGCTTTTTTCGCCTGCTTTTCATCAAAAATAATTACCGTAGCTAAGGCTATGCTAGTTGTTTTTGATTTCAATTAATCAAAAAACCTGTGCTGAGCTACGTCGAAGTATAATTCAATTTATTCATGCAGCATTATAAATATAATTTGGTATTAGTTGTAGCTGTAAATAGTTCCGGGTTGGTGCTTTTCATAAACGGTTTGAGCAACCCCCTGTTTACAGTTTCAAAAAAGACAATAATGCTCCATAAAGGGGGCTGTTAAAATAAGCGTAAAGAGGTATTTGACTATTCTTTTCATGCAAATTTTAGGTTTTTTGTAAATCAACACAAGCTGTTAATATGATTATATACATATATCTTACCCATTTTTTTTTCTAAATACACTACATTTTTTATATCCGTTTTTATGTCTTATAAATTGTAGAAACCTTTTAAATCATTAATGTGCAAAAAAAACGGGTTGACTTTTATTTTTTATTTATTAATGTTTTAATTTTTATGCTTTTCGAAAAATAGGTTAGCATTTAAACGTCAATTTTTCTTGTTCTGCTTTGTTGATTATCTAGGCTTCTTCTGGGATTTCTAGAAATCTCATCAGATTGATATAGTTGAAAAAATGAATTTTACAAAAACTTACCAAATTTGAAAATGCCATTAAAACACAGTAAATCTGTATTTTAATGGCATTTTCATTGTCTTCCAGAAAATATTTTGTTTCAGCTGTTTGGATAGTAGATCAATCCGCTATCTTATTTGGTAAAGTGCTGCTGCAAGATCTCCTCGCGTACGAAATAAATTGGTTAAAAACTCAAACTCCCAATTACTTGCCCAGTTAAAAACGTCATTTTTCGTAATTTTAATTGTGCTATTTATCTTTCTATTTTTCACATCAATTTCGTCTTTTAGGACACTGTTATAGATTCGTTCTCAATGTTTGTTTTTTCAATATCCCTATACGAGGCATTATCTTTTATTCTAGTCATAAATCCTGCTTTTCATACAGTAAAATGCTCGAAAGTTCTACAACAGGAATGCAATCGATTTCTGCGACTGGTGTCGCTATAGGACTTTGGTATAAATAACACAAAGACTCAAAGCTTGATATTAAAAGTTCAGAATTTTCTGTGGTTGTTTATTTTTTGGGAGATGCCTCGGTCACAGAAGGTGAAATAGCAGAGGCTTTTCAAATGGCCGTTCTTAAGTTAGCTACTTTAGCCCAAAAATTTGGAGATCACAGGGTCTTCAATACCCCCATACAAGAGGCCTTTATTGTTGGCCCCACGGTTGGGCATGTCTGTGGTAGGTTTAAAACCTATTGTAGAAATTCAATTTGCAGATTACATCTTGCCAGAGTTAAATCAATTATTTACTGAGGTGAATTGCAGTTGCTATTTTTCTAACGGAAAGTGGCCCACCTCCATGATTCTCCGAGTGCCAATTGGTGCTTATGGTAGCAGAGGACCTTACCATTGATCTTCCATTGAAAATATGCCGGCTGTTCCACTGAATTCAATTTTAGAACAAACTATGATCCCGAGTACAGAAAAAGTGAAAGCTAAAATACAAGAACTTTTAAGTTATTAATTTTTATCACATTAAAAGAAATACCCTAGGCAAACCATGTGGTATTTCTTTTACATTATGCTTTTGGATCATCCTTCTACTATAATGTTTTCAGCTTCAACACCAAGCGCTTTCAAATCGCTAACTACGCTTTCAATCATAGGATCTGGTCCACACACATAGAAATTTTGGTTTAAATTAATAATATGTTGTTTTAGGAAACTTTGATCGATACGTCCATTTGCAAAGTCTTCCGTTTTCTCACCAGATAAAATGTTTATAAAACGATCGCCAAGCATTTCTTTAAGTTCATCTTTTAAAATGATGTCGTTGCTGGTTTTGTTAGCGAAAATCAATCTATTAGTTTCATTGCCTCCATTTCTCTGGCGGTCTCTTAGTATAGCAATAAGTGGAGTAAGTCCAGCTCCACCTGCAATAAAAGTTCCTTCACCTCTAAAGTAAATATTTCCAAAGACTTCATTTTGTAATAATTTGTCACCACCCTTTAAGTCGAGCAGTTTATCTGTGACTCCACCGTGACTCGTATAGGTTTTAATGACAAATTCGAGATAAGAATCATCTGGTAGACTCGTAAAGGTAAAAGGTCTGCCTTTATCTTTCCAATTCTCTTTTTTTATAAAAAGTTCTGTAGCTTGACCCGGCTTAAACTCAAGGCCTTCAGGTTTATTGGTTCTGATTTGTAAAACATCAGGAGTAATTTTTTCAATTGTCTTAATCTCTAAAATGTTCATTTTTATTTTAATTTATAAAGAATTTAGGTTTTAGTAATAGTGATTAAGAGTATTGTACTGATTTTTTAACACTTAAATTTTTTCCAACCAGTATTATGGTTTTGATTAACCCTGACTTATTTTATAACTTTATCTTGATACTTTCACATTTTTTTTGTGCCAGACAAATCTTCAAACTTAAAAAAGAATCTTTTTTATGTGGAGTAGGCTGTAATAGAAGTCATAAAAAGAATATTATATGATCAATTGATGTCATGGACAGATAAAATTATCATTAGATGACTTGGTTTTGTAAAATCACCTAAAAATAGAGTGGAATGAATCGAGACTTTTGATTAGATATAAAAAATAGATTTCTGAATTTCATAACCCAAATCGGAGCTAACATTCTTTATGCGATTGTTGCTTAGGTGGTTGGTGCCTTCATAATAAAACTTATAACACCTCTTTTGAAATGTTTTATAAGAAAATTTAATGTTCAGTTATTTCTTAAAAATTTCTATCGAGAGTATATCTTTTTTCATATTAAATGAATTGTTGTTTGCTTCTATCAGTTCAGTTTAAAGTGCTAGTGCCATTTTCTTATCAGCAATTTTTAACACAATAAGAATTACTGTTGGTTTAGTTTTACAAGCAATACCAAATTAGACCTATAATGACGCAATAAATCGTTTTACCGATACGAATTCGGCACAGGCTTTTTTCGCCTGCTTTTCATCAAAAATAATTACCGTAGCTAAGGCTATGCTAGTTATTTTTGATCTCAATCAATCAATCAAAAAATAATTCAATTTATTCATACGGCATTATAAATATAATTTGGTATAATTCCCCGAGGCTTGCCTAGTGTTTTGGAAAATTTGAAAACAGATGGTTTTCATCAATTAAAAACGACCCTCTAAATGCCCCGTGGGCTTGCCCCGAGGATTCTCTACTTATCACATATATGTTGAGGTCATTCCAAAAACTTCCATAGAAGCTTTTGGAATGACCTCAACACTAAAAAACCGGAGAGGAATAGAGTCGGTTAGATTGAACTTATAAATTCAAGATATTAACAACCACAGGTTCTCGAATAAATTCTAAAAGTGTAGACCAAGCCTACAGCTGTTAAGAAACCATAGGACGGTTATTGAATTGGAATTGCATTCTTTTTAGAATTGCAGAGGAGGAATTGAAAATTTATTCCATTTAATTTGTATCGAATAAACTTATTGGACAAGGGAGTCTTTAATTCGTTTTAAGGCTTCTTCAATATTAGCTTCACTGGCAGCATAAGAAATTCTAATGCAGTTTAAATTACCAAAAGCTTCACCAGTTACGGTAGCTACATTCGCAACTTCCAATAAAAACATTGAAAAATCAGTTGCGTTTTCTATTTTCTTCCCATTGAAGGTCTTACCGAAGAAGAAGGATATATTAGGAAAAACATAAAAAGCACCCATAGGTTCATTGCATTCAAAACCCTCAATTCCATTGATTAAATCCAATATCAATTTACGTCTTGACTTAAATTTATCAATCATAAATTGGATCTTCTCCACAGGAGCTTGAAGTGCTGTAATAACCGCCCTTTGTGCAATACAGTTAGCCCCACTAGTCACCTGACCTTGGAGTTTTTTACAAGCATTCGCTATTTTCTCTGGAGCACCTACATAGCCAATCCTCCAACCTGTCATAGCAAAAGCTTTAGAGACTCCATTTACAGTGACAGTTCTATCGTACATAAAATCAATTTCTGCTATAGAGAAAGTTTTTTTCTCACCAAAATTGATGTGCTCGTAAATTTCATCACTTATCACAACAATGTCTGGATAATCCTTAAGCACATCAGCTAAAGCACGAAGTTCTTCTTCGGAATATACAGAACCACTTGGGTTACAAGGAGAGCTATACCAGAGCATTTTTGTTTTGGGTGTTATGGCAGACCTAAGTTGGTCTGCAGTCATTTTAAAATCCTGTTCTATGTCTGTCTGAACTTCAACTGCTACACCTTCGTTCAATTTCACCATGTCTTTATAACTCACCCAATATGGACATGGCAAAATGACTTCATCTCCTGGGTTAATTAAAACAGATGCAATATTATATAGAGATTGTTTAGCCCCAGTAGAAACAACAATTTGATTGAGATTATAGTCTAAATTATTATCCCTTTTAAATTTTAATTGTATAGCTTTTCTTAACTCTTCATACCCATCTACTGGTGTATAAGAGTTATAATTTTCATTTATAGCTTGGATAGCAGCTTCTCTGATAAACTCTGGAGTATTGAAGTCTGGCTCTCCTAAACTAAGTCCTATGATGTCTTTGCCTTCGGCTTTTAACTCCCTGGTCTTTGCGGCCATGGCTAGAGTTGCTGAAGTTTCAAGTTTTTGAATTTTATCAGAAAGTTGAATCATAAATTTAAATAAATTAAGAGAGTTGAGGTTCGCTGCCTAAGGTTCGTAAATGTCTGAAGTGAGATTTAATAGCTTCTCGGGTGGATTTATATTCATTATAAGGTAAATCGAATTCTAGAGCTGTTTCCTTTACGATTTCACTAATATTATTATAATGAACATGACTAATATTTGGAAATATATGGTGTTCTACTTGGTGATTAAGACCACCGCTGAACCAATTCATAATTTTATTATTAGTCGCAAAATTTGTCGTTGTAAATAATTGATGAATTGCCCATGTATTTTTCATTTCACCGACTTCGTTTGGCATTGGCATATCATTTTTCTCAACCATATGTGCTAATTGGAAGATTACACTTAACATGATTCCTGCAGTATAATGCATTACAAAAAAACCAAGTAATACTTTCCACCAACCGATACCAATCAAAATAGGAATCACTATCCAAATGGAAATATATAAGGCTTTTGTAACAGCTAGAATGCCCCATTGCTTAAAATGACTTGGCATTTTACCGTAAGATAATTGTTTTTTTAAATACCGTTTAGTTTGCTTAAAATCTGATGTTAATGCCCAATTAAAAGTTAATAACCCATATAAAAACACAGAATAGATGTGCTGAAATTTATGAAAACGCTGCCATTTTGCATTATGAGAAAAACGAATAATTCCACTAGCGTCAATATCTTCATCGTGACCATGAATGTTGGTATAAGTGTGATGAAGAACATTATGCTGAACTTGCCAATTATAAACATTTCCTGCAAGTATATAAATGGAGCTTCCCATAAACTTGTTTACCCATTTTTTCTTTGAGTAAGTGCCATGATTTCCGTCATGCATAACATTCATACCTACACCAGCCATTCCTATTCCCATAAGAACAGTGAAAAGTAACTTCCACCAATCTGATATGTCTAGAAATAAGATTAAAAAATAAGGGCTTAAAAATAAACTAAACATGAAAATGGTCTTCACATGCAATTTCCAGTTTCCTGTTTTTTTGATGTTGTTATCGTTGAAATAAGCATTAACCCTTTTGTTCAGTGTTTTGAAGAACTTTTTCGGGTCTTTCCTCGAAAATTTAATACTTGAATTTACCATTTTAACAATTATTTTAAAAACAAATATATAAATTAATCTTTGTCAAAATTAGGTAAGCCTCCCAATTGTGTTTGATTTATAATAATTTCAACCAGAAAATTTGTTTGTTTGAGTATATTCTATTTTTTGGTGATTTCAATAAATTAGGTAAAATAAGCGTTTACCTCTAAAAACAAATAATATCTGTTATTTTTGACCTTCATTAAATATAAAAAAGTGAGTTTACTATTAAAATATTTCCCAGATTTAGATGACAATCAATTAAGACAATTTGAAAAAATTTCTGAAGTCTATAAAGATTGGAACCAAAAAATTAACGTTGTCTCTAGAAAAGATATCGATGAAATTTATATCCGCCATGTTCTACACAGTTTGGGAATTGCAAAAATTCAAGCATTCCTACCTGGTTCCAAAGTTTTAGATGTTGGAACTGGTGGTGGGTTTCCCGGAATTCCCTTAGCCATTTTATTTCCAGAAACTGAATTTACTTTGGTGGATAGCATTGGCAAGAAAATTAAAGTTGTGGATGAAGTAGTTGAAAAATTAGATCTTCAAAATGTGAAAGCTATAAACGATAGGGTTGAAAATATTTCAGGTGAGTTTGATTTTATAGTGAGTAGAGCAGTAGCTGTTATGCCTAGTTTTGTGCATTGGGTAAAAGGAAGAATTACCAAGCATTCACTTCATGATCGAAAAAACGGCATTCTTTATCTTAAAGGTGGAGATTTATCTGAGGAAATAAAGCCATACAGAACCGTGGAAGTATTTGAGCTTTCAGATATTTTTGAAGAAGAATTTTTTGACACTAAAAAAGTGGTCTATTTACCCATGAAGTACAAAGGTAAACAATAGCTTAAAATTGAAAAATCCTCTGAAATGTTAATTCAGAGGATTTTTCATGTCATATGAGTTCAATCGATTATCCCATGTGTGGATACGTATAATAAGTAGCTGGTACAAAAGTTTCTTTGATCAATCTTGGAGAAGACCATCTCAATAAATTAAATTTCGAACCTGCTTTATCATTTGTTCCACTATTTCTAGCTCCGCCAAAGGGTTGACGGCCCACAACAGCACCAGTACATTTGTCATTGATATAGAAATTACCAGCTGAATTTTGTAAAATATCTGTAGCTACAGAAGCGGCATAGCGATCTGTAGAAATAATTGAGCCTGTTAGTCCATACTGACTTGTTTCGTCGACAAGGTGAAGAGTGTCTTCAAACTTATCGTCATCATAAACATAAAGTGTCAAAACTGGGCCAAATAATTCTTCCACCATAGTTTCATACTGTGGATTGGTGGTTACAATTACCGTAGGTTCAATAAAATAACCTGTAGACTTGTCATAATTACCACCTACAATAATTTCAGCTTCATCACTATCTTTGGCTCTGTCGATGAATTCTGCTAATTTATCAAAAGACTGTTCGTGAATGACAGCACCGATAAAATTATCGAAATCTCCAGTCGAACCCATTTTAATTGACTCGACATCTTTTACTAACCTTTCTTTTACATCAGGCCATAAACTATTAGAGATATAAGATCTTGAAGCTGCACTACATTTTTGACCTTGAAACTCAAAGGCACCTCTCAATAGAGCAGTAGCGACCACTTGCGCATCTGCTGATTTGTGTGCGATGATAAAATCTTTACCACCGGTTTCTCCAACAATTCTAGGGTAAGTATTATAAGTATGTATGTTTTCTCCAATTTTAGCCCAAATTCCTTTAAAGACGTTGGTGCTTCCGGTAAAATGGATTCCAGCGAATTCTTTTCTTGCTAAAATTTTGTCGGTAATCATGACTGGATCTCCCATAATCATATTGATAACACCGTCAGGTAAGCCAGCTTCTTTGAAAACTTTCATAATAACTTGAGCGGATAACATCTGGCTATCACTTGGCTTCCAAACGGCAACATTACCCATTAATGCTGCACTAGACGGTAAATTTCCTGCAATTGCTGTAAAATTAAAGGGAGTGATCGCATACACAAATCCTTCTAAAGGTCTATGCTCTAGTCTATTCCACTCATTGTCTGCAGATTCTGGCTGCTCTCTGTAGATTTCAGTCATATATTCCACATTGAACCTTAGGAAATCACAAAGTTCACAAGCTGAATCAATTTCGGCTTGTAAAACAGTTTTAGATTGACCAATCATCGTCGTTGCATTTATTTTGTCTCTATAGGGACCTGCAATAAGATCTGCAGCTTTCAGAAATATAGCAGCTCTTTGTTCCCAAGGAAGTTTGGCCCATTTCTTTCTAGCTTCAAGAGCAGAATCGATGGCTTGTTCCACATGCTTTTCTTCAGCATTATGAAAAATACCAACTTCATGTTGATGGTCGTGAGGAGGGCGGATGCTCTTGGTATGTCCAGTTTTAATTTCTTCGCTTCCGATATATAAGGGAACTTCAGCCTTTTCGTTGTACACTTCCTTATACATTTTTTGTATCGATTCTCTTTCTGGAGATCCTGGTGCGTATGTTTTGATAGGTTCGTTTATTGCCTTTGGCACTTGAAAATATCCTTTTCCCATGATTTATGTGTTATTTAATATTCGCGTAAATATAATTGATATAATTTAACTATAAAGTTTAGCATGATAAGCTTTTATTAATACCTGTTAATAAGGTTTTAATTAGTTGATAATATTTCGACTACTTCCGTTGCCTACACCAATAACCTTGTCAAATCTTGCTCCGATATCTCTATAGTAAACCAAAATCTCATAATCGTTTTCGGTCTCGTCGTGGTCCCCACTTATAAAACCACCATCAAAATTACCATTTGGGTTCAGATAAATGTATTTAAAATTATAAAATCCCTGCTTTAAGATCAATTGATTAGTGAGCATGGCCTTAGATTCATCCATGGTCATTAATGTACTATCATCCAATACATAATTATTGAATCTCCCATAAAGGTGAACTTCTCCACCTTCTAAGTCTTTATAATTGCTTAGAGAAAAATGAACTTTCGCATATTCAGATTCAATATCTAAATCATCCCCTTGAACAGTATTAATTCTAAAAGCTCCATTAATGTCTGGGTTGAAGGTGTATTCTCTTCCGTCTCTTACAAAATTACGGTAAAGATAAGAGTTGTAGATATCTAGCAATTCTATGCGCTCAATTCTTAATGTCCCTTGTCTAATATCTTTATTATCAAAATTTAGGTACTCGTTACCTCCCCAAAAGGAAGACTCGTCATTATATCTATAAACCAAAATATTACCTTGAACAAACTGGGGTTTTAGGCCGTAAATAGCTGTGCTGAAATCGTTATTTTGAACCACTACTGTTTTGACGGTTTGTTCAGGATTCCTGAAAATGAAATTATCTCTGCCTATTTCAAAATTTATCACCTGTTTTTTATCTATGAAGTCAAGTTCTCGCGACCGTCTTATCGTAAGGTCTACATTGACTAAATTTTCATAAACAATAAACTTCCTAGAAAAAATGATCTGTCTAGTGTCGTTAAATATTTTTAACATATAATTCCCACTAACTTTAAGTTGTCTTGTATTTGTATTAGGTAATCTTAGCTCATAATGTGTATAAGGTTGCAGTGTTGTAAATGAGTTTCTGAAATTAAAAAGTCTGATATTATCAAAGCCTTCTAAAACCTCATTTTTTGACAGGATGGACGGAGTCCAATCAAAATTATAATGTTCTATCTCATAATAATAATCATTTTCTGCAGCTCTTAAGTCATCAAATTTCAAAATCAAACTCTCTCCTCTAGCAACAATAGGAGTCCCACTGAATTCGTCATTAGAGCCATAGAATTCTATGGTTTTAATAAAGTCCGGGGGTAAAGTTTCGTAATCTTGTTGAGAAAGACTTAAAGAACTTATAAATAGGGCTATAAAAGCAAGACTTAATTTCATTTTTAAAATTTTTATGTGTAAAGTTACAATTCTAAATTATATTTGTTTAGAACGGTTATAAATAATATAACTATAAGATTTCTTTGCTATAAGAATGCAAGTTTAATTATTAAATTTGTGGACCAAATAAAATGACAATCTAAGATGCCCATAGACGTAAAAATTAAAAAGGGTCTAAAGTTAAACCTAAAAGGTGAAGCTGATGAAACTTTTGAACAAGCTGAAAAGTCTAAAACTGTAGCCTTAAGGCCAGCCAATTTCTACTCTTTAGTTCCAAAAATGGTGCTCAAAGAAGGGGCTAAATTAAAAGCTGGAGATGAGGTGTTTTTTTCAAAATATTCAGACAAAACTAGGGTTGTGTCCCCTGTTAGTGGAACTCTTATAGAGGTTCGCAGAGGTGCAAAAAGAAAAATATTGGATGTCATAATAGAAGTAGACGAGATTCAAGAGTATAAAGATTTTGGGATAATGGATCCCCTGAAATCGGATTCTCATAAGGTGAGGGATCGCATATTCTCATCTGGTTTAGGAATTTTTTTGAATCAAAGACCTTATAACATACCAGCCAATGCAGATGATACACCCAAAGCAATTTACATTTCTGCACATAATACAGCTCCCTTAACAGGCTCAGCAGAATTTATATTAAAAGATAGGGTTGAATTCTTTCAAGCAGGTATAAATGCCTTAACGAAACTTACGGGTGGAAAAGTGTACCTAGGTGTTGATAAAAAATCGGTTTCATTTCTGAAGGATATTGAAAACGTAGAAGTTTTAAATATTTCTGGTCCTCATCCAGCAGGAAATCTAGGAACTCTTATTCATGAAACAGAACCTATGAATAGAGGGGAGAGAGTCTGGACCGTAAATCCTGAAGATGTTGCTATAATTGGAGAGCAATTTAAAACTGGAAAATATAATGCTCAACGTACAGTCGCTGTTACCGGGACATCTGCTAAAAATAGAAAATATTTTAAAATTATTGCCGGTGCTGAAGTGAGGTCAATATTAAAAGATTTTGAAGATAACTCAAGGATCATAAGTGGAAATGTATTGACTGGTGAAAAAGTAGGGGCCGATGGTTATCTAAATTTTTTCGCAAATGAACTTACTGTTATTCCTGAAGGAAACGAATTTAGAATGTTTGGATGGGTTCCTTTTATAGATAACAACATTCATTCAATGTCAAAAACTTCACTTTCTTGGTTGTTCCCCAATAAGAAATATGAAGTTAATACTAATGTAAACGGAGAAGAAAGAGCTTTGGTGGTGACAGGAGAAATGGAAGATGTCATGCCGTTAGATATCTTTCCAATGCAGCTTATTAAAGCATGCATGGCAGGGGATATTGAAAAAATGGAAAACTTAGGAATTTACGAAGTAGTTCCTGAAGATTTTGCGCTTATTGATTACACAAACACGTCTAAAATTGAAGCGCAATCAATCATTCGTGGGGGTTTAGATATTATGATAACAGAAGTAGGATAAATTTATAATAATTATGAATTGGATTAGACACAAAATTGATCAAATTAAAGAGCCTTTTGAGCCAGGTAAGAAACTTGAAAAGTATCGCCCAGCTATTAATGCGTTGGATACTTTCTTATTTGTTCCAGACCATACAACCCAAAAAGGAGCTCATATTAGAGATGCAGTAGATTTAAAGAGAACTATGATCACAGTAGTTTTGGCTTTGATACCTGCCTTGGTGTTTGGAATGTGGAATGCTGGTTATCAACATTACATTCAACTAGGAGAGACTCCAGCCATATTTGAAGCTATTCTTCATGGAGCTTACAAAATTGTTCCGATGATTGTGGTGTCTTATGGGGTAGGATTAGGTTTAGAATTTGCGTTTGCAATTATGAGAGGTCACGAAGTTAATGAAGGTTATTTGGTCACGGGATTGCTAATCCCTATGATCATGCCTGTAGATATACCATTATGGATGGTAGCTTTATCTGTTATTTTCGCAGTTTTGATCGGTAAAGAGGCATTTGGAGGTACTGGTATGAATATCTTAAATCCTGCACTTACAGCAAGAGCTTTTGCATTTTTTGCCTACCCTACATATATGTCAGGAAACAAAATTTGGGTAAGTGAAGCTTCAAATGTTGATTCTATATCGGGTGAAACAATTTTAGGTTCATTAGCGGCTAATAAAGAAATAGCTTATGATACAGCAGAAATGTTCACTGGAATTATACCTGGATCTATCTCTGAAACCTCTACTCTCTGTATTGCTGTAGGGGCCATGATTCTTATCTTTACAAAAGTTGCGAGTTGGAGGATTATATTGAGTGGTATTATAGGAGCAGCGGTGATGGGTATGATTTTCAACGCCCTAAACATTGAAGGAAACGGTTTAACTAATTTTCCTTGGTACCAGCACATAATTGTAGGTGGATTCGCCTTTGGAATTGTTTTTATGGCAACAGATCCTGTAAGTGGAGCACAAACTACACGTGGAAAATGGATTTATGGATTCTTAATCGGACTCTTCGGAATTATGATTAGAGTATTTAATCCAGCATATCCTGAGGGCATTATGTTATCCATATTATTACTTAATGTGTTTGCCCCGACGATAGATCATTATGTTATTCAAGGTAATATAAAGAAAAGACAGAAGCGTTTACAAACGAAAACACTTAAAACAGCTTAACAATGGATAAGAATAGCAATGCTTACACTTTTATTTTTGCAATAGTCATGGTGGTTGTAGTTGCGGTAACACTTTCTTTTACTGCCACTACATTAGGATCCTTGCAAAAGGAAAATGTGCGTAAAGAAAAAATGCAGAATATACTTTCTACGGTCGGAATTGAGACGACTAGAGATGATGCAGAAGAATTATTTAACAAATATATTATTCAGCAAATTTCTCTTAATTCGAAAGGGGAAGTGAAAGAAGATGTTAATGCCTTTGATGTCAACTTAGCTAAAGAATTGTCAAAACCAGAGGAAGAACAAAGTTTTCCTATTTATGTAGCAAATTATGAAGGTTCTGAATTTTATATCGCTCCATTGAGAGGGAACGGCTTGTGGGATGCTATCTGGGGATACATTGCGCTTAAGGAAGATGCAAATACTGTCCAAGGTGTTGTTTTTGACCATAAAGCAGAAACCGCTGGATTGGGTGCAGAAATTACAACGGACTGGTTTCAAAAAAGTTTTGTTGATGAGAAAGTTTTCAACGGGCAAGGAGAGCTTGTTGGGGTAAGCGTTAAAAAAGGATATAGCGGAGGAAACAATAAGGATGATAACCAAGTCGATTCAATTTCTGGAGCAACCATAACTAGTTACGGAGTTTCTGTAATGATTGAAAAGAGACTTAAAAATTATCTACCGTTTCTAAAACAGCGTCAAAATATTAAAGTTGCAATACGATAAGTTATGAGCTCAGAAACAAATCAAAAGTCAGAAACTGAAGCCGAAAAGAAGAAAGTTGAAATGCTTCTCTTTTTATCGAGTTCAGAAGAGAGAGAACATTTTTTGTCAAAGGCAAATCGCAAAATTTTAAAGGATCCTTTAAATGATAACAATCCTATTACAGTTCAGGTTTTAGGAATCTGTTCTGCGTTAGCAATTACGGTTCAGCTTAAGCCTGCAATCGTAATGTCTCTAGCAGTGGTTTTCGTCATGGCCTTCAGTAATGTGATCATCTCTTTACTTAGAAATTCGATACCAAGTAGAATTCGTATTATAGTTCAACTTGTTGTAGTAGCAGCAATGGTTATTCTTGTAGATCAAATCTTAAAGGCTTATGCTTTCGACGTGAGTAAACAACTTTCTATTTTTATCGGTCTTATCATTACAAACTGTATAATCATGGGACGTCTTGAAGCTTTTGCTTTGGGAAACGGTGTTTATAAATCGTTTTTGGATGGAATTGGGAATGCCGCAGGTTATGGACTTATTTTAATCGTTATTGCTTTTTTTAGAGAACTTCTTGGTTCAGGTAAATTGCTAGGGTATGAAGTTTTAGGACATAAAGGTGTAACTTTAGCCGAGTCTACTGGATTATATGGTTTAGGTTATGAAGATAATGGGTTTTTTCTATTATCTCCAATGGCACTTATTGTTGTAGGTATTATTATCTGGGTTCAGAGAGCTGGCAATAGAAAATTAGTTGAGGAAAATTAAATAAAAGCAGTAGAGATGGAATTAGTAAACTTATTTGTGAAAAGCATTTTTATAGAAAACATGATTTTCGCATATTTTCTTGGAATGTGTTCTTATTTAGCGGTCTCAAAAACAGTTAAAACAGCTGTAGGTTTAGGAGCTGCTGTGATATTTGTATTATTGATCACAGTCCCTGTTAATTATCTTCTTGATAATTACTTGCTTCAACCAGGCGCTTTATCTTGGTTGGGTGCTGAATTTCTAGAGGTAGATTTGAGCTTTCTTAGCTTTATCATGTTTATAGCGGTAATTGCCTCTATGGTTCAGCTTGTTGAAATGATTGTTGAGAAGTTTGCTCCCGCACTATACGGTTCCCTAGGTATATTCTTACCTCTTATTGCCGTAAATTGTGCTATATTAGGGGGGTCTCTATTTATGCAACAAAAAGATTTTAATGGTATAGAAGGTGCACTTGTGTATGGGTTTGGAAGTGGACTAGGATGGTTTTTAGCCATACTTGCTATTGCAGCAATTAGAGAGAAAATAGCTTACTCTAATGTGCCAGCCCCACTTAAGGGGTTAGGAATCACATTCATTATTACAGGATTGATGGCTATTGGTTTTATGAGTTTTATGGGTATTAAATTATAAATAAAAAGGATTATGACAGTTATATTATCGAGTGTTGCAGTATTCTTAACTTTAATTTTATTGTTGGTTGTTATTTTACTAGCAGCCAAAGCGAAGTTATCTCCGTCTGGACCAGTTAAGGTCAATATAAATGGAGAGAAAGATTTAGAAGTTGGTTCTGGATCCACTTTACTAAACACATTAAGTGAAAATAAATTATTTTTACCATCTGCTTGCGGAGGTGGTGGAACGTGTATCCAATGTAAATGTATCGTGGAAGATGGAGGTGGTTCAATTCTTCCTACAGAAGAGCCGCATTTTACAAGAAAAGAAATTGCTGAAGGTTGGCGATTAGGATGCCAAGTGAAAGTGAAACAGGACATGAGAATTCAAATTCCTGAGGAAGTTTTTGGTATCAAGAAGTGGCAAGCCACAGTCGTGTCTAACTATAATGTAGCCTCCTTTATCAAGGAATTTATCGTTGAACTTCCTGAAGATATGGGTTATAAAGCTGGTGGATATATTCAAATTGAAATCCCTACTTGCGAAGTAAAGTTTGAAGATTTAGATATTTCTGCACATCCAGAAGAACATCCTGGTGATGTTGATAAGTTTAAAGCTGAATGGGATTCTTTCAAACTATGGCCTCTTGTTATGAAAAACACTGAGACTGTAGAAAGAGCATATTCTATGGCTTCCTACCCAGCAGAAGGTAGAAAAGTAATGTTGAATGTACGTATTGCTACTCCTCCTTTCGATAGAGCAAAAGGGGATTGGATGGACGTAAATCCAGGTGTTGCTTCTTCATATATCTTTGGATGCAAAGCAGGAGACAAAGTTACGATTTCAGGTCCCTATGGTGAATTTTTCATCAATGAAAGTGAATCAGAAATGCTATATGTAGGTGGTGGTGCAGGAATGGCCCCAATGCGTTCTCATTTATATCACCTTTTCAGAACCATTAAAACAGGTCGTAAGGTTACATTTTGGTACGGTGGACGTTCAAAAAGAGAATTATTTTATACAGAACACTTTAGAGCTTTAGAGCGTGATTATCCTAATTTCAAGTTTTACTTAGCCCTATCTGAACCTCAAGAGGAAGATAACTGGAAACAAAAAGATGGAATCGATGGAGATGGAGATGGTTTTGTCGGATTTATTCACCAGTGTGTGATCGATAATTACTTAAATCATCATGAAGATCCTGAGGATATGGAATTATACTTTTGTGGTCCACCATTGATGAACCAAGCAGTTCAAAAAATGGGTGAAGATTTTGGTATTCCAGATGAAAATATCAGATTCGATGATTTCGGCGGATAAGATAGATTGAATTTCATAACCCCAATCAAGAAATTGTTTGGGGTTTTTACATTAAAAACTATGGGGCTACTTACAGACCAACAATTACACAATCTTGCCATGAATGTCGTTGGTAAGGACTTGGAGGAACTGGGTTATGAATTTTTAGCTGTGAACAGTAAAAAATCCAAAAATCCACAGTTTGTAGCTACCAAAGAAAAGAGGTTGATATTTGTTGTTGTGAGAGCGGTTAATTATCCCGATAACCCAGTGTTTTATGATGAGGAGTTAATGGGGGAAGTTAGCAAACACGGTATTAATTACGAGGCTAAAACTTTTTATGCAGGTGTTGGTGTAGCCAATTCCATAAGCTATGAACTTCCTGTAGACTCTGAAGAGGATTATATTTTAAATTACACAGGTTTAATCGAAATTAAATGAAGTATTTTTTTTTAGCACTAAGTTTTCTCTTTTTATCTTGTCAAAACACCACTACAAATTCAAAAACCTTTAGAGGAAGTGCCTTAGGGACTACGTATTCCATCAAATATTTTTCAGAAAATTATATTTTAAAAGAGTCTGCTATTGATTCGATTTTAAAGTCTATTAATTTGTCCATGAGCACTTATATGGATGAATCCGATATTTCCAGAATCAATGCTGGAGAGTCTGTCGTTGTCGATGATAATTTCCAACAGGTTTTTAAAGCTTCTCAACGTATTTATAAAGATACTGATGGTTATTTTGATCCTAGTGTCGGTATGCTTGTGAATGCATACGGATTTGGGCCTCAAGGCTATTCTGAAGATATTAAAGAGAGTCAAGTAGATTCACTATTTCAGTTTGTAGGTTTTAACCATATTCAATTATCTGAAGATGACAAAGTTGTTTCAGACCTTCCTGTACTTTATTTAGACTTCAACGCCATAGCCAAAGGGTATACGGTGGATGTGTTTGGGAACTACTTAAAATCCAAAGGGGTCATTCACTATCTGGTGGAGATTGGTGGAGAAGTGAGAGTTAAAGGTGAGAACCTAGACAAGGCTTCTCCGTGGAAAGTAGGTATAGAACTTCCATCAGAAAATAATTCTAGAGAATTGATTTATGGCATTGAACTTAAGGATGAGTCTTTAGCTACGTCTGGTAATTATAGAAAGTTCAGATTGGATTCCTCTTCAGGAAACAAGTATGTACATACTATCGATCCAAATACAGGTCGATCCCAAAAAACAGATATTCTTTCAGCCTCAGTTATTACGAGCACTTGCGCTGATGCCGATGCTTATGCAACTGCATTTATGGCCATGGGATTTGAAAAGTCTCTTAGATTCATAGAGAATCAAAATACCTTAAAAGTAATTTTAATCTATAGTGATTCATATGGAAATCAAATGACTTATATCTCCCCTGAAATTCAATCTTCAGTTGAGGAATTCTAAGAAGGTTTAGTGCAGATGGGGAGTAATTCACCTTTGCTAAGTCTAAAGTAGTCCACTTCTTCCATTGTTAATTCAGAAGTTAGATCTACTTCCTTTACCTGAAATCCAATTTTCCTTAGCTTATCAAAATAATCGCGGCCATAGATTCTTAAATGGTCATACTGTCCGAAAATCCGAGACCTCTCTTTGGAATCAGTTATAGAATCATCCTCAAATGTCGTTGCTCTCGAAAGATCTTGTGGAATTTGAAGTATAGCTATTCCGCCAGGTTTAAGAACTCTTAGAAGCTCCCTCATAGCTTTAGAGTCGTCTTTTATATGCTCTAGAACATGATTGCAAATCAAGGTGTCGAAATAATTAGTCTCAAAGGGTAAATCACAAATATCCGCCTTTACATCTGCGATTGGAGAATTGAGATCTGTGGTTGTGTATTCCAAGTTTTGCATGGCTTTAAACCTTTTAAAAAAGGCTTGTTCAGGTGCGAAGTGAAGCAGTTTTTGTCTTCGAGTAAAAAAGTCGGTTTTTCGTTGTAGATACAACCAAAGCAAACGGTGCCTCTCTAAAGACAAGGTAGATGGACTCAGAACATTAAGTCTCTGTTCTTGATATCCATAAGGTAAAAATTTCGAAAAGGTTTTACCATCTATAGGATCTTTACAGGCATTTCCTTTATAAATCAAAATCAATACTGGCCTTACGATCAAGCTCATCTGAATCAAGAATGGTCTTGGGAATAAATTGAGGAGAATTTGAAAGATTTTTTTCAAAACTAAAAAATATTTTTGGATGGTAAACTTAAAGCTAAATCATCACTTATACCAAATTATATTTATAATGCCGTATGAATAAATTGAATTATTTTTTGATTGATTGATTGAAATCAAAAATAACTAGCATAGCCTTAGCTACGGTAATTATTTTTGATGATAAGCATGCTAAAAAGAAACGATTTATTGCGTCATTATAGGTCTAATTTGGTATTATACCAAATTATGCCTCACTAATACCTGTTTATATGATGAATATCTACATATCAACTTTGAGCCATTTAGGGTAGTATCGCCGTGAGTGAAAAATTCAAATCACTTACCAAGAGTTTTATCTGTTTTTTGTGAGTCTAGAACTCTAAGTGAATTAAAAGATTTATCCTTAAGTTTAGATCCATTTTTCTCTTCTTTTAAAACAATCCTGAGATGGTTCCTTCTCTATCTATTTTAATCTTTTCAGATGAGGGGTTTGAAGGCAAACCAGGCATCCTAAGTATATTACCAGCAATTGGAATAATGAATCCAGCTCCTGCAGCTAGTTCAAATTCACGAATATGTATGTCAAAATTTATAGGGCGACCTAGTAATTTTTCGTTATCACTCAAGCTTTTTTGGGTTTTAGCCATACAAATGGGTAGCTTATCATAGCCTAAATTTTCAAATTTAATTAATTGATTTTTTGCTTTGGCAGAAAGTACTACGGAATTAGCTCCATATATCTTTCTGCAAATTTTTTCTATTTTAGTTATAGAGGAATCATTCAGATCATAAGTAGGAGTAAACTTAGCTTCACAGGTTTGGGCAGCAGCCATCACTTTTTCAGCCAATTCGATACAGCCTTTACCCCCTTCAGTCCAGCCATAACTTAAAGCTACAGGGACACCTATTTTTTTGCAATAAACATAAATGAGGTTTTTTTCAGCTTCTGTATCGCTGTTAAAGGCGTTTATAGAAACAACTATGGGTAATCCAAAGCTTTGAATGCTTTCTATATGTCTCTCCAAATTTGGAATTCCTTTTTCTAAGGCCTCTAGATTTTCTTCCGTTAAGCGGTCCAGTGGCAGTCCTCCATGATACTTGAGCGCTCTTATTGTTGCTACAATTACTACAGCTTTGGGAGATAAATTAGCTTTTCTGCATTTTATATTCAAGAACTTCTCAGCGCCTAAATCGGCTGCAAATCCAGCTTCAGTGACCACATAATCCCCTAGGCTCATGGCCATTTTCGTAGCGATAATAGAGTTGGTTCCCTGAGCGATATTGGCAAAAGGTCCTCCATGTATAATCGCTGGATTTCCTTCAAGTGTTTGAACCAGATTAGGTTTGATGGCATCTTTTAATAGAACAGCCATTGCCCCAGAAGCATTCAAGTCTTTGGCATAAATCGCTTTACCTTCAAAAGTATCCCCAATATAGATGTTACAGCACATCTCTTGTAAGTTTTCTAAGTTGTTGCACAAACATAGAATAGCCATAATTTCTGATGCTGCTGTAATGTTAAACCCTGTTTCACTGGGAATTCCACCTGCTTTACCCCCAAGGGACGAAACGATATTTCGAAGAGAGCGATCGTTCATATCCATACAGCGTTTCCATATGACAGTGCGAGGGTCTATGCCTAAGTTTTTACTTTTGTTTTGTATGTTGTTATCAATAAGTGCTGCAAGTAAATTATTAGCCATAGCAATGGCATGAAAATCACCTGTAAAGTGTAAGTTGATGTCTACCATAGGAATAACCTGACTCCAGCCTCCCCCTGTAGCTCCACCTTTCATCCCAAAAACAGGCCCAAGGCTTGGCTCTCTGAGGACCACAACTGACTTTTTGCCAATGTGGTTTAAACCATCGTTAAGGCCAATGGAAGTGGTTGTTTTCCCTTCTCCTGCTGGGGTGGGTGTGATAGCCGTGACTAAGATAAGATTACTCTGATTAACTTTATTCTCATCTATTAAGTCTAAAGGTAGTTTAGCCTTTTCATTTCCATAATATTCTAAATGGGTTTCTTTGATGTCTAATTTTTCAGCGATCTTTTTAATGTGATTAGCTTTAACTTTTTGTGCAATTTCTATGTCAGTCATTTGTTTTTTTCTGGAATTGGGATGTGAATGCTTAATTATTTACCACTGTGATTTGTCAAATATAGGTATTGAAAGCTTGGAGAAACAACTTGGTATATTATTAAAGGAAGAAATAAATAAAGCCTTTAATAAAAAAGGTAAATGGCTTTATTTATGCTTTTATTAAGGGGATATAAAGTCATATTATGATTCTTTATCTCACAGTAAAATATCGAGGAATCTTTTTTCTTTTTTATCATCTATTTCAGTCCTTTTTTCAGGTTTAATCTAAATAAAAGATATGAGGTCCCAATAGCCCCAGAAGGCCAAAACAAATAATATTCAAACTCAGTGTTTTCAATCCCTTGTCCTTGTGCAATTAAAGTCCGATTATAATAAGTCACACCATTCCGAGAATTACGGTTCAAGGCAAAATGATAACCTATGAAAAATTATTTTTCCAGTATAGCGGTGTAATTAGCCATTAAAAAATACATTTTTCCATATCTTATTAAATTTAGAGCATAAAAAATAAGGCTGAAAAGAAACAATTTATCGCGATATTATAGATTTAATTTGTCAGGAATAAAATTGAAAAATTTAGCACTAAAATCCCCTCTGAGTTGATTTTCAGGTCAACTTGATTGTCATTGCAACCTATAAAGAGTAGAAAAAATCAGATTGGAATAGGGGGTCTATGTATCATTAAATCTCTTACGAGTTATCTTGTGATTTTCAACTTAGGTTAGGGATTGGATTTTTCATAAGTGTTATAGGTCGATGAAAGTTCACGAATTGCTTTTTCTATTACTGGACGTTTTACACAAGAGTATCCAAAAATAAGACCTTGTTTTTCATTATTTATAAAACAATTACTGTAGTGATGAACATTAATAGTTAATCTTTTTAAGCTATCTTTTATAATCTTATCCGATAAATGACCTGGAATCTCTGCTAAAAGATGCAAACTTCGAGCCTCTGAGTCTATTATTTTTACTGAAGATGGCATATGCCTTTTGAAATTGTCAATAAATATAGATCGGCGTTCTTCTGCTACATTGACAACATTTTTAATATGGTTATAAATATAATTTTTTTCTATAAATTGGCTCATAATAAATTGATTTGAAGGCGAAACAAATCTATGTGAGTGTTTTTGTAAAGCCTTGATAACTTCCAATAAGTAGTAGGGGACTACCATATAGCCTAAACGGACAGATTGGTGTAACAATCTATTAAATGTACCTAAAAACACTGTTCGGTTTTCCTGATCTAAACTAAAAATGGCTTCTTGTCTATCTTTCCAATTACTGATTTCATGGTCGTAGTCATTTTCGATGATAACTGCTTTATGGCTGCTTGCCCATTCCAAGATTTCAAGCTTTCTCTGCAAGCTCATCCTTACCCCTGTAGGATAATGATTTGAAGGTGTAAGGTGAATAAGTTTTGGGGATACTGCACCCTTTGATTTATACTCTTTAATTTTAAGGCCTTGGTTATCGACTGGCAGCTCATTAATTTTAGTTCCTAAACTTTTAAAAATAGATTGCACATTTGGAAATGTTGGGTTTTCCATCACAATAGTATCTTTTGGATTTAATAAAGCATTCCCAATTAAATATAAAGATTGTAATGAACCCGACACTATAATAATTTGTTGGTAATCACATTTGATACCACGAACAAGGTTTAAATAATTTGCAACATTCTTTTTAAAAATTTCTATACCCGATGAATCAGAAAAAGATAGAGATGAAAATTTTACGCGTCTCCAATATTCATCAGAAATCTTTTTCCATTGGTTTATAGGGAAGACATCCAAGGGAGGTAAACCAGGCCTAAAGGCTACGAATTTTTCATCTGTGGAATGAAGTAGACCTGCATTTTTTGAAAAGAGTTTTCCACGTCTAGAAATTTCAGGATAACTAGAGAGTTGACTTATTCTTTCTATTTTGGTATATGAGATGTCAATTTTTTTAACCCAATAACCAGATCCTGGTTTAGATTCTATGCTACCTTCTATCAGTAAAAGCTCAAAGGCCTTTATCGTTGTACTTCTTGAAACACCCAACATTTCAGAAAGTTTTCTTGTAGAAGGCAGCTTGCTTCCCTTAGGAATACTTTGATCTTCAATCTTTCCTTTGATGAAAATTTTGATTTTCATATACTTAGAAAGTTGAAAGTCACCCTCTGTTAAGTTTAATTCCCCTTTTATGAGGTTTAGAATGAGATCAGAACTGGTATGCATTATTTTTTTGAATTGGTATGTAAAATATAAAGAAAAAACTTCCTATTTTACAGTATCAAAAATTTTACTTACAAAAATTTATACATATGAAAAATATTTACCTTTTATTTTGTTTATTTTGTATAAGTGCATTCTCGCAAAATGTAACTATAACAAAGGTCATTGAGACAGGCTGTTCAAATCCTTTTGTCAAAACAGTAGAGCTTTATGTGGACGGTACTGTAGATTTTGAAAATGATGATATAGTTTTAAATTATATGCAAAATGGAGATCCTTGGCAGAATAATCAGATTGATATCTCTGGTTTAGGACTTCAAACAGATGCTTTCGTTTACATTTTGAGAGACATTCCGCTAATGCAAGCTGAATTCCCTTCAACTATCTTTGATGCTAGCAACACAATAGAGGTTGGAACTTCAACAAGTGGCGATGATGGATACCAATTGGTGTTAAACGGAACAGTAATTAGTCAGTTTGGTAAAACTGAAACAGACGCTGATGATGACACTGAATCTAATTGGAATCATAATGATGCTGTAGCTACAAGATTAGATGGTATTACAGATACTGGAACTTGGGATCCTGCGCAGTGGTCTATTACTGCAGAAAACGATTTAGATGACCATACTGCTTGTCAAGAAAATGGAGCAAGTCCTAACTTAGAAACCTATTTTGGAACCTTAGGAAGTACTTTTCCTTTAGGTTCAGGTTCTGGTTGGACTCCTGTGGGTGATGTATGCACAATAGCTTTAGGAAGTACATCTGTAACTTGTGCAACATTTTCAAATGGTGATTCTGACGATACTTATACTGCTACGCTAGATTTTATAGGTGGAAATAATGATTTTATTTTTGTGGTAAACTCAACTGTAGGTACAGTTGGTGGCGATGATCCTTCAAATACCGAAACGGGCACTATTGTAATTACCAATATTCCAGAAGGTATAGATATTACCGTTTCGCTTAGTGATATAGCAGATGGGGGTATATGTGATTTATCTGAAGATATCAGCAGCCCTGGCTGTGTACCATTGGTTTTGAACGAAGTCCTTTTTGATCCTCCTAGTGACGATGACCAAACAACAGAAATAGAAGGTGATGCCAATAACGACGGAACAAGAGATGCTTCTGAAGATGAATTTATGGAATTTTTTAATAATTCGAATGAAGATTTAAACATCAGTGGATATACTATATTTGACTCCAACGCTTTATCTTCTGATACACCAAGACACGTGGTGCCCGCAAATACAATAATTTCTGCTAATAGTGCTTATGTTGTTTTTGGAGGAGGAACACCTACTGGTAGTTTTGGAACGGCTATTGTCCAAACAGCCTCTTCAGGGGATCTTAATTTAACAAATAGTGGAGATGATATTATAGTCAAAAATTCTTCAGGCTTAACGGTCATCGATTTTGATTCTGATGACTTGAGTTTAAATTTTGGGGATAATCAATCTATTACTAGAAGCCCAGATATAACAGGTGATTATGTACTTCATACGGATGCAAATGCAGATTTAGTTTTTTCGCCAGGATTGCAAGTAGATGGTACAACCTTATCAATTCAAGATAATCGCTTGAAATTTGATATTACATTCTATCCAAACCCTGTAAAAAACGGATTTGTGAATATTAATTCTAAAACTGAGGGTACCAAGACTATCGAGTTATATGATCTCACTGGTAGACTGGTCATGTCGACAAAATTGGACACAAGTATATTAGATGTTTCCAGTATAGGAAGTGGCATTTACTTGTTAAAGGTTACGATTTCAAATCGCACTTCAACAAACAAATTGATTATTGACTAGTGACTATTTCAAAGGTAAGGCTGCTATTCTAAATGGCAGCCTTTTTTATGAAATGATAATTAATTTGCGCATAACTGGTATCTAAATTTGTTTGTAAACACAATACAGTGTTAACTATATAACTATACGACTCATGAGTAAAAGCAAGACTTTAAAAAGTGTTTTGGGTATTTTTTTGCTTATCCTTTTACAGTATTCCTGTACTACAGATGATATACTACCTGCTTTAGAATTGACAGCAAGTGATACCAATCTCAGCGAAAATGAAGGTAGTATTGAAATAACAGCAATTTTAAATTCAAGAAGTAGTGCAACTGTAGCCGTACCTCTATTAATTAGTGGCACTGCAACGGAAGGTGTTGATTTTTCTGTTTCTGCTACAGAAATCAAAATTAGCAACGGACAAACTTCTGGAAGTATAATCATCAATGGGCTTCAAGATCGGGACATCGAAGGTGTGGAAAACCTAAATATCTCCTTAGATAGTGGTGCGGGATTTCTTGTTTTATCAGGTTCTAGTTTAGAGATACAAATTTTGGATGATGATACAGATACCGATAATGATGGTGTTTTAGATTCTGACGATGAATGTGTCGATGTCGCTGGCGAAATTGAAAATAACGGCTGTCCTTTTTTAGGATTTTTAATAAATGAGGTTAATTATGATCCTGCTTCAGATGCCCCAGGAGATGCTAACGGAGATGGAATAAGAAGTCCTCTTGATGATGAATTTATAGAATTCTTTAATTCTGGTTTAGCCTTAGATATTTCTGGCTATACCCTTTCAGACGCAGATCAAATTAGGCATACTTTTCCTGCTGGAACTATTTTACCAGTAAATAGTGTATTAGTCGTTTTTGGCGGAGGCACACCAACAGGTAGTTTTGGTGGAGCAATTGTTCAAACCGCGTCAGAAGGTCAATTAAATATAAGTAACTCTGGAGATTTTATGACTCTAGCAGATCCAAGTGGAGATCCAGTATTAACCTTTGATGTTGAGCCTTTATCCAATAATCCAAATGAATCTTATACCCGTAATCCAGACCTCACAGGAGAATTTGAACAACACGCGGGACTAGATGGTGCAGATGGGGCTTTGTTTTCTCCAGGCACAAAACTAGACGGAAGTTCTTTTTAAACTCATAAAATAAATGGAATACTTAGGAGTAATTATAGCACTTGTTTTTATAGTAATTGTAGCCCGATTGCTATTAAAAAAACAAAATCCACATGCCGTCTTATTGGTTTCTGGATTGCTAATGCTTTGTATTTCTTATTTTTTGAATTACAAATTACCAGTCTTAAAAGAGGAAACCGGTTTTATTGGCTTTGATTTTTTTAGATACATCAAAGAATCTTTTAGTAAAACCAATGCTGGCGTAGGTCTCATGATTATGGCCATTGGTGGTTTTGTTGCTTATATTGATAAAATTGGGGCATCTAAAGCCTTGGTTTATGTCGCTATGAAACCACTAAAGCTTTTTAAGAAAAAACCTTATATAGCTGCTTCTATGGTTATACCTATAGGTCAAATCTTATTTGTTTCTATCCCATCTGCAGCGGGTTTAAGTTTATTGCTTATGGCATCATTATTTCCAATACTGGTCAATTTGGGAGTAAGCAGAGTGTCGGCAGTGTCTGTAATTACAGCAACAACGGCTTTTGGCATGGGACCAGCATCCGCTATCACCGTAAGTGCCTCAGCATTATGCGACATACCTATTATAGATTATTTAGTGGACTATCAAATTCCTTTAGTATGGCCGTTGAGCATTTCGATGATGGTAACGTATTATTTTGTAAATAAACATTTTGACAAAAAAATTGAAAAAGAAAAGGTGGTAGAAACTGAAAGTGATAAAAAATCAGACATTCCTGTAATCTATGCGCTCATCCCTATTTTACCCATAATTCTGCTTATTGTTTTTTCAAAACTATTCAACTTATTTCCTTCACCCATCACATTAGACACTACCACAGCCATGTTTATTAGTCTTTTTGTAGCCTTGACATTCGAAGCGATTAGAAAAAGAAATATCAAAGAGGTTTTTGATACGCTAAAAATATTTTGGAGTGGAATGGGTAACATTTTTAAGACTGTAGTCACCTTAATTATAACAGCTGATATTTTTGCAAAAGGATTGATAAGTTTAGGTCTTATAGATGGCTTGTTAGTTTTTGCTCAAAATGCTGGTTTTGGTGCAGTAGGCATAGGTATTATGATGACTGTGATGATCTTTTTAGCCTCCATGCTTATGGGTAGTGGAAATGCATCATTTTTTGCTTTTGGCCCTCTAGTCCCAAAAATCTCAAAAGCCTTGGGAGTTGAATCTATCTCTATAATTTTACCTATGCAATCTTCAGCTTCAATGGGACGAACTGTGTCTCCTGTTGCTAATGTCATTATTGCAACTGCGGAAATTGCTCAAGTCTCTACCCTATCCATTGTAAAACGAAATATCATTCCTTTAGGAGTGGCTTTAATCATCATGTTAACCTCTCATTTTATCTAGAACAATGCTAACTTTACTTAAAAATACACAATTATACGCCCCATCAAAAATGGGTAAAAGAGATATTTTGATAGCAAACGATAAAATCATAGCTATTGAAGATAACCTCAGTGAATTTGAAAACAAATATGTAAAGATTATTGATGCTGAAGGCAAAATAGTAACCCCAGGATTAATTGATCAGCATATACACGTTATTGGTGCTGGAGGTAAAGAAGGTTTTGGGTCTATGACGCCAGAAGTAAAAATTAGCGAACTCATTGCCTGTGGAACTACAACGGTTTGTAGTCTTTTGGGAACAGATGGAACAGCAAGAAACATCAGAACTTTATATGCAAAAGTAAAAGGCTTAAATCAAGAAGGCATTTCAGCATATATGTTTAGCGGTTATTATGGTATGGACACCGTAACCATAACAGAGAGTATTCAAGGTGATATGTTGTTTATTGATAAAGTATTGGGCGTAAAAATAGCCATCAGTGATATTCGATCTTCTTATCCATCGGCTACAGATTTGGTAAGAAAACTCAGAGACATCATGGTTGGTGGCATGGTTGGAGGTAAAAAAGGGATACTACATATTCATTTAGGGAACTTGCCTAGCAAAATGGACCTCTTGTTTGAATTGGTTAATGACTTTCACTTTCCCATTAAACACATTTCTCCAACACATGTTGGCCGTTCAAAAGAGCTTTTTGACCAAGCAATAGAATTTGCCAAACTTGGCGGCATGATAGATATAACAACAGCAGCCTCTCAATATACAGCACCTTACAAATCGGTGTTATATGCATTAGAACAAGGTGTAGATATTAGCAAAATGACTTTTAGTACAGATGGTCATGCAGGCTTAACAAAATTTGATGAAGAAGGCAATGCTATTGGCGTAAGAAAAGCACCGATAGATAAAAATCTAGACGAAACTGTTCTATTGGTGAGAGAAGGTAAATTACCAATTGAAAAAGCCTTTCAACTCGTCACGAGTAATCCAGCTGAAAACTTAGGACTTAAGCACAAAGGAAGTATACAAGTTGGAAATGATGCTGACTTCTGTTTTTTTGATGAAGACTTAACTCTTACTGATGTGTTTGCAAAAGGACAACAGATGATGAAAAATAAAAAAATTATAGTTAAAGGAAATTTTGAACTATAGTATGAAACACATAAATATGAAAATTTCCAGAATTATTTTTGTTGTATTGGTTAGTCTAAGTCTATCTCAACTCTACGCACAAAACACAAAATTGAGCAGTTATGATTTTGGAGAGGGTTTTAATTTCACGAATCCCAACGGAAGCACCATAAAACTACAAGGCTATATTCAGCCTTTTTCAGAAACAGAAATTTACGAAGACTCAGAGCTAGCTAATGAAACGAGATTTAGAATGAGGAGATTGCGATTAAGGCTGTCTGGTCAATCTGCGAACGAAAGATTTGGGTATAGATTGCAAGTAGATTTAGCAGGACAAGACGAAGCGCAAAGAGAAGGTGACGTCAGCGATTTAAGAAACTATTTATTAGACGCTTATGTCTCCTATAGAGTGGCAAGAAGAGTAGAGCTTATAGTTGGACAGCGTGCCACTTATACAGATAACAGAGAATTATTTATGAATTCTAATGCACTCCAACTGCCAGAACGGAGTAGATTAACATCTGCTTTTGCCAGTATTAGAGAATTTGGATTATTTGCAAAAGGTACTTTTAAAACCGGTCGAGGTACTTATTTAAAACCTTATGTAACCATAACCAACGGAGATGGGGCTAATGTGTTTAATAATGATAATGGGGGTTTAAAATATGGCGCACGTCTAGATTTCTTACCCTTCGGATTATTTACCAATTTTGGAGAGTTTAAACAAGCCGATGTGGTAAGAGAACAAATTCCTAAATTGGTTTTTGGAGTGACGGCAAATTATAACGACGGCATTACGAGTAGAAGAGGAAGAAACAGCGGTAGGATACTTTATCTTAACGATATAAATGCCAATGGTGCATTGGATGATGGTGAGGAAAGACTTCCCGATTATTCTAAAGTAGGGATAGATTTTTTGTTTAAATACAAAGGGTTTTCTGTGATTGGTGAATACCATAAAAGTTTTGCCTCCGATATTGCTGATGATATTAATTTAAGAAATGACATTTTTGGAGACGACAACATTGTATTAACCGATCGTTTTAGAGGTCGTGTAAATCCAACTTCAGAAGATTTCAGGGATTTCACACCAGATGAATATGTGCGACGACAAATGATGCTAGGGGAAGCCTACAATATTCAAGGAGGATATCTCTTTAAAAATGGCTTTTCTCTAGATGCTAGGTATACGCATATCAATGCAGATGAACATTCGTTTTTAAATAATGCTACATTTTTTAATAGAACAGATCATTACACTGTTGGTGTAAGTAAATATTTAAACCGAAGCTACGGTGCAAAAATTCAAGCCTCCTACACTTGGATAAACGCAGGAGAATTCGGCATCAGCGATAACCAAGGTGATCTTCTACCTGGAGACGAAAGACTGTTGAGACTAATTTTAACCCTAGCCTTTTAAGATGAAAAAACTAGTTATCATATTAATTTTAATAATGAGCTTTACCATCCATGCTCAATTTAGTCCTCAGACTAAAAAAATTACCAATAAGTTCTTTCCAGACAGTGAAGAAGTTTTAAACACAACGCCAGCACTTCAAAAGAAAAGAGGATTTACCAATTATAAAGAGCTGATTGCATTTCTATATAAATTAGTCAATGAGCACTCAGATATAGTATCCTTATCCTATATAGGAGAAAGTCAAAAAAAGAGACAAATTCCCTTAGTAAAGTTGGTCGTACCCAATGGAAAAGAAAAAATAAAAGTCTGGATGCAAGGCGGCTTACACGGTAATGAACCTGCAAGCACAGAATCTATGCTGTATTTACTAGACCGCTTGCTTAATGATGCCTCTTATGTTGATATTTTAGAAAATGTGGAGCTATTGGTTGTGCCTATGGCTAATATAGATGGCTATCTTAAAAATGATAGATACGCGGCTAATGGTCTAGATTTAAACAGAGACCAAACCAAACTCATGGCGCCAGAGAGTGTGGTATTAAAACAGGCGTTTTCTAACTTTAATCCAGATGTAGGTGTTGATTTTCATGAATACAGACCTTACCGCAGAGACTATGCCAGAATGGGAGATTTTGGACTGACCAATATGTATGATGCTATGTTTCTGTTCAGTGGAAACCTGAATGTCCCACAAAACTTAAGAACGTTAACCGACGAATTATTCGTAGAAAACGCAAGGCAAGGATTAGATGAATATGGATATACCCATCACCCTTATATATCTACTCGAAAAGTAGAAGGCGATATTCATATTAATCAAGGATCAATTAGCTCAAGATCGAGTGCTTCAAATTACGCCTTAACCAATACCATATCTTCATTAATAGAAATAAGAGGTGTTGGTTTGGGTAAAACGTCCTTCAAGCGGAGAATGCATTCTAGTTTTCTCATTGCCATATCTTATTTAAAAACAGCTTCAGAACATATGAATTTGATAAAAGATGAAATTGAAATTGCAACAGCTCAAACTAATGATGTTGTTTTAGAAAGTAATAGAGGAATATATAAAGACTCAATTCAATTTATTGATATAAACACGAATGAATATATTCAATTTGAAATGACTGTGCGCGATGCTTCGACAGCTAAAGCAAAACTTACACGAGTTCGGCCAAAAGCCTATATCATTGAGGCAAATCAAACTGAAATCATTCAAAAACTACAAACCTTAGGGATTAAAATTGAATTTCTAGAAGAAGATAAAACCTATGAGGTAGAAATCTATGAAGTGGCTTCCCTTTACATAAAACCAATTCGGTATGAGAAAATGAAACTACAAACGGTCGAAGTAGATTTAAAAAAAGAAGGAAAAACTTTTAATAAGGGTACTGCAATCGTCATGATGAATCAACGGCGTGCCAATATCGCAGCAGAGGTTTTAGAACCAGAAGCCCCAAATAGCTTTGTGAGTTTTGGTATTTTAAGAACAAACAAAGGCGAAACTTTACCCATTTATAGATTACTTAACTAAGCGCAATAAAACGAAATCGATATGAAACGATTAATAAACACAATTCAATTTTTTATTCTTGTATGCTTTATAGGTAGTGCTAGCTCAGGTTATGCACAAGAAGAAATTATAGAAGAAGAAACAGGTTCAGAAACTGAAACTGAAAGAAACAAAGCGACGTACGGCCTAGGGAGTGGTTTAAACTTTGCTTTTAATGAAGAGGCTTACCAATTTAACATTACTGGGTTTTTACAACCTGGCTATTTTAGCGAAAGAGTAGAGGGTTTGGAAGATGTAAATCAATATAATTCTAAACGCACGTTTTTACAATTTGGTGGTGCAGCCTTAAAGGAAAAAGTGTCCTTTTTTGTTCAGTTGGATTTTAGCTTAACCAATCCTTTAATGGATGCATGGATAGGGTATGAACCCATAGAACAAGTGAAAATAAGCTTTGGACAAAAACAAACTTTTGTCAATAACAGAGAAATGACTTACAGAGAAGATAGACTACAATTTGTAAGTAGAAGTATGTTAAGCCAGAGCCTTTCGCAAACGGGTCGTGAGTTTGGTGTTTTTGTAGAGTCAAAATTTAAGTTGGGAAATACAATGGGAATTGCTCCCATGGCTGCCCTTACTTCTGGTGATGGAAGAAATTCTTTTGGTGAGGACTCTAGGGATTCTGACATTGGAGGAGTGAAGATTGGAGGTAGATTAGACTTTTACCCACTTGGTTTTTTTAAAGAAGGAAATGAATTAACTAACGTTGATCTTGAAAGAGAAGACACTTTTAAATTTGTTGTTGGTGTTGCTGGTAGTCATAATGATGGGGCGAGTGGTGGTGCTGGTGAAAGCCATGGCGATTTCTTCTTATTTGACGAAAATGGGACTAACAGTCTTCCAGATTATAGTCAACTCTATACAGATGTACTTATGAAGTATAAAGGCTTTTCATTTTTAGCAGAATATGCCAATACCTCAGCAGCAGGTATAGACAAAGTATTTATTGACAACGCTGCAACACAAATTCTTGCACCTCAACAAATTAGTGAATTTCTAGCCTTAGGAGATAGCTATAATTTTCAATTGGGATATATTACAAAAAATGGGTATAGCTTCGATGTCAGATATGGAAGTGCTTCAGCAGAGTTTGAAAATTATGCAGGTTCCATATTATCTGATATGAACGAAACAACTTTTGGACTGTCTAAGTATTTTTATAAAAATGCACTAAAAGTTCAAGCCTCATACTCTAGGATTAAACCCTCCGTGGGCGAAACTATAAATCAAATTGAACTCATTTTACATATAGCATTATAGTGAAATTTCTAGCATTCATATTTGTAGTTTTTATATCGACGGTTCAACTTGTTGGGCAAAATTTAAGTCAAAACAGTACAGGTTCATTTACATTCACACCTACAGGTCCCTTGAGTAATCAACCTGTAGAAGTTTATTACCATATCCCCAATGGCGATATTAGCACGATGCCTATTGTAATGTCCTTTCATGGAAGCAGTAGGAATGGAAGTGACTATAGAGACTATTGGATAACTATGGCCAATGCAAATGGTTTTATGGTTTTTGCACCAGAATTTTCAGACTCTAATTATCCTGGTTTGGGCGACAATTACCTCATGGCTAATATCTTTGAGGATGGGGATAATCCAAGTCTATCAACTTATAACAATCCAGACGAATGGACGTTTTCTGTTTTAGATCCTATTTTTGAGAACATAAAACAAGATATATCTGGCACACAAGAGGCTTATAATGCTTGGGGACATTCAGGGGGTGCTCAATTCCTACATCGCTTTATCATGTATATGCCAAGTAGTAAACTAGATGTTGCGGTTTGTTCAAACGCTGGTTGGTATACGGTGCCTGAAAATACAGTGTCTTTTCCTTATGGTATATTAAATGGGCAGTTGCCCAATAGCAATTTAATAACTGCATTTTCAAAAAAGCTTATGGTACATCTAGGACAGAACGATACCGACCCTAATTCTCCAGGATTACGGCGTAATAACGTTGTGGATAATCAACAAGGGATTCATCGTTTGGAGAGAGGTCAATATTTTTTTAGCACGAGCCAATTAAAAGCACAAGGGCTAAACACCGCTTTTAATTGGGAAAAGCACGAGGCTGCTGGAGTAGGACATGATGCCCAGCAAATGGCCAACGCTGCTTTACCTTATATTTTGATGAGAACTTTGTCTTCTGCTGAATATGAATCAAAAATGCCCCTTAACTTCTATCCCAATCCTACATCAAACCACGTTTTTTTTGATAATTCAAGTGTAAGATTCAAAAAAGTGAAGCTTTACACTAGTCATGGCCAGTTTGTAAAAACCTTCGAATTTAGCAACTTTGAAAAATCACAAAAAATTAATTTATCAGATTTGAATTCAGGGCTTTATATTCTTAAAACAGATGAAGACCACATAAAGTTATTGAAAAAATAAAATAATGCTTTATTTTAATAGCATGATCAATAGAAAAATACTGGTCTCTCAAAATGATAAAGCTTTGAAAACCAAGGCTGTTTTTAATAGTATCTAAAAATACGTTGATTAAACCTCTAGAATTTGCGAAAATCAAAACTATATATCTTTAAACTTTTAGGCCCTTTAGCCTTTGTACTATTTCAATTTATCAAACCACCCGGAGGTTTAAATCCGGTTGCTTTTATGCTATTGGGTATTACCGTTTGGATGGCCATTTGGTGGGTTTTTGAAGTAGTTCCTATTGCAGTTACGGCACTTTTACCAATTATATTATTTCCTATTTTTAACATACTTACTATTTCTGAAACTACGGCTCAGTATGGACATAAATTTGTGTTTTTGTACTTAGGAGGTTTTATTTTAGCAGCAGCTATAGAGCGATGGAATTTACACCGCAGAATCGCACTTCACATCATAAATGCAATTGGCTCGAAAGCTTCTTATTTAATTTTAGGGTTTATGCTATCCACCGCATTTTTATCGATGTGGATTTCAAATACTGCTACTACCGTAATGATGCTTCCTATTGCTATTGCTATAGCCAACCAAATCAAAGAGCAAAACCAAAGTGAAGATAAATCAACATCCAATTTTTCAAAGGCGCTGATGCTTTCTATCGCTTATAGTGCATCGATTGGTGGGCTTGCAACGCTTATTGGAACACCGCCTAACTTGGTTTTGGCTGGAGTTTTAGAAAACACTTACGCCATTAAAATTGGATTTTTTGAATGGATGACATTTGCATTACCAGTGTCCTTAATTTTACTTTTTATATGTTGGAAATATTTAACGCTAGTGGCATTTAAGCTAAAACACACGAAATTTACCGTTGGCAAAGACCAAGTAAAAAACATGATTTCTAAATTAGGGGAGTTTTCATACGAAGAAAAAGTCGTTGGACTGGTTTTTCTTTTTGCTGCTTTGGGTTGGATATTTAGAGGGCTATTGGAAAAGCTAATTCCAGGTCTTGATGATACCATAATAGCAATATGTGCAGCAATGTTACTATTTTTAATTCCTTCTAGAGAAAGCGGAAAAAAACTATTAACTTGGAAAGAAGCTGTAAAAATACCGTGGGGAATTATCATCCTTTTCGGTGGAGGTATGGCTTTGGCCAAAGGTTTTACAGAAACTGGTCTAGCGAATTGGATCGCTACTCAAATTACGTTATTTGAAGGCTTAAGCATGATTGTTTTTATGCTCTTGGTAGCGACCTTGGTTAATTTCCTTACAGAAGTGACTTCCAATTTGGCGACTACTGCCATGCTGCTTCCTATTCTTTCTCCTGTAGCACTTAGCTTCGACATGCATCCTTTTTTAGTGATGTTTGCAGTGACCTTATCTGCCTCCTGTGCTTTTATGTTGCCCGTGGCCACACCTCCAAATGCTATTGTATTTGGGTCCAACTATCTTAAAGTGTCGGACATGGTTAAGAAAGGCTTCCTGATGAATATTATCTCTATTATTGTGATCACACTGGCGGTTTACTATTTTATGCCTATTGTCTTTGGTTTGGATAGTTTGAGTTTCCCAGAAGCTTTAAAATAGGAGCAGGCATAAAAAATAAGTATGAAAGCAGTTTTTTAATTGGGGTTTTGACGTCTGTTTTCATTTATGATATAGGTCATTTTAATTTTACTAAATGCAGTATGACGAGTGGAAGTACTATATGATAGAGGTTTTGAAACTCCCTATCTTTACACCTATTACTTTGTTCATATGGTGCACCTTTTGCTTAATTTTTCTCCAGTATATTGCACCGATTTAAATTTATAACGTCACCATAATTCGTTTTACTAAAACGAATTATGTACAGACTTTTTTCACCTGCTTTTATCAAAATAAACACCGTAGCTATGGCTACAATTATAACAATGATAGAGAGGCTGAAAAGTAAAGAGGCCAGTGAAGTTTATGATAAAATGGAGCACAGACTGGCTTTATACCAAATTAGACCTATAATGACGCAATAAATCGTTTTACCAATACGAATTCGGCACAGGCTTTTTTCGCCTGATTTTCATCAAAAATAATTACTGTAGCTAAGGCTATGCTAGTTATTTTTGATTTCAATCAATCAATCAAAAAATAATTCAATTTATTCATACGGCATTATAAATATAATTTGGTATTAGGAGATTTTTACCAAAGAAAGCAGACTTGAGATAAGTTACGAATAAATGAATAAAAGAAGAGGAAAGAGTATTAAATTACAGACCAATTGGAAAATTTAATCATCATAACCCAATTGAGACTCTAAAAAATAAAAGTTTAGCACTTATGGACTGAAATCAGCTTATTTTACATTATTCTATCGTAGAATAGAATATAATCTTATGAATTCATCAGTTAAGGTCTTAATTGAAGTAATTTGAAGTAAATTTTTGTTGAATAAAAAAATATTTTTAATTTATACTATAAAAAGCTATGCTTAACACGTTCCTTTAATGCTTTTGAAAGTCGACAAAAAATGAAACTATATTTCTAAGATCACCAAAACTTGGATATCTATAAAACACTAATAAAGTTGATTAAAATTTACAATAATAGAAATAGATACATCTAAATAAGAAAAATACACCATGATCAAGTTTACACTACTAGAAAGATGATTACACAAGTAATAATAAGTATATCAAAACTGGATTAAAGTTGAGAATAGTATAATATTTGCCTCGATAAAATTTTATTTAAAAACTGAGCACAAACCTATTTTTTTAATCATTAAATTATGATTCATATATATTTAAGACCCTCTATTAATTTTTTTTCATGATATATTTAAGAGATTTTATATTTAAAAATGACTCAGAAAGTGTCTTAACTAATATGGAAAGGAAAAAAAATCTACAAAAATTAAAGATAATAAAGCACTTGTATTTTGAAGGAGATACCACTAATGGAAAGCTTTGTAACACCTTTAAATTTAGCCTTCCTACTGCGATGTTGCTTTTAAAGCAATTAATTAAAGAGGGTATTGTTGAAAAAAGAGGTCAAGGTGATTCTGTGGGTGGTAGAAAACCAGATTTATTTGGTTTAGATAAAAATACATTTTTAGTATTAAGTATTCATATTGAGAGGTTTAAGATTAGAATGGTAATTCTAAATAATGCTCACCATATTTTATTTGAACAAACAATTCCTATAATCATCTCAGCAAATACTAAGATTGTCGACATTATAGTTGATAATGCAAAGAACTTAATTTCCGAATCAAAAATTAATACAGAAATTTTAATGGGTGTGGGTATAAGCATGCCCGGCTTAGTTTCAACCGAAGAAGGAAAAAATTTAACCTATTTTTTAGAGGATCAGAGAGAAAACTCTCTAAGGGAAGCTCTAGAAAAAAGATTTTTAAAACCAGTTGTTATCTTTAACGATGCAAATAGTGCTTGTCTTGCAGAGTTTAGATTTGGTCTTGCCAAAAATAAGAAAAATGTTTTGGTCATCTCAATGGACTGGGGCATAGGCTTAGGGATAATAATGGGTGGAAGGTTACAAACTGGCACATCAGGCTTTGCTGGAGAACTTGGTCATATTCCGATTGTGGAAGACGGTATCTTATGCTATTGTGGAAAAGCTGGATGTTTAGAAACCGTAGCCTCTGGTATTGCTTTAGTCAATAAAGCTAAAGAACACATAAAGGATGGTCGACCCACAATTTTAAGCAGTTTAATAAATGAAGATTTAAAAATTTTAGAACCAGATTTAATCATTGAAGCAGCAAATCAGGGAGATCAATTTTCGATTAATTTACTTTCCGAAATCGGAAGTAATTTAGGGAAAGGTATTGCCATTTTAATACAAATTTTTAATCCTGAATTGATCATACTTGGTGGACAAATAGCGGAAGCAGCACAATTTATTACCACTCCTGTTCAACAGTCAATAAACACTTACGCTAAAATTCAATTAAAAGATAGGACGGAAGTAATTCTCTCAGAACTAGGGAAAAAGTCAAGCCTCTTAGGAGTCTCTCAGGCTGTAATGGATCAAATTTTTACAGATCGAATATCTGCTTTAAAATCTAATCTCAACTAAATCTACTTTTAAAATTTGCGTTTCTATTTTTTGAAATTCTCAAAATACTGATAGTCATAAGGATCAAAGCTCCATAGGAATGGAAGTAGAAAATACACAATGAGGGATAAAAGAATAATCGAAATAAAATTCATAAACAAACCAGTTTTAATCATATCAGGGATCGAAAGATAGCCGGAGCCAAAAACTACTGCATTAGGCGGGGTAGCTACTGGTAGCATAAAAGCACAGGAGGCGGCAGTAGTGGTAGCTACCAGGAGTAAATAGGGGTTAATTTCCAGTGCGATTGCAACAGGAGCAATTATTGGCAACAACATTGCGGTAGACGCTGTATTTGATGTTACCTCCGTCAAAAAATTAACGGAAGCAACTATTACAACTATGACTATAAAGAGAGATAAATTTTGCAATAAAGAAACCTGACTCCCAAACCATTCTGCCAAACCAGTCTCTTGAAATCCAGCAGCCAATGCCATTCCTCCACCGAATAAAATAATAATTCCCCAAGGCATTTTAACGGCATCTTCCCAGGTTATGATTCTTTCTCCTGTGCTATTTGCCGGTATCGTAAACAAAAGAATAGCAAAGCCCATCGCAATAATCGTATCATCAAGTCTTGGAATAATTTCTACAAAAAGAAATGAACGAGTAATCCAAAAAAAAGCTGTCAAAATAAAAATTGCTAACACTGATTTCTCCTCTCTTGTGAGGGGTCCTAATTGTGCTAAAAGTTTATTCACTTCATCTTTACCTCCAGGAAATTCAGTTTGTTTAAAGGCAAAAGCAAACTTTGTCAGGTATACCCAAGCAATAATTAATAAAATTACTGAAATTGGGAAACCATACTTGAACCATTGCCAGAAGGAGATGTCAATTCCATAACTTTCACTGAGAAATCCAGCAAAAATGAGATTAGGAGGAGTTCCTATCAAAGTTGCAATCCCACCTATGGAACCAGCATAAGCCATTCCTAACATTAAGGCTTTTCCAAATCTCTCATTTTCTTTTTTAATAGTGGATGGATTGTCTTCCAGCAAGGCAATAATAGAAAGACCCATTGGCAATAGCATCACTACTGTAGCAGTATTGGATATCCACATAGAAAGAAAAGCTGTGGCGACCATGAAACCCAAAATAATTCTACAAATATTTGTCCCAATTGACTTGATGATATTCAAGGCAATCCTTTTATGTAAATTCCATTTTTGTATGGCGATGGCCAATATGAAACCTCCCATAAAAAGGAATATATATTTATTCCCATAGGAAGCTGTTGTGGTTTCAAGATCAACAGCTCCAGTTAGAGGGAAAAGCACAATGGGTAAAAGAGCAGTGACACTTATAGGTACCGCTTCTGTAACCCACCAAACGGCCATCCATAAAGTTATGCACAACATATCATAGGCCTCTACTGGAATACCACTAGGCGTATTTAATTGTAATATTAGAAAAAGTAAAGGGCCGATTAAAATTAAAAGATTGTTTCGGCTAAAAATCATTTTATTTACCATTCTTTCGATCTAACATATTCAAAAAACTTTACTTATTTCCCTGAAATTTTATCAACTTCAAGTTTATGACTAGTTTCCTTTTCTTTCTCACCTTCTTTATCTAACCAATAGAGTAAATATGGAATATTGTAAGCATGAGTCCATCCAAACACTCTTAAACCTTGGTTAGTTTCCCAATTAGTAAACCTTCCATCTTCATCTTTTGGAAGGTGAGATATATCTAGTAGTGCTTGACTATATTCTTCTTGGCTGTTAAATTCATCACTTGCTTTTTGAAGTTTATCAACCTTAAGATAATCTGCTCTTTTTTTAGCTTCATTTAAGTAAATTTCATTTCCTGTGAACTCGTAGCCTAAAAGCAAAGGGTAAATTGTAGCTAAATAAGATTCCATCTGATGATTATAAGGAGGAACATTTAAAACCCATCTCGCATGGTCTAAAAGAGCTTTTTTAACATTTTTATCACCAGTTAATTGATGGTATTTATAAAGTCCTTGAGCGACATAGGTTTGACTGTAACCATACCGGTCTATTAAAATATTACCACCTTGTTCGTTTTGAAGCTCAAGCATAATTGCTACTCTCTCGTCTAACTCTTTTTTGTATTTTAAACTTTTCGTCGCATCATATAGTTCAACCAAATTTAAAACTGAAAGATAGAGACGTCTACCTCTTAAATCATGTTCCCCCCAAATCCTCTTTAAGTAAGTATCCCCAGTCATTTTAGCCACTTCCAATGCTCTTTGATCTCCCGTAAGGTAATAAGACGCTATCCAACCTTGAATCCAAACGTGGGCACTTAAAAGTGCATACCAATGTTCTTCAGCATGTCTCCTTCCTATGCCCAAATAGGGAGTGGATTCCGGTTCGTCTTCGTAATTCCAATAATCTACAGCATCATTGATTTGACCTAAATAAGTTCTTTTCTTAGGCCAATGAACATTATCAACATCCATAGTATGCTTACTCATTCCTTCTGCTAAATAATAATATTTTGCATCTCCCGTTCGCATAAAATTGGTCCATAGTTGAAAGTCCACCATAGGTTCGTTGTTGTTCCACTGATACCACTCTCCTTTTACGTAATAATTTTTCCCATCTCCATAATCAAAAATTCCAAACCAAGGTTCCCACTTTTGATTAAAGGCCCACCAGTCATACTTATATTGTAAGGCATTTTCAAATTCTTCGTGCTTTGAAGAAAAAGGAGCCATGTTACCATAAACTTTACTTAGAGTATACCATTGCGGAGAAGCATGGCCAATTGGAGCCTGTAAAGAGTAATCAATGACATCTTTAATTTGTTCTATTTCAGATTTTCCATGAAAATAATATATAAACTCTGTAGTTTTAGTAATGCCTTGAGCAAAATTACCCAACATTCCTCCATCTTTTTTGGTATGCTTTCTTGCAAAACTCATCGGTTCGATAGTTGATGGCCAGATATATCCACTTAAAGTACCACTTGTGGGATCTACTTGAAGTTCTTTGGGGTATTCTTTGAAGAAGTTTTTTATTCCTATACTAATGCCCTTTGAGGAGTCAGAAATATCTATCCAACCCTTAGATTGTTGTGTTTCTTTAAGGATATTTTCTCCATTATAAATTTTAGAATTAAACCCTTTTATTCTTTTAGTGGAAGAGGAGGTTTTATCAGGAAGATTTTGATTGGGTCCTGTTTGTAGAATGCCAGTCTTTTCATTGCTCAGCTGATCCAATTTAAAATCTTTTAGCATGGGGTCTCCATACCAATCTCCCTCGTAAGTTGAACTCAAAAAGCTAACTTCACTATTTAGGTGATAATTAAAAGTTAAACCACATCCAGCGATCTGATCATTAGGTTGAGTCCAACCAGGATCATTCATAGTTTCCTCAGACAAAAGTATTTCATTTTGTGTCGCTATGTTAGCGTGCTGGCCCAACTGTTTCTTATGTTTGTCTGGCTCACCTGTGTAGGTTAGAGTATGAAGAACTCTAATATATGATTTTCCAGCATAAGCATGTACTCTCATTATAAATGGAGAAGGATTATTTTCATTTTCATAAACATAGGTGCCCTCAACCCTAAATATTGTGTGTAAGGGCCCAGAGCCTTTTTCTCTAAAAACTTCATGAATTATTGCTTTGGACATGTCTATGCCGTTTTCGTCTAGAATGTCTAAAAAAGTCCCTCTTTTTTCTTCTGGAGCTGAAGCAATTTTTTCATCCTTCTCAAATCGATTATTATTATTTAAATCCAAATGCACCTGATCCAGAAAGCCACTCCCTTTTTTATCAATGGTAAATTGCAAAGGACCTGTGTTGACCGAAATACCACCTCGAGGTCTCATGTTATTCGTTGAAACAATACGCTCAGGGAATAATTTGGGCGAGACATCAGGACCAAACTCAAGTGTATAACTTGAAGATTCTTCTGAAAAAAAGAAAATCCAAGCCCATCCCACACTTGGGCTTGAAGGCAGCCAAGTAGTAACCTCTGTTGTTTGGACGGGAATCTCCTTTCCCTGAGAATTTAATAATCTCACATTATCAATAGATTTTAATGCTTCTTCAGGAAAAGGAATTCCCATAGTAATAGGTGCACCCTCAATATTGTTTTCAATAGTTATCGGTATTTTTTGTGGCGTCTGAGCTGTACTCACACCTATAAATATCTGGACGAGGAGTAATAAAAATATCTTTTTCATAACTGCTAATTTTTTTCTTGAAGACATAAAGCTGCCGCACCTAGAATAGGTGATCCTTGATTTGTTGAAACTTCAATTTTTAAATTTTCTATTTGTTTCTTGTATGCGAAAGATTTTAAGTTGGCTTGTAAAGACTCCTGAAAATATTTATAAGCTTTACTTATTGAGCCTCCGATTAATATAGCTTCTGGTGCATAGAGATAAAGGATTGTCTTAATGGCCTCGGCCAAATGAAAACCAAAATCTTGAAAAGCAATTATCGACCTAGCTTCACCTTTTTCTGCACGTTCAAAAACTTCTATCGGGTGTAAACCATATTTTTGAACAAAGAAAAAGCTACTGGCATAGTTCTCTATTATACTCTCTTTATAAGAGAGCATTCCAATTTCCCCAGCTCCACATAAAACGCCATTATATAAAGAGTTATTTATAATAATACCCATTCCTATTCCTGTTCCAAGAGAAAGGCTAACAAAATTTTTATAGGGGAGTCCTTTACCATAAATTTTTTCTCCTAAAGCAAAACAATTGGCATCATTATTTAAATAAATCGATATTCCATAACGTTCTCTAAGTAATTCTTTTAACGGTATTAACTTCCATGCGGGTATATTTTGAACATCATAGGCTACTCCTTCTGAAATATCGACAATTCCTGGAACACCTATCCCAATTCTTTTTGTATTCGGAGTTATCACCTCATCTATACAAGTAAACAAATCAGTTAAGACTTGATCATAAGTTGCATTTTTTGGGACAGATTTTATTGATTTTTTTTCAATTTTCCCATTTACAACTTTTCCTGCTTTTAGATTTGAACCTCCAATATCAACACCCACTAATTCCATCATATAGTACTTTTTTGTTTTTTCAGTTTTATCGTTTTATTATTGATTATTGGGTTAGACCAAAATCCAATAGATAGAACGAAAGTTAACGGTAGAATTAAAAAAAACAAGCCTACCTTTAATGTTAACATCTCTCCAATCCACCCAACTATAAAAGGAAAAATGGCTCCACCAGCAATTCCTGTACATAAAATTCCTGATAGCGCTCCATGATTCTGTTTAACTGAATTTAAAGCAAGTGAGAATATGATAGACCACATAACGGATACGAAGAATCCAATTAGAGGGAAGGCAATTAAAGCGATGGTGCTTGTGCCCGTTAAAGCTAGTATCAAGCATATAATAGAGGATATGGTAGCCATAATCAAAACTTTACGGCTATCTATAAATTTCAGAAGAAGAAGGCCTAATAAACAGCCTACCGTTAACATCGCCCAAAAATAGGCCACAGTATTTGCGCCAATGGTTTGTGGATCTAAATTGTGATACTGAAGTAAAAATTGAGATATCCAATTTCCAATTCCTTGTTCGATACCAACGTAACAGAAGATTCCCAAAAAGTAAAGCAAAATCCATCGATTTTTCAAAAGTTGTAAATAGGTACCAAAAGACTCTGCACGCTCATCATCATTTTTTTTAAATTTAGGATATGAAGTTGCTAAAACCAGTATCAATAAAATAAATGAAATAAAAGCAAAAACTATATAAAGGGCTACCCATGGTAAATCAACTGGGACTAAACTTCGTAAAATCGAGGCCAGGTTATCACTATTCTTTGCTGAGGTGTTTACTAAATACTTGTACAAAAAAGGACTGGCAAAGGAGGCTAGGCCAAAAAATAATTGAGCTAAAACAGAATTAAATGCAAAATGTTCTTCCCCTCCGGCAATCCTCAACATGGGGTTTATAATCACCTGAAGGACAGCCATACAACATCCTAAAACAAATAAAGTTAAGGAAAAAACAATATACCCTGGAAAAACTACAAAGCTTAAAGAAGTTATTGTCATCAATAAAAAGGACGCAGATAATAATTTTTTATTGGTAAACCTTTCTGCAAGAAAACCCGCGGGGATAGACATAACACCATAGGCAATAAAAAAAGAAAAAGGCAGTAATCCAGTTAAAGTTAGACTTAATTCGAAGCTTTCCTTTACATCTGCAATAATGGAATTTAAGATATTGGTTATAAATGATATAACAGAAAATATTACTATTACCAGAATTACTAAATGATAATATCTTTTAGAGGGGTAAGAATAACTCATTTTACTTTTTTGTTTACAAGTTTCCCAGCATCGGGAAAAGTTTTTTTATTTCTTCCTCTGTTGGCTGTTTTCCATATTCACATATTTCCAAAAACTCTGCATGCTCAACATTAGAAATATCTTTATTTGGGTACCATTTTTTAAGTGCAGCAGCTTCAGTTTGATCAAATGTTTTCTTTCTCATTCCATTCTTCAACCAGGCCAATCTTTCTTTATTACCTGTTGGCACTTCAGATTCTTTTACTCCATTTGTCCACGGTCCCCATTCAAACATTTGAGATTCATGTGCTGCCAATGCCGTTATTTTTTGATCATATACCTTATCTATAATTATGGCAATATCATTTGAAAACGGATTGGGTTTTTTAAAGTTATCTTTCATGTATAGGAAAACTGGGTTCTTTTGCAAAGGAGGAGTGTCTGGAGTGACATTAGGAACAATTACAAGGTAGGCTGCATCTTGAACAACAATTCCCGCGTTCCTGTGGTCAGGATGATAATCGTTAGCTCTCAAACCCAATACTATATCCGCATTCCAATCTCTTATTCTCCTAATAACTTGATGTCTAAGGCTAAGAGTTGGTAAAAGTTCTCCATCGTGATTATCCAAAACTTCATATTCAATTCCTAAAATTTCTGCAGCTTTCTTCGCCTCGTTTCTTCTTCTCTTCGCTAAAATACCACCCCCCATATTCTGGTGTCCTGCATCTCCACTTGTTAGAGCTAAAAATTTGACATTATGACCCATTTTAGCAAATAAAGCTGCAGTACCGCCAAATTTAAAATCACAATCATCTGGATGAGCACCTATAGCGATAATGTTCAAGACTTTTTTTTCATTATTTTGTCCAATCATAGGTAGAACTATTAATGTAAATATGAAGAACAACATTATTTTCTTTTTCATTGGGTTTACTTTTATTTAATAGTGAGAAAAGATTTTTTTTTCTTTATCCATCTTAATCACTCATATGTTTAGGATTTTTTTGGGAGCTAAGTAACATTTATCTTTATATCATGGAAAACCCTAAAGTCTGGCCTGATATAAATCCTAGTTGTTATCATTTTACCTCAACATCGGGAATAATCTCATGATTTCTTCTTCCGTTGGTTGCCTTCCATATTCACAAACTTCAAAGGATTCTGCATATTTAATTTCTGAACCCTTCTTTTTTCCGTACCATTTTTTTAGAGCTTCGCGCTCATCTGGAGTTATACTTCCAGACCAATTTTTTGACATGTATTCTCGCCTTTCATCTGCTCCCTCGGGAACTTCTTCTAATGTATTGCTGGTCCATGGTAGCCATTCAAACATTTGTGATTCATGGGCGCTCAACGCCTGTATTTTTTTGTCAAAAGTGCTGGTAATGTCTATTGCAATGTCAGGCTGGAAAGGATATGGTTTTTGAAAACGATCTTCTAAATATAGAAAAACGGGATTTTTTTCTAAAGGTGGTGTGTCTGGTGTAACGTTAGGAACAATCACTAAATAGGCTGCATCCTGTACTAGGATACCCGTGTATCTATGATCTGGATGATAATCGGCCGGCCTTGGTGACAAGACAACATCAGCGTTCCAATTACGGATTTCCCTTATTATTTGATGTCTAACATCTAAGGTAGGTAGGAGTTCACCATCGTGATTATCCAAAACGGTATATTCCTTAATTCCCAATTCTTTTGCCGCCTTCTCTGCTTCTGCTCTCCTTATTTTAGCCAAGTGGCCTCCTCCCTTATTATAGTGTCCTGCATCACCATTTGTAACTGAAACAAATTTTACATTATGTCCCATTTCTGCAAAAAGTGCAGCAGTTCCACCAGATTTGTTGTCAGCATCATCAGGATGTGCGCCAATAACAATGATATTTAATTTTGAGTTTTCATTTTGTGCAACTGCATCCATTTGAACAGATCCTGAAAGAAAGCATATTATTACTAATATTTTTTTCATAATTTTTTATAAGAAATCACATCTTTGCCTAGATAGGCAAAGATGTGATGGAATTAATTAATTGGTATTTTGTACGAAATTGGGATTGATATCCATTTCTCTTTGCGGAATAAAAAACAACTCTCTTACAACTGCTGGATTTACTAAAGGTTCGGCAACTTCAAAGACTTCTTTTTCAGAATTAAATCTTTTAAGATCTGCCCATCTATGATTTTCAAAAGCTAATTCTAATTGTCTTTCTTCAAGGATTTTTTCATTGAATGTCCCAGGAGTGCTAGAACCAATTTCTGGCAAACCAGCTCTTTCTCTCACATCATTGATCAATTGATAACTCTCATTAGATTCGCCTATAGCTTCAGCAAGCATAAGAAGAACATCGGCATATCTAAAAACTATAAAATTAATATCAGAATCATTTTCTGTAGATGGATCACTCTCGTATTTGCGAACAAAATCCGCTAAAGTTTCCTCTCCTTGTTCATTGATATAGGAAGTACCTATTGATGCTCCAAACCTCTCATCTTCCGAGTCAAAGGAATTAATCAAAGCTTGAGTTGGCCTATTTCTACCAAATCCAAAACCAGTCTGTAAAAATGAACTAGGTGAAAATTCATTAGTAAAAGCACTACCCTGGCCAATTCCACCACCCTGAAATTGAACTTCAAATATCGATTCTAAATTATTTTCATTACTAACTCCCCAGATATCTTTATAGTTTTCAACCATACCGTATCCGTAATTATCAATAATTCGTCTCAAGACGACCTCTGCAATTGCATTTTGTCCTTTTGTTAGTAAAACTTTTGATAATAAGGTAGCTGATGCTCCTTTTGTCGCACGACCAATATCACTTGCAGGATATGAAATTGGAAGGTTTTCTTCTGACGTTTCCAAATCAGTAATCAACTGATCATAAACAGTTGTGGCATCGACTTGTACTAATTCATCACCAGGTATAAAAGGTTCTAATACCAAAGGAATATTTCCGTAAGCAACGGCTAAATGGTAATACATAAGTGATCTTAGAAATAGTGCCTCACCAACAATTCTTCGTTTTAAAGATTCATCAATTTCTACGGATTCTATCCTTTGTAAAATAACATTGCAGTTCGCAATTACTTTATAAGAACTAATCCAGGCAGAGGTGATTTGTTGATTTAGAGGGTCTTCGGTAAATCTATTGATTTCTGCATATTGTGCAGCCAAGCCAGTTGCATCAGGACCTTGATCGGTATTATCAGATCTCATTTCGAACATTGTCCAATATGCTCTTCCATAAACGCCATTATCTTGAAGGCCTGCATAGCTTGCATTTATAGCAGCAACAAAATCATTGGCAGTGTTGTAAAATTGAGCTTCATTACGGCTTGATATCGGTGCTAAATCTGTAAAGTCACCTGAGCAAGATATAGCAGTAATTCCTATCAATAAATATGTGATTAATTTTTTCATCTTATTTTTTATTTAGAAATTTAAATTAAAACCTAAGGTTAAGGACGTTGTTAATGGGTAAGTACCATAATCTTCACCCGGAGTTAAACTACTTGTGGTGTTATTACTAACCTCAGGATTATAGCCTAAGTAATCCGTTAAAGTAGCTAGATTGATGGCTGTTAAATAAACTCTGAACCTATCGAAGGTCTCACCAAGGAAGGTATCTTGTGTATCTAAAGAATAACCTATTGTCACATTTCTCAATCGGATAAATGATCCATCTTCAACTTGAAAAGAAGAGGGTCTGTTATTATTCCCATGGCTTCCTGATTCTCTGTCTGCACGAGGAATATTTCCATTTCCAGGCTCTGAAGGGGATCTCCAACGTTCATTGAAAACAGCATAGGAATTAAAATTAGCCTCTCCATTTTTAAGATGTCGGGAGGTTAAATTCAATATCTCATTTCCTTCAACTCCTTGGATTAAGAAGCTAAAATCGATGTTTTTATATGTAAAGGTGTTTGTTATTCCCCAAGTAAAGTCAGGAAAATAACTTCCCGTTACAGTTCTATCATCCGGCGTGATTTTGCCATCACCATTAACATCGAGAAATTTGAAATCCCCAGGAGCAGGATCTGGTGCTTCGGTATCTTCTGGAGAATTAGCAATATCTTCTTGACTTTGGTAAATTCCGTCAACAACATAACCAAAATAACTTCCTATGGGATCTCCTACACGGGTTATATGTCTTATACCTGCGCTACCGCGAGAGAATATCGGCTCATTATTGGCATTTAATGCCAATACTTCATTTTTGTTCGCAGAGAAATTTAAATTTGTTTCCCAAGTAAAATCCCCAACAATGTTTCTTGTGCGTAAGGCAACTTCAAAACCTTTATTTTCAACTTTTCCAATATTTTGAAGAGTGGTTTCAAAACCAGAAACTGAAGGTATGCCTACAAATAACAATAAGTCAGAGTTTACAGTTCTATAATAGTCGGCCAATAAAAACAGTCTATTATTGAATAGACCTAGTTCAACACCGAAATTAGTTTGGGTGGCTTTTTCCCATGTTAGTTCTGGGTTTCTGATAGTAGATTGTAAAAGTCCGTTAACTTGGCTTCCATTAAAATTATAATTTAATGGGGATAATAAACCAATAGCCCCATAATTAGGAATTTCAAAATTTCCAGTTTGACCCCAGCTAAACTTCAATTTCAATTCGGATACAGCATCTACAGAGCTAAGAAAATCTTCTTCATTTACTCTCCAACCCGCAGAAAATGAAGGAAAATATCCAGTCTGGTTGTTTGCACCAAACCTCGACGATTTATCTGAACGTATCGTTCCTGTAAAAAGATATTTATCTTGATAACTATAATTGACCCTAAAAAAAGCAGAAAGCAATGACCATTGCTCTTTTAAAGAGCTTCCTGCAAATACCTGACCTCCGCTTAATGTGGTCACCAAATCATCTGGAAAATTATCTGCTTGAACTTGCTTTACGCTTACGTTATCTTTTTGCATAGAATAACCAACAATCGCATCAACAAAATGATCATCCTGTTCTTTTGTCCAATTGATAGTATTTTCCCATAACCAGCTGTTTTGTGTTGATGAGGATGCCTGTGCATAAGATTCTCCTTCTGTTGAATTTCTATATAATAAAGAATTCGCACGGTAGAAGTCTCTATTGTAGATATTGATGTAAGATCCCCCAAATGTTTTAAAGGTAAGATCGGGAGTTATGTCGTATGAAAGACCTAAGGAAGTTCTTGTTTGAAATTGAAACAGATTATCATCTATTGCAGGAATAATTGCAAGAGGATTACTTGCAGTCGTCGTTCCAGCACCAAGATGGGACTGGTTGTTCGTTTGATTTATAGATCCATCTTCATTATAAGGTTTCACTGTTGGGGAATGAACCAAAGCCGAATATACAATTCCAGGAGGCCTTGCGAAATAAGGTGCAGAGGCTGGTTCTCTTTGATTTTCTGTGATAGAAGGAGCTATTCTTAGGTCTAAGTTTAATTTATCACTTAGTTGAGAATCTAAATTTAACATTAAAGTGTATCTATCAAATTGAGAATCGGGCACAATTCCTTCTTGTGTAAAATAACCACCAGAGACATAATAAGAGGTGTTGTTTTGCATAGGAGAGGCGTAGGATAAATTATAGCTTTGCATTGAACCAGTTCTGAAGATCAAATCTTGCCAGTCTGTATCTGTTCCATCCCAATTTAAAAAGGATTCTGGAATTTCATAGTTTCCGTTACCTCTTTCTCCTGGACCTATTGGGTCGTCAGCAGAAGCCCCTGGAACATCTTGTACATAAGGATTGTTTCGCGCATCACGGGTATAAGCTATCAATTCTTCAGAATTCATCAAATCTAATTTATTTGCAACTTTCTGCGAACTGTAGAAAGAATTGAAATTAAAGACCCCTTCCTCAGATGGTGTTCCGTTTTTTGTTGTTATCAAGACCACACCATTCCCTCCTCTTGAACCATAAATAGCGGTAGAGGAAGCATCTTTTAAGATCTCTATTGAAACGATATCGTTGGGATTTATTGTGGCTAACGGGTTAACTGGTGGAGCTTGAAAAGAACCACCTCTTCTTGCCAAATCTCCTTGGATATCCACTGAGGTAAGGTTTTTGGAAATAGGAATTCCATCTACTACAAAAAGAGGATCACCACCTGCAGAAATCGACCCTGAACCCCTTATCTTTATATTAGGGCTTGAACCAGGCTCTCCAGAAACTTGCTGTACTTGTACTCCTGCAACCTGTCCTATAATAGCATTTTCGACACTTGCAACTGGCATATCAACTATTTGTTCAGGACTTATAGAAGAAACCGAGCCAGTAACCCTCTTCTTTGAAAGGGTTCCATAACCAATCACTACTATTTCATCCAAAGCTGCTGCATCTGCTCGTAAAACTATATTGATAACAGTTTCATCATTTAATGCGATTTCTTTGGTGACAAATCCAATAAAAGAGACCACTAAAATATCTTCATCTTCTGGAATTGTCAAGTCGAAATTTCCATCAAAATTAGTTATTGCTCCAATATTTGTTCCTTTAACCCGAACGGTGGCTCCAGGTAAGGGAACACCATCTGTATCTGTTACGGTTCCTGAAATTTGTCTTTGTTCAGGAATTATATAATCTATTTTAATATCTTTTTCGATATTATTCGAAACACTGGCAGCAAATGAAAAGGGTATTGCTGATAAAACCAACAAAACAAAAATGAAAGACTTAGAGTTCCAAAAGGCTTTGTTTTTAAACATTAAGTTGAAATTTTTCATAAACGACTATTTTGGTTTAAGGTTAAAACTGGAATGCAAAAATTTATAATTAAGATTGATTGGACGAAATTTATGTGATTTTAATGTTCATCAGTATAATCATTAAAGTCAAAATTTCCATCTCACAAAGGTTTCCATGGCTTCGTAGTTGGCCAATCCTAATTTGTGATAATTTTCAGCGGTTTTTTTATTTCTTTCCTGAGCCCTTACCCAAAACTCTCTCTCGTCATCTCCGGGAAAAACTGGACGATCCTTTTGACTTTGGTGTTGAAAAATAGCATTTTTTTTATGCTCAACTTCTTGAGGAGAGAGAGGGACAGCCATTTCTACCTCATAAGTCTCAAATTCTTGCCAAGCTCCTCTGTACATCCACAACCAAGCAGATTGCGCCCATTTTTCTGTTTTTCGAAGTTTTTCCATTGCTTTAAGAACTATATGAAAGCAGACCAAATGAGTTCCATGTGGATCAGCAAAATCCCCAGCAGCAAATATTTGATGAGGTTTTAATTTTTGGAGCATCTGTATAGTCAGTTCAACATCTCTTTCTGTAACTGGATTTTTTATTTTTTTTCCAAGATCATAAAATGGAAGCGCCATAAAATGAATTTGATTTTCCTGTAAACCTGCATATCGAGCTGCGGCAATTGCTTCCGATTTTCTTATGAACGCCTTTACATTCTGTACTTCTATTGGATCTGTTTCGTTCGGTTTTTTATTTTTTATAAAAGAACTCATTTCAGAATAAATTTCTTTAAATTTTTTGGGTGCTCCTCCTATACTTTTATAAAAATCGATTGTGAATTCTACATATCTCAAAACATCTGTGTCCCATACACTAGTGTTTCCAGATGTCTGATATGCTACATGAACATCATGTCCTTGGTCTACAAGACGAATAAAAGTCCCCCCCATAGAGACCACATCGTCATCTGGATGAGGAGAAAAAATCAAAGAAGTTTTTACAGATGGCTCAGCACGTTCGGGACGTTGGCTGTCTATTGCATTAGGTTTTCCTCCAGGCCATCCGGTGATAGTGTGCTGAAGTTGATTAAAAATCTTAATATTGATGTTATAGGCTGGTCCGTATTCTGTGGCAAGCTGGGCCATTCCGTGTTTATTGTAATCTTCATCTGTTAACTTTAGGATTGGCTTTTTAACTGTATTTGACAACCATATCACTGCTTTTTTAGTAAGGAATTCATTCCAGTTGCAGTCTTTCACAAGCCAGGGCGTGTTAAATCTCGTTAGCTCAGAAGCGGCATCTGTATCAACAACAAATTCTATGTTTTCAGCGAGCTGGAGAAATGATGCTGGTACTTCCCCTGAAATTTCACCTTCAACAGCTTTCATTACAATAGCTGCCTTTTTGATGTTCCAAGCCATCAATATGATGTCTTTAGCCTTAAAAATAGTTCCAATCCCCATCGTTATTGCTTTGGTAGGAACATTTCCTTTCCCTCCAAAATCCCGGGACGCATCTTGTCGGGTTAAATCATCTAAAGTAACTAGCCTCGTCCCTGAATTTGGAGCGGATCCAGGTTCATTAAAACCAACATGCCCTGTTCTTCCAATTCCTAGGATCTGTAGATCAAGGCCCCCAAAGTTTTCAATTTTATTTTCATAGGCTAAGCAGAATTCTACAATCTTTTCTTTGTTTAAAGTGCCATCCGGAATATTTATATTTTCTTTAGGAATATCAATATGATCAAAAAAGACTTTATTCATAAAATGAACATAACTTTGTATAGATGTGGGATCCATAGGGAAATATTCATCCAAATTGAAGGTTATGACATTTTTAAAGCTAAGTTCCTCTTCTTTATGTAATCTTATTAGCTCGTCATAAACCTCTACAGGTGTAGACCCTGTGGCAAGTCCAAGAATAGTGTTAAATCCCTTCGCTTGGCGTTTTTGAATAACTTCAGCAATTCTTTTAGCCACCCTTTTGGATGCTATATGCTTATTCTCGTAAACAGATACTAGTATTTTTTCAAATCGAGTTTCTTCCAAAAAATTTAGTCTTGCCATTCTTGAAATTTAATTTGCTTTAACTTCTAAACAATAAAGGGAATAAGTTATAAAAAGTTAAAACTAACAAAAAATTTTGATTTATATTTAAATTTTTTTGTTAGTTTTATGAAATCCATGAAGCTAGGTCTAAAAAATTATTTGGGTATGATACTATCGATCTTTGTTTTGCTAAGAAATGAATTCCTCAAACTTATAGCAAGGGTTTCTTCCAAAGTCTTCAAGGCACATTTAATGTCATGGAGGGCACCGTAAATCTCTTCGACAAAATCTTTGTATTTCTATTTTGAAACGGCTTGTTGAGAAGCGTCAAATCTTAACGTCAATTCAGAATTTGTAATAGAATTAGTCTGAATTTAAGTGTGAATAGTTATATTGGCGATGGAATAGAACTTAATACAGTTTCCTTTTAAGATCTTTTCATGAAAGTTTAGTCATAGATTTTAACGCCATATTGCTTCAAGGCGAAATAAATCTTTTTGATTAAGTTAAAATTAAAGGTCTTGAAAAATTTAGTTTTCAAATTTAAACCAGAGCTTGTACTGAATTAACCGTTTAAATTTTAAGTGATTAAATAGTTATAGGTTATTCAACCAAAAACTATAAAAATAAATTAAACAAATAGGAGACTAGACCAATAGAATGCTTTTTAACACCATTGACTTCACACTATTCTTGGGTCAAGAGTTATTTTCCTTTATTGGTTTTTAACTGACAAAAATCTCAAACTTCAGAATTTACTAATCGTAATTTCAAGTTATATTTTTTATGGCTGGTGGGATTGGCGGTTTTTACTTTTAATCTTATTCAGCACCCTAATTGATTATATAATTGGATTACAACTTGCAAAGCAAGAAGATAAACAACATAGAAAAATCCTCCTTTGGGCTAGCCTAGTGGTCAACCTAGGGTTTTTAGGATTTTTTAAATACTATAATTTCTTTTTAGACAATTTCACCACTGCATTTTCATTCTTTGGTGCTGACATCAAATCGAATTCTCTATCAATTATATTACCCATTGGAATAAGTTTTTACACTTTTAAAACTTTAAGTTATACCATTGATATTTATAAAAAAAACCTTCAGCCGACAAAAGATTTCTTAGCGTTTGCTGCTTTTGTAAGTTTTTTTCCATAACTAGTAGTAGGTCCAATTGAAAGGGCTTCAAATTTATTACCACAATTCTACAAGAAACGAAAATTCAACTATCACCTAGCTGTTGATGGAATGCAACAAATAGTATTTTATTAGGATATGAAAAATATTTATCTACTTATAACTATTCCCAAGTACGATTTGAGTATTTAATAGAAGCCATCAAATTCTTAAATACATATGGCAATGTTTATTTGGTTCGGCTTCCTACTTCCGTAGGATTAATGAAAATTGAAAACCAATTAATTCCGAATTTTAACGAAAAGCTAAAACCAGCGATAGAAATTACAAGTGGTTATCTAGACCTAGTCGATAAAAATAGTGACTATAAGTATACAGATGGTGTTCACCTTTCAAAAAATTCTGGGAAACTAGTGAGTGAAGAAATTTCATATTGGATAAAAAATATTGAAAACGCACAAACTCAAAATAGTACTAATAATTAATTGGTCTTTGGTGTTCAGCCAGAGCTTTTCAGTATTGCCAAATTCACTTTCAAATGATCGAGAATCTGATTTTAGAGTTATTTTATTTATCGAGAGATTTTATTTCACTTATAAAAGCTTTTAGAGGTAACAACTTAATTTTTCGTTGGCGATAACTTTTTTAGACCTTCTTTAGAAAGAACTTTTGTATAGATGCCCCCTTTGATGTGGTTCACATCGAATTCAATAATAAAGGCATTTTTGTCTATGGCGTCAATTAAATTATATGTTCTTCTGATGTCAATCCTATTGATGACTGTATGGATGATATCATTTTTAGATTGAGGACCTCTTTTCCCAAAACCTCCCGATCCCCTGTATAAGGTGGTTCCCGTTCCTACGACCTTAATAAGCTCTTCGTTAATTGAAGTCATATTTTCAGAAACAATCATTAAGCCCACATAATCTTCAAAACCCTCAATCATAACATCAATAACTTTAGCGGTAACAATAAAAGTCAATATGGAATACATCGCTATTTCAAGAGAAAGTAACAAGGCAGTAGATCCAAATAAAATCACATTAAAAAAAAGGATGACCCTTCCTATGCTAATTCCCAAGCGATTATTTACGACTATTCCCAATATTTCTGAACCGTCTAAGACAGCGCCATTTCTAATAGATAATCCAATCCCAGCCCCTAAAAAAAGGCCACCGAAAATTGCGATGAGAAGTTTATCTTCTGTGACCGAAGCGAAGTTTTCAAAATGGATGATTACTGCTAATAAGAGGATTGATATTAATGATTTTATAAAAATTTGCCTAGACAAGCTGAACCACGCTAAGGTGAGAAACGGTATACTGACAAGTATGAGGAAAAAGGAAATATCAATATCGAATAGTTCACTCAGTAATATGGCAATCCCGGTTGCACCACCATCTAGAAACCCATTAGGAATTAAAAACATTTTAAGACCTATACTAGCTAAGAAAATACCTATTGCAATTTGAAAAATCTCTGATAAAATTCTTTTCATAGTATTTATGTTTTTGCTCTTCAGTTTGTATGCCCGAATCGTATCTAAAAATAACATTATCCAGTATTGCTTTTATCTTTTCGGATAAATAAAACTGAATAAATCATTTTATTCTTAGCTAAGAGATCAAACATTTTAAATCATCAGATCAATTCGTCTTAATTAAGTCTCTTTTCATACATTATTATTCTCCATTTAGATATGTGAGATGACAAAGGATGTGCAGATCAAACACTAAAACAAGTTTGTAAAGAGGACTTTTATTGTATTATACCAAATTAGACCTATAATGACGCAATAAATCGTTTTACCGATATGAAATAGGCACAGGCTTTTTTCGCCTGCTTTTCATCAAAAATAATTACCGTAGCTAAGGTTATGCTAATTATTTTTGATTTCAATCAATCAATCAAAAAATAATTCAATTTATTTATACGGCATTATAAATATAATTTGGTATTAGTGTTTAGAGAGTCTTTTCTCGTCGGAGTAGTTGTTTTTAGTCCACCCTTAATTCAGATTAAGTAATTTACTTCAATTAACCAATGTCAGGAATTAGAGGAACTAGATGTGTTTAAAAACTTGCACAGGTGATGACATACAGAAATTATGCTTTATATTTACCTTCATTTGTGAGGTCTAAACTAAATTTTTCTACAAGAGGTTTAGAGGTATATCAATAAGGTGGAATAGAGATTAATTCGTTATTAATATAAGACTTTCTATGGGTTTTTACAATAAGCTGAAATGGATTCTAGGTATTTTAATGGTTTTTGTCATTATCGTTTCAACAAATTTAATCGACAGAAATAATTTTATTCGTGTTAGGGATTCGGTTATTACTATTTATGAAGATAGACTTGTAGCTACAGATTTAATTTTTGAAATGTCGGAAGCCGTCCATACTAAAGAACTAGCGATAGCTTTAGCGGACTCCATCTATTATACAAAGCAAAACAAAGAGGCAAACCAGGAGGTAGGGGAGTTGATCTCGAGATATGAGTCAACACGGCTAACTGAAAATGAAAGCAAGATTTTTAATGAGCTTAAGACTAATTTGGAGGCTTTAAAAACTTTAGAAATCACTTATATCAATTCAAGATTTAAGCAAAAAGACCTCTTAAACCAGCGTATTTCAGAATTGAAGCAAAACTTATCTGAGTTGTCTAAAATCCAGATTAGTGAGGGAAAAAGACAGATGTCTATCAGCAAAAAAGCTATCGATATAGTTGAATTGTTCACTCATATTGAAATCTACTTACTCGTTTTTTTAGCGATTATAATACAGATTATCGTGATGTATAAACCGAAAAAGAAACAATAGAAAGTTCAGTTACTCCTTATGGAAGTAACCTCCAATTTGTCCACTACAGCCATGTTGCTTCCTAACCTTTATCCAGTAGCTCTCAGCTTTGACATTCATTTCTTTTTAGTGATGTTTGCAGTGACCTTATAAGCTTTTTTGCGATTTCATGTTGCCTCTGGTTACATCACCAAATGCTATAGGTTTTGGACACGGATGATGAGGATCCATAAAACGGATTCTTCGAGTTTTTTAAATAATTATCCTCTTTTTATTTAGGCAAAACAGAAACGTAACTTTTATCATATGATCCACCAGATTTAGCAACGGCAGAGGCTTGTCTTAACAGGATATTACAGACTGCTATCAAGGCTAATTTTTTAAGCAACTATTTTTTTATAAAGGTCTCTGTAAACTTTATTGTACCTGCTTGCAGATTTACAAATCTCAAAAATGCGCATAAATAATAAATTTTGATAGTTTTAATCGCCCTTTATCGTTTACGATAAGGGTACCTTTTAAGCCGTTTGTTATGACTTCCTTCTTTAAAATAAGCAAGATATTCCTCATTTAGAATTAGGACAACAGTATAGCTTTAAGTTTTAAATTGGCATAAGAAAATAGCACAAGAGCTATCTCTAATTATAAGAGGTGAAGGCTTGTGATGTACTCAGAATTACAATCTAAATTCCAGCAATGCATAAAAGGTTCTGGGCTGGCTGGGTAAAATACCTGGCCCTGGATAGCCTGTGGCGCGTCTTGTAAAATAACTATTATTCAGGACGTTGTTTACACCAGTCTCTAGTGTAAATTGCTTGTACGTATACTGAAAAGAAGTATCTAAAATTCCGTAAGAAGGGATTTCACCTACAATACCACTAGTGCCATCAAAATCTCTTTCGGCATTTGAAGCATCTGTAAACTGAGAACTTAAGTAGGTATATTGAATACTTCCTAAAAAGTTTTTATACCCAAAGCCCATCCCTGTTTTGAAATTCACAAAAGGAATAAACTCTACTTTTTTTCCCTTTACGTTATTAAAATCTGACCTTATATATTCACTTTCAGTTATCGACAGATTAGAAAACACATTAAGCTTATAATCTTCTTTTTTGAAAAAGGTTTCGTTGATGTTCCAATCCACAAAAGACTCTATTCCATAACTTACTGCATCTCCTATATTACTTCTAAATTGTTCTAACCCGCCAAACTCCCCTTGTCTATTCACTACCCCCAAACGATCATTGTAGCTCAATAAAAAAGCGCCAATATCAAACCGCAGTAAGCGTCTAAAAGTTCCCCTTGTACCTATGTCAAAGGTGTATCCATTTTCATCTCTAATGTTTTCATCAATGACTAGGGATGGATTGTCAACTCTAATATCATCAAAAGTTACTGAACGATAATTTTGACTCACATTTCCGTAAAACTCTATGCTTCTTGACGCATCATAGCTAATGCCTAGCCCAAGCAATAAAAAATTACGCTCAAAATTCCTGTCTTCATCAATGGTTTCATTTCGAATGGGGTTACCTGCGTTATCTAGATTGATATTTTTATAAAACCCCTCTGCGTTGGTGTTAATATATTCGAAACGAGCTCCTGGAGTTACTTTAAATCCTTCTGCAATATTGAAAATTTGCTCCCCAAATAAGGCGACATTGGTATTGGGGAATGTATATTGATTTTGACGTTCATAATCTGGAAATTCATCTAAGGCAAAGTTAAAGTCGGCATCACTATTAGTTGTTCCGGGGCCTTGTTGAGATTCGTTATTAGACTGATAAAATTTTGCTCCCAGAAGTGCTGTTGTTTGCATATCAAACAAACTATATTCCGTTAAAAATCTACCCTCAGCTCCCCAGTTTTTAAAAGCACCTACAATGAGTTCTCTAGGCGCGTCTAGGTCATCTTGTTGCGATACTCTGTTTACTCTAAAACCAACCGATTCCCTAGAAGCGTCTAAGGCAAAAATATTTAGGCTAGCTTTTGTTTTTGTTGAAAAATCATGGGTTAGTTTTAGCGCATACAATTTCCAGTCTACCTCAAACCAGTTACGAGTTCTGTTGCTAAAAGTTGGGTCTTCTTCAAATTGTTTATCGGTTAAACCACCGGGTTGTTGGGCCAAATAATTTAAAGAGGAAAACTCAAACACCGCTTTGGTTTTTTCTGAAAATTGATATCCTAGGTGTGCAAAACCTGTAAAGGATTCAAATTGAGAATTAGGTCTGAAGTCATTTCCATTTTTATAATTACCGAAGGCATAGTAGCTAAACTTACCCACTGTGCCACTCACGCTATTAAAGCTTGTAAACAAGTCATAACTCCCTACAGACTGCCTAGAAATCCATTCTATTTCTTTGTTGGGATTGGGTTTTTTTAATTTAAAATTAATAAGCCCTCCAAATTGCGTACCGTATTGTAATGAAGCTGCACCTCTTACTATTTGGATTTCTTCAAGTGCCTCGGCAGGCGGTGTATAATAACTCTCTGGATAGCCTAGCACATCTGCGCTGATATCATAGCCGTTTTGACGGGTATTAAAATTAGCCGTCCTGTTAGGGTTCAAGCCACGTGCGCCAATATTAAGTTGTAGCCCTGCATCATTATTTTCATAAATATTAAGTCCCATTACTTGTGCATAAATTTGGCGCGCATTTCCACTAGCAAGATTTACGGTAAGATTATCCATCACGACGACTTCACTTTTTTTACCCGCATAAATGGCAGTACCTTCTACATCTCTCAATTGTTTTAGAGCAAAAATCCTTTCTTTTCGCTTCGTAATAACGACTTCACTTAAAGACTCGCCCAAAGGTTGTAATTCAAAATTAAGTCTTGTATTGGTGTCGATTTCTTTTGATACTTCAAAAAGATCAAAGGCAAAAGCAAATGCCGCAATACTGTAAGTGCCTGCAGGAAGATTTTCAAAAATATATTCTCCCTCTTGATTTGTCTTTACTGAAGTAGATAAAGTTATATTATATACCTCGGCATTGGAAATAGGTAATTGGTCTATGGCGGAATCTATGGTGCCTGAAATGCTGTATTGGCCAAAAGCGTGAAAATTTAGAACTAATAAAAAGATACTGATTAATATTCTCAATTGCATAAAGTTTTATTGTGATGTTTTTGATCCTTGTAGTTAGATGACCTCATTTTTAGAAAAACTGAAAAGACTCGACTTATAGCCCTTCTATTTTATCATTAAAAGGCAGAAGCCAATTTTTTGGTGCAAAACTATCATTTACTTGCATTAAATCTATTTTAGGATCGATATAAGGTTGACTCAATCTGCCATTCAACGCGATATAACTTTCTACAAATACCGCTATGTTTTGGTGGCCTTGTGCTTCAAAATGAGTTCCTAAAAAATGAGCATATTCTAAAATAAAATCGGGTTGTGTACTCATTTGTTTTTCTTGGAAAGGGGTTAAAAAATCCCTATTGTCTATGGCAAATTGTTTTCCAGATTGGGTGTCTTTTACCGTAAATTGGGCATATCCTGCTTTTTCCATTAACATGACTCGCCATGAAAACCGATAGCCTTCTTCAGTCCAAAATAGCTCGCCAGGATAAGCGAGATAACGCCATGGTACAAGGGCTTGGATGCATAAAAAAGCAGCTATAGTAATAGGGGCTATTCTCGAGATTGATTTCTTGGTTGAAAAAGACGCCAATGCATCTATTTTCTCTTTTGAAATTCTAAACAACCTACTTATAAATGCAAGTATTTTATGATGTACCGACGCATCAAAAAAGATAAGCGTACTTATAATCATGACGTAAGGAAAAATACCGATGGGAAACAACACTCTGGTTAATACATGAAAGATAACCACTACAGCAAAAGCAAACCAGCGGGTACGTTTATAGAATAAAAAAAAAGGGATAAGTAAATCATAGCCTGTACCTATATAACTAAAGGCGTAATGCACCCATTCCTGTTGCATTAAATCTCCTAAAAGTGGAATATCATATTTTGAAGGCAACCATATTTTGAGAGGCATGGCTTCTACTAGCCAATCGCTATTCAGTTTTGCTAAGCCTGCATAAAAATAGACGATGGTCAGTATTACCTTTAGACTATCTGTAGTCCATTGAGGAACAGTAAACGAAGCTATTGACCTATTGCGATAGGCATCAATAGAAAAATAACGATGCGCTGGAAGAAAAATCATCATAAAACTGACACAACTCACAAAGTAATAATGATTGAGATAAGTGGTTTTATCCATCAGTTCTATATACGTAAAACTCAAGAAGAAGAGGATAACAGCTATTCTATATTTAAAGCCTAAAGCTACAGATAGAGCTGAAATACCACAGATGGTAAATAGTACATAGGTATAGATTCCTAAAGGTTGTACCCATTCAAAACCATAATAACTGAAAGAAAAGGAAGGCTGAAGGTATAATTTATCAATCCATCCATAGGACCAAAAGCGGATCACACTAAAGAGCATCATCAGCCCAAAGAAAACACGAAAGACCGCCAAAGGGGCGGCCTCTACTTGTTTCTTAAAATATGTTTTGAACGTGTTGTTCATTAGTCGCCATCAGCATCTACATAGTCCACATCAATGCTTAATGCTTGCAACATATCGACTTTGATAAAAACGACATTGCGTTGCAATTCATTATAGGTTTCTAACATTTTACTGTTATCATTTCCAATTTGAATAGTAAAATTGTCATTTAAGGTTTTAGCCTTTTCCTCAGCAAGATTAAATTGTTGATTGATCAAAACACTTAAATCGTCCCCTCCTTTAATAGAGTTTAAAAAATCTAAATAATCTTTAAAACCAATTCCTGCGGTAGTCCCATCAAAATGCTCTCCATTAAAAAAGTTTCGTGTAGTTTCTATAGAAGCCAACAAGAGCTCTTTAGAGATATCGCTTTTATAAAGGGCTTCTACATTTTGTGGTAGGGGATCGTTCGAGAAAATACCAGCTGGGATACCTACCTTTCCTGCACGAAGGGATTTTTCATAATAATAAATAAAATCATTGGTCATTTTATCTACAGACCCATTGACTGAAGAAGCTGTATTTGTGACAAACGAATCTCTAAATGGACCCGTCCAACTTGTAATCACCTCTTCTGTTAGCGAGTGAATCGTTTGTGAAACACCATTTAATAGAGTTTTATAAGAGTCAGCCTTGGTATGAGTTGTATAGAAACCTAATATTTCTTCATTGGTTTCACCCAAACCGTACAATAGATAATCTAAAGCAGGGAATCCTTGAGCATCAAACGAAGCTGGAAGTGCAAAATTGACACTTTCGTTTTCTACATAACTATCTATTTTGGAGACACTTGTAGGGTAAGCATTTAGCCTATTTCTATAGTTAATTTGTTCAGCTTTACCTACATCAAAAAGCGATACATTTTGGAAGCTTATATAGGCATTAAACCAGCTGTTTTGTAAGGACTCTAAATTAACAGTAGTTGGATTATCTACAAAGATTTGCGTCGCGTCTTCCAGAGCACTTGTTTTAGTTCCAAAATCTGTAAAGGCAGGGACTATAATGTTGTCTGCCCAATTGGCTAACATTACACCACGATCAAAAGTAGGATTTGATCCTTCTTCTTCTGTAGCTACAGTATCATCGTCAGAACAGGAGTATGTTACTAATGCACCAAAAGTTAATAAGCTTACTATAATATATTTTTTCATTTTCATTTTCATTTTTTTTAAATAAACAAATTAATCATTATTTGCCTCTTCTACAGTGAAATTGAACCTTGCAGCTATTGTATTAGAAAGCTCGTCCAAAGTTTCAAAAGAAATATCCCATAAACCATTCGGAGAACTTTCAAGCATTTCTGCTAAATACCCATCAACTTCTTCGCTTGAAAAATTAGGCGCATTTGTGTCTGGATTTCTGGTAAAACGCAAGCTGTAAATAAACCCATAACCTTCAGATAAATCATGAAGTGCAGCTCCTATATTATCATTGTTAAATTGAATTTTTGCAATTTGTAAATAGTACACCGCTCTAATACCAATCATTTCTGAAATTTCTTTACGGATTATTTCTGCTTGTTCATCTCTTAGTTCATAATCTTTAGCGACAATAGCCGCACGACCTAAGGCAAAAGCATTAAATACATTTTGAGGAACTTCTTCAAAATCTGGATCTCCAGCTTGACGTCCCAAATATTTATTCAAATAGTTGTCATCTTCACCAACAGTAGCCAATGGGTTTGCCGCGTCTGGAGCATTTCCGAAAATATAACCATAGGCTTCATCCCATTTGTGCTCCATAGTTGTATAAGGCTTTCCATCATCTTTCACCTCATTCGTATTGTTTTCAATATTTTGTCCAGCATCCAAAACAGCTGTGCTAAAATAGTTGCTTAACATTTGGTCTGTCATCATGGCACCTAACAACCCTTTTACAAAAGCTTGATCGTATTCCAAACCTTTCGCACTAACGTATCTAGGGGTTGATCCTTCAGCAATCTGACCAGGTACGCCTGGTTCAGCTAAAGAATCCCATGCAGGAAAGACTTCATTGACTTGACCTGCAATAAAATCTTCAAAATCTTGTTGTATTTGAGCAGATTCTACCGTGTTAGAGGCAAAGAAATCTATAGAAGTAGCTACTTTACTTTTTATATTTTTACCTGAACTGTTCAGCGCATCATCAGAAAAATTGCTAGCACCTTCTTCGTGGGCGTACATCGCATTTAAAGACTCTATCGTACTACTGGATGGATCAAAAAAGGCAGGAATCATTTCTTCAGCCATTTGGAGTCTAGTAGTTTGACCGCTAAAACTTACTGTAGACTCTCCGTCACGTTCAAAAACATATTCTGTTGGTGTTTCAATTTCATTCTGAGTTACCTGAATTATATCATCATCATCATCACAAGAGAAGAATAAAAAAGAGGTGAGAGCTAAGGGGTACAAAAATAATTTTTTCATTTAATGTAATTTAGAGTGAGTATAAATAATCGATTTTTAAAAACACAAAAATAGATATAAAACTGACCTGCGCAAATTTATTTAGACTAAATCTTAATAAAAATAATGTTAAACTTTAACGTTGTTGAACTCAATAAGTTCTAAGCTTTCTAGCTAGAGCTCTCCTTTTTCCCTGTTTTGAAATTTAAGTGTACTTGATAAAATTATGGATTTGAATAAAAATAGTTGAAGTACTTAATAGTAATGAAAGTCGTTCTATACTGGTATTGAACCTGATGTTACAACCTCATCTCATCAATTTGACATTATTTAAAAACGCGAAGAATTTATTTAAATGTTTTGTCAAGGAACTTTATTTTGCAAACTATAAACTAAAGGTTTTTTGAAAAGTGAATAATTTCTTTTCCTTAATTTGTGGTTGTATTAACTTCATTTTATTTTTTACATCAAGAGTTGCTATGAAATAATTATGCAACATATTTTAAGAGATAACCGAACTTACTATCAATATTGAACCAATTATCATGGACTTTATAAGTCCTTTTTTAAAAAAAACTTGATTAGGATTACAACGCGTAGTCAATCTCATGTTGATAAGGTTATTATGCAATCTTATTTGGAAAGCTTAAAACAAGTGTTGATGTCTTATTTGGTACTAAATATAAAAGGAATAATTAAGTCGAGGTAAGAAGCAACCACTTCAAACTTTTACATCACTTTTTAGTAATGAGCTTTCCTTTGTAATACAGAATACCTATTTCTGATTTTTACGAAAGGACCTCGGTAGGTAGCATCACAGATTAAAATTGATTTAGTAATTGAAAATGCTTGTTTTAACAACCTATTACGGCCCTCTACTAGTGCTAGCTTTTTACTTTTTGATTTTGTCCAGACTACGCTTTTAAGGCACTTTGGAGATTTAGTGTGCTTACAAATATTAAAGGCATACAAGAAAGGTATTTTATGTAATTTTTGATTAGGGATGCTATTACATCTATTTGCACGGATTCCACTTTTTTTAATCACAGGTATTAGACCTTCATAACTCACTTCCACTCGTAAAACGGCCGAAGCTATCTTTTGGATACTTAATTTCGTTTTAGGCCAGTGATATCCGAGTCTTCGTGTCAGTATTTCGGACCAAACCTTGTCAATATTTAGGGTTTGATGTGTGCCAGTTGCTTTTGTGTTGGCGTTAAAGCGTCTGGTTTTGTGCCAGTGGTAAGGTTTTGATGCTCTTGTTTGATAACTATTGATAGGATTTTTTCTAAGGTTTTTATCTTCTTTTGAATATGTTTCAAATAGCTCTCAAGACTATTATGAGCATTATTTTAAACCCATACCAAGTTATTTAAAGAAAAAAGTTAGAGGCTAGTCAAGACTAGAGAAATATACCCTTTGGAGTATGTTCTTTTACTAAACCGTTATAAGACAGACAAAAATAACTCAATTAAAATGTATCCTTTATGGTGTTTATAAGTCTACTTGATGAACTTTAAAACTTAATATCATGAATAATTGTAAATGCACTAATTGTGATTGTACCAAATGTAATTGTGGAAATTGTTTGGAAAGCAATTGTCCTTGTACTAAATGTGAATGCAACAAATGTAGTTGTTGCTAAACCCAATAAAGGTTAGTGTAACAACTAATCTTTATTTATTTTTATAGCATGGAAACTCAAACGATTTGGGATAATTTTAATGAAGAACTCTATTTTTTTATCCTTAAAAAGGTTAAAAATAAAGACACTACAAATGATATTTTCCAAAATACATTCTTGAAAATTCATAAAAATTTATCCAAGCTTGAAAAAGAAGAAAAAGCAAGAGCTTGGATTTTTCAAATTGCTCGTAATGAAATAGTTAATTACTTTAATGAAGAATCTATTTACGTAGGTAAGTTGGATATAAATAAGGAAAATTCTTTACCTGAATACCAACATATATGTTGCTTTGATAAATTCATAAATGATTTGCCAGAAATCTACAGACAAGTCATTGAACTGATTTATATAAAAGGACAAAAACAAAAAGATAGTGCAAAAGAATTAGAAATAAGTCTTGAAAACGTTAAAGCAAGAATCAAAAGAGCCAAAGATATTTTAAAGAAAAAATTTAGCGAATGTTGTAAATATGAGTTTGATAAAAATGGCAAGTTAATAGGAGAGTCTAATTGCTCTATTTGTAATAGTATACTAAAATAACTCCTTGAAAATTAATAAAGTAAAAGACAGCACTTTTACTTTATTAATTTTCAAGGAGTTATTTATCTAGGCTTTTGGACTTATAAACTAGATCTGTAAGTTCTTTTTTTGTTATGCTTTAATTATTCCATTTCAAGAACCTAGACTTATCTTTCGCTATAGCTCAGGCCTGATTTAATAATCGCAAATACTTGTTTTAAACTGCTTTCCAAATAAGGGAGCACCATTATTAAAGTACCTATTTTTTGAAAATAAATAGCATCCCTGAAAATAATCATGAATGTGAAAATAGCAAAAATCTGCGTTTGATCTACAAGGAAAAGATAAACGAGTAGTGTAGGCAAATAGTCGTTGAATTGGAATCTTGAATTCAGCAATTTTAGTGGCTAATTAAAAAAAGTCCCTTGGATAAAATATACAAAAGTGTTAGATTAGTTGATAATAAAACAAGACTGTTCCTTAATAGGTATATTCACTACACTCATAATTTGAATAGGTTTTATACTGATGCTGACAGACGAAAAAAATCAGTCAGAAAAGTGACCAACTTAATCGGAATAGAAAATAGGCTGACAATAAATATTTAGATGAATGGTATTCATTGTAGGAGAAGAAAACAATAGGAACACTCCTAAAAATAAAGTAAGGTGGAAGTGGAGACCAGAACCCACTTAAAAAAACGGGGTGTAACTGAAAAACCTTACGAGTAGGACATGAAAATAGATTTAATATGAATTATTATTTAAAAGTTTTACAAAATTATGCAACTTTCAGTGGAAGAGCAAGGAGAAGTGAATACTGGTATTTTTTTCTGTTTAATGTAACTATTTCTTTAGTTTTAGGATTTGTTGGTCGTGTAGTGGAGGCTCCTATTATCTCAAGTATCTATTCACTAGCGGTATTGATTCCAGGAATTGCCGTAGGTGTTAGAAGAATGCACGATGTAGGGAAAAGTGGTTGGTTCTTATTGATACCTATATATAATTTCATTTTAGCAGTAACAGATGGAGATACAGGAAATAATGAATATGGTGATGATCCAAAATAAAAGACTGGATAGAATAAAAAAGCCCATAACAAAACCTCATTTAATAATTGAATTTAAAGAATTTAATCTTCAAAGACATGCCATAAAATGTCTTAATTGTAATTAATTCTTAGACGCTTTTGGGAAAAATTCTGTTGATTGGTATATCTCCTATTTTGATGAAATATTAAGATTGGACACTAAAGAAATTGGTAAAGATGGTTGTCTAAGTAATGAAGTTATTAATTTTACTATATATGACCATAATTCTGGTTTAATATTTACATTAGTCTTCCACGAATTACCAACGTATAAATCTGAGTTGGAATCTCTTTTAAAAAAAGCTACACCAAACGAAAATTTTGATAAAGCCTTTCTTTTAAGAGATTTAATTAAACAAGAATAGTTAAGGCTATCAGCGCATAATAAAAATGACCAAGATGGTAACTAGAAAAAGGTTCAATTATGAAAATCCTATATTTGTAATGGATCAATTATTATTTAACCCAGAAGTTGCATTTATGACTTGAATCCAGCATAGTTAAAAATTTTCATCAGATAATAAGTAACTTAAAAATATAAACATCAACTTTTGTTGTTATCCACTATTTGAATTCAAGATTTCATAAAAATTATATTTTAAACAATGGTATAATTATTATTATTTCCTCAAACTATCGTTACTGTTAAGAGCTCATAAACCAAAATAAATTAGGACTTTATTTTATTTCCAAATCAACGCAGCCTAAATCAACTTTTAAGTTCATGTCCAATTCTAGTGAAACTAAACCTTCAACTTTTGAAGAAAGTATGGATTCTAATCCTGATATTATTTCGTTTTCTAAACTGAATTTAAATTACTCTTCGATGTTTTTATATTCTTACTTCCTACTCATCAATAAGTTTAATTACAAGTTCTTTCACATCATTTGGTTAGTAATATTTTTTCAGTTTCTTTCTTAAACACATCATAGGGGGTTCTATGTTCATGATCGTATGTTGTGAGTTCAATATTGGGTTTGTTCTCAATAATTTCAATTGTTTTCTTAGGCTCAATGACGCTATCATTTTCTCCAATGACTATTTGGATAAATGGATCATTTTCAGAATGAATTAGACCAGCCATATCAGGTTCGAAGGTTCTCGAATGTAATGCAGGATTAAATAAGAGGGCAGAGATGTTAAGTTCTTTTGCAATATGATAAGCAAAATAACCTCCCATTGAAGAGCCAATAATCAGTTCTGGTTGAAACTCTTCTATTTCAGTTTTTAACTTAGTGTAGATGCTCTTTTCTTTATAATTGATTAAGGGGTCGTAAACAGAGGCTAACGTTCTTAACCAATCATTTTTCTTCCCTTGGTTATTGGATTCTAGACCATGTAGATAAGCAATTTTTACACCCATTTGAATTGAATTTAATATCCTAAAATAATTAAATAATGCCGATCCTAAAAAGTTTCGTAACAAATATTCCTTTTGCTTTAAAATTATATATTTCCATTTAAATAAAGTAATTAGGGCAATTCGAAACACGTTATATGTTTCAAAGTGCCCTAATTACTTTATTTAATGATTACTCTACAAGAAGTTACTCCACGGCGTTACGTGCTTCACGTTACTTACAGATTTAATTGAGATTCAATAGTATCCACTGGCCTAAAAGTCAATACTGCTTTAGGGAATAAGGCTGTATTTGCTCACAATAGTAGTGTACCACAACTTTTTTGGTACCCTATTCTGTTAGATGAGCTTGAAGGGATGATATCTAGTAACTGTAATGTAAAATTTGAGTCTAACTATGATTATTCCAAAGTGAAGTGTATCCAATATGGATATGACTTTTGGCAAATTGACACTTATAAATTATCTGGAAAATGGTACCGTGATAACTTAGGTATGAGTGATTTTATTACTGATTCTAATTATCCGTTTTTTATATTTTACAAAGGAGATATTCCTTGTAAGGCTATAAAACTTTATAATTTTTTTGAGTATCCAAAAGTTAGAATTAAAGGAGGTGTATCCCATATTATGAGTGACTTTAGGGAAGTAGCCTAAAGCTTTATGTTTAGTTGTGAATAGTGTTTCTAACCCTTTAGTTTAAATCGGTTATGGGTTTTAGTGTGGAATAGATCTAAAACAGAAGCCGAATCCCCTTAAAGAAATAGCTTGTCAATACTAAAATAGTGGCTTACTTTTAATTTATGGGTTTATTTGTGTATTGCGTCATCGTATTATGAGTATATACCTTCAGTACTGTTAGCTTTGGCTAAAAGAAAGTTGCCAGAAGAAGCAATTGAACTGATTTTAAAAGTTCAAAAAGAGTAGCTTTGATATATGCGTTTAATAAAAGCGGTTAGGAACAAAACTTTATAGCATGGAAAAACCAATAGTTTTTATCGACATGGATGGTGTATTGGCCGATCTTAGTGCTGGTGGAAAGGCCAGTCCATTATTTCAAGAAGACCAATATAAAAATGATCCAGATGATATTCCAGATATTTTCGAAAATTTACCACCGATAAAGGACGCAATTGAAGCCTTAAACAAGCTGCATAACACGAAACGATTTGACTTATTTATACTAACCACAGCACCATGGGATAATCCCAGTGCTTAGATGCACAAACGGACTTGGACCAAAAAACACTTCGGTGACAAGTTTTACCAAAAAATAATAATCACACATCGTAAAGATTTACTAATTGGGGATTATCTTATAGATGACCGTACGGCAAGAGATGCTGCAGAATTTAAAGGAAAATACATTCATTTTGGTTGGGACTATGTGAATCAAAAAGACAACGAGTTTGCTAATTGGCAGTCTGTTTTAGAGTTTTTTCAATCTCTGTAAATATTTTTATAAACCCATCATCCTTTAGTTTAGTAACAATAAATGTTGTCAAGTCCATTTTTTCTTCAATACTGGGTTTGTATGTTTTAATGGCAACAACATTACCTTTTCGTTCTTCTTGATTTGGTAAAAGTTTTTCAGTCTTAAATTCATTAAAAATTTCTTCGTATCTTTTTTTGTCACCTAAAAATTTTAAATCAAGTATAATTTCAAAAAAACTATCTTTTTTCCAAAGATGTTCGTAGGAGATTTTAAGACGCAAGTTTTCTTTATTTTTTGATTGAAAAAGGGATACTTTCTTATATTCTCTAGTGCCACTTTTTGGATAATCTTTAATCTTTTCAACTAGGTTTTTCTTATTGAAATCTTCATTTTCAATTGCATTAACTTGTTGGTAAACTTTTTCTTTATACTGCTCTTTTAATGCTATGGCATCTTCGATTTCGCTCTGGTTTTCTAGGTAAATTTTCAGGTGTTCTTTTTCCATTAGTTTATTGCTTAAATTATAAATATTTTGTTGAAAATCTTGCAAGAATGTCAGGTACTTTAAGCTTGCATTTAGATGGTATTTGCCGATGTTTTCACTCACCTTATTCATAAATTCTTTATGTGTAATATTTATGAATTTGGGATGTTCTTCTTTTTCGTTTTTAATTAAGCTTAAAACGATGCCTATTGAACTTTTCTTATCAATATTTTTAGTTGCGGATTCCCAATAATCTATCAAGTTATTGTCTAGATGATGATAAATTTTATTTTCTATTATAATTGCATTTGTTTCACCTGTTAGAAGTATATCGATTCGTCCTTTATCATCAGTTGACGTTTCAGTTGTAATTTGATATTCATCTGAAGGCATAAACTCTTCCTTCGGATTTACTTCATTAATACAATCGATTAGACTTGTTAAAAACAAATCATCAAAACCGTGTTCCTGCTCTGGATCTAAAAAAAATGCATATATATTACTAATCACATTTTCATAATGTGGTTGCTTACTTATACCCAAAAACGTGAGGGGTTGCTTTAGCTTTTTCGGGATTATGTTTTTATTAAAAAAATCTTCCAGTTTTTTGATATCCATTTTTAAGTCGATTTTAGTTCTATTGATTATGCCAGAGAATTGATAGTCTTGAATTCAAGAAATAAAGATAACAAACTTTAAAGTTTAGCTTTATGGAAAAATTAATGCTTTCATTCATTTTTCCATTGATGAATCCTGAGGTGTCGGGAGAATGAACCTGCATGTGCTCCTTGGAAGGCAAGAAAAATCTAGGTTTATTTTTATGTCTCAAAAAACTACAAAAGCGGTTCCTCCACCCAAAGCAAACCGTTTTACTTGCGCTTTGTTCATTCATCCTTTCTTTACTCCTTTTCTGTTTTTAAACTTCCATAAAAGCGGGAGAAGAAGAAATGATTTATTATGACATTACATGTTCAAATTACTGTTTGGCATAAAGATGTTCATATAATGGATAAAAAAATAATTGTGGTTACATTCTAAGAGGTGAACCAACTCATGGGCCTACTATTTAATCCTCCATATCTATCATTAATCTACAACCTCATCCTATACATCTTCTCATCCAACTCTTTCCAATTACTCATATATTTTGAAAGCTCTGCCCAAAACTCCTTAGAATGGCTCTTTACCTTCGTATGGACCAGTTCATGAACAATTAAGTAATCGATTAAGCTAAAAGGCAGCTTCACTGCATCAATATTGATGATGATATTATTAGCAGGTGTGCAACTTCCCCATCGCTTTTCAAGTCTCATAAACTTCAATTCGTTGTAAGCAAGTCCCGTTTCCTTGGACCATTTTTTAACCCGTGGACTAATCTTTTCTCTTGCTTTTTCTTTTAAGTAGCTTTTAAAGGCTAGCTTCAGTTCTTTTTGATTGTCTTTATCTCTGGGGAGGTAAACTTTAAACTTAGATTCAGTGAAATCTATTTCAATTGCCTTTCGTTCTGAATCGACCAATAGCTCAACATAATATTTTCGTCCTAAATATTGAATTCTAGAACCCGTAACAATATCATCTTCGCCAATGGACTTTACAAGGTCTAATTTATCAATTATCCATTTTGCTTTTTTGAGAATTAATCTCTCCGCATGTTCTTGAGAAATAGCTTTTCCTTTCAGTACAACTCCATGTCCTTTTTGGACGCTGATGTAATGCGATTTTAAACTTTCCTTTTCCAAAAAAGCATAGTCAATCCTTCTATTTCCGTATTGTACGCTATGCATTTTTGTTCTTAATTAAAACATTCACCATTTCTTTGGCTTTGGTTTTCGCTTCATCTCTGTCTAGGGTTTCTTTTAAAAAGCGCATGATCTTGTTTTCAATGTCTTTTTGAACTCTTCCTTTGGTATCCCAACCTACAATATTCAGTTCACCTTTTATTGAATCGAACAGTCTTTTTGTAGCGTTTTCAGCATCTTCTGTGAACATTGTTTTCATGGAATCATAAACAGCCCTTTCTCGTTCTGTTTTAAATCCTTTTTGTTCTCCTTCTTTTTGTTGCGCAATAATTTCATCTTGAATCTCTGCAAATGCTTTGAGTAAATCTAATTGTGTGATGCGCTCCTCTGTTTTCTGCTTCAATAATTCATCTAATCTTTGCGCCAAAGGCTTATAAAAATCAGGATTCTTATCTATTCCAACTTTTATAGTGTGCTTTAAGTTATTGCGCATCTTCAACTCTTTGGTAGCTGGAGAGGCATTCATGATCTCTTCCTTGAATTTGTCTTTATCAATAATTGAAATAGGTTCAGCTAATAAGTTTTTAACTCCACCAGCTTTCAAATGTTCATCAATCATTTCTTGAAGCATCAAACTTTCGTCTTTGCTAATTTTTAATCCAACATCTTCTGGAAAAACATTTCTTGCTCTCAACTTTATCTCATTGAAAAGTTTAAAGTCATTTTGGAAACGCATGGCCTTTGTATTTGGCAATACAATGTTTATGGATTTATTAAAGTCTTTCAGTAAAGCTTTAAAATCATCTCGTTTGTGAATTGGTTCAATAAAATGAAGCGCTTTATCAATGTATTCATCACGTAGATAAGCCCTATCTATTCTCATCGGTTTAAAGAAATCTACCAACTTCGCATGATTCATTTCCAATTTAGGAAATTCTTCATTGATGTTTTTTAAGATATCATCTGGACGAATATCACCATCAAATATCTCTAAAGCTTCAACGAGATATGCCGTAATTCCATTATAATCTACAATGTAACCTGCATTTTTTGCTTTTCGGGAACGATTAACTCGTGCAATGGCTTGTAAAAGATTGTGTTCTTTCAAGGGTTTATCCAAATACAGACAAGAAGCAATTGGAGCATCCCAACCTGTCAATAACATATCCGAAACAATAATAAAAGCAGTGTTGTCGAATTTTTTCTTTCCAGATTTCTCTGTTTCTTCTTCATCACCAAATGGCAATTTGAAA